>WNGI01000070.1_pt1 | contig 60786 bp, 59 predicted proteins | sample 5400621 | NCBI WGS metagenome assembly WNGI01 (sample SAMN13153374, study PRJNA577476) | soil metagenome | isolation source: 20 cm soil or saprolite under Garry oak tree replicate 1 | place: USA:California | collected 2016-06-15 | reverse complement strand
CCAACCGGAACTTTATGCATAAGGAATGCATAACATTACACTGACTGCTCGTCAATGATCCGGACTTTCCGGCTCGCGCGCCAAGCCCTCTGATGCTAAACTCACACGCACAATGGCCAACAAGCGCGAACGGCACGACACGATCCTCGAGATAATTGGCTCCCGAGCCGTCAGCAGTCAGGAAGATCTCCGCAAGCTGCTTCTCCAGCGCGGATGGGATGTCACCCAGGCAACGCTGTCGCGAGATCTACGCGAGCTGAGGCTGGCGCGCGTGCCTACCCCTGAAGGGGCGAGATACGCAGTCACGGACGGGAGCATAGAAGAAAGCCGCGCTGCCCTCGACACGCTCCTGCCCCAGCTCTTTCTTCGTCTCGACGGAGTCAGCGAGATGCTGGTGCTGCGAACGGTTCCCGGGGGCGCGCAACCCATTGCCGCCGCGCTGGATGGCGAAGGGTGGTCCGACATCCTCGGTACGGTCGGAGGAGACGATACCATACTGATCATCTGCCGCTCGGTCGCCGCCCGCGATCGCGTCATGCGGCGCCTCCGTTCGATGGCTGGGGAGCCCTGACCCCCAGTATTGACCTCCGGAGCCTGACCGATTAAATATTCAGTAATTCTGAATACTTATTGAGGCACCTGTGATTCGTACCATTGCCCTCGCCTACTCCGGTGGGCTCGATACCTCGATCATCGTTCCCTGGCTAAAGGAGCGATACGCCGCCCGCATCATTTGCGTCGCGGCGGATATTGGTCAGGGCGAAGAGCTCGAGGGCGTGCGGGCCAAGGCGATCGCATCAGGCGCCGACGAATGCTACGTAGAGGACCTGCGCCAGGAGTTCGTCGAGAATTTCGTGTGGCCGACTCTCCGCGCCGGCGCCATCTATGGGCGTAAATACCTGCTCGGCACATCGATGGGGAGGCCACTCATCGCCCGCCGTCAGGTCGAGATCGCTCGGCAAGTTGGCGCGGATGCACTTGCCCACGGCTGCACCGGCAAAGGAAACGATCAGGTTCGCTTCGAGTTGACCTATGCGGCTTTTGCCCCGGATCTCCCCGTTATCGCGCCTTGGCGCGAATGGGACATTCGCAGCCGCGAAGATGCGATCGCGTATGCCGAATCCCACAAGATTCCGGTGGCTGCGACCAGAGACAAGATCTATTCGCGCGACCGGAATATCTGGCACATCTCGCACGAGGGAGGAGTGCTCGAACAACCCGCGACCGCGCCTCCAGACGACCTCTTCATGCTGACGACCGCGCCCGAAAACGCGCCCAATCAGCCCGAAGAAGTGACGATCGGCTTCCATTCCGGCACTCCCGTCTCGGTGAACGGCGCTGAGCTCGATGCAGTCGATCTCGTAGTCGCCCTGAACAAGATCGGAGGCCGACACGGTATCGGACGGATCGATCTGGTCGAGGACCGCCTCGTTGGAATGAAATCGCGTGGCATCTACGAAACACCGGGTGGCACCCTCCTCTATTCCGCTCACAGCGAGTTGGAGCAGCTTGTGCTGGACCGGCGCACATTGGCTGCGAAAGATCTGATCGCGCCACGCTACGCGGATCTCGTCTATGAGGGTCGCTGGTGGACGACCGAACGCGAAGCGTACGATGCGTTCGTGAACCTCACGCAGGAGCGGGTCACCGGATCTGTCACCCTGAAACTCTTCAAGGGCACTGCCTCGGTTGTCGGGAGGGAGAGCGAGCATGCGCTCTACGATGAGCGCTTCGTCACCTTTGGTGAGGACGATGTCTACCAGCAGAGTGACGCCGCAGGATTTATCCGGCTTTATGGCTTGTCCGCCCGGGTTCGTGCAATCCGCGACCAGGAAATGGCCGCTGCTAGTCGCGCCAGCGAGACAAAGTCCGATCCCAGCGAGCCGGCAGCACTCGCTTTGGCCTGACCGGCCAGGAACTGGCGATGTCCGATCACACGTCGCACAAACTCTGGGGAGGACGGTTTGCGGTTCCGACCGCGGCTGATCTCGACGCGCTCAATCGATCCATCGGCATTGATTATCGCCTTTGGCCGTTCGATATCAATCTATCTCAGGCTTGGGCCGTGGCTCTTTGGGGGGCCGGTGTCCTCACCCTGGAGGAGAGCAAGAGAATTGAGCGCGGCCTTGGCACGGTCGGTCAAAAGCTCGCCGCAGGAGCGCAGCCCCTGGCCTCCGATGAAGACGTGCACACCCTGATCGACAGGATGCTGCACGAAGAGATCGGGGATATTGCTTCGAAGCTGCACACCGGCCGAAGCCGTAACGACCAGGTCGCCACCGCGACACGACTCTGGTCAATGGACGCCTGCTCCAAGCTGGACGCGGCGGCTCGCTCGCTACAGCAGGTGATGCTCGATCATGCTGTGTCGCTGCAAGATGCATTGATGCCCGCCTACACGCACATGCAGCGCGCGCAGCCCGTGTCCGCAGCTCATTGGATGTTGTCGCACTTCTGGCCACTCGAGCGCGATCGCGCTCGCATCGCTTCAGCATCGCGCGCCGCCGCCGTACTGCCGCTCGGCTCCGGCGCGATTGCTGGGTGCGCATTTCCGATTTCGCGCGTGCTCCTCCAAGGCAGTCTCGGCTTCGCTTCGGTTTCGCAGAACAGCATCGATGCCGTTGGCGACCGGGATTTTGTCGCGGAGCTTTTGTTCGTCGTCGCGATGATGGGGACTCATCTCTCGCGCCTGGCCGAAGACCTGATCATCTACGGATCCAGCGAGTTTGCCTTCGTTCAGTTCGGGGATGCATTCACTACAGGCTCGAGTATGATGCCGCAGAAGCGTAACCCTGATGCCTTGGAGCTCGCGCGCGGTTCGGGCGCCCGCGCAATCGGCGATCTCACCACGCTGCTGGCGACGCTCAAGGGGTTGCCAAGCGGATACAACAAGGATCTTCAGGACGACAAGCGCGTATTGTTCGACGCCGTCGATACTATCCTTCTCGTGCTGCCGGCTGTAGCGGGAGCGCTACGTGAGATTCGCTTCAACCTCAGGCGCATGCGCGCTGCAGTTTCCAGCAGCATGATGGCGACCGACCTCGCCGACTATCTGGTAGAGAAGGGAGCCAGCTTCCGCGACGCGCACGCTGCAATCGGATCACTGATCCGGGAAAGCGAGCGCGATGGCTGCGAGCTGGAAGCCTTGCCACTCGCGTCGTTCAAAGCTGCGCACGCGTTTTTCGGCGACGATGTGCTAGACTGGCTCGAGCCATCGCGCTCCGTCGCTCGGCGCGAGGTACCGGGCGGAACAGGCCCGTCCGCGGTAAGTGCTCAACTCCGCTCCGCCCGAGAAGCACTACGGCCCATCACCGACACTCCACGGGGAAACGAGCTCGTCCTTCGCGCAATTTAGATCGCACGGAGACGCGCAAATAAAAAAGGACGCACTCGAGCCCGAATGCGTCCTTTGTTCACGTTGACTCAAAACATTACGCCGACAGTGATCGGAACGAACTGCATCACTCCGCCCCTTGCAGCCTTTCGTGAGATGCTGTGGTATCTGGATTCAAAAAAGGTCGCGAAAGGGCCAACGCCAAAGGTCGCGCCGAGTCCCGCGTTGAAACCAAAGTCGTTTTCGGATTTTGCACCCGCTACGTCAGCTTTGACGCTGTAATAGCCACCGCCGAAAATGATATACGGCTTCGCGCTTGTTCCGGAAAACGCATAAATCAGATTGCCAAGGGCTCCGATGATGCGGATATCTGAAGAAGTTGATCCGCCGACTGGAGCAGTACGCAATGGAAGCGTGTTGTAGATCCCATCGAAGCGCACTCCGATTGGGAGTTCCGACACTCCTATCGCCAGCGCAACGATACCGTTGTAACCCGTTTTCTGGGTACTGCTCGTTTTTCCAACCGGTACGGCAGGCCCTCCGCCAACCCCCAATGCATAGGTTTTCTGACCGAGGGCTGAATGGGCTAAGGCTACCGACATAAGGCACGCAATTGCTGCGGCTCGAAAGAAGTGGTTCATGATTGGCTGCCTGAGGGTCTACCGGTTCCACTAGCCAGGTTTCAGCGAGCGGGCAATATAACGAGGCGGAGTTGGGCAAGGTAAGAAAAAGGCCTTGAATTAATTATCCTTGTTCCATAGGATTAATAAATGTCCCGCGCATATACGGTTGCTACAGCGGCACTTACGCTAGACGTGCCCGTAAAGTGGGTGGACAACATCCTCTCTCATAACAAGGTCTCGGGAATACGTCAGGAGAGACAAGGGATACCGCGACATCTCAGCATCGATGGTCTCCTCATTCTTGGCCTGACGTCGCTTCTCATTCATGAGCTTGGACTGCCAACCGCAAGGGCCATCGGCGTGGCAGCAGAACTCATAAAGAACGACGGACAGTACTTCGCTCGACCAGACTTGAGCGTTCGGATCGACCTCGCATCGTTCAAGGCCAGTCTACTCGAACGGTTGGAAAGCGCAGTCGAGATCGCTCCCGTTCCACGACGAGGCCGGCCTCCCGCAAACAAAACGGGGCGCCTCGACTGAGGCGCCCCGCCAGATTGTACCAGTGAAGCCGACGTGGCTTAAGAAGCCTTCGTCACGTTCTCTGCAGCCGGACCCTTCTGGCCCTCAACGATATCGAACTCTACGGCATCACCTTCGGCCAGGGACTTGAAGCCCGAGCCCGAGATTGCGCTGTAGTGAACGAAGCAATCCTTCTGCCCGTTGTCGGGTGTGATGAAACCAAACCCCTTCGCGTCGTTGAACCACTTCACTTTGCCGGTCGTACGCATTCCCTACTCCTGGAAAATTGTGTCTTGGGGAGCGGAACACGCCCGACCCTCGACAATCTGGTACGCAGGTCTTGCTAACCCCGCATTGAACTTGAGCCCGAAGCAAAGGCTTCCCCATACCCCTGGCTCGACTTGGCGGAAAAATAGCAAGGACCGGCTGAGCAGACAATAGAGAGATTTAAGGACCTACCCGTTGCACCCGGGTGACGAAATACTCGGTCTCCCCGAAGCAGGTGGTCGGAACGCCACGGTGCTGCTCGTATGTAAGCGACACTTGTTTCCCGATGTTCTTCTCCAGCAGGTTGGCAATCGAATCACTGCGCACGGTGAAGCTGAAAATCTGGGGCATTGTTCCGGGCAAGTTTGCCATGGCTAGCTCGCCTTCCCAGGTCTTACACACCCAGCCCTTTTTTGAAATCTTCTGGACATAACCGGCCCGCTCACCTGAAGCATAGGTGTATCCGAGTGCCACCCAGATCCACAGCGAAATGATGACCACCGGGACGACGAGCAGAACGAGAAGTGCGATCAACAGCTTGTTACGCTTCTTCTTTACGGGCACCGGAGGCGGTGGCGCGGCCGCAGGAGGTGGGGGTTCGGGTGTATCCGATGGATCCGGCAAATCAGCCATCTGAGCTCCAGAGTAGGCGTGTAGGGAGGTGCGCTCGGTTCACCTGCACCGCTCAGGCCAGGGAATTAGCTTTCAAATTCACCCCACGCAAGCACAGTTGCCCATCGTAACGCGAAGACAGACCGCGACCACTATCGTCGGCGATGTTCCCGTAGGGTCCGCGCACCCGATTGTCGTGCAATCGATGACGAACACGGACACGGCCGATGCGCTCGCTACTGCCCTTCAGGTGGCCGATCTTGCTCGCGCTGGAAGCCGGCTCGTGCGCGTCACAGTCAACAATGATGATGCCGCGCGCGCAGTCCCCGAGATCTCGAGCAGGCTCGCCGACATGGGGGTCTCCGTTCCACTCATCGGTGACTTCCACTACAACGGTCATCTGCTGCTCGCCAAGTATCCCGCAGCCGCCGAGACACTCGCCAAATATCGCATCAATCCCGGTAACGTCGGCGGAAAGCGGCGCGATGAGAATTTCCGCACCATCATCCGGATCGCGCTCGACAACGATAAGCCGGTCAGGATTGGCGTGAATTGGGGCTCGCTCGACCAGGATCTCCTGACGTCGTTGATGGATGCTAATGCGAGCACGGCTGATCAGCGCACGGCGAAGGAAGTCTACATCGAGGCCATGATACAGAGCGCACTACGCTCGGCTGCCATCGCCGAAGAAACGGGCCTCGGCCACGCTCGCATCATAATCTCGGCTAAGGTGTCCGGAGTTCAGGACTTGCTCGCCGTCTATCGGCAGCTCGCTGCGCGTTGTGATTACCCCTTGCACCTGGGTCTCACCGAAGCTGGGCTTGGATCAAAGGGGATCGTCGCCAGCACAGCGGCTCTCTCAATTCTCCTGTCCGAAGGTATCGGGGATACCATCCGCGTCTCTCTGACCCCACGCCCCAGCGGCGACCGAACGGAAGAAGTTCAAGTCGCGCAACAGATCCTCCAATCACTCGAGCTCCAGAGTTTCAATCCGCAGGTCACCGCGTGTCCGGGCTGTGGCCGCACGACATCGACGTTCTTCCAGACCATGGCAGAAGACATTCAGGTCTATCTCCGCGAGCAGATGCCGTCCTGGCGCGACAGGTATCCCGGCGTCATCGAAATGAAGGTTGCGGTAATGGGATGCGTCGTGAACGGACCAGGAGAGTCAAAGCACGCGAATATTGGAATCTCGCTTCCCGGCACCGCCGAGGACCCGAAGGCTCCTGTCTATGTCGACGGCAAGCTGATGGTAACGCTAAAGGGCGAGACGATAGTGCCCGATTTTCTGCGGATACTCGACGACTACGTCGAGAAGACCTACGGACAGCGCGCTGTCGCCACAGCACCGTAAGGATCAACCCGCCAGCTTCTGAAGCTCGCTCGATACCGCGTCGAGTTCCGCCATGATCGGAGCGGCGAATCCCACTGCTCGTAGCCGATCGAAGACCTGACGGTACCAGCGGGCCGTCGCGCCTTTGCCGCCGCCGAAACGGCTCCAGACCGTGTCCGGATCGATCGTTCTTCGCAGGTCTGATATGATCGACGAAGCGTTGTGAACCTTGTCGGCCGCACAGACCCAGCGCGCCTCTTCGCTGGCCTCTGACAGTCGCTCGAGATAGTCGGCTTTCCGATCCTCGGTCGACAGCTCGACGCCATCATCGTCGTGCCGGCGATATGTAATGGCAAGCACGGTTTCCAGAACCTTCGCGCCGAACTTGTCGCCGATTCGCTGTTCCAGCATCTCGCGGGTATAGCCATCTCTCACACAGTCTTCGATCACATCGTGCAGAATTCCTGCGACGACCGTTTCGTTGCTGCGGCCGTAGCGCGTAAGGATCACGGCCACGTTTGCGGGGTGGGTGAGGTAGGGAAGCTTGGTCCCTTTTCGCACCTGACGGTCATGATGCTTCGCGGCGAAGGCGAGAGCATGGTTGATGGCGTCGGAGTAACCAGTGACTGTCATTGTTTCATTGTGCGAACCGGGACACGAGTTGCTCGAGTCCACGCGCATCTTCCGCATCGAACGTATTCAGACGGTCAGAATCTACGTCGAGAACGGCGATTAGATCACCGTGTCTCCCAAGAACAGGCACTACGATCTCGGACCGGGCTCGTGCGTCGCAGGTGATGTGGCCTGCATATTTCTCGACATCCGGAACGATTAGTGTCTTCCTTTCCGCTGCGGCGTTTCCGCACACACCACGCCCAAACGTGATGTCGAGACAGCCCAGGCTTCCTTGATACGGACCCACGCGAAGGAGCTGACCAGGCTCGACGACTCGATAGAAGCCTGTCCAGAGATGCCCGAATGAGTGGTGCAGCAGCGCGGCGAGTGTGGCCATTGATGCCACCTCGTCATCCACGCCATTGAGGATCGCGTCCAGATGTCCTTGCAGTTCGGCGTATGCCCGTGCCTTGGGCACGTTCCGGAGATCCGGGATTGTCTCTGCCATGAAGGCTATTGAGCCGTGGCAAGCTCGGGCTGAAACGCTCCTGATTGACGAGTAGCGCCAAGCATTTCTTCTCGAGTCTCCAGCTGTGGCATCTCCGCGTCCCAGAGTACGAGCCCGTGAATCCGCATGTCGGCCCCACGAAGACTGTCCACAGCGCTCTTGAGTCCTGCGACAGATGTGTGTGCGATACGTGCGCAGAGTATGACGTCGGGAGCGGGGATGATGCTGCTGGCGCTGCGCTGAACGTAACTCGTTGGAGCCGTGATTATGATGAAGTCGTAGCGTCGCTGCATCCGCGCGAGCTCTCTACGTACTTCCTCGACGACATCCGGCTCAGGCGGTCCTGCGCGCCGAGTTCCGCTCGGGAGCACATCCAGCGGACGGTCGCGCCCGATCGTTGTCGGAACGATTGCCTCGGGCCAAGTGGCAGTCCCCGTAATGATGCCGGAAAGTCCAGGGTCGGGCCGAATCCGCAGGACGCTTGCAACACTGCAAGTTGTCGGATCCACGTCGACGAGGAGCGTGCTGCGCGCTTCGTAAGCAGTTGACGCGGCCAAATTTGAAGCGACAGTCGCAATAATGCCTGGATCGTCGCCGGTGATCGTGACGATCGGAACGCTGGCCTCTACCGATGCAATGTGCAGGTAGAGCGTGCGATAGCTCTCAGAAACCACATCTATGAGTGGCGGCGCTTCAACGTCCGCCTGGCGTCGACTCCTCTCGACAACGACTTCCGGTGGTCTGATCACGGTCAGTACTCTTGCTCCGCTGATTTGCTCCGCCTCCCGGGGATCGGCGATGTGTGGACGCTTTAGCTCCGTTCCAAAGGACGCCGCGAACCCGACTGCGAGCGCGAGTACGACCGCTGCGGCAAGCATTGCCCATGGAGGAGCACCTACGTTTGCGAGCTCCCGAGCGCGAGCGGATTCGCGATCGATGCGCGTGTTCTTCTGGTTGATCTGGTCCACCTGCTTGGCCACGGCGGCGTAGTTCTGCTGAGCTTGGGTGCGTTGCGCGAGGAGAGCCACGGTATCAACCGATATTTTTGGCTTTTCGACGGGAGCCGGCACGGGCCGGATGAGAGCCAGCTTGCCCCGGACTTCACCTCTTTTTACGTCCGCGATTCCCTGAATTGCCCGGCCTATCGCCGTCGCTCTCGAAGTCAGCGACAGATAGACGGGGTCCACTCCTCCCACTGCGCCAAATGCATTTCGCTCGCGCTCGATGTCCGCGAGTGAATCGAGCAGTAGCCGCACCCGGGGGTCCGCTGCCACCGCGGGCGACGCTGCAAGGGCTCGGTACGAAGTGGGAAGGGGAGCGTTTTCGGCCCTGTCGATCAATCGGTTGAGCGTCGCGAGCTCCGCATTCAGTGAATCTCGCTGCGCACGGACTGCTGGCGGGAAGGTATCGATGACGGGAGTCGGAACGGGCACTGCTGCCTGCCGAGCCGCATTAAGCACTGAATCGGTGTTGGTGACTTCGGCGAGATAACGGTCCCTCAGTGCCACGGCTGGCGAGGAGTCCGTATGTGCTTCGATTCGCGATGCTACGGCCAATGCCTTCCGCGAAGCATTTCTCGGCACGACGACGAATGCGATCAATGCTGCAATGAACACCACGCCACCTACGATTCCGAACACGAGCACACGCCGGAGCGCGTTTCGCGCCCGCGCAGCCATCCACAGGTAGGCGGAGCCTCCACTCATCCGTGCGATACTATGGACGTTCATGACTCAAAGATTCACCGAGTACGGCGCACGCGCGAGAGGCAAAAAACGGCGGGAGCTTTCGCTCCCGCCGTTTTACTGCTCGAACCGGTTACTGAACGGTGATTACACCCTTCATATTCAACGCGAGATGGGGCACGCAGTGGTACGGGTATTGTCCAGGCTTGATGTTGCCGAAGGAAACTGTCACTGACTCCCCCGCGTTCATCTTCATGTTGCTCGACAACTCTCCCATCTTGTCAGTACCCATGTTCGCATCGAGCTGCGATTTCACATCGGGCGGAATCGTCGCTGGATCGAACGCGACATTGTGCGGGCCGCCGCTTACGACGACGAACTTGACTCCATCACCCTGCTTGACCGTAAAATTGGCCGGGTCGAAGCGATAGCCTTTCGCATCGCCGACCATTTTGACTTCGTGAGTCTTTCCCGTAATGGGAGCCATGGTAGCCGCACCCGACGTGGTGGTGCTGCTACCGGTCGTAGTAGTCGTCGTTGCAGCACTAGTATCAACCGCCACGTGCGTTGTATCAGCGGGCTTCTTTTCTCCGCCTGCGCAGGCGCCCAGTGCAATTGCCCCAACTGCGACCGCGAATCCGTTGAACCGCATTTTTTAAGGCCTCCAGAGCCGTACTGTAGTGCATTACCAAGGGCAGATTCTCTTGCTGCCAGAGTTTGTGAATTTATTCACAAGCTCGCCAACATGCAATCATTGCAGCACCTTCGCCTCTCATGATCCATGCCCCGACCAGGAAGCGCGGCCAGTGATCGCAATTCCCGCGCTTGACTTGCGCGGTGGCGCTTGCGTACAGCTCGCTGCCGGCTCCTACGACGACGAGGTGATTCGAATCCCCGACCCTGTCGGCGTCGCCGTCGCGTGGAGACAGTACGGTTTCCGGCATCTTCATGTCGTGGATCTCGATGGAGTGGCGCGACGTGGTGATAATGCTCCCCAGATTCAGGCGATCCTTGGGGCAACCGATGTCGAAGTGCAGGTCGGAGGCGGAATCAGGAGCAGGGAATCGATCCGGCAATCACTGAGCGATGGAGCTCAACGTGTTGTGATCGGAACGCGAGCGCTGGAAGATCCGGACTGGCTGGTAGAAATGAGCATCGACTTTCCCGGCTGCATAGTCGTGGCCGCCGATGTCCGTGACCGAAGAATCCTTTCTCACGGATGGACCCGCACCCATCCAAAACTTGTGCTCGACCTCGTCGAAGACCTCAATGGGCTCCCACTCGCCGGCGTGCTGGTGACAGCGGTACATAGGGAGGAGACAATGCGGGGGCCGGACTTGCCGCTGATGGAAGATGTTGCGGAGGTCGCCGAATTCCCGGTCTTTGCATCTGGCGGGTTGGGAAGTGTCGGGGACCTTCGTGCGTTGGCGGAGCGGGGCGTCGCGGCCGCCATAATCGGAATGGCGCTTTACAGCGGCGCAATGGACCCGTGGGCTGTCGCTGGAGAATTCGCTGAATGACCGGGCCGCTGATCCGGAAACCGTCAGAACAAACTGATTGTCCGCGGATTCAGCTTCGACGGATCACCGATGTACGCGAAACGAAACCCTTTCATGTACTTTCTCGCTACGCGTTGGACGTCCTCCGGCGTCACGTCCTTTACCTCATCCATGAAACGGTCAGCTTCCCCGTAATCGCCTCCGTATAGCTGCGATCTCGCAAGAAAATCCGCCTGGGCAGCATTGGTCTCGTTGTCGAGGAAATACTCGGTGATGAATTGCTCTTCCAGCTGCTTCAGTCCACGCGGATCGAGCATTCCTTGCTGAAGGTCCACGATAGCGGCGCGCATCAGCTTGAGCGTCGTATCGGGTGAGACCGTCGACACGGAAAGGCCGCCCGCTGTCGCGGCGCGATCGACGAAGGGCGCCTGCACATCATACGTAAGACTCTGTCGCGCTCGAATCTCGGCGAACATCCGTCCCGTCAGCACAGAAGTCGCAACTCTCAGCGCCTGGTAGTCTCTACCGCTTGCCAGCGGGCCGCTGTAGTAGCCGAGGATGTAGTTGGTCGGAAGCTGGCGACGCACGACCACTACTGCCGTCTCGAGCTCTGGAATGCGCGGCGGAGCCGTCCATTTGTAGCTACCACGTGGTAGTTGCCCGATCGATTGGGTCACGAGTCGCTCGATGTGCGCCCGGTCGATGTTTCCAACCACGACGAGCAGCATCCGCGATGTCACGAACTGGGTCCGGTGATATTCCCGTAAAGACGCCGAATCGAGCGCCTGAATCGAGCTTTCGTTTCCAACCACGGAAACCGCGTACGGATGCCCAACAAACGTTATGCTGTCCGCCAGATAGTCGGCCAGGGCCTGCGGATCGTCTCTGCGTTGTCTGATACCTGACAGATACTGTGCCTTCACGAGATTGATTTCAGATTTCGCCAGCGTCGGGCGCATGACCCGGTCCGCGAAAATTGCCCAGGTGGAATCGAACACTTCGGTGTTCGACCGTATGCCGAACATTGTCCAGTCCGCGCTAGGGGCCATTACTATCTCGCTCCCCAGCCGCGACATTGCGCGGCGCTGCGCATTTTTCGGATAGCGCCCGGTTCCACGATCAGAGACTTCGAGAAGGATTGGCTCGATGCCCGCGTTCGCATCAGTGAGCTGTCGCGAGCCTCCCAGCAGATAAAGATTGGCCGCGACCACGTTGTTCGCGTTGTTCTGGCGCAGGATTATGTGCACGCCGGCTACGTCGAAGCTCGTGGTGAGCGAGGCCATCGCCAATGCAATCGAGAGCAGCATCAGCGCGTTCCCACCGTCATTAGGTCTTCCGGAGCGAGTTTCAGCGATTGACGCGCCTCAGGCGCGATGAGAACTCCCGCGATATGTGGCTTCCCCACAATGTAGCGCCGCGCGTACGCGCGCAGATCAGCAATCGTCTGCTGCGCCATGTAATCCACGTATCCCATGTAGTACTCGAGACTGGCAACACTCCACCAGAAGCCGAGGGTGTGCGCAAATCCCGAAGAGCGCTCGCGATCGAACGCCGATGTCACGGTGCGATGCGCTTTCACCGCTTCGAGCTCGTCGGATGTGAAGTAGCCGGGTGTGTCGAACTTGGCAATCTCTCCATAAAGCGCTGCGAGCGCCTCGCGAAACTGCTCAGGTGATGTCTGCCCGCTGATTGAGATGGGGCCGGTATGATTGAGCGTGTAATAATTGACTGTGACTCCTTGCCATAAGCCGCTGTCAACGAGCTTCTGCTGAAACTGCGAGCGCGGATCGTTGAGCACGTCCGAGAACACATCTGCCGCATAAGTAGACTTGGGATCCGCTCCGACGCTCGGCCCTTGCCATTGTACTAAAACCGTGACGGCGCTTACCGGCGCCTCGACCACAATTCCCTCACTTTTCTGGATTGGAGGAATTGCCGGGATGGGGTCCGTGACAAAGGGATCGGCCCCGCGACTCCACTGACCCAGCTCGCGCTCCGCCATCGCGAAAACCGTCGTCGGATTCACGTCGCCGGCAACTATCAGAACGGAATTGTTCGGAATGTAGTACTTGTTCTGGATGACCCTCATCTTCTCTGGGGTTGTCGTCAGAATGATCTGCCGGTCTCCGATGGTGTTCTTACGGCTGTAGTTCCCGGGATAGAGTTTCATTTTCATGTCACGATCGAGCGCGAAGAAGGGCACTGATTCATTACGATCGTACTCACCGATCACGACCTGACGTTCTCGCTCCAGCTCGTCACGACGAAAGAGAGGACCTTGTATTGCACTCGAAACGAGCTGGATCGCGTCGGCCAGTTTTTCAGCCGGTACGGTCATGTAGTAGTTGACGCGTTCCTCCTCTGTGGTGCCGTTGAAGTCAGCTCCCAGCTCCGAAGCACGGTCCCAGAATTGATTCAGGTCAGGGTACTTGGAATTCGCCTTGAAGAACATGTGCTCGTACATATGAGCCAGCCCTTCGTATTCGGGCGATTGCGTGAACGATCCGTTCTTTACGTCGATCTCGATCGTCGCTAATGGAACGCCGTGATTCTCGACGACTATCACCTCGAGGCCATTCGCAAGAACCTTGCGTTGAATGATCTTCTCGAGCTCGGCTCGCTGGCCCTGTGCCTGCATCGGAGCGATCGCGGATGCGAGAAGCAGCAGAGTGGCGCAGTAACGCAGGACACCTTTTCTTTCTGACATGTCAGATTCTGTGAAAGCCCGCTCGGACCCTTACGGGCAATTGAAAACTCGATTAGACGCCAAGAGGCTCAAGCGCAATGAGCCTCTTGCTCAATACACCACATTCAGGATCGGCGGTCCAGCCGACCTCTTCTACGATGCAACATCGGTCGAGGATCTGGCAGTGGCGGTCACCGCTGCTCGAGAGCTCGGAATCGAGTATTTCGTGCTCGGACTGGGCGCCAATATTCTCGTCGGCGACAGAGGATTCCGTGGGCTCGTCATCCGGAATACTTCGAGCCACCTCAAGTTCCTGGACGACGGAATGCTCTGGGTTGAAAGTGGCGCCGTAATGGCGAAGCTCATACCCCAGGCCGTCGAGCGCGGACTCTCGGGACTGGAGCACTACGTTGGAATCCCGAGCACAGTCGGCGGAGCCGTGTGGCAGAACCTGCACTTTCTCTCGCCGGCTCCGGAACGCGAAAGAACGATGTTCATAGCCGAGGTCTTTGAGTCGGCCGAGCTGCTCAGCCACGACGGAAAGCGCATAACCGTCGACCGGGACTACATGCAGTTCGGCTATGACACCAGCACACTCCACAAGCAGCGCGATATCGCGCTGGCGGTCACCTTTCAGCTCGAGCCCGGGGACAAGGCCGTGATGCATCGCATCATGCAGGAGAATCTGAGCTGGAGGGGCGGCAAGCATCCTTGGCTCGAATATCATCCGAGTGCAGGTTCGATCTTCAAAAAGATTGAAGGAGTCGGAGCCGGTCGCCTGATCGATCAGGTCGGATTGAAGGGTTTTCGTCTCGGAGACGCTCAGATCTCACACATCCATGCGAACATCATGGTCAATCTCGGAAAGGCAACCGCCAAAAATGTCCGCGAGCTGATCACCCTCGCGCAGGATAAGGTACAGGAGCGATTCAACCAGCGCCTCGAGGTCGAAATAGGATTTATCGGCGAATTCTGAGCAGGTCAGCCCGCTGATAACTGCTCGGCACGCTCTGTCGCAACGGTCCACTTCTCGATCGCGGTGTCGAGCTTCCGGCGGACTGAATCGAGCTCTTTACCCGCGAGCAGCGATCGTTCCGTTCCTTCACGCGTGGTGTAGAGCTCCGGATCCTCGAGGAGAACGGTCAGCTCCGCAATCCTGCCTTCCAGCGCTGCTACTTCCTTTTCCGAATCTTCAACCTTCCGTCGTAACTCCCGCAACGCGGCACGGTCGTCGTCTCCCTGTACCTCGCGCCTCCTGGTCGTCTTTCGCTCCCTGATTCGCCGTAGCGCTTCGTGCTCCGCCGCCGCGACGGATGCTGCGTGTTCACGCTCGCGGCTTTGCTCTCCCCATTCTTCAAAGGAGCCGGGAAAATCCGTGACATGTTGATCGTGAAGGACCCACACTCTGGTTGTCAGCGCCTCCAACATCGCCCGATCGTGACTCACCAGTAGAATCGTACCCTCGTACTCTTCGAGCGCGTCCTCGAGCGCTTCCACGGATTCGATGTCCAGATGATTGGTCGGCTCGTCGAGCAGGAGAAAGTTCGCTCGCGTGAGCACCATCATCGCGAGTGCCACGCGCGCCCGCTCTCCGCCGGAGAGGTTGTCGGCACGGCGTTGAGCTTCATCCCCCGAGAAACCAAATCGAGCGAGGTGCCCTTGTACCTGCCTCCGTTCCCACTGCGGCCTCAGCGCGGTTATGACCTCGTATAGCGTTTGGTCGAAAGGCACCTGTGCCATGTCTTGCCGATAGTAGCTTGGCCGAACCGACCCGCCGATTCTCAGCTCTCCGGATGCGGGATCGCGCTCGCCAATCAGCGCCCGAAGAAAGGTCGACTTCCCGCTTCCGTTTGGACCCACGAAGCCAACGACTTCTCCACGCTGAATCGTCGCGGTAAAACCCTTGATGAGTGTCCGCCCTTCGACTGCCAGTGTGACGTCACGCGCGATCGCGACTTGATCTCCGCCTCGCTCGGACACCTCGAGCCTGAGTCCCAAAGCGCTGCCTTCCTCGGAAGTGGGGCCACTCAGCCTCGGCGTTCTGTTCAGGCGCTTGCGCCTGCCCTTGGCTTGCTTGGAGTTCTGGCCGGCGATATTGCGCCTGATGTAGTCCTCTTCTTCAGCGATCACCCTACGCTGCTTCTCGAAGGCGCGCTCCTGACTCAGTCTCCGCTCCGCCCGCTGAATCACGAAGGCTTCATAGCCGCTGGCATACGCCACCGCGCTTCCTCCCTCGAGATGGAGAACATGATCGACCACATTGGCGAGAAAGGCACGGTCGTGACTGATCAACAGGAGTGTTTTCTCCGTACCTCGGAGGTACTCCTCCAGCCATCGAGTTGTCTCCAGATCGAGGTGATTTGTCGGCTCGTCCAGAAGCAGGACATCGGCAGCGCTCACTAGCTGGCGCGCCAATCCCAGTCTGCCACGCTCTCCACCACTCAATTGCTCGAGTGGCTGTGTTCGCGCCTTCTCCGCGTCGAAGCCGAGACCCTGCAGCACTGCATCCACCCGGGGAGCGAAAGTGTATCCGCCTTCCCGGTCAAACCGTTCGAGATCCCGATCGTACCTGGCGAGCAGTTGCGGTGTGGCAGCCTCACCGACCGCTGCCAGCACATTCGCCTGTTCCGAGAGCGATCGCTCGAGTGCGAGGAGATCGGCGAATTCTCCTGCTCCCGCCTCCCAGACTGTGCGCGCGCCGCCGAAATCACGGTGCTGTTCCAGAAGGGCCAGACGGATGCCAGGCTCACGGGTGATGACGCCCTCGGTTGGTTGCTGTGATCCGGTGATCAGCCGGAAGAGCGTTGTCTTCCCGCTTCCATTCCTACCCAGGATCGCCCAGCGCTCTCCTTGTCCGACTGTGAAAGTTATTCCCTGAAATATCTTCGTCGCGCCGAATTCGACGCCGACATCCGAGATTGATATCTGGGTCAAGAGCGCAAAACGCTTGAGCAGGCCGCAAGACACCGCTCGAGTGACTCTACGGTGTGATCGCCCATGTGTCCGATGCGAAAGGTCGAGCTCTTGAGCTTTCCGTAACCGCTTCCCACCACGATTCCGCGCTTTGCTATGGCGGCTGTGAAACTTTCGGCAGCAACATCAGAGGGGAGTCTGATCGTCGACACCGTCGGCGATTGGGATCCGAGAGGTGCGATGTTGCCCAGCTTCTTGCCGGTCTCCTCGCTGATCTTTGCTATCCATTCCTGGGTCCGGGCCGCCATTGCCTTGTGACGGGTCCACCGAGCGTCGACGGTCTCCGCTGCGATGGATTGGAGCTGGACTTCGAGCGCGAAGAGAAGCGAGAGAGCGGGCGTGCTGGGCGTCTGATTCCGGCGAGCATAGGCATCGAGCTCGACGAGGTCGAAGTAGACCCCGCGACCGGGCGTTCCGTTCGCCTGATCCACATACGCCGCTGAAGCGACAGCGAATGAAAGACCCGGGGGTAGAGCGAGAGCTTTTTGCGATCCAGTCAACACGTAGTCGAGCTTCCATTCGTCGAAGCGGAGTTCTGTTCCCGCGATCCCGCTTACGCTGTCGACCAGACAGTAAATACCGCGACGATGCGCACAGTCTGAGATCGCGCGAACGTCATTGAGCGCGCCGGTAGATGTCTCGGAATGGACTACCGTGATCGCGGTGTACTTCCTGATCGAGAGCCTTTCGTCGAGCTGCGGGACGGTGTGAATCTGCCCCCAGGCGACGTCGTACCGATCTACGTCCCGCCCGCACATCGAAGCAATGTGGGCAAACCGTTCCGAGAATGCTCCATTCACGAGGCAAAGAATCCGCCCGGGCGGAGCACAGCGAATCGCGGCTTCCATCATGCCCGTCGCGGAGGAAGAGCTGATGTAGACGGGACGGTCGGTTTTGAAGATCGGACGGAGTCCTTGTTGAAGCCGCTCGAACAGCCGCTCGAATTCGGGGCCACGATGAGGAATCATCGGCTGCATCATGGCAGCCATGATCTCCTCACGAACTTCGGTGGGTCCTGGGAGAAAGAACGTCCCAAAGGGTTTTGTCGTGCTCATTCAAGTACCAGATCTCTCAGTTGGTCGAAACTCTCTATGACGTAGTCCGCCAGCTCGATGACTGCCTCACGTCTCGTGAAGGCCGTAAAGGCTGCAAAGCCCTGCACTACCGACTTGATCTCGCAGTCGGTCATCCCGTCGCCGACTGCGAGTATCGGACCCTTGAGGTCCATTTGTCCGACAATGGTTCGTTTTCCACTCTGGCGGGTCAGCAATGAAGCGTCGTCGAATCCTGCGTAACCCCCATCCTGGTCGAAGAATACGGAGACGGCGTAAACATTTTCTTCGCCCACTCCGAGTTCTCTCGCCAGTGGAAGTATCGCCTGACGCAATCCGCCGCTGACCATCACTACTTCGACATCGTTCGCGCGGAGCTCTCCAATTGTCTCGACGGCACGTGTAGCCATCCGCTCGATGTAGATCTTCGCCAGCTTTTCGATCTCGGGCAGCGTCGGCTTTACGATTCGCATTCTCTCGCCATAGACTGCTTCGATGGGGATATCGCCTTGCATCGCCCTTTCGGTTAGTCCGGCGCTCCACGCTTCAATTTCGGCTCCGCGCTGGGCCGCCAGCCAGTCTATTCCTTCGACGTCACTCAGCGTCGAGTCGACATCGAGGATAATGGAGTTGAAGCGACTCACAGGATGTTGCCGGGCGCCAGGATTCCGTTGGGATCGAGATCCCTTTTCACGGCGGTCATCATTGAGATTTGGAGGGGATTCATCTGCAGAGGCAGCCACCTGCGCTTGATCTTCCCGATCCCGTGTTCGGCCGCCACAGTACCTCCGAGCGCCAGCACGCGCTTCAGAGTCTCCTCCACAGCCCCTTCTATGGTAGTGAGCTCGCGCGCATCGCGAGCGATGAAGTTCTGGTGAGGATGGCCATTTCCGGCGTGGCCGTAAATGACTGGTTCCTCGATTCCCAGGTCCTTCACCAACGAGCGCGCGGTCTGAATTGCCTCAGGCAGTTTTCTATAGGGGACCGCCCAGTCGGTCGAGATCTTTCTTCCGCCGGAATTACGGTATCTGGTTCCACGCTCGTTCATCGTTGCCGGGATGCTGTGACGTATTCTTCGCGCTTCTCTGAGCCTCGCCTCGCCGTCGAAAACGAGCGGCTCGAAATCGGCGGCAATGGCCTCTATCAGCTCCAGCCATCTGCCGAGAGTTGAATCCAGATCATCGTTGATTTCCTCTTCGACGTACACCATCACCGTCGGGTCTGCTGGAATAATCCCAGCTGAAGCCGTGCTGCGCGCGATTTCAATCGCGCGTTCGTCGAAGTATTCAATGCATCTAGGGAACACGGTTGAGGATTCTCGCGTCGCAATCACGAAAGTCAGCGCTTCCCGCTCAGTCCTGAAAAGGACGGCCAGTCCAATCACATGGCGCGGCAGGGGCAGCAGCGAGAGTTCGGCCTCGACGATTATTCCCAGTGTTCCTTCGCTTCCGATGAACCAGTCAATAGGATCGTGGGCAAACGCGTAGCCCACGGTGTTCTTCTCGAGGTCGGATCTTCGGAACTCCTGCAGCACTCCGCTGGCCATGACCACCTTGAGAGCGCGTACATGCCTTCGCGTCGCGCCGTATTTGAACGTTCGGGCACCCGATGCATTACAGGCGATCGCTCCCCCGATTGTGGATTCCTCTTCGCTGGTTGGATCTGGCGCGAACAGGAGGCCGGCTGCCGCCGCAGCTCGCTTGATCTGGCCCACCAAGGCGCCTGGTTCCACTTTCATCGTTCGTGCTTTCTCATCCGGAGCCGAAATCCGGTCGAGCGAGCGAAGAGAGAGCAGCATCCCTGTGTCAGTGATTGAAGCCCCAGTGGTACTCGTCTGCGCGCCCGCACAGGTAACAGGAATACGATCGCTCGCGGCTTTTCGCACCAGCTCCATCACGTCGTCAATCGATTCAGGCCGCGCTACGAGATCCGGAAGGAGGTGAAGTCCCGACGCGTCAGCCTCGTAGGTCTCGCGCACGCTCTTGTCGCTGCTTATGCTGATAGTCACCCGGAATGGAAGCAGACGACCGCGGCGGACGAGACATCCGGAAGGCGAAGCAAAGACTCGCGGATCGCCTCGCTCACGTCTCCATCGACCGATACTGCCGCGAGTGCTTGTCCTCCCTGTGCCAGTCTAGCCTGGTGGTATTCCGCGATATTAACCCCAGCTTCACCCAGGAGAGTACCTACCCGGCCAATTACACCTGGAACGTCATTGTTCGTGAGAATCAGGAGCGTATCCCGCGGTTGGATATCGACGTGAAACGCGCCGATCCGGGTGAGCCGCGGCAATACGCCGGGTTGTGCAGTACCGGCGATTGCAATCTCCTGCATACCGCCGCTCAGTCTCACTTCAATCGCATATGGGTTGTCCTGTGTCGGAGTCTCGGTCGTGGAGAGGTCGATGCCGCGACTCTCCGCCATTGCGCGGGCGTTGATGAGATTGAGCCGCTCCTGCTCTACGGTTCCCTCGAGAAGCCCTCGCGCGGCAGATGCGAGCAGTGCACTTCTCGCCGCTGTGAGCGCCGATCCCGACCGAATGTCTACGCGTTGCACCGCGCGCGTGCCTTGAGTCGCGAGGATGGCTCGGCCGACAGCGGCAGCACGGCGAGCCAGCGTCAGCGCAGGCTCGACTTCAGCCCACTGTCCGCCGACGTCGGCAACATTGATCGAGCGCGACAGCTCTCCGCTCAACAGCGCGTCACGCACCGCGATGCACACGTCTACGGCAACGTTCCGTTGCGCTTCCGTCGTGGATGCTCCGATGTGTGGCGTCAGCAGCACATTCGGCAGCGTTCGAAGCGGGTGGTCAGAGGCCAGTGGCTCTTTCTCGTATGCATCCACGACAGCGCCAAGCAGGTGCTTGTTTTCAAGCGCTTCGACCAACGCTTCTTCGTCGACTATTCCGCCCCGCGCCATGTTGACTACGATGGAGCGCTGGGGAAGCCGCGCGATCTCCCGCTTGCCGATCATCCCCATTGTTTCGTCGGTGAGAGGAGTATGAACGGTGAGGACGGTCGATTGCTCGAGTAGGGCCTCGAGCGACGTTGCCTCCTGCACTCGCAGTGCTTCGAAGCGTGACTGGGCGATGTATGGATCGTAGGCGATGACATTCATTCCAAACGCGCGGGCCCGCGCGGCAACCTCTCCGCCGATTCGCCCGAGGCCGACAATTCCAAGAGTCCGGCCCTTGAGCTCGGATCCAAGAAGAGACGACCGGTCCCACTTCCCGGTCTGCATCGACGCGGCAGCCCGCGGAATGTGGCGAAGTAGCGAGATCACAGCGCCGAAAAACAGTTCCACTACGGCGATCGTGTTTCCGGCCGGAGCATTGATGACGGCTATCCCGAGCGATGTCGCCGCATCGAGCGCGATGTTGTCGACGCCGACGCCCGCACGACCGATTACTTTCAGCTTGCGCGCTTTCTCAAGCAGGTCAGTCGGTATCCGCGTAGCGCTGCGTCCAACGATCGCATCGTAGTTGGCGATGCGGGCAAGGAGTTCGTCCTTTGCCAGTGTCGGCACCTCGTCAACGACCAGCTCCGGCTCGGCCGAAAGGATTGCCACGCCTTCGGCATCGATCTCATCGGTGACGAGAACACGATAGGTCACTGTTGCCGGGCCGGTTTGAGCAGGAAGGAGACGGACGGAAGTTCAATATCGCTTGGCTGATCTCACTGCCACAAGCGAGACCGAGTAGCTACCGTCCGATCCAACCACTCCAAACATCTTCTTCTGCTCCGATAGCAAGTTGGTTAGCATTCCGCACCAGGGGCATCCGGAGCAGCAGAGGCTCTTGGGAAAGCTTCTCGAGCCAGCGGTCGTCCGAAAGTTGCGCGTAACGTAACCCGAGCTCCTCAAAGCGTTTTGATCCTTTATCGACCAGAGCCATCACGCCAAATTTTTGGGCGAATCTCCGCAGCTCGCCGAGAGCCGCGGGCCTCTCCAGCAAATCCACGAAATGCGTCCTTATCCTTCGCTCGGAGAAGAAACGGAGGGCCTTACGTGTATCAGCGCTTTTCCTGATCCCAAAGATCTGGATTTCCAATTGCCTCTGCCGGAACCTGAGATGATGGGTGACAAAGGGTACCAGCCTTCGACCTGCGACTGATGCGGCGCGAGGTAATTTACACGCCCGCCTGGTGGATTCCCGGCGGCCACTTGCAGACTCTGTGGGGAAAATTCTTCCGCCGACAGCAGCCCGCACCAACGGTACTGGAGCGGTGGGATACCCCCGACGGCGACTTCATCGAGCTTCATCGGTTGCGCGCCGCTCCCGGAGCGCCGCGACTCCTGTTGCTCCATGGTCTCGAGGGTACGGTTCGCTCGCATTACGCACAGGGGTTACTCAACGAAGCTGCCAGAAGAGGCTGGGGCGCTGATCTCCTGATATTCCGATCGTGTGGGTCGGAGATGAATCGCGCTCGACGATTCTATCACTCAGGTGAGACGACCGACACCGCCTTCGTGCTTGAAAGAATCTCGCGGGAGTTCCGCACCTCTTCTCTTGCCATCACCGGCGTCTCTCTGGGTGGAAATGTTCTGCTAAAGTTTCTGGGCGAGCGAGGCACCGATTTACCGCCGCAACTGAAGGCCGCGGCAGCGATCTCCGTCCCGTTCGACCTCAGTCGTTCGTCCAGGAGGATCAATCGTGGAGTCTCGCGGCTTTATCAACGTTTCTTCATCAACTCGCTTCGAAGAAAGGCTCAGGAAAAGGCGGCGCGGTTCCCCGATCTCGCCCCAGCTACCCAAATTGCCGGGCTTCGAACGCTGGAAGACTTCGACAACGTGATAACGGGTCCGCTGCACGGATTTCGGGACGCCCAGGATTACTACGCGCGCTCGAGTTCTCTGCCCTGGCTTGCCCGAATTAGGCTCAACACGCTACTATTGAGTGCCGTTGATGATCCGATGCTGCCCCCGGAAGTACTCGACGAAGTCCGTGAGGTCGCCAGAAAAAACCCGGCTCTCCACCTGGATTTCGTCGACCGCGGCGGACATGCGGGCTTCATAGCTGGCTCCGTCCCCTGGCGGCCATTTTATTATGCAGAGCATCGCGTTGGTGAATTCTTAGCCGCGCAATTTGCTCGTGCCTCAGCTAGCCAGGCATCAGCCAAACAAGGGAGTGGATGATGAGTGCTCAATCTGTTGCAATCAGACTTGCGTTGACCGTTTCGCTTCTCTGCGTCGCGTGTACGAGCAACAAAACGGTCCCTGTGATGGATTCACACGCCGCCGCTGATCACGCGCTGCCATCATCTTCGGCATCGACTGTCAGTGCTCAGGACAGTCGGGGATTGCCGCCCGATGCTTCCGGCGCGCTTGCACGGCTCAGTAGCTCGCCCCGTCATGGGGAGTTTGTCACGATCCGCACTGGTAATGGAGACAGCCTCCGCACATGGGTGGTCTACCCGGAGCGGAGCAGCAAGGCGCCTGTCGTATTGGTCGTCCACGAGGTGTATGGATTGTCCTCATGGATACGGAGCGTTGCAGACCAGCTCGCTGCCGACGGGTTCATCGCGATCGCTCCCGATCTGCTCACGATGAAGAATCTCCCGGACGTCCCCGACAGCGTTCTCGCACCCATGGCAGTAGCCGCAGTCAGAAGTCTCGATCCGGCTTGGGTTCAGAGACAGCTCGATGCCGTCGCTGAGTATGGAATGTCGCTCCCAGCTGCAGAGAAGAAATACGGCATCGTGGGATTCTGCTGGGGAGGTGGTATCTCGTTCGCCCACGCGGTTCACTCGCCCGGTCTCAGTGCTTCTGTCGTCTACTATGGAACCTCGCCAAAAACCGCCGATCTCAACTCGGTTCGCGCTCCGGTCCTGGGATTATACGGTGGAAATGACGCACGCGTGGATGCTACGATTCCACCCGCCGATTCAGCGCTCCGCGCGCTGGGCCGGACCTATGTCTACAACATTTATGCGGGAGCTGGACACGGCTTCTTGAGACAACAAACAGGAACGGACGGCGCAAACATGGCCGCAACCCGCGCGGCGTGGCCGGCAACCATCGCCTGGTTCAAGAAGTACCTGGGATCCTGATCGACGGTGAATGTCAGCGATCCTGAATTGAGGCCCATCCCGACTTTGTGACAATTCTCAGGATTCTTTTTCTCGCCGTGTTCATCGGCGGTCTGGTGCTGGCCGTATTCGCAATGCTGCACGGGGTGGAGTACATGCGCCGCAGACGAAACAGGTCGCGTGCCCCATCAGCTTTTTTCAATCTACCAGCGGTTGCCGCTTTTGCCGTGGGTTTCGGGGCTGTCGGTTACACACTCGCATCACGGACGAGACTGCCGGCCTGGGGCATCATCCTCATCGCAATCGGTGGGGGTGCGCTGGCAATCACGGGGATGATTACGCTCTTGGCGCAGTGGGCGCTACGTGGGCTGCCCACCCCGCCGCTCATGGACGATCATGAGATCCAGGGACAGTTGGCGCTCGTTACCCAGGACATTACGCCTTCCCGACAGGGCCAGATCTCATACGATCATCTCGGCAGGCACGAACTGGTGCCTGCACGCTCTCTCGGTGTGACGGTCATTCCTGTCGGTTCGGAGGTTGTGATAGACAGAATCGAGGATGGGATCGCCTTCGTCGAGGAATGGGCTGTCGTCGAGCAGCGTCTCTAGATGCCTTGATCTTTCACCACGGCGCGACCATGAGACAATTCCAGAGGCATGATTAATGTTCGACAAGAGACTAACTGCCCGATCGTTTTCGAGCGCTGCTTATCTTTAGTGTATGGCCCTGGCGCAGAACTTTGAAACCGAATTCGACGTCGTGGTGATAGGTGCCGGACATGCCGGCACTGAAGCGGCTGTCGCTGCCACTCGTATCGGAGCTCGAGTGGGGTTGATTACGAGCGCGCTCGAGACTATCGGCCAGATGTCGTGCAATCCCGCCATCGGCGGCGTCGCGAAGGGAACCGTAGTCCGCGAGGTCGATGCGCTCGGAGGGATCATGGGACGCGCAACCGACCTCGCCATGGTTCAGTTCCGCATGCTCAACCGCAGCAAGGGGCCCGCTGTCTGGGCTCCGCGCGCGCAATGTGACCGCGGGCTTTACCGACGCGCGGTCCGGACCCTCCTCGAGGAACACCGAAATCTGCAGACCGTGCAGGGCACCGTTGCCAGACTCATTCTCGACCCCAACGACCGGCGTGTGCTTGGCGTGGAAACCTTGGAGGGACGGCGTTTTGGTGCGAGAAGCGTGGTAATCACCACCGGCACGTTCTTGCGCGGGCGAATCCATATCGGCACCGAGACGCATCTATCCGGCGGTAGAGCGGGGGAAGGGGCAACCACCCACCTCGCTGAACAGCTCGAAGAGGCTGGATTGACCGTAGCCAGATTCAAGACTGGAACTCCTCCGCGTATAGACGGGCGGTCTGTCGACTACTCCGCGCTCGAGATCCAGGAGAGCGAGATCGAGCAGTTTGACTATTCCTGGTCGCACTTCTGGCAATCGAAGCGTCGTGACGGCGCGGCAACGCGGCACCCTGAGCAGATGCCTTGCTGGATTACGTATCTCGAGGCAGATGGCAAGCGCATCATCAAGGACAACATTGCGAAGTCAGCCATGTACGGCGGCGTAATTTCATCGCGCGGTCCACGATACTGCCCGTCAGTCGAAGACAAGATTGTAAAGTTTCCTGACGCGGAGCGACATCAGCTCTTTCTCGAGCCGGAAGGGCACGACACTTCCGAGCTTTATGTCAACGGATTGTCGACATCACTTCCTGCCCCCGTGCAGCTCGAAATTCTGCAATCAGTGCGCGGACTTTCAGCCGTGAGAATGAACCGCGCAGGGTACGCGATCGAATACGACTATTACCCGCCGACTCAGCTGGATTCATCCCTGCAGGTAAAGTCGGTTCCGGGTCTTTTTTTCGCTGGACAGATCAACGGAACCACTGGTTACGAGGAAGCGGCGGGTCAGGGTTTGGTAGCCGGTTTAAATGCAGCGCTCGCGACCCGACACGAACGACCGCTCGTCCTCGGCAGAGAGACATCCTACATCGGAGTGCTGATCGACGACTTGGTGACACGCGGCGTCGACGAGCCTTATCGACTGTTCACTTCACGGTCAGAGTTCAGGCTTACAGTACGACAGGACAATGCTCTCAGGCGCCTCGGTTCAATAGGTCTCAAGCTCGGCGTTTATACCAAGTCCGAGGAAGAGACAATCAGGATGCGGTTGCATCATGAAGATTCCGCACTGAGGCTTGCCGAAACGACGACCATTCGTCCAGACGAAGCCGAGCCACTTCTGTCGGCTGCACGAAGTGCAGCGCTTTCACAGCCTGTAAAGGTCGTAGAGGTCGCGAGGCGACAGAATGTCTCGCTTCAAAAACTGCTCGAGGCCGTCGGCGTGGGGGCGGGGATCGACAACGAGGCGCTTGTCACGGCGGATCTCGAGATCAAATACGCGGGCTACTTCGAGCGCGAGAGAGCGCAGGCTGAACGAATGCGCCGGATGGGAGACTTTTCGCTCGACGCGGATATCGAGTACGGGGAAATGCGATCGCTCTCGCTCGAGGCCAGGCAGAAGCTCTCGAATCTCAGACCTGGTTCACTGGCGCAAGCGTCGCGCATTCCCGGAGTGAGCCCCAGTGATCTTCAGAATCTCGTCATCGAAATCGAGCGCAGACGACGGGGTAGCCGCTACACCGTAGACGCGAGCTGAGTCGAGTTCCGTTGAATAAGAAGTACGGCCGCGGCAATGAGAATCCCGCCTATCAGGGTCGCCGTGCTCAGCTGATTTCTGAGAACCAGTATCCCGAGCATCGCCGTAAAGAACGGCTCGACCGTCGCGACGATAGCGGTTCGCACAGGCCCTAGTACTGCCAGCCCTTTGATGAGCGTGAGGAATGCGATTACGGTCGAGACAATGGCCAGCACAAGAATTTCCGACCATACTGCGATATCGGCGGAAAGAAAGAACTCGCCCGTAAGAATTGAGGCTATCAGAAAGGATGTGGCCGCTCCCGCTACCAGGAGAAAGGTTGCAATCATGGATGGCATGCCTTCCTGTGCGTGCTCGAGCGCCGGCAAGTAGGCGGAGTAGAGAAGAGCCGAAACGAGAGCCAGCAATACTCCGATCGGATTGAGTTTCTGGGTTGGAGCACCAACCATGATCGTGACGCCCGCCAATGCCAGCGTCAGCGCTACGATGCGCAAGGGTGTGAGCCTCTCGGTTCTCCGAATCGCGGCGAGCAGTGCTACCCATGCTGGATACGTGTAGAACAGAAACGCCAGCGGACCGACCGGGATGTACTCGAGGGCATGGAGACTCAGGTAAGTGATGAGCGCCTGACCGCATCCGCCGATCATGAGAAGCTGTATCGCGCGCTGCATTGGAACGGAGCGAAGCCGCCGTGGTCGAGCGATGGTCCCGAGCAGAATTACGCCCAACAGATACCGCCATACCATCACAGTCAGAAGAGGAACGCCGGCGCCGGTAATGAGGACCGTGAGAACTGAAATGGAGCCAAAGCTGACCGCTGAAAGCATGATCAATAGCGTAGCGCGACCAACCGAGGCCTCTGATGATTCCATCGGACGAATGTAGCTTTAGCCGATATTCAAGGCCATTTTTTCGGATGAACCGCAGTTAGAGATTTGCACTGTGCACGCGGTCGCTTGCGCGGCTGCAATTCTCACAGCCCATCTCGCATGACGTCGTCGATTTCCGCAGAACAACCAGTATCTGTTCCACCGATTGGCGAGGAAGAGTTCAGGGACCTTGGTTTCGGCGCCGAGGTTGCCAGGGGCACACGCCAGCGGCTGCTCAATCCGGATGGGAGCTTCAACGTCATTCGCGAGGGGCTCGACCCCTTCTCATCCATGAGTCTGTACCACTGGCTGCTGACAATCTCGTGGCTGAGATTCGTGGGCTTCATTACGGGCTCGTACATAATTACCAATGCCATTTTTGCATTTGCGTTCTTGCTTTGCGGACCTGACGCCCTGCAATCCCTCTCCGGAAGTTTCGCGGGACAGTCCTTCTATCGAGCATTCTTTTTCAGTGTGGATACATTCGCGACGATCGGTTACGGAAACATTATTCCGGTTGGCGTGGCAGCGAACACGCTTGTCACGATTGAGGCGCTGCTCAACATCCTGGGCATTGCATTGGCAACGGGCGTCATCTTCGCCCGTTTCTCTCGGCCGTCCGCAAAAATCATTTATAGCCATAACGCGATAGTCGCTCCGTATCGTGACAAGACCGCACTCGAGTTCCGCATCGCCAACGCGAGGAGCAGCCAGTTGATCGAAGTACAGGTCCAGGCAATTCTCACCAAGATCGAGCGCGTTGGCGGAGCAATGGTGCGAAAGTTCTACGACCTGGATCTCGAGCGCCATCGAGTAGTGTTCTTCGCACTGAGTTGGACCGTCGTGCACCCAATCGACCCGAGCAGTCCGATGTGGGGTTTGACGCACAAAGATCTCGTCGATTCGGATGCAGAGCTTCTAGTTCTTCTAATCGGGACTGACGAGACGGTGTCGCAGTCGGTGCACTCGAGGTCTTCCTACAAAGCGGACGAGATTGTGTGGGGCGCAAAGTTCGCGAACATGTTCCTGCGTACGGAAGCTGAGGGTATCATCGGGATGAACCTGAGTCGAATTCACGACATTGAGATGGTGTACTCAGGATAAAGGCTTCCTAAGTTGGCCGCTCCGAAATTCTAACTATCAAGGAAAAAGCTATGACAATCCGTATTTGGCTCATCCCGAGCCTACTGGTGGCGCCACTAACCGTACATGCCCAAGCCATACAGGCGCCAATTGCGCCCGTGCCGCAAATTGCTGTGACGGGGCGTGGAGAAATCAAGGTTTCGCCAGATAGGGCGACGATACAGATCAGCGTCCAGACTCGAGCATCGACGGCGGCTGCTGCAGCTGCCGAAAACGCCAACAAACAGCAGGCCGTTCTAGCTGCCCTTCGCGCGTTGGGTTTGGGAAACGATCAGCTCTCGACGATCAATTACAACGTCTACCCGGAGCAGCGATACGAGCAGGGAAAGGAGCCGACGATTGTTGCCTACAACGTGACGAATACGATCCTGGCAGATGTCCGGAAGCTGTCCCAGGTTGGACCGGTGATTGATGCCGCGTTGTCTCACGGCGCAAACATGATCACGTCCCTTCAGTTCTACGCCTCCAATACGGAGGCGGCTCGGCGAGTAGCGATTGCAACCGCGATCGAAAAAGCACGAGCTGATGCGGACGCGGCGGCCAAGGCCGCACACGGAATGCTTGGGACCTTGCTTGAGATCAGTATCGGCTCGTACTCGGCCCCGCCGCCCCGACCCATGATGATGATGGCGAAACAAGCCCAGGCAGATACACCAATAAACCCGGGCGAGGAAACGCTTGCAGTTGAGGTAAGCACTCGCTGGAGGTTTATCCCCGCCCAATAACTTGAGTTTCCACGTGGAACGTTTTTAGACCTGTTCCACGTGGAAACCCTCCCGCTTGCTGGGTAGATTAGGCCGCATACCTACAACGGCAGATCGTGGCGCGAATCATAGCAATCGCTAATCAAAAGGGTGGCGTAGGCAAGACCACTACAGCGGTGAACCTCGCTGCCAGTCTCGCCGCCGCAGAACAGCGGACCCTCCTTATTGATGCAGATCCCCAGGGGAACGCGACGAGTGGTGTCGGTCTCCAGAAGGAAAACGTTCCTCTCAGCCTTTACGACGTTCTCGTCGGAAATTCAGATCTAGGGTCGTCTCGCCAGACAGGCATTCAGTTTGAGAAACTCGATGTCGTCGGGGCTACCCCGGATCTCGCGGCGGCCGAAGTCGAGCTCGTTGACCGGGGAGACCGTGATCACGTCATGCGTGAGGCCGTTGAATCTCTCCGAGCCGACTACGATTACGTCATCATCGACTGTCCCCCTTCGCTCGGCTTGATCACGATAAACATGCTCGCTGCGGCAGATGCGCTTTTGATCCCACTCCAGTGCGAGTACTACGCCCTCGAGGGTTTATCCCAACTTCTCAATACGGTCCACCGGGTACAGCACAGCGCGAATGAGAAGCTCGGTATCGACGGCGTCTTACTGACCATGTACGACTCACGCCTGAATCTCTCAAGGCAAGTGGCTGAAGATGCCCGAGAGTACTTCGGGCCGAAGGTATTTAGCAGCGTCGTACCGAGAAATGTCCGGCTGGCAGAAGCACCGAGCTTCGGGAAGCCGATCATCTTGTACGACATCGCTTCGGTGGGAGCACAGGCCTACATGAATGTCGCGAAGGAGTTGATTCAGCGAACTGCGCAAGGAGATGACGGTGGCCACTGAGAGAACACCCAGACGGCTGGGAAGAGGACTTGAAGCCCTTCTCGGAAATGCGAGCGGTTTGGCTTCAAGCGATGAAGGCACACTAAAATCGATTCCGATCGGACAAATTGGCCGCAATCCGTTCCAGCCGCGGCGAGAGTTCAACTCCGAAGAGCTCAGAGAGCTTCAGGAGAGCTTGAGCTCGAGTGGCTTGCTTCAGCCAATAACCGTACGACGCCGGCCAGGAAAGGACGGATTCGAATTGATCGCCGGTGAGCGTCGACTCCGCGCTGCGATAAAGCTCGGCTGGAAGGAGATTCCAGCAATCATCAAGGACATCGATGACAAGACGGTACTGACCCTGGCCCTCGTTGAGAATCTTCAGCGAACGGATCTCAACCCGATCGAAGAGGGAGAAGGCTATCACAGACTCTCCCACGAATTTGGCCTCACGCAGCAGCAGATTGCGGAAACCGTCGGGAAGGATCGCACGACGATCGCCAACATGCTCCGCGTCCTCCAACTTCCTGAGATTGTCAGAAAGCTGCTACAGGAGGGGCAACTCACCATGGGTCACGCAAAGGTTCTTCTTGGCCTGGAGGATCCAGCTACGATTGCCACTCTTGCACGTGAAATCGTGAATGAAGGCCTGACGGTAAGAGAAATAGAAAGGCGCCTCCGCGAATTCGTTGGCCCACGCACCGGAAAGAAAGCAGGCCGGCCACGGTCTGCCGATCGCCTACCTCCTGAAGCCAAACGCATTGAAGACCGACTGCGCCGCTACCTACAGACCGATGTGACGGTCAGCGTCGGAAAGAATGATCGCGGTACCCTGACACTACACTTTTACTCGGCGGATGACCTGGAGCGACTCCTTGAGGTCATGCAAGTCCCAGACTAATTAACATACTTGTTAACCTGAGTGCTAAGTAAATGTCCGACAAGGAGTTAACTAGCCCGCCTGTAGCCGCCATGGAGGTTCTCCACACAAATATGCACTCGGACTGATGAGTAAATCGACGGAAATTGCGACCTATACAGATGAGCTGCTACTAACCGCCAGCACACCAGACTATCCAAATGCGGTCAATGGCATCCAGCTCGAGAATCGCTCTCCGGTTCGCGCAATTGCTGCCGCGGTTGACTTCTCTACTCGGGCAATCCAGGGCGCGGTCGAGAAGGACGCAAACTTTCTCATCGTGCATCATGGAATGTTCTGGGGCGGCATCGGCCCGTTCAGTGGTCCGTCCTACAGAACGCTCGCGATATTGATGGAGAATGATATCGCTGTCTACGCTTCACATCTGCCACTCGATCGGCATCCGACACTTGGCAACAATGCGCTGCTCGCGGCCGAACTGGGTCTGACACCAACAGGTTCGTTCGGACGTTTCCAGGATATTTTCATCGGAGTAGCCGGTGAAAGTGACATCGAGACTGTCTCACTCGTTTCACGCGCCCGGAACTTTGCCAAGAGGTACGGCGAGATACGCACCTCGGTAATACCAAATGGCCGTCGAACCAGAAGGTGGGGAATTTGCACTGGTGCGGGCGCATCAGCGGAAACACTCAGCGAAGCATCCGCAAAAGGAATCGACACTCTGATCGTGGGCGAAGGACCACACTGGACCGCGATTCACGCCGAGGAACACGCGCTCGCGATCATTTATGCGGGCCACTATGCGACTGAGACCCTTGGCGTTCGCGCACTGGCGCAGCATCTCGCCGCGCGGTACCAAGTGCCATGGAGTTTCATCAGCGCGCCTACCGGACTCTAAAAATTCGAGATCGACCGTTGTAGCGACAGCGCATCAACAATCCGTGTAGGCACTTCTCCAAACGGAAAGCCATTGTCCGGCAGCCGTGCGTTCGATCAAGCCCAATCGTCGGCCATCATCGTTTTCAATGTTGACGACGACGGCGGGTCTCTTGGACGGACCGATCCGAACAGCCGCTAATATGTCACTCGCCTGGGTTGTCTCCTCGGGGCCCGCCGTGCGGCTGTAGTACGCGGGCACGTACTTTCCTACCGTCCTTGCTGGTTTTTCGCCAATGATGAGTAGATGCTCGAGCCTCGGATTAGCTTCTTCGTTCACGCTGCGAACAACATCTGCAATGACCACCTCGACAGAATCGAGTCGGAACGTGTAAGCTGAACGTACCCGGAACGGCAATCCCCTGAACGTGGGATCGGAACCGATTGGCAGAGTCGCCGCCGTTCGCGCAAGCGATGCGGCAAGCGACGCTGAATCCGTGCTCGACATTGCTTCGATCGAATCAAGCTTGATCGCCTGCGCGTGTCCGCTCGTCAACCCGATGCGCCACCCGCTACGCGCAGCATTCACTCCAGCAAGCGGCCACGCGTAGCACTCATGCATGCTATCGGCGCGAAACGCGGCTACGCCCCTGGGACCCTCAAGTTTTCCGGTCCTTCCGAAAAGATCGAAGACGAGACCATTGACTGGCGCACTCGTTCCCTGAATCGACGCAATCGTGCTGTCGTTAACCTCCGGCAGTACCACCGCGGCACTGTCAGTGCTACTCCCCACTGAAACCAGCATTACGGATCCGGCATCCACATCCCAGTTTGTCTTACTCGCCGGCTCTGAAGCAGATATCGGTGGGAGTGGTCCTCGAGCTGAGTCGCCCGCTCCTTTCCCTGTATCGCGGCAGGCGAGGACGACGAGCGCCAGTGATCCGGCGCGGAGTAAACGCATATGATCCGACGTCATGAAGTAATTTGATCCGTCGCTTTTTTCAGCATCGAGATTACTCATACCAATGCTACGTCACCATACGTATTCGAGCAAAGTGCTCGCCGGTGTAGCTTCACAGGTGAGCTACCCGTGCTGAGATGTTGGCGACACAACCAATGGCATCGATGACCTCAACTTCGAGCAGTTCGGCCTATGAGAGCCCTGACGAGACTGTCAGCGCTACTGCTACCGGAGATCTAAATCCTCCCTTAGCGCCGTTGAGGGAGCGTTTGAGCTGGGCGCTCTACGATTTTGCCAATACGGTCTTTTCGATGAACATAGCCACGCTGTACTTCTCAGCGTGGCTCGTGGGGGATCTGGGCCACTCCAACACATTGTACGCAACTGTAAACGGAATTGCGTCCGCGCTCGTCGTCGTATCGATTCCTGTTTTCGGAGCTATCTCGGACGCAACCCAGCGGCGAAAACCCTGGGTAGTCGGCTTCACGCTTATAGCGTGCGTGTCAACGGTTGTAATGGCCATTCTCGGTCAGACTGGACTTCCGCTCATCGGAGAGGGGATAACGGGCACGGCCTCGAGCGCGTTGATATCTCCGGGTATTGCGTTATTCGGAGTACTCGCCGCGTTTACACTGGCAAACTACGCCTACCAGGGTGCGCAGCCGTTCTACAATGCGATGCTCCCGGAGCTCGTTCCGGTAGATCATCGAGGCCGTCTTTCAGGTATGGGGGCCGCATTCGGTTACGTCGGCTCGATAACCGGCGTCGTGCTGACTTTCCCATTCTTCACCGGCTCATTGCCATTGCTGGGCGCAATTCCCGACCGGGTCATCGGTTTTCTCAGGAGTACGATTCCCTTCACGACCCACGGTGGGCGTGTTTCCACATTTGTCCCGACGGCGGTGCTTTTTCTTCTATTCTCGCTCCCATTGTTTCTATTCTGTCGGGATCACAATGCAATACGCGAGAAGAGACACATTCCATGGCGCGAAGCATTCCGAGATGTCCGCCAAACGTTGAAGGAGGCGCAGAAATACCCGGGGACAATGAGGTTCATCCTCACTTCTTTTTTGTATCAGGATGCAATGGGGACGATCATTACGAACATGGCGTTATACGCAATTTTCGCAATGGGATTCGTGAGAGGCTCAGAAGTGACGCTCTTCGTAATACTGACAATCCCAGCTGTAATCGGCAGCTACGCGATCGGCCGGATCGTGGACCGCTTTGGTCCCAAGCAAACTCTTTCCTGGGTTCTCATGAGCTGGATCGTACTTCTGATGGCAATGATCGTTGCGCCATCGAGAGGTGCATTCTGGATCGTGGGCGCTTGCATCGGCTTAATCTACGGCGGCATTTCGACGGCTGAGCGACCTTTGCTACTGAGTCTCGTTCCTGATGTCGAGGCCGGCCGTTTCTTCAGTCTAATGGTGCTCTCTTCACGAGCTGCTGCGGTAGTAGGACCATTTATCTGGGCATTCGCCGTGGATGGACTGACGTCATCAATGGGAATCGGATTCGCTTATCGCGCGGGCGTTGCCACCGTTGCAATTGGAATGACGCTGGCACTGCTGATCCTGCGGGGAGTACCCGATAACTTTGGCCGATCGGTGCTCTCCAAATGATTTACTCTGTCCTGAGATGGATCACCGGAATTGCCCTTCACTGGTTCTACGGAGATATCCGTGTGGTGGGCAATCAGCAAATTCCTGCACGCGGACCTTTGCTGATTGCGGTCAACCATCAGAATGCGCTTGTTGATTCGCTAATCGTAGGTTGGGTCGTACCTCGCAGGATTGCGATGACTGCGAAGGCTACGCTTGCCGACAATCTTCTGATCGCGTTGATCTTCAGGATCCTGCACGTGGTGCCGCTTCGGCGCGTAAGCGACGAAGCCAGAAAACTGAATGGTTCCCCGGTCGACCGATCACGCAATCGTGAAGCGTTTAGCGAGATAATCAATCTGCTTGGGCAAGGCGGAGCTATCCTCATTTTTCCAGAAGGGAAAAGCCACAACGAATTCGGACTTGAGCCGCTCAAGACCGGCTTGGCGAGACTTGCGCTGCAGGCTCGCAATGAATGCGGCATCAAAGGAATTCGCATTCTTCCTTTGGGTCTCGTCTTCGAGGCCAAAGGTATCCCGGGGACTGTCGTAGGTGTGCGGGTCGGACAGGTGATCGACATGGACTCATGGCCGGGCACAGATCATTCGGCTTTGACGGACGAGATTGCCAACCGCTTGCGCGCAGTGTCAGAGGTAGCCGGTCTACCGGCCAGGGGAAACAGTTCGCATACACGGCGAAAGGATTCAGTCAGGGAGCGACTCATCGCCTTCGCTGCCTGGTGGGGACGCCTTACCCACCGGACGCCGGTGAGAATCGCGAGAAATATGGCAGTGAAGCGCAGCACCAATGCCGATCAACCGGCAATGCTCACGATTCTATTTGGTATTGGGTTGGTGCTCGTTACCTACGTAATCCAGCTCACGATCGTAGGCGCTCTGGGGCATTCGATCTGGATCGACTGTCTCTACCTGATGGGCCTGCTGACCGGCGCGTACTGGGCAGCTTTCGAGCCGCATCCCCGACGCTATTAGTTGGTCAGAGCTTCGTCTCCAGCCAATTCTTCCCCACTCCGAGATCCACGACCAGCGGCACTGACAGCTTTGCCGCATTCTCCATCTCGTATTTCACGAGCTCACTCACTTGCTCCAGCTCCTCCGGCAATACTTCGAATACGAGTTCGTCGTGAACCTGGAGAAGCATCTTGCTTCGCAGATTGCGCGTTCGCAGAGCATCGTCGATTCGGATCATTGCAATTTTTATGAGATCGGCCGCGGATCCCTGAATCGGAGAATTGGCAGCGACTCGTTCACCGAATGCACGAATGTTGAAATTTCGTTCGCGTAGCTCCGGGATATATCGACGCCGCCCGAATATCGTTTGTACGTAACCGTGCTCCCGGGCGAATGCCACCATCGAGTCGAGATAGTTGCGTACGCCTTGAAAGCGCTCGAAGTAGCGTGCAATGAACTCCTTCGCCTCACCGTGTTCGATTCCGAGTTGAAGGGAGAGCGCATGCGCGCCCTGACCATAAATGGTCGCGAAATTGATCGTCTTGGCTCGACTTCGCATTACGCTCGTCACCTCGCTCAGAGAAACGTCGAAAATCGCTACTGCTGTCTGGCGATGGATATCACCCCCTGCCTGGAACGCTTCGACGAAGGCTGGATCACGAGACAGATGTGCGAGAAGCCGGAGCTCAATCTGGGAATAATCAGCAGCCAATAACAGCCAGCCTTCACGCGGAATGAAGCCTCGCCTTATATCACGACCAAGCTCGCTACGAATTGGAATGTTCTGCAGATTCGGATCGTTGGATGAAAGCCTACCACTGCTGGCGACTGTCTGATTGAAGGAGGTATGTAGCCGGCCAGTTTTTGGGTTGACGAGACGAGGAAGCGCATCGAGGTAAGTGTTCTCAAGCTTGGATAACTCCCTGTACTCCATTAGCAGCCTTGGCAATTCATGGCCTGCATCTGCCAGCTCCGTGAGAACGCCAACATCAGTCGATGGACCGGTGCTAGTTCGCTTGGTAACAGGGAGATTCAACTTTCCAAACAGTATTTCCCGCAGCTGTAGATTGGAGTTAATGTTGAATTCGACTCCCGCAGCTTTATAGATCTGCTTTTCCACTTCCTCGCGCCCCGCCTGAAAGCGCTGTTTCAGCGACGCGAACAATGGCAGGTCGATGGCAATGCCTGTCCATTCCATCTCGGCTAGCACATCGATAAGAGGTATCTCCACACCTTCCAGAAGTTTGGTTAGTTGGTAGGATTCGAGCTGCGGCTCGAATACCCTGCGGATCTGCAGTGCAATGTCAGCATCCTCGCAGGAATAGTCCCGCGCTGCTTCGACAGGACACTCGTCAAACGGAATTGCTGACCGGCCCTTGCCGCACAGATCAGCATACGACGTCATCGTATGGTCGAGAAATTCGAGCGCCAGCACATCCAGACCGTGCGAGCGCCGTCCGGGATCGAGCACATAGCTCGCCAGCATGGTGTCGAAGTCCAGTCCAGCGAGCCTTACTCCCATGGAACGCAATACCAGAAGGTCGTACTTCGCGTTCTGAGCGGTTTTCCGAATGGTCGGGTCCGCCAGAAGATCTCTGAGCGGCTCCATCTCCGGTGAGGTGAGGGGAGACAGATTGCGAACTCTGGTTGGTCTGTTGGCTCGCAGGATTCTGGCAGCAATGCTCAGCGAGTCGTTGTCGCTCTTCCTTTTCTTTGCAGGCGCTTCCGTGAATGGTTCGTCGCCTCCTCGAATCAGGCCTCGCTCTTCCGGTGCGTCGGTTGCTGAACGGTCGCCGGCGGCGTCGACAAGAAGCTCTCCCTGCCCACCTTGTGGCAGCCTATGCTGGAATGGGAAGTAGTAAGCTTCGCCTTCGGCAACAGCGATCGCGATCGAAATCAGCGATGATCGCAACGGGTCAGCTGGCTGAGGACTTCCGGGATCGATCAGGGTCTCGGTAGCAATTGCTATCACGTCAGCTTCGCGTGCGCGCCTGATGGCGTGCCCCACCGCCTCGAGCGTATCCACGGTTACATAGTTGACGCTCTTCCGGGACTTTTCCTCCGTTGGCGCTTGTACAGCCGAATCTTTCGCGAGCCCGTGGAATTCCAGCTCGATGAACAGATCCCGCAACCGATTGTGGTCTGGCTGCTTGATCTTGAGGGAGGCGAGATCGAATGGAACGGGTAAATCGTCCCGGATCGTCACCAGTTCCTTCGAGAGCCGAGCATTTTCCGCGTGTTCTAGGAGCGCTTCACGTGGACGCTTCTTCGTAATTTCCGTAGCGTGGTCCAGGATCGACTCGAGGTGCCCGTACTGCTTGACCAGTTCGGCCGCTGTCTTGTCGCCGATGCCGCGCACTCCGGGGATATTGTCCGACGAATCACCGACAAGAGCCAGATAATCGGTTACGAATTCAGGAGCTACGCCAAGACGCTCCTCCGCATTCTCAACGCTGACCCAGTGCTCTTCGACGTTGGCCGGACCGCCGCGACCAGGATTCAGCAGCCAGACTCCCGGCCTTACCAGCTGCTGGAAGTCCTTGTCGCCAGATATCACTATCACGTTCACGCCTGCTTCGACGCTTCTCGCTACGAGGGTACCAATTACGTCATCGGCTTCGAATCCGGGCAGCGTGAGAATCGGAATACGGTAAGCGTCCAGCATTTCGCAAATACGATCCATGCCCCGATCAAAATCGGACTGGAGCTCTTCGGTCAACTTCTCGCGGGTCGCTTTATAGGCGGGATAACGCTCGTGGCGGAAAGAAAGCCCTGAATCGTGCACCCAACCGAGGTACTCGGGCTGATGCTTTGTGATCAGGCGTTGGAGAAAGTTTGCTATGCCCCAGCTCGCGGAAGTGTTCTCTCCTTTGCTCGTCGTGAGTGGCCGTGAGATCAGCGCAAAAAACGCGCGATAGATGAGAGCGTATCCATCAACGAGAAACAGCCGAGGGGCTTTTGGACCATTCATCAAGTGAATATAAAACGCCCTCGTCAGAGAGCACGAAAGGCGTTCTGAATAGTTTCGAGATGTTGCTATACGGTACTAGCGCTGCCGGCGAGCGTTGAGCGATATGAACTCGGTTTCACTTGGCCTCGTCAGCCTCCATCGACCCGTCTCTTCGTAAAATACGAGTTGTGAGCTGTAGTGGCGATATTGCCAGATCTGAAAACGAGTGGTCGACCCAATCTGTGTCGTCGACATCACGGCGTTCGCATTTCGCTCGATTATCTGATCCGGCTCTCCCAGCGAGACGAAAACCATTCCGCGATCCGATAGCCAGCCCGGATTGCGATCCGTTCTGAATTCGATATTAGCCTGCTGAATCCGGCCGAAATAGGCCTGCATGTCTTCATTGATGGCGGTTTCGGGTATCGGATCGGTTGCACGGAGAAACTCAGCCCATACTGTCGCGCGCTTTTCCAGCGGAGCAGTACGGAGAGCGGTGAGGTGGTTGGGACTCGCGAAGAAGCGCAAATATCCGAGCATGTCCTCGAACGACATAAGAGGAATGTCCTCACCGAAGCTCACAAACAGCGGAGCCCTGGCGCTGTCTGGCGAATCCCGTCGAGTGAAGGAGACCTGTGCAATTCCAACCCCCACCGTGGAGATCGGCACGTTTACGATACCGCTGAACAGGCCGCCCCTTCGCGCCAGCATCGCTGAGTCACGCCATAACTGCGCCCCTTTGTCGTTTCGGACGACGAAATCCACCGGCAGGCGCATTCCCGGACCGTATGCTTCAACATAGATCGCGACCGTGCTATCACGTCCGAAGACAGCGCTTGATCGAGGGCTCGCCAGCAGTTGCGGGACAGAGTCGAGGATCGATCTCCCCGAAGCTTCATAGACGAGCAGTGGAGTAGAGAAACGCCCTGTACTCAGTATCGGAACCGTAATCGTCGCCTGTTGAGTGGCATTACGTGATCCTCCGATGTCACGAACCATCGCCGAGAGAGTGTAGACACCGGGAGGAACGTGGAAATAGTGCTGAAAGATCACGCTCTCATCGGTCCGGTTTGTTTCTCGGAACGAGCCGACACGTACTATCTCCATTGCGTCGACGTTGGCTGCCTCGACGTCTCCGCGGTTTATGCTGAGCTTTACCTCATACGGAGCACGGTACCGATCGCCCTCTCGGGTGAATGTGAGCGCTCGGTTGGGGACCGAGATGCTGGCAAGAACCAGCGTCGTGTCCGGATGACCGCTGGCAAATGCAGAAATCTTTCCCACAAATGCGAGGGGACTGGGCGCTGCCAGTAACCCGATCTGCCGATACAGCTCGCTGACATCCGATGCTGCACCACCGTCAGGTTGAAGAACAACATTCGGTTCGGGAGTGGGGCGCGTGACCGTCGAACTGCAAGCACCGGCCACAACGGAGCTCAGTGCGAGGAATCCAAAGGACAGCTTGTTGGAAATCAACATGAGCAGTTAATACCCTATCCGGTCCTGCCGGTTTCTATTAGCTTCGCGGCGTGTCTCGAGAGCAGCTGGTCGGCACTCCCGTAGCTGGCTATACGATCCAGAAAGAGGTAGGTGAGGGCGGAACATCCGCTGTCTACCTGGCTGAGCATCCCAATCATGGCACCGTAGCGCTCAAAGTGCTACGGGAGAAGCTCCGCCAAGACAAGACGGCAGTAGCCCGCTTCATCCGCGAAGCGAAGTACGGGGCCAGGGTGAAGCATCCCAACGTCGTCGAGACTATTGAGATAGGACAGGCAGCAAACGGCCTTCACTTCCTTGCCATTGAGTGGGCTAAAGGCGAGATCCTGGAACGGTATGCGAAGCAATACGCGCCTCTACCGAAGGATGAAGTTGCCACAATCGTCTCCCAGATAGCGGCCGGAGTTCAGGCAGCACACGATGCAGGAGTCGTGCATCGCGATTTGAAACCCGAGAACGTGATGTACGATCCGAAATCCAAACGCGTGAAGCTCCTGGATTTCGGAATTGCCACCGATACACAGCCTTCGGGTGACGAGCGTCTGACTCGTGCCGGTTTCTTCGTCGGCACTCTCATGTACATCGCCCCTGAAGCCTTGTCAGGCGAGATCGTCACGGCTGCCGCTGACCAGTACAGCCTTGCCACCATAGCGTATTTTCTGTTGACGCGCTGTCTGCCGTACTCCGCGAAAGCTCCACGTGAAATGTTCACGCAGCTCCTCACCATGCCTCCGATTCCCCTCAAGGATGCGGGAGAGGGAGAATTCAATTTCACACCGGAGCTCGACGCCGTCATAATGCGTGCTCTTTCCCGCTTGCCTGCCAACCGCTACCCCAGCGTAATCATCTTTGCTGAAGCTTTCGCAGTAGCGGCGAGCGTCGAGCCCGAACAGCCAAAGATTCTAGATAAGTTCAAAGGTCTACTTCGGCGCAGCCGATAAGTCGGCCGGATCGACAGGAAGCCACAGAGTGAACGTCGAGCCTTTGCCTAGCTCGCTTTCCAGCTCGACCATTCCACCGATGAGTCCCGCCAGCCGGCGGGAGATCGAGAGCCCCAATCCCGTACCGCGTTCTGCTGAGTTTCCTCGAGGGCCTGCATCAACCTGCTCGAACTCCTCGAAGATCCGGCTCTGATCAGCGGGGTGAATTCCAATGCCCGTATCAACGACCTGGATTCCGATCCACGGGTTCGAAGGATAGGGCGGGTGCGCTGAACCGGGCCCGTTGTCCGGGATCGTATCCACAAGATGTGTACGAATGACGATGCCACCTTCGTTGGTGTACTTCACGGCGTTTCCAAGAAGGTTTACGAGAATCTGACGTAGATGAGTAGGATCAGTTCGAATCCGCGGCAGCGCCGCACCCATGACGAGAGACAGGCTGATTCCCTTTTCGTTCACCAGGGATTCGATCTCACTCGCTACATCGAGAACGAATGGACGCAGATCGATTGTCTCAGTGTGAATCTCGAGTCTGCCAGCAGCCATCTTAGCGAGATCCAGAACCTGATCGACCAGGTGGCGAAGATGGTTAGCCGAGGCTTCGATGCGCTCGACCGGTTTCACCTGTCGGGGAGCTAGTTCTCCATATACTCCTTCGCGAAGCAGATCGACAAATCCGACAATTGCATTCAATGGAGTTCTGAGCTCGTGAGATACATTGGCAAGGAACTCACTCTTCATGCGGTTGACACGCAGTAGCTCGGAAGAGAGTCGTTCCAGTTCCTTCGAGCGCTCAACCAGACTGCGAGCCTGACGGCGTTCATGACGTATTACAAGAGCGAGACCGAGCACTGTTGCGAGGGATACAATCCACCCTACAAGGCCGGTCCAACGATCGAATCCGATGTGCGAAAGCGCATGCATTGACTCCAATCATAAGAATCCCTAACCTCTCGCACCATGACGGATAACCGGACGTTGATTGCACTTCTCGCTGAGCGCTCTGCCAAGCGCGGCCAGTTCACGCTTGCTTCGGGCAAGCAGTCGACGTTCTACATCGACGCAAGGCTGACCACAATGAGCCCGGAAGGACTGTCAGTCATCGGTCCTCTTGCTCTCTCCGTGCTTCAACAAACGGGCTGGGGTGTCGACGCCATCGGCGGCCTGACGCTGGGTGCGGATCCCATCTCGTACGCGATCAGCTACACCAGCGCAGCTACCGATCACCCACTGAGAGCATTCACCGTGCGGAAGGAGGCCAAGGCTCATGGAATGGGGAACCTCCTAGAAGGCCCATTCAGGAAAGGCGATCGCGTAGCCGTAATCGAAGATGTCCTGACTACTGGCGGTTCCGCACTTCGGGCAGTCGATGCCGTACGCGCAGCAGCTGGGACTGTCGTCGGAGTTTTGGCATTGGTAGACCGCGAAGAGGGAGGTCGACAGGCCATCGAAAAAGCCGGCGTCCCCGTGGTGGCACTAACAACAGCAAGTCAAATCATTGGCGCTCTCAAAAGTTGATCTGGTCTCCGGACTGAGGTTTTGGCATCCAGCCCGGGTATGCCGCTGAAGGCCGAAATGTCGACAACACAGCGATGTAGGGAAGCACGAGCTCCGTTCTGAAGAACTGAAGCATCCCTTGTCCGTCGTAGGTACTCCTGAACATCACTGGCGACATTCTCATCACCGTCCGCACATGCCGGCCAAAGCTTTGAGGAGATGAGTAATCCAAATGGTTTGCAACGCGCGCGACGGATAGTCCAGGATTTTCAAACAGCCGAGCCGCACGTATGAGCCTGGCAAGCGACAAGTAGCGTTTGGGCGCCGGCAATTTTGCCCGGAAGAAACGACTCATCAACGTGCTGGGCAAGATATTCAGGTGGCGTGCGAGCTGCCGGACCGTTGAAATCTTTGGCGATGGATCAAAGAGTAAATCGAAGAACCGCCAGCAGTCCTTTGAAACTCCGGGGAGATCGAGGCTGATTTGCGTGAGAGCTGAACGCAATAGATCATTCGAGCCCTGTGATGCCAGAAGATTTCTCAGTGCCTGCCAGCCGGTTGGCTGTCTTGCATCCAGGAGCGTTCGAATGCCGAGCTGTCCGAGGGCGAGCGTCGCGTGTGGCGTAGAGTTCTGCGTCTCCGTCAACAGTGCCACGGCGGGTATTCTGGGAAACTCTCTTACCATCGCCGCGACGCGGCTGGAGTTCTGAGATCCGTAGCGTGTGACTGATATGAGAACCAAGCTGGCTTTCTGCTGCCTGAGATCCGACAATACTTCATCCAGCGATTCTCTGTGGAGTGCATCGCATAATCCCTCGGCTGCGGCATCAACCCTGGATCGCTCGAGGGGAGTAAGGATCGTAGACACTGGTGTTCGTTGGGAATTGCGCTTCGAATCGGACGGCATGATCCCTCCCTCCATGTGTAACCGTGATGCACCTCCATGTTACTTGACATGTAAAAATGCGTCAGACTGTTTCGCGACTGCTGCGAGGAACACTCTCTATCGTCATTTGTTATATTTCAGAGGGCAATCAGTCGGACGGTCGCGCATAGTATCTGATACTATTCGAGGAAAGTCCGGGCTCCAGTGGACAGGCTGCCAGGTAACTCCTGGGCACGGATAGCGCGAGCCGTCCGTGACGGATAGTGCCACAGAAAAGAAACCGCCATCTTCGGGTGGCAAGGGTGAAACGGTGGGGTAAGAGCCCACCGCGCTCGTGGCAACACGAGCGGCACGGCAAACCCCAGCTGAGAGCAAGGCCAAATATGCGGCGAGAGACGTCTACCTCGATAAAGACGCCGCGGGTAGGCTGCTAGAGAGCATGGGCGACTATGCTCGTAGAAAAATGACCGTCCGGCACACGCTAGTGTACCGACAGAACCCGGCTTATAGACTGATTGTCATCAACTCGACAACCTCCGAGGAGAGATTCTCGGAGGTTGTTTGTTTTATCCAATGATCAGACAGCAAGAAGAAATGGTGGAGGTTCTACGAGGAAAGGCAGGCTGGATGGTGCTGCTCTACTTCATGATCGGGTGCGGCAGCGTAAGAACACCTGCACCTGGCGCGCCGGTGTCCCAACTCCCACCACCACCGACAGTCAATCCTTCACCCACCGGCTTCTGGACATTCGACTACACGCCTGGCGCTCTTCGGTATCAGGTTTCACGAAGCGCTGCCATCGAGAGTCAATCAGACTCCGGCACCAGCCGCGAAATATCGACTAACACCACTCGAGAACTCATCACGTTGACACCAGCCGGAGACAGCGCGATTGGATTTACGGCAGTCATCGACACGTTCTCATCCACAACTCAGGGACGAATCGGACCAGTTCAGCCGATTCAACTTCCAATGCAGGTCATCGGAATATTCTCCGACAGCGGGCTTTCGATCACAAGTGATGGCAACAACAAATGCAACCCGGCCGGCTCGGCTATCGCTTCAGATCTCCATAATCTGCTTACACAATTTCCAGCTCGACTTTCTCAAGGACTCGTCTGGCAAGACTCCATAAGCATGACCGGTTGCCAGGCCGCGATTCCTACGACCTCGCGTATACTCAGATCGTATGTCGTTTCAGGTGAGGCTGTTTACGAAGGGCGTCCTGTTGTCATAGTTCAGCGAACAGACAGCATTCAGGCTCAGGGAGAAGGAGCACAACAACAGCATCCGCTAAGACTGGAGGCCCACGGTACTGGAAGCGCGATTTACTATCTTGACACGAAGGATGGTCGCGTAGTTCGACTCACCACTGGCCAGGAATTGATCCTGACAATTACTACGTCAGGCAAGGCACAACAATTCAAGCAGAGCTCGAGGCAGGACTTCACGCTCTCATCCTAGTCGACAAGACGTAAAGGCATGACCAGGCACATGTACGATGCTGGATCCTTCCAGCCTTCCGGCTCTATCGTTGCCGCCCTTTCAGGCGCCTTGAAGGTCATACGAACTTCGTCAGTGGGGATATAGCGGAGAATCTCCAGCAGGTAGCTGGCGTTGAATCCAATGTCAAGCTGATCCCCCGTATAGCGAATAGGAAGTTCATCCTGAGCCTCGCCAAGATCTGGCGTTTGAACACTGAACTTCAGCATACCGCTGTTAAACGACAGCCGGATTCGATGCGTCTGGTCCGACGCAATGACAGACATTCGCTTTAATGCACTTGCCAAGGCGACTTTATCGGCAACCGCAACCCGATCATTGTCCTTCGGAATAACCTGCTCATAGTTCGGGTAAGGGCCTTCAATAAGTCGGGTAAACACCGCAGTGAAGGGCGATCTGAAGCCGATGTGGTTGTCACCCCGCGCAATCTCGAGCTCTTCCTCGGCAGGAAAGAGCCGGCGCACCTGCTCCAGCGCCTTTGGCGGAACAATCAGATCACTCGCCGGCGCGTTCACGGAGTCGATAGGCATTTCCATCTTAGCCAGTCGGTGACCGTTCGTCGCGACCATTCGCATTTTGTCCGGGCGTAGCTCCCAGAGAACACCATTCAGGATTGGTCGGCTCTCCTCGGCAGATACAGCAAAGGATGTATGCGAAATTAGTTGCTGCAGATCGCCTGATCGAATTCGCCAACTCTCGTTAAACCGCACAGATGGAAAAGTCGGAAATTCATCTCGTGGTAATCCCAGGAGTTTGAACCGTGAGCGTCCGCATTCGAGTGTAACACGCTGTTCTCCAACAGCACCAATCTTCACAGGCGCCGGTGGCAGCTCACGAGCGATCTCAGTCAGTTTTTTTGCCGGAATAGTCACGGCTCCAGCGACATCAACATCAGCCATTACTTCGGTACTGACGGCAATGTCCAAGTCCGTACCGGATAGCTTGATTCCTTTATCAGTTGTCTCGAGAAGAATGTTAGCCAAGACAGGAAGTGTCGTCTTAGCTGGAATGCTTGCAGCTACGGCTGCCAATCCTTCTTGAAGCTTTTCTCGAGAGATCGTAAAGCGCATTCCCTTCCGCCTGTGTGGAGTTCAAGCCGCGGGTACTAATGACAGCCTTTAAAAGAGATTCAAACTAGTAGCTATAGTAGGTGTTGTTGAGATCTGTGGAGTGGGTCTAACTTATGAAACGAGCGCTATTTCCGCTATGCCGGATGATGTGTGGCGGGATGTTGGTAACCGCATCCCAGTGGGATTCTCGACATCGCTTTTATGAAGCAGTGATCCTTTCCACAGCAGGCGATGGTCGAAAGTTGAAGGTTTCCAACATTCCACGGATGCGGTTGATCCGTGCCTTGAGTTGAGAATCCGTACTGATTCCTTCCTGGACCTTTTCAAGGCTGTGAATGACGGTCGAGTGATCCCGTCCACCGAATGCATTGCCGATCTCTACGAGTTGAGTGGCTAACAGTTCACGGGTGAGATACATCGCAATTTGACGTGGAGTGGTGAGATTCTTTGTTCGCGTCTTTGAGCGAAGGCCGTCGACAGTTACGCCCCATTCTTTTGCCACTGCCTGCTGGATTGTAAGAATCGTCAGGGTAGTGCTGCTATCCGGCTCGAGCCCTTCAATTGCGCGCAGCTTGTCGCGTAATGCTTCGCGAGCAACATCGACAGTGATGTCCTTATGCTTGAGGGATGCATACGCGAGCAGCTTTATGATTGATCCCTCTAACTCCCGTACGTTGGACCGGACATGCTCCGCGATGAAATGGATGACGTCGTCAGGAATGGTTAACTCGAGTCGATCGAGCTGAGCTTTCTGCTTGAGGATTGCAACTCGATGCTCGAAGTCCGGTAGTCCAATGTCGGCCACCATTCCCCACTCGAAACGGCTGATAAGCCTGGCTTCCAATCCGGCAATTTCTGAAGGGGGGCGATCACTTGTGAGCACGATTTGGCGGCCAGCTTCGTACAGGGCGTTGAAAGTGTGGAAGAACTCTCCCTGTGTTGTCTCCTTGGGCCCCTTGAGGAAGTGGACATCGTCGATGAGCAATAGATCAGTTTCACGGTAACGCCGGCGAAACTCAGAAGTGGTACGGGCGACAATGGAGCTGATGAGCTCATTCATGAACTGCTCGGCGCCGACATATGTGATACGAGTATCTGGGCTGCGCTTGAGCGTCTCATGCGCGATGGCCTGCATGAGGTGTGTTTTGCCGAGACCTGTAGCCCCGTAGATGAAAAGCGGGTTGTAAGTCCTTCCAGGTGCTTGAGTTACTGCATGTGCAGCAGCAGCAGCCAGCTCGTTGGACTTACCGATGACAAAAAGGTCGAAGGTGTAGCGCTCACTGAGTGGCGGAGAGTTGGTGCCATTCTGAGCCTGTAGTGGTTTAACTGCTGTTGGAGGTGGAGCGACGAAAAAATCCATCTGCGAGCGCTTCTTTCGTTCTTCGTGAACCCGAAATGCTACGTTGAGTGGATGACCGAGAACTATTGGAGCGTAGCTGGACAGTAGTTGCGCGTGTTTTGAATCGTTCCAGTCTGCTGTGAACTGATCCGGTGCTCCCACAAAGATTGTGCTGCCTTCAATTGAAAGAGCCTCAGTCGGCTCGAGCCAGGCTTGGAAAGTTTGATCGGGGAGCTCTTGTCGGGCACGATCCAGGAGGCGTTTCCATACTTCAGCGGCGCTAAGCGACATGACGCGCCACGCTAGCCGGTTTATGTGGAAAAGTCAAACTGGCGTCACGCGAATTCGTTCAGCTGACTTGACCTATCTCCAATGCTGGAATAGTTTTACCGGCTCTACACTGTAAGTGATCTTCCTGGTTTCCGGAGTACTGTAATGGGCAAGCCCACCTACCGTCCCCGCAACAAGCGGCGCATTCGCACGCATGGCTTCAGGTTGCGAATGGCTACTAAATGGGGACGCGAAGTTCTTAGCCGCCGCCGCAAGAAGGGACGCAAACGGCTCACCGTCCAATTGCCGACTAAATACGCCGGCGCGTAAGCCCTTCGGCTTTCCTCGCAGCTCCCGGCTGACGAGAGAGGCCGATCTGGAATCGGTAAGGCGTACAGGGAAGCGGATGCAAACCGAGCGTCTTGAAGCTCGCGCGTCTGCTTCCCTGTTGCTTCGTTCACGGGTTGGTGTGGTTGTTCCGAAGTACCGACGAAATATCGTGGACCGGAATCGCACGAAACGCCGGCTACGTGAGTTAGCGAGAAAGAGAATACTACCGGTTGCTGAAAGGATCGATGTGCTGCTTCGCGCAAAACCCGAAGCGTACAGCGCGAGCTTCAATCAGCTTGCAGTGGAAGTCGATGCAATAGCCCAATGGGCTGTAGGAATTGCGCCGCACTGACTGATGCGCAAGATATTCATGCTTCTGATTCGCGGCTATCAGCTGGTGATATCGCCAATACTTCCGGCGAGCTGCCGCTACTATCCAACATGTTCGGCCTACGCGCTCGAAGCCTTCGAACGCTACGGGGTGTTCAAGGGAGGACGGCTTACGATCAGCCGCATCCTTCGCTGTCACCCCTTTCGGCCGGGCGGTTACGATCCGGTTCCCTGAATGGATAAGCGCTTTTTCCTGGCCTTGTTTCTTTCGCTGATCGTCATCGCGGTCTCCCAACTGCTCTTCCCGCCGCCTAAGCCGGCGCCCCGGAGTGCAGCACCAAGGGACTCAAGTGGTACCTCGAGGGGAGCGGCATCGTCAACGCAACCTGCGGTGATATCGGTACCGGCAACTGTTTCTTCAAAACCTCGTGTGATCACTACGGGTGCCGGTGCTACGGCCGCGGCAAACGCGGCAACCCCAGAGACTACGACGGTTAGCACACCGAAGGCGATTTACAGATTTAGCAATCTTGGTGCAGCACCAGTGTCGGTCGTAATGCATGACTACAAGAGCCGATCACCATCTGGCGGTCCGGTCGATCTGGTGGTTGCCGGCTCCCCACTTTTCGTGTACCGGCTCGTTACACCGACTGACACGGTAGATCTGTCACAGCTGCCGTTCTCTCTGGTGCGAGCAAGAAATGCCAGAGGAGATGAGACTCTCACCTATCGCGCTTCGGTGAAGAATCTGCCGATCTCAATCGCGTATTCGGTTCCCAGGGACACTGCCGCGAGCTACGTGATTCACGTGGATGGACATGTGGAGGGAGTACAGGGACAAGTGTATCTCCTTACGGAACTTCCAAGAACGCTGCAACCAACTGAAGCCGACACTGTTGGAGACCATAGAACTCTGGCTTACAGCTTCAAGCCGCAGCGTGATCACGCGCGGAGTGTGCTGTTCGGCGGACTCGATCCCGGCGAGAAAACTCTGGAGGCCGGTCCGCTCAATTGGGTAGCGATCAAGAACAAGTACTTCGTAGTCGGGGTTCTTGCACCGCTCAACGGAGTACCGTTCAGTGAGGTAACGCTGACCGGCGGGCCACGGACATCGAAAATTGCCACGACCGCTTCGGCGAGTGTCGTACAGGCAATCCGGAACAACTCGTTCTCATTCGATGTTTACGCAGGGCCCCAGGAATCGCAGCGCCTGATACGAATGGGGCGCGACTTCGATCACGTCAACCCGTACGGATGGCGCTTCCTGCAGGGTGTCGTCCATCCAATTGCGTCAAAGGTGATTCAGGGACTGCTGTGGATGCACAACCGGCTGAGCCTGAGTTATGGATGGGTACTGGTTATTCTCGGGATTTTAGTTCGACTGGCTCTCTGGCCGCTGAATCAGAGTACCATGCGATCGAGCCTGAAGATGCAGGAACTTCAGCCCAAGCTGGCAGCCGCGCAGAAAAAATACAAAGATCCCGTGCAACAGCGTGAAGCGATCATGAAGGTCTATCATGACGCGGGGGTGAGTCCTTTCGCGGGACTTACGGGATGCCTTCCAGCATTGCTTCCGATGCCGATTCTCTTCGCGCTGTTTTTCGTTTTTCAGAATACGATCGAATTCCGAGGCGTGCCGTTCATATGGCTGCACGATATCTCGGTGAAGGACCCGTACTATATCCTGCCCCTGCTGATGGGTGCTTCCATGTACATCTTGTCCTGGATTGGAATGCGTAATGCTCCTCCAAACCCTCAGGCGAAGATGATGGGGTACATGTTCCCAGTGATGATGACAGTGGTGCTCCTGAATATGGCTTCGGGTCTCAACCTCTACTACACCGCGCAAAACATCGCTGCGCTGCCGCAGCAGTGGCTGGTAGCGCGCGAGCGGGCAAGAGCACGGCCAGCGGGGTGATGGAGGAAGCAATGCTGCGTGTCACGTATATTGGTCACGCAACGCTACTAATTGAGATCGGCGGGAAACGACTGCTCACGGATCCCAACTTTGACCCCGCGCTGGGGAAATTCCTGCCTCGTGTCAGCGCGCCGGGAATAGCGCTCGCAGCACTGCCTCAGCTGGATGCGATACTGCTGACGCATGCTCACGCCGACCATCTGTCCTTCGATTCTCTGGACGCGCTCCCAGACGACATTCCGCTCTTTGCACCGGCCGCAATCGCCAAATGGCTGGGGAAGCAAGGCTACCGTCACGCCGTCCCCATTGCAGCGGGCGAAGTGGTCAGCGTAAACGACGTCAAGATTCGGGCAGCATCCGCGACGCACAAGGGGAGCAGATATGGAGTAGATCGCTGGAGGAACGCAGCTAATATGTATCTTATTGAGACTAATAAGACCTCCGTCTTCTTTGCGGGCGATACGGCGCTAACCTCTGACACCACACACCTGGTGGAGAACCATCTGGTCTCGACCGGCCGAAGGCTGGACCTCGCACTTCTACCCATCGGACACGCGCCCTGGTGGAAACCGGGCTTTCGCAAAGGGCATCTCACCAGCAGCGATGCGCTGACTCTCTTCGAAAGACTCAAGGCCAGGTATTTCATCCCCTACCACTGGGGAACATTCAATCATGTTACCTCGACCGCGTTCGATGCGATCGACCGCCTCAGAGCGACCCTTCAGAACCACCCGCTGCATCCTGCTGTAAAGATCCTGGAACCCGGGACGACTTTTGTCCTGCCAACGGTCAACCCGTGACGACTGCAGCCAGGAGTGTCGCGCAGCTCGAAGACACGATTGTTGCTGTTGCAACCCCGAGTGGTCGCGGCGCGCTGGCTGTAGTCAGATTGAGTGGTCCCGGCGCCTTTTCCATTGCGGCAAAACATCTGCGTCCCTCGCCAGCACAGACCCGCGCTACGCATCTCTGCAGCGTTTACGATGGTGATAGAGTTCTCGATCAGGCTCTCGTAACTTTCTTCGCACGCCCCAATTCTTTCACGGGCGACGATACGGTCGAATTCTCGACGCATGGTGGGTATCTGGTGCCGAGCTCCGTAGTCGCTGCTCTGATCTCTTCCGGAGCCCGGCAGGCGCTGCCGGGTGAATTCACGCGTAGAGCGGTCCTCAACGGCAAGCTCGATATTCTGCAGGCCGAAGCAATCACCGATCTGATCGATGCCAGCACGCAAAGGATGCAGCAGACGGCGCTTGCGCAGCTCGATGGAGGACTATCCCGTCGATTGCTGCTGTTGAGGGACAGTCTCATCGATCTCGAGGCGCTGATCGTCTACGACATCGACTTTCCCGAGGAAGATGATGGTCCCATCTCCCGGGAGAGGGTAGAAAAGGCCGCGGCAGAAATTGTTGAATCGCTCCAAGCCCTCCTCGCGACTGCTCCGGCCGGTGAGCTCATTCGGGAAGGTGCCGTCGTCGTGATCGCGGGTCCGCCAAATACCGGAAAATCTTCGCTCTTCAACGCACTGCTGGGACGATCGAGGGCAATAGTGGCGGAAATTCCTGGTACGACGCGTGATGCGATCGAAGCGGTAATCGACAGCGGGTCATGGCCATTGCGACTCGTCGATACCGCCGGGCTTCGGGAGACGGATGACCGAATCGAGAGGTTGGGCATAGAGGTCAGTGAGCGCTATCTCGCAGAGGCGCACGTGGTTCTCGCCTGTGGTGAGACCCCGAAACAGCTGGAGGAGACGATTAAAGTAGTTGCCCGGAACTCGAGAGCGCCCATTCTGGCGGTTCGCACCAAAACTGATTTAGTGACAGAAAGAGACAAATCAGGTCACTACCGGCCAGATATTGCCGTCAGTGCCGAGTCAGGGGCGGGCCTCCAAGATCTGGTGGAGGCAATCGATGGAACCTTACGCGAGAGACACGGTGAAATCGTCCCCGACCTGCCGATCCTGACGAAAGCCCGACATCGACATGCCCTAACCGTGGCCTGCTCGGAAATCGAGCAATTTCGTCGAGCATGGAGGGAAGAAAACCTTCCAGCTACCATTGCCGCGATTCATCTGCGTACTGCGGTCTCGACGCTGGAGGAACTGATCGGGACAGTCGAAGTTGAAGACGTTTTCGACCGGGTATTCAGCTCTTTTTGTGTGGGGAAGTAGCTCTAAGCGGAAGCAGCAGCCGAACTCGCGATTGAAGTGATCTCGCTCGCGCTGGCGCGAATTGCCCAGGAAAGGCCGCGAGCGTTCACTGCCGATTCCACCATTCTGGCCCCGAGGAAATAGCCGCTCCTCTCGGGGAAGATATGCCGATCGACAGTTCGTGCATCATCGCTCATGCCTCCGGAGAGGTAGCGGAGCCGCAAGCCGAGCCCGGCGCGATCGAGATCAGCATTGAGGGCTCGCGTCATCAAGGGCTCGAGCTCCCGAACGCTGGCATATTCGCGCCTGGTATATCCGTAGTATTCCCAAGCCGCGTGGCCCGGACTGATTGCTCTCGAGGCGTGGGTGGAAAGGCCCTCATTGATCATGAGTTCGCGGAGCGAAGCACGCCTTCCGGTTTCCCAGTAGGAGTAGTAGCCACCCGCGTCCTCTATCAGCTGTCTCAGCTCGCTCCGGCTGGTGGGAGAGGTGTAGCGAACCGTATGCGCGATCTCGTGAGCCAGCCAGAGTGGAATCAGCTCCGGATCGAGCCCCAGCCCCTGGGTCTCGGGATTGGTGACGCTGGTAAAATGCTCAAGGCAGACGAAGGCAATTCCCTTTCCGTCGACTACGAGCTCGCCGGCGTTGGCGGCGCCCACCCCCACCATGAGTACGACATCAATATCGGTATCGACACCCAAGAGGGACCTGCACTGTTCTTCCGTATTTCTGGCGAGAGAGACCACGTCGATTCTCTCGAGCATAGTGCGGAGGTCGACGCGGCTCGCAAGTGCGGCAGAGCGAACGACTTCCAGAAAATGTGGTCCTGCCGGATCCAGGACGTAGTTGTGCCAGTAAGCCTCTAAAAAACGGCGGTGATTTTCGAAGTAGCGGAGATAGGCGGCGACACGGTCTGTACTGTTGTGAACTGCAAAGAAGTCAGGCAGTAGGTTGATGAGCATCAACGACCAGGTCGCGGGGTGGGGAGCCTGTCGCGGTTTTTGCGATGCGAGAAGATACATTCGCCCGAAACTCTCAACAAGACCGATCTCCTCCAAAAGAAATTTGAAAACCATGGCACAGATATTCCTTCTCTCTTTTGAGAGGTTCCGAGAGCAGAGAGGAGGAGAAGCCATGACAACGCTGCGTCAGATCGAGCTTCGTTGTCCCGTGTGCGATAACGAGTTCAAGTCCCAGAGTGTAGTCTCGACGAATGCATTCGGCGGAAAACGGACAGATTTCCACGAACGGGCAGCCGGAACCCAGCCACTTGCTTATCTCATCCACATGTGCAGCGAGTGTGGCTTCTCCGGTGGTGAAGCCGACTTCACCGGTGCAGCAGATGTGAGTCCGGTGCTTAAACAGCAGGTGCTCAAGGAGCTTGCTCCGAACCGATCAACGCTGGTATGCGGCTCAGAAAAGTATGAAGCGGCCGCCAAAGTCGCCCAGTGGCAGGGAATGGATCCTCGACATATCGCAGACCTGCTGCTCCGTGCTGCTTGGTGCTGCGTTGACGAAGGAGATGTCGAAGCAGAGCGGTACTTCCGGCGTCAGGCAGCGTGGATGTTCCAGGAAGCCCTGAAAGCCTACGATGCCGTTCCGCAGGAGGAGCGAGCGATCCTTACCTACCTGGTAGGAGAGCTATGGAGGCGGATCGGCGAGGTCAGAAAGGCTGCATGTTGGTTTGAGGCAGTCGTCGGGGAAGTCACGGATCTCGAGAGCCAGCAGTGGGTCGTGGATGCGGCCGATCAGCAGAGGCTCAATCCAAGAGAGTGGTTCGGCTAGAAGTCATCTCGTCCCGAACAGCCTGTCGCCGGCATCACCGAGACCGGGCAGAATGTAACCCTGGCTGTTGAGTTCCCGATCCAGAGCTGCGCAGTAGATCTGTACATCCGGGTGCGCCTCGCTGAGATGGCGCACTCCTTCAGGCGCGGCTACGAGGCACAGAAACCGAATCCGGTTTGCTCCGGCCCTCTTGAGTGATGCGACGGCAGCAGCGGCACTACCGCCCGTAGCGAGCATTGGATCCAGCAGAAAGAAATCACGCTCAGCCGTATCCCCCGGGACCTTGAAGTAATAGTCCACTGGCTGAAGCGTGTTGTGGTCTCTGTACAAACCAATGTGTCCGACACGGGCCGACGGGACCAGACGAAGAATTCCTTCCACCATTCCCAGGCCGGCACGTAGAATGGGGACGAGAGTCAGCTTTTTTCCGCTGATATGCCATCCAGATGTCTTTTCCAGTGGCGTGTCCACATCTCTCGGCTCGAGCGAGAGCTCACTGGTTGCCTCGTAAGCCATGAGCATCGCGATCTCATCGACGAGCTCCTTGAAATGTTTCGTCTCGGTCTTCTGATCGCGAAGAATCGTTAACTTGTGCTGGACGAGGGGATGCCGGATAATAATCAGAGAAGGGAATTCCTTGACGCGCTCGATCATTCTAGCCCCAGGATTCCAGCATCGGCACAATGGACACCAACCGGCTCATAATCTCTAACTCCCGATGAAAGAATACCAGGCTGTGGTGGTCAAGTTGACACGACATACGCGCGAGGACGAAGACACGCTCACCGACCTTCTCAACGAGCGGAGTAGAGGGGGATGGGAGCCAGCGCTCATGTCGCAGGATGAGCAGCGGCTCACAATCCTGTTTCAGCGTGATGCAGTAGCAGAAGGCTAACCGGTTGGAGATAACGTTCGTCGGTGCCGCACGAGAGGTCACCGGATCCTGCCACCTTCTGCACGTCAACGGGCATACCGTTGCGCTCGACTGCGGGATGTTTCAGGGAAGACGTCAGGAATCTGCCGACAAGAACCGCACGCTCCCGCTGTCAATCAGGGATCTCGACGCCGTCGTTCTCTCCCACGCGCACATCGACCACTCGGGCCGGCTTCCGTACCTCATAGCCGAAGGCTACTCCAAGACGATCTGGGCGACCGCTGCAACTCGGGATCTCTGTGCGGTGATGCTCGCTGACTCAGCTCACATTCAGGAGAAGGATGCCGAGTTTCTGGCCAAAAGGAGGAAGGAATTCATTGAACCGCTGTACGGAATGCGTCACGCGGTGCGAACGATGGACCTCATGGTTGGCGTTCCATATAACAGGCCGTTCGATGTCGTTCCCGGAATCCGGGCCAGTTACATCGATGCCGGACACATACTCGGTTCGGCATCTGTCCTGATCGACTGTACGGAAGGAGGGAAAACCAAACGGCTGGTGTTCTCTGGTGATATCGGACGTAGTGGCCTCGCCATAATCCGCGAGCCCATTCCGCCTGAAGGCGCGGATGCGCTGATAATGGAATCGACTTACGGGAATCGGGATCACGAATCTGTGGAAGGAGCGCGCGCCAAACTGGCCCAGGTGGTTCGGGAAACGGCTGCTCGTGGGGGACGTGTTCTCATCCCGGCGTTTGCGGTTGGCCGGACGCAGGAAGTCATCTATGCCCTGCACTCGCTTGCCAAGGAGGGCGCAATTCCGTCCATACCCATCTACGTCGACAGCCCGTTGGCGATCGATGTAACGACCGTGTTCGAAATGCATCCAGAGAGCTTCGACCGGTCGGAAGAAATGGTTCAGAAGGCAAAGGATCTGTTTCGATTCGACCTTCTCCACTATACCCGGGATGTGGAGGAATCGAAGGCTTTGTCGCGTGCGCACGGCCCGATGGTGATCATAGCCGCATCGGGGATGATGGAAAACGGCAGGATTCTGCATCACCTGGCACAAGGTGCAAGCGACTCCCGCAACACCATTCTCGTCGTGGGCTTTCAGGCTGAGCACACACTCGGACGCAGGGTCGTGGAACGACAACCCATTCTTCAGATCTTCGGAGAAGATGTTCCGCTTCACGCGCGAGTGGAGGTAATCGACGGGTACAGTGCTCATGCCGACAGAACCGAGATGATGACCTGGCTTGGACGAGTACGAGATAAGTCTCCACGCCTCGGCCCTATCTGGCTGGTACACGGAGAGGCTCCGGTTCAAGACGAATTCAAGGCGACGCTTACTGCCATTGGCTATTCAGTAGAATGCCCGGAGCCTCGCACGCGAGATGCTTTCTAGCGTAGCTTGCATTGATGAAGCGTGCTGCTGCAAAGGCAAAACGGGTCGTAAATGTCATTCGCCGGGTACTAACTGTTGCAACGGTGGCCGCATTCGCTCTCTGGATTATCTCTGCCATGGCTGTGCTCGTCTGGAGCTCTCGTGACGAGGCACGGCCCGCTCAGGCGATAGTCGTACTCGGTGCAGCTCAGTACGCGGGTAAGCCCTCTCCTGTCCTTCGGGCCCGGCTCGATCACGCCCTGGACCTGTGGAACCGACACCTCGCTTCACTCCTGATACTCACGGGTGGAACTGGTTCTGGTGACACCACGAGTGAAGCAGCCGTTGGAAGGACCTATGCCAGGAAACACGGAGTTCCCGACAGTGCCATCCTGGTGGAAAGCGAAGGTCGGACGACGAGCGAATCAATGAGAGCCGTCGCGGGTATGCTCGAAGTTCGCGGACTTCAGAGTGCGCTTCTCGTCAGCGATCCGTTCCATATGCTCAGGCTCCGGATCCTGGCGAGGCGGTTCGGCTTTACACCGTACACGTCTCCGACTCAGACCAGCCCCATCTCGCCAAACCGGGAGGAGCGCTGGAAGTATATTTTCAGCGAATCGCTCAAAGCACCACTTGCCTTCTTTTTCGAGAGGAAGTTGTGAAGAAGACCACTCTTTTAGTCACCCTGTGCTACTTAATGGGAAGCATTCTGACCGCTTCTTTGCTCGCCGGCCAGGCGACGCCAAGAATCAAGTTCGAGAAGTACAGGCTCCCGAACGGCCTCGAGGTGATTCTCCATGAGGATCACTCGACGCCAATCGTTACCGTAGATACCTGGTACCACGTTGGCTCCGGAGACGAGCAAATCGGCCGCACCGGGTTCGCACACCTGTTCGAGCACATCATGTTCATGGGCTCGCAGAATGTGCCGGTTGGGGCGTTCGATCAGATGCTCGAAGCAGCCGGGGCCGACAATAATGGCTCGACCAATGAAGATCGAACCGATTATTACGAGAATCTGCCGTCCAATGCCCTGGCGCTGGCGCTATGGCTCGACGCTGATCGAATGGGATTTCTCCTTCCCACCATGGATCTCGCCAAGGTCAATCTTCAGCGCGATGTCGTGAAGAATGAGCGTCGTCAGCGTGTTGATAACCAACCGTACGGCCGGGCGGACGAGACTATTCTTGCCGCGCTCTACCCCAGGACTCATCCGTACTCCTGGCCAGTCATCGGCTCGATGGCCGATCTTAGCGCTGCATCGCTGGCAGATGTGCAGAATTTCTTCAAAACCTACTATGCCCCGAACAACGCGACGCTGACCATTGCGGGGGATTTCGATCCGGCAGCCGTCAAGAAAATGGTTGCACAGTATTTTGGGAGTATCCCCCGGGGACCTGAAGTGAAAAGGAGAACGACCGTTCCGGCGGTTGTGATTCCCCGTGATACGTTCCTTGTACTCGAGGACAAGGTTCAGCTGCCACGACTCTTCTACACGTGGCACTCGGTAAAGGGGTACTCCAAGGACGATGCCGCGCTCGACATTCTGGCCCAGGTCATCGCGAATGACAAGAACTCGCGCCTGTACAAGAAACTCGTGTACGATCTTCAGATCGCGCAGAACGTCAGGGCATTCCAGGACGGCTCGCGACTGGACGGACGATTTGAGATCGATATAACCCCAAAACCTGGCCAGAACGTCGCGGACATTAACCGCATCGTACAAACCGAGATTGCCAACGTCATTACCAATGGAGTCATGCCACGTGAGCTACAGCGAGCGCAGAATATCTACAAGGCTAGCTTTCTCAACCGTCTCGCAAGCGTATGGGGCAAAGCTGAAACGCTTAACAACTACAATTATTTCGTGGGAAACCCCGATTTCGTTCAGCAGGACGCAGCGCGTTATGAGCACGTCACGGCAGCGGATGTACAGCAGGTCGCGAGGACCTATCTCGGGCGTCCCAAGATTGTTCTCACCGTCGTGCCAGAGGGAAAGAGAGAGATGATGTTAACTGCCAGTGGAGGTGGTCGATGAATCGTTCCCAAACCATGGGTGTGTGGAGTGTTCTCGCTCTGCTCACCGTCCAATCGGTTGCCGCCGCGCAAGGGACGTTTGACCGGAGCAAACCTCCAGAGCTAGGTCCACCACCACCTGTCTCGCTTCCGCCGATCATTACCAGGCAGCTTCCGAATGGTCTGAAGCTGCTGATTGTGGAGCAGCATGAGCTTCCGCTCGCTGATTTTGTGCTGCTGGTTGGCAGTGGCAGCACTTCTGATCCCACGAGCAGGCCGGGAATCGCAAATCTGACCGCGGCAATGCTTCGAGAGGGCACCACGACTCGCAAAAGTCTCGAAATAGCGGATCAGATCGCTTTTCTGGGAATCAACCTTTCTCCGGCCAGCAGCTGGGAGTCCAGCACGCTGTCGCTCCACACTCCGACGGCGCAAGAGGATAGCGCACTTGCACTGTTCGCCGATGTTGCATTGCACCCGTCATTTCCGGCAAGCGACTTTGAGCGAATCAGGAAGAACCGTCTGACGGAACTCCTTCAACTCCGCGATCAGGGACCGGCGATAGCGAACATCGCGTTCCCCGCGATCGTCTATGGGAATGCCCATCCGTATGGCGCTCCATCGCTCGGAACCGAAGCTTCGGTGAAGTCTCTGACGCCTGCTGATCTGGAATCGTATTACCGGGCGAACTTCAGGCCGAACAACTCCACTATGATCATCGTGGGGGATGTAAACCCGGCGCAGATCGAGCAGAAGATCAACAGCCTGTTCGGCAGCTGGCAGCGTGGCGATGTTCCACAGCTCAGTTACGGAGAGCCACCGAAGTCTCAGACCACCACGATCTACCTCATCGATAAGCCTGGGGCGGCGCAGTCTTCGTTCCGCATTGGCAGTGTAGGCGTTCCGCGGTCGACCAGGGACTACTTCGCTCTGACGGTGATGAACACGATCCTGGGTGGATCTTTCACCAGCAGACTGAATCAGAATCTCCGTGAAACCCGTGGCTACACCTATGGTGCGGGCTCACGGTTCGACATGAGGCGTGCGGCCGGTCCCTTCCTCGCTACCGCCGAAATCGTGACGGCCAAGAGCGACTCGGCACTACTCGAGTTCATGAAGGAGCTCAACGCAATTCGGCAATCAGTACCTGCCAATGAGCTGTTCCGCGCCAAGCGATACTTGCAGCTTCAGCAGCCCGGAAATTTTGAGACGACGCAGGACATAGCATTTCAGTTACTGCCGGTAGCGTTGTACGGACTGCCTCTGGATTACTACAACAATTATGTCCAGAACATCGAGGCGGTCACACAAGCGGATGTCGCGCGCGTTGCTCAGCAATACATCAACCCTGCCTCACTCGCCGTCGTGATCGTCGGCGACAGAAAGACCATTGAGCAAGGATTGAAAGCGACTAATGTCGGACCCATTGTCATCAGAGACATCAGCGGCCAGCCGATTCAGTAGATCAGAACAGCAGGATGCTGAGAGGGCATAACCGGCTATCTGGTCATGCCCTTCTCTTTCACCACCGATTACGTTCGTCAGCTCAATGCTGCTCTAACCCAACGCCAGTAGTCCTCTCCACCGGCGTCGGGCACATCGTTGTGCCCAGCTGCGTCTACAATTAGAAACTGACCTTTCTGTTTGGCAGCGTCGTAAACCTCGACCCCCATCCTGAATGGGACGAGACGGTCGCGTTTCCCATGTGCTACCGAAACAGGCGCATCGAGGTGTGACACGGCGTCCTTCGTGTCGAAATGAATTCGTGAGACGGATTTCCAGACTAGAACTACCGGAGGCGATGCGATCAGCCTCGCCATAGCGCGCGCGGAAGAGAATGGTGATTGCAGCAGCAAGGCCCTCGGAAGGTGAATCGCCGCCAGCTCGGCTGCTACAGCACTGCCGAGTGAATGTCCAAAGTAGGCGATACGGTTGCGATCAAGGCTGAACGTGGACACCAGATGATCGTAGGCTGCTTGCGCATCCACCTTCGTGTTCGAGTAAGTAGGCGATCCGCCGAGCGACATGTAACCACGGTACTCGGCAAGGAACACGGCGTGGCCCGTATGTCTCAGTACCTCGTGTGCCCAGTCCAGCTGCCATATAGCGAGATCGGCATTGCCATGAAAGCAGAGGAGAACACCCGACGTCGCTCGCGGATCTCCCACGATGAACCCAACGAGCCGCTGTCCGTCCGCCGCTTCGTAATACGCGCGCCCGGATTCGACCGGCGCCTCAGTGAGTCTCGGGGGTTGAAAGAGAATTCGCTCCTGAGACCACCAGACTAGTAACAGGAACCCGAACAGCAGGCCAAGAATCAATAACGCGCCAATCACGTGAGCACGTCGAGGGGGTTCCAGTGGGTTTGCATGGCGGGCAATTTACGACAATGCGAATTCCAATAGAAACCTTCCAACTCGAAAATGGACTCTTCGTCACTCTGTCCGAGGACCACACTGCACCGATCGTGGCCGTGAATCTCTGGTATCACGTGGGATCCGCAAACGAGAAATCTGGCAGGACCGGATTTGCGCATCTGTTCGAGCACATGCTCTTTCAGGGCTCGGCGCACGTCGGTTCCAACGAACATTTCGAGCTGATTCAACGGGCCGGTGGAACGCTGAACGGGTCAACGTGGCTCGAACGGACGAATTACTTCGAGACCGTCCCGTCAAACGAGCTCGCACTGGCGCTATGGCTGGAAGCCGATCGGATGGGTGAGCTACTGCCCGCCATGACGCAGGAGAAGCTGG
>WNGI01000466.1_pt1 | contig 62128 bp, 44 predicted proteins | sample 5400621 | NCBI WGS metagenome assembly WNGI01 (sample SAMN13153374, study PRJNA577476) | soil metagenome | isolation source: 20 cm soil or saprolite under Garry oak tree replicate 1 | place: USA:California | collected 2016-06-15 | reverse complement strand
GCATAGAGGCGTTCTGGTGCAGGCAGTTAGCAGGAGGTTAGGCGGCCGAAAGTGTCGGCAGCGGCCTCGGAGCGATTCGCGTTAAAGTAGCGGTCGAGGGTATTCACCGCGGCTTCGAGAACCAAGCGGCAGTCGGAGCAGGTTTCAAGGTGACGCCTGATTTCGGTCGCGACGGACGAGGATAGGCGACCTTCTAAATACCAGCAGATCAGATGAATGGTGTCTCGACAGCTCATTCCCGTGCACCTACGCTATTCGCAAAACCTGCGGACCAGGCGCTAAAACGTGCTGCACTTGCGGCGCCAAAGGTGGGGAGGATGCTTTAAGAGTGTTAACAAGCTGAAAATAGAACACTTACGCTACTCATAATAGGGGGACAACAGTCGGGTCAGGGTATCGAATTCTGAAAAGATTACACCTCGAATGGGCAAAAATGAGTCCGTTTTCGCCCCGTCCTTACCTCTCGGGAACAATGGTCGTTTCGCGGAGGGCGGCAATGCGGTCTGCCAGCGGCGGATGGGTGCTAAAAAGCGTCCCGAGCGAGCCGCCCCGAAAAAGGGGCTTTACGATGCACAAGGAAGAAGTCGAAGGCGATATAGCCGTCGTCGGAATGCGATTGTTGTACCCACCCAGCTTCTGAAGGGCGCTGATCAATCCGTAAGGGTTTCCCACCATCCGTGCGCCGGTCTGGTCGGCGGAATACTCCCGCTGGCGGGAGAGTCCGAGCTGCAGGAGCATGGCGGCAAGAGGGGCCAGAATCATCATCAGCAGACCGAGCAGTCCGCCGCCTCCGCCTCCCTCGCCATCATCGCGGTACGGTCCCCAGTAGGCAATCCAGGTGATGGCGCCAGCAATGGTTGCAGCGATCGAACTGATGAGAATGTCGTAGTTGCGGACGTGCGAGAGTTCATGTGCGATGACGCCTTCAAGTTCGTCGTCATTCATCAATTCGAGCAAACCCTGGGTAACCGCCACCGAGGCGTGGCGCGGGTTTCTCCCCGTAGCAAAAGCATTGGGGGCCGCCTCGGGAACCACATACAGTTTTGGCACGGGTAAATTTGCTTTTGCGGCCAGGCGCTCCATGACGGCATACAGTCTCGGCAACTGTTCCCGCGTGACAGGCTTGGCGCCGCTCGACAAAAGCGCGATCTTGTCTGAGAAGAAGTAGGCAAACGCATTGGACACGATCGCAAAGCCCAGGCCGATGGTCATGCCATTGCGTCCGCCAATGGATTGGCCGAGGAACATTAGCAGCAGCGTAAGAGCGACCAGCAAAAGAGTTGTTCGAAAGACTCTCATGGTTTTCCTTCCATTCTACGCGCGCGCCAACCTGGCACAGAGTCGAGCAGCGGTCGTTCAAGCGAAAGCAACGCAAAATCTCCCTGCCGACAGGGACGCCTCACTTGATTAGATACGGGCGGCGGCCGCAGGTTGTTTCGCGGGCTTGCGCTCGAAGCGTACCGCGTCCTTCTGGCCGTCCCGGTCGACGATCAGGTGATCGCCCGGCACCACCTTGCCTTCCAGGATCTGCAATGCCAGCGGATCCTGGATCAATCGTTGAATCGTACGGCGAAGCGGCCGCGCGCCATAAGCCGGGTCGTAGCCTTCGCGCAGCAGCAATTCCTGAGCCGCCGGTTTCACTTCCAGGGTGAGTTGCCGCTCGGCGAGCAGCCTCTCCACGTCTTTCATGAGCAGGCCCACAATCTTCGCCAACTGTTCCTTGCCGAGGGGATTGAAGATGACAATTTCGTCGATGCGGTTGAGGAACTCCGGTCGGAACGATTCGCGCAGCGCCTCCATGGCTTCCTTTCTTGCGCGCTCAGGATCCGTGCCGGCTAGTTCAGAAATGGCCGTCGAGCCGACGTTGCTGGTCATCACCAAAACGGTGTTGCGGAAATCCACGGTGCGGCCCTTTCCATCGGTGAGCCGCCCGTCCTCCAAAATTTGCAGCAGGACGTTGAATACGTCAGGGTGCGCTTTCTCGATTTCGTCAAAAAGGACGACGGAATACAGATGACGTCGCACCTGCTCGGTGAGCTGGCCGCCTTCTTCATAGCCAACGTAGCCTGGCGGCGCGCCAATCAGCCGCGAGACACTGTGCTTCTCCATGTACTCGCTCATGTCGATGCGGATCATCAACTTCTCGTCGTCGAAAAGAAATTCCGCCAGAGCACGCGCGAGCTCAGTTTTTCCCACCCCGGTGGGTCCGAGAAAAATGAAAGAGCCGATGGGGCGCTTGGGGTCCGAGAGCCCGGCGCGGCTGCGGCGCACGGCGTTGGCCACGCGCGCGAGGGCATCTTCCTGGCCGACGACGCGCTGTCGCAGGCGTTCTTCCATGTGCACGAGCTTCTGCGCTTCGCCCTCAAGCAGACGGCCGGCCGGGATGCCCGTCCATTTGCTTACGAGCTTGGCGATGTCTTCTTCATCGACTTCTTCTTTCAGCATCGGGGCATCCTTCTGCACCGAGGCAAACCGTTGCTGGGCCTGCTGAAGTTCGCGTTCCGCGGCGGCGATTTTGCCATAGCGGATTTCCGCAACCTTGGCCAGTTCGCCGGCGCGCTCGAAGCGCTGCTCCTCCGCCTTGAGCTGCTCGATTTGCTCCTTGAGCTTGCGGATTTTTCCGATGGCCTCTTTTTCGGCTTGCCAACGCGCTTTTTTCCCGCTGGATTCTTCCTTCAGTTTGGCAAGCTCCTTTTCGATCTGGCCGCGGCGCTCCTTGGAGTGGGCGTCGGATTCCTTGAGCAATGCCTGGCGCTCAATTTCGAGCTGCAGGATGCGGCGCTCGATTTCGTCGATCTCGACGGGCATGGAATCGATCTGCATGCGGAGGCTGGCGGCGGCTTCGTCGACGAGGTCGATGGCCTTGTCCGGCAAAAAACGATCGGAGATATAGCGGTGGGAGAGAGTCGCCGCGGCCAGGATGGCCGCGTCTTTGATGCGCACACCGTGATGCACTTCGTAGCGTTCCTTCAAGCCGCGGAGAATGGCAATGGTGTCCTCGACCGTAGGTTCGGCAACCAGGACCGGCTGAAAACGGCGTTCGAGTGCCGGATCCTTCTCGATGTGTTTCTTGTATTCATTGAGCGTCGTGGCGCCGATCGCGCGCAGCTCACCGCGGGCCAGCGCCGGCTTCAGCATGTTCGAGGCATCCATGGCGCCTTCGGCGGCGCCGGCCCCCACCAGCGTGTGCAGCTCGTCGATGAAAAGGATGATTTGCCCCTCGGCCTCGGTGATTTCTTTGAGAACGGCTTTGAGCCGGTCTTCAAACTCGCCGCGGAATTTCGCTCCTGCCACGAGAGCGGCAAGGTCCAAGGCCACAATGCGCTTGGTCTTCAGCACGTCCGGCACGTCGCCAGAAACGATGCGTTGCGCCAGGCCTTCCACGATGGCCGTTTTGCCGACACCCGGTTCGCCGATCAATACCGGATTGTTTTTGGTGCGCCGCGCGAGGATTTGCATCACGCGGCGAATTTCTTCGTCGCGGCCGATGACCGGATCGAGTTTCTGCTTGCGGGCTAGTTCGGTCAGGTCACGCGCATACTTGTCTAGGGCCGCGTAGGTAGCTTCGGGATTTTGAGAGGTCACCCGCTGCGTGCCGCGCACTCCGGCGAGAGCCTGAAGAATCGCTTCGTGCGAAGCGCCCTGCCTCTTTAACAGTTGCCCGGCAGGATCGCGGTCGCGTCCGGCGATCGCCAGGAAAAGGTGTTCGGTCGAGACGTACTCGTCCTTGAATCGGTCCGCTTCCTTGAATGCCTGCTCGAGAACGTCGTTGAGCGACCGGCCCATGTGCTGCTCGGCAAACCCCTGCACTTTGGGCAGCCGGGCGATCTCCCTCGCGATCTCTTGGGTCAGCGCTTCGGTGTGAATGCCCAGCCGGGCGAGCAGGGGAGGCACCACGCCATCGCTCTGTGCTACCAGCGCCGCCAGCAGGTGAATCGGTTCCATCTGCTGATTCTCGTGCTGAGCGGCAACCTCCTGGGCGCTTTGCACGGCTTCCTGCGCCTTCACGGTCATTTTTTCAAATCGCAACATAGCAACCTCAATCTCCCGGCGATCGCCAGAAGGGGCTGGCGCGACGGCCAGCCCCTTCCCGGTTGCCCCCTCGGCACCTTTTCTTTGACCCTCTTGCTGCGTCGGGAGCTCATTTGCCGGAAGCAGCCGCGGCCACGGCCGGAGCGTTGACGGTCACCTCAATCTGCTTCGGCTTCGCTTCCTCGCGCTTGGGAATGCTCAACGTCAGCACGCCGTTCTGATACCCGGCTTTAATCGCATCGGTGTTCACGGTATTTGCAAGCGTGAAGCTGCGGGCGAAGGAACCGAACGAGCGCTCCACGCGCAGGTAGTTCTCCTCGCTGACTTTCTTTTCGAACTTGCGCTCGCCGCGGATGGTGAGCAGGTTGTTCTCCACGCGGATGTCTAGATCCTTGGGATCGACGTCGGGGAGATCCGCTTTCACGACGAGCTCTTGCTCGGTCTCGTAAATGTCCACGGCCGGCGCCCACGCGCTGAGGTTCGACTGCTCGCCGGTCCGGGCAACATCGTTGAACAGACGATTGATCTGGTCCTGCAGGGTGGTCACGCCCCGAAAGGGTTCCCATCGGGCTATGGTTCTCATGGTTGTAAGCACCTCCATTGGTGACTGCAAAGGGATAATAAAATATGAGTGTCTAAGTGTCAAGTCAAATTTTTGGTCGTTGGCTATGTCTTGCTAAACTGCTTAGAATGAATAGCGTATATGTCATTTAGAGTCGGTGGAGGTTCCAACTTCTTGGGTGTTGTGGCGTCCGCGACCGGGCCCTTCAGATGGCCAAGCGGTTTGTTTCGTTGGTCGAAGCGGCCTTCCTGCTAGACTACGGCTGCTCATGCGCCTGGAGAATCTGGATTTCGACCTGCCCCGCGAACAAATTGCGCAGCGGCCGCTAGAGCACCGCGACGCTTCGCGCCTGTTGCTCGTCGACCGCTCCTCGGGGAGGTTTCAAGACCGGGGGTTTCGCGAATTGCCGGATCTCCTCGCGGGCAACGAGCTCGTGGTGCTCAACAATGCGCGCGTGATTCCCGCGCGGCTTTTTGGGCGCAGAGCCGGAGTGCGGTCCGAGAAGCCCTCGCGATCCACGCGGGCCGAGCACTTGACGGGAAAGGTGGAGGTCCTGCTGACCCGCCAAGTCGGTGACGACGCCTGGGAAGCCTTGGTCCGCCCTGGGCGCAAGATGCGCTTAAGGGAGCGCGTTCTGTTCGGCGGGGGAGAACTGGAGGCGGAGATAACCGCGCGCGGGGATTTTGGATTGCGCACCCTGCGGTTCGTTTCTCATGACTCGCGCACCGTGAATGAGCACTTTGAGCGGCTAGGACACGTTCCGCTGCCGCCATACATTGAAAGGGCGGACGAAACGGCGGACCGCGAGCGTTACCAAACCGTATTTGCCAAGCGGCCCGGCGCTATTGCCGCTCCTACGGCGGGGCTGCACTTCTCGGAGGACATACTCAAACGAATCCGCGAGCGGGGTGTGGAGCTGTGCGAGCTGACGCTCGACGTAGGCCTCGGGACGTTTCAGCCAGTGCACGGCGAAACGCTGGAAAGCCACGTGATGCATTCCGAAACCTACGAGATTCCAGGCGAAACCGCCGCGCTAATCGATCGAGCGCACGCCGCAGGGCGGGCCGTTTTGGCCATTGGAACAACGGTGGTGCGAGCGCTTGAAGATGCAGCGCTGCGCGCGGCAGAAGCGCGATGCTCAAATACGGTTCTTTCCGGCAAAGCCGAGGCGCAATTGTTCATCACTCCGGGATTTCATTTTCGCGCCGTGAATGCGCTGCTCACGAACTTTCATTTGCCGCGCTCGACGTTGCTGGCGCTGGTGTGCGCCTTTGCCGGGCGAGAAAATGTGCTGGCCGCTTACCGCCATGCCGTGGAAGCGGGCTACCGTTTCTACAGCTACGGGGATTGCATGCTGATTGGTTGAAGCAAGAAGCAAAGACTCTGCAAGAAGCAGCCGCGATTCGCGAGAGAGCTAGCGGACAAGCAGGGAGGCTGCGGCGGTGCAACCTCCCTGTCGTCGCGAGGAGAGCCATCACGAAGCGGCTGCGCTTACTCGCCAAAAACAAAGACGCGGGACTGCCCGGAGAAGCGCACTTCCTTGACTTGGCCATTTTCGCCGATCAGCAGGGAGTCGTAGCTGGACTTGGCGCTCCGGTCTTCCCAGCGGCCTTCGGATTCGGCGACAACTTTGCCACCCTTTTCCACGGTGGCTTTGTTGCCGTCGATCATCAGGCGGTATTCGCCGGCCTGCAACTCGGCCTTGCCGAGCTTGGCGGATTGCGCGAGGCTAATGTTCTTGGAAAAGGGTTTGGCGAGGAGTGGCACTGCCAGCACCAGGGCAGCGAGTAAAGCGAAACAACGGAAAAAGGAGCTGTTTTTCATGCGTGTCAAATTCCTTTCCGAAAGGATCGAGTCAGCCGCAATAGGACGCCGGGCGGGCGAGATGGAGTTGACACGCAAACGCCGGACGAGTAGTCTCGCCGGTGAAGACACGTCTTCTTCCTGGACTAACGGCCGGAAAAGCTGCGTGTCACGGCCCCCCGGTTGCCACCGCGGGGGTTTTTTTTGAATCTCGCCTTGAGCAGTGCTCTCTGGCGGCTGCCCCCATATAGACGAAATCGTGCCGGGGAATGTTTCGCCGGAGCATAATAAAATTTTGCCGGGACCAAAAAAATGCGGCGGTGCTCTCTTTATTTTCCCTCAAGCGTCATCACGTTCCTGATTGCAAAAGGTAAATCTTTCCTAAAACGGAGGAACGGGCAAAGGGCCTTGCGACCGACGCAAGCCGTTTTGCGTCCCGGACAACGCGCACAACGCTTGCGCTGGTGCATCGCCTCGATTGTTCATCTATACTCTAGGTCATTTTTTTCAGGACCCACGAATGCGCATTCTCATTCTCAGCGATTTGCACTCCAATGGGAGTGCCCTGGACGCCGTCCTCGATGCCGCGAAGGATCGCTGGGATTCGTCCGTGTGCCTCGGCGATGTGGTTGGCTACGGCCCGGATCCCAATTACGTAACGGCCCGGTTGCGAGAACTTGGCACGAAGACGATTCGAGGAAATCACGACAAGGCGGTGACGGGTTTGATGGCCACGGAAGATTTCAATCCCGTTGCCAAGGCTGCCGTGGACTGGACGCGAGCGGAATTAAAGCCGGAAAATATGGCGTGGCTCGCGGCTTTGCCAAAGGGGCCGTTGGTGACCGACGGCATCGTGCTGGTCCACGGGGCCCTTCAGGACGAAGATGAATATGTGTTCACGCCGGAACAGGCTCTGGAAGGGCTCCTCGATTCCAATGCCGTTGTTACTTTTTTCGGGCACACGCATCACCAGGGCGGCTTTTCCAATCAGGGCGCGCGCCTGGAAGTGTTGCAGATTCGGGCGCGCATGTCGGAATCTTTTGCCGCGCTGCAGATCGAGCCGACACGCCGCTACCTGTTGAATCCCGGTTCAATCGGACAGCCGCGCGACGGGGATCCGCGAGCTGCTTTCGCAATTGGAGATTTGGCGCACAACGTGGTGGAATTTTGGCGGGTTCCCTACGATATTGCCGCGGTGCAGAAACGCATGCGGCTCGCCCACTTGCCGGAGCCTTTGATCCAGCGATTGGTCGTTGGGCGATAGGCGCGGTGACCACCGCGCGACCACGCCACCAGTGCAAAAATTCCTGGCCTCTGGCCTCGCTGACGGCGGCAGCCGCACTTGGTATCGGGTGAAAGGCCAGCGAGCCTATTCACCCGCCGCTTCGGGCTGCGGATTACTGGCTGCGCGCGAAAACACCCCGAAGGCGGACAGATCGCCCGTTAAGGGTTTTTACGGAGTTCGAACTCCAGCATTTTCCTACCCTGGTGCCTCGCGCGGGCGCCGACCTGGTGCTTCCATCCCCGGAGGATGAAGTTCTACAAAGATCTCGCCCTGGAGCTCGAAGTCGCGCGTGCTCGTTAGGCGCAGGACTCGAGCCCTGGGCTGCTCCGCGTGGTCATGCCTCGATAGAGCCCCTTTGGACCGGCCCGTCAGGTCGGCCTGCGACCCGATCGATCCCCCGAGCTTGCCCGCTCAATCTGCAGGAACAATCCGAATTGGGCAAGACCAAGCTAAGAAACGAAGGTGGGGAAGAATTTCCCCCGTAAAAGGAGAGAAGCGGTTAGGGGCAAGCCCTAACCGCTTCCCGGGGTGTGTCCTCGAAGTGGTTTTGAAATATTAGATGTGCGGGAACGAAAAAGGTTTCCTTGGACTATAAAATAATTTTGGGCAAATCGATTTATTAAGGGCAAATCTCAATAAAACAGGTACTTACGCCAACGGTCGTCGCGGTGCCCGATCAGCCTCATCAGCTGACGGGAAGTGTGCAACGTGAAAGGCCGGGGCTTGCGCGCCAGCTTCAGCCCGGCTTCCTCCGGGGTGCGGTCGCCCTTGGCGTTATTACAGTGGTAGCAGCAGGCCACCAGGTTTTCCCAGGAGGAACGGCCGCCGCGCGAACGAGGCAGGACATGGTCGAGCGTCAGTTCCGAGCTGGGGAACACGCGGCCGCAGAACTGGCAAGTATTCCGGTCGCGCAGCAGAATGTTCTTGCGCGAAAGCGCGCGGCTCTGCTGGGGGATATGCCGATAAGCCAGCAGGCGAATTACCGATGGGACCTGATGCGAATGGGCCGCCGAATGCACCTCGGCGCTGTGCAGCTCTTCCGCCTGGGCTACACCCTTCAGCATCAAAACCATGGCACGGCGTACTGCGGTGACATTGATGGGCTCGTAGGTAGCATTCAAAACGAGCACAGGTTCCTGCATCAAGGATGCGCGACGGGAAATCGAGTTGTGGATTCTACTACCGGCGGGGCCTTGGGAACCGGGCGCAGTCTCGCGAGCCGCTTCGGGGGTATGAGCCCCCCGGGAATCGGCCGCCATGTGCCGGTTGGATCCCATCGAGCTTGTCTCCCTCTATTCTACCATTCCACGACGTCAGGGAGTGGATTTCTTGCGGTCCTGGCGGTCCTGGCCACCGTAAGCCTGGGGCAACGTTCCTCGGTAGGCCTCGAAGGTCGCGTCAATACATCATCTAGCAGTAGGACGCGAAGGTTGCAACTTGGCTGCCCGGACGTGTGGCAAAAGCGCCACGCACAGATTCCCAGCCCGCTCTTCGAGGCTCAAAAATGCCCCGGGCCGGGCACCTTTGCCCCTGAGGAGCATCGCCTTAAGAGGCGACCGCAAGCGCCTTCGCGAGCGGCCTGGAAATCAGCGCGGCGCACCAGACGCCCAATCCCTCGACAGCATTGCACCAACTGCTCGGCCCTGTTCTTCTGGTCCTAGTCCTGGAATAGAGATGCTACCGATTTCGCGGGCGATGGCGTTCGAAGGAAGCCAGGCCTTGCTCGCAAATAGGTACCTGGCGCGAAGCCAATGAGCGCACCTTGCAGATGCGACCGCGGTGGGAAGATAAAGAAAGAAATTACCTTAAAGTTATTACGAACGGAGGACATCCGTGCGAGGCTGACTTCCCGTTTGATTGGGCGTGTCTATAGCAGGCCTTGCTCCAATTTTTCCTGGCAGGCAATACAGTGCTTGGCCCACGGCACTGCCTCCAACCGCTTTTGCTGCATCTCCTCTTGGCAGTTGGCGCAAACGCCGTATTCATCTTCCTGGATGCGCTTTAGCGCGGCATCAATCAGGTTCAAGAGCGAGCGGTCGGTATTGGTCATGCCGAAGAGAAATTCCTTGGTATAGGAGTTGGCCGCTTTGTCTGCCAGGTCGACCGTGGGATCTTCGTCCGCTGTCCGTCCTTCTTCCTGGGTGCGTGCGATGGTCTTCGTCAGTTCTTCGCGCCGCGCCAGCAATTTCTTCTTGTAATAATCGAGTCGTTTCTTGTCCATGTGAGTCCCGGCCCCTGCAACCTATTTGGGGCCACCTAAAAACTCCGTAGTGTAGACCAGTCCACCAGTGAAGTCAAGGCAATGGAACCGGCGTGTGCCTAACTTGTCATCGACTCCAAGTTGCGCGCGGTTTTTATGGGGCTCCTAAAAGATCGTTAAAGCAGACCCGCAGCCGCCGCTGATGGCTGGCACAATAAAGATATCCGATCCCGGCGGAACAGGACTCGTGAGGCCTCCGGTATATCGAACATCCTCGTCACCGACGAAAATGCTGACGTGCTCGCGCATTTGTCCTTGTTCGGTGGCGAGGCGATCCCTGAGACCGGGGTGTAGCCTCCACAGTGCAGCCAAGGCCTCCGCCAAAGTGACTGGTGATGGCTCGACCGTGACTCTGCTGCGCCCTCCAGTGAATTCGCGCAACGGCCCGGGAATATGAAAGGTCACCGGCACAATTATCTTCTTTTTCGCCGCGAGTGGCTTGGCGGGTGAGCGCTTTTTCGAGACGAAGACGGAGGCGGAGTAACGGGCCCGGTCGGGCCTGAAGATGCCGACCCATCCTCGATAAATGCGCTCCGCACACAGACAATTGAGGGCAGTCCATCGAGGATTTTGTTCCAAGTTCTTCCCTCGTCGCACGAGCCAAAGAGTTGCCCGCTTCTTGTGCCGAAGAAAATTCCCGCCGGATCGAGCGAATCTACCGTCATGGCATCGCGCAAGACCGTTTCGTAAGCCTGTTTTTGCGGCAAGCCTCGAGCGAGCGGCTCCCAGGAGGCCCCACCGTTGCGCGTGCGATAAACTCGCAGCCGGCCATCGCACGCGCAGCGAAACTGGTCGGACTCGACGGGAACGATGTAGACGCAATCGGGATTCCTGGGATGCATGACCATGGCAAAGCCGAAGTCTGACGGCACTCCATTAGCGATGTCGGTCCAGTTTTCGGAGCCGTCGTCCGAGCGATATAAGCCCCAATGGTTTTGCAGGAACAGGCGTGCGGGGCGCGCCGGGTGCATCACGATCTTGTGAACACATTGCCCGAACTCGGGGTATTTGCCAGGCATGAACGTGACCCGGATTCCCCTGTTTTGCGCCGTCCACGTACGTCCCGCATCATTGGTGCGATAAACGCCGCCAGCGGAAATCGCCACGTACATGCGCTGCTTGTCGGCAGGGTCGAGCACGATCGTGTGTAGCGCCAATCCGCCATTGCCGGGCACCCAACGCGGGCGATGCGGATGATCGAACAGACCGCGTACCAACGACCACGTCTCCCCGCCATCATGGGTTTCGAAAAGTGCCGCCGGCTCGACGCCGCAATAAAGAACGTCAGGCTCATCCGCCCGGCCGAGCGAGATCTGCCAGATGTTCCTCAAGGAAACACCGGTGTCCGCAGGAAATCGAATATTGGCCTCCTGCGGATTCGTCCAGCTCTTGCCAAAGTCCCCGCTCGAGCGCAGCAGAGTGCCCCAAAAGCTTTGCGTCGATGCCCAGATGCGGTGTTGCCCACGACGGCCGTCATAAACCATCGTGTAAACCGCGTAACCGTGGAAATAAGGACCACCCACGTCCCAGCGGGCGCGGTTGATGTTGGAGCGAAGGATAAAAGCTCCTTTGGTTGTTCCTACCAGCAAAAGAAAATCTCCTTTGCGGACGCGCGCGTGGCGCACACTGTGCAAGACCGTGGTTCGAGGTTCGCTGCGGTCGGCGCTGGGCGCCGGTGCGAAAACGGCCGCGGATTGGATGGCCTCAAGCGCCGCTAGAGCTTCTCCGGCGCGCTGGTAACGTTGCATCGGTTCTTTCGACAGGCAGCGCTGGATGATGGCCCAAAGGCCGGGCGGGACAGGAGGACCGAGCGGTTTGGGCAATTCGCGCATTATGGCCGAGCTCAATGCAAAGCCAGTCGGCCCTTCAAAAGGCCGGCGTCCGGAAGCCGCTTCATAAAGCACAACTCCCAGCGCCCAGAGATCCGAACGGTAGTCGGAGCCTTCTCCGCGCAGGACTTCCGGCGACATATAAGCCAAAGTGCCGCTCAGTGTGGAGCCGTCCTCGATCGTTTCAAGAGTGCGAGTAGGACCCTCGAATAAACCATCCCCCACTCGTTTTGCCAAACCGAAATCGAGTACTTTTGCCAGCCCTTCTGCGGTGACCACGATGTTCGCGGTCTTCAGATCTCGATGGACGATGCCTCGGTCATGAGCGCGGACAAGCGCGCTCGAGATCTGCGCGCCGTAGCGGATGACTAGCTCCGGGGGCAATCCGCCATCTCGGCACATCTCGTAGAGGGACTTGCCTTCCACGAGTTCCATGACAATGTAAAGTTCGCCTTCGGTTTCGCCAACGTCGTGGATCGTGCAAATGTTGGGATGAGCGAGAGAGGAAGAAGCCCGCGCTTCTTTGAGTAGATTCTGGCTTGCCGAGGAATCCAGCTGAGGATCCTTCTTGACAACTTTTACGGCCACATCGCGCTGCAACACTTCGTCGTAGGCGCGATAAACGACGCCCATGCCACCTTCGCCAATCTTTGCCTGGACACGACAATGGCCGAGAACCTGACCAATCACCGTTGACTCCCCTCGCCGTTTCGCCCCTCATGCTAGGCTCCGCGCTCGAGATCCGTCAACGGTTGAAGGGCCGGACGGCGCTGCGGAAAAGCGGGTCGCTTCAAACACGGCGTAACGATTACACCATGGGAGGATCCCGGTAGTGCAACGGCAGAGCCTGCGGGCCGTGCTGCGCGGTCCGAATACCCTTGGCGCCGGTTGGCTAGCAATCCATTTCCTCGACCGGGAGACCCGCAAGCGCGGGCAGATTCTTACAACGGCCCCAGCGAAAAAACGAGCAGCTGCTAGAGAAAAGCACTCGCCTAACAATAAGAAGCGGTGAACAGAAGGGTGTCTGACGAGTGTCTTGCGTGTCGTACTTTTTTTTGGGCCTTGGTGTAGACGTGAAATTTGCCCTCCGGCCTTGGAAGGATTGGCCTGAACTCGCAAAAGCAATGTCTCGTATCAATTTGAAAATACATGCTTTAGATAAGATAAAGCATGATACACTTGCATTTATACGGCGCACTATACTTGCACCTATACAGCACAATTGACTTGCAGTAATGCGGCATCATAGACTTGTACTTACTCGGCACAATAAACTTGTAATGATCTACGAAGATGGAGGCCTCATGCCCTCGCCCAACGAAAAACTGGCTGAATCGCTTGACGTACTCAAGGCCATCCAGGAAGGCAACCAGCGTGTCTTCCGTTCCGACGACCTGAGCCGAGTTCACCGCGAACGGCTAGTAGACAACGGCTTCTTGCAAGAAGTCATGAAGGGCTGGCTGATTTCTTCAAGCCCCGACGCACAGGCCGGCGAGGGCACCCCTTGGCATGCGTCGTTCTGGGAATTCTGCGCGCGTTACTGCGACGAGCGTTTTGGCGACCAGTGGACGCTTTACGATTTGAAAGTTGCCGAGATGCCCCCGCCTGCGGCCCTCACGGTGCGGGAGGGATTGCGTCTGTTTACGGCGGCGGCGGCGCTGGTACGCGTGCCAGAATCATTTTTTCAGCTGTATCCACTCGAGGCGCAAGTGGTGATGGCGAGCCTCGCGGACGCCTCGGACCTGCTTCGGCTCCTGCTGAACGGCGGTCATTCGGCGAAAGCCGGTTATCTTGCCAAAGCCTTCCGCCAAACCGGTCGCGGCGAACTCGCGGACGAGATTCTCCGCGCGATGAAGGGCGCGGGATATGATGTACGGGAAAGCAGTCCATTTGAAGCCGGACAGATATTCCCCAAACCGAGCCGTCCCACCGCTCCGATCGTGAGCCGCGTCGAGATGCTTTGGGAATCAATGCGTGGCAAGGTTCTCGCGGGGTTTCCGAAGGCGCCGGGACTCCCGGCAGACAAGGAACCGTATCTTCGCTTCGTCGACGAAATCTATCCGACCGATGCCTACCACTCCTTGTCCATTGAAGGCTACTCCGTCACGCCGGCCCTGGTTGAGAGAGTGCGGCAAGGCGGCTGGGACCCCGAGAATGACGCCGGTGATCGCAGAAATCGCGACGCCCTCGCCGCTCGGGGATACTGGCAAGCTTTCCAGCTCGTGAAAAAAGAAGTAGAGAAAGTGATCGCCGGTGAGAACCCCGCCGCGCTCGCGCGCGCCGCGCACAACGACTGGTATCGCGAATTATTCCTGCCCTGCGTTACAGCCGGCCTGATAGAACCGCGATCCTTGGCCGGATACAGGAATATACCTGTGTATCTGCGCGGGTCGCGCTACGTTCCGCCAAGGTGGGAGGCGGTGCGCGAGGCCATGCCGGCGTTCTTCGATCTTCTGGAAAAAGAACCCGAGCCTTCGGTGCGCGCGGTGTTGGGACACTGGCTTTTCGGTTATGTCCACCCGTACTCGGATGGGAACGGCCGCATGGCGCGCTTCCTCATGAACGTTATGCTGGCATCGGGCGGCTATCCTTGGACGGTGATTCGCATCGTGGATCGCAAGTCTTATCTGACCGCGCTGGACCGCGCCAGCATCGAGATGGACATCCATCCGTTCACCACCTTTATCGTACGCCGCGTACAATGGCGCCTGGAGCGGCATGACCTGACATTCCCGGCGCCCATGGAGAGTTTCGTCTACGAGCGCGATATGGTCCTTTTCTACGGGCAAGATGGCGAAGCGTGCGTGCGGTGCGCTATCACCAGGGAAGCCCTGGACGATCACTTCCATGGAGATGGTAAAGACAAACTTGAAGTGTTCAGAGCGAACCGCCAGCCCGTCGAGAAGGAGGTTCAGCGGAGATATCTTGCCGGCGACACCGAACTGGATGGGTCCATTCTCATTCGCTCGAGCGATCTACCTTCGTGACCGCGAAACAATGGGGTCAACAGCGTGAGCAGTGATCTGCCGAACGACGACCCGAGACTCGGCGCCCTGAACATGAATCACGACCCGCATTCCCCGCATCGGTGGCGCCTCGCGGGCCAGCAACCGGAGAGAGCAAACTGGCGGACTTTTGCGAACGCTTCGCTTCCCCATTTGTTTATTATCTGATGGAGATGGTAGCCTACAGTTGATGATACGTGTCACGGCGGGCTGTAACAGAGCACTCGCAGCCATCTTCACGATGGTGATCTCCTCCGCCTCGGCCTGTGCGACAATCTGTGCACTTGGCGTTTGCCCAGACCACCCTCAGCAAACCTCCAGCCATGACTGCGAGTCGTCAACCTCTCACCACTCCCATCGTTCGAGCGTGCCCGATAAGCCCGACTGTTCAAAGCATGCTCACCCGAGTGTGGTGTTCGTAAAATCGGGAGGCGTCGCAAGGATTGAGCTGAGCATTTCGGCTTACATGAGCCCCGCGGTTCTGTTCGCTTCGCCCGGGAATTTTTCGGTTGCCAACCTGACCGCTTCCGATGGATTGGACCTGGCTCCTCCCCTTGTACCGCGGCGTATTCCTCTCCATCAGCAGATTGGCGTTCTTCGCATTTAGTTCCTGCCTCATCGCTCGTTCCTTTTTTGAATCACCAAACCAAGCCTGCCTTCCGGCTCGCACCTCTGGCGTGAATCATCGTGCCCTTGAGCCGAGCCAATGGCCTCGCCAAACGGGAGGCTGCCCTCCTGGGAGGAGCCCAACTATTCCCGACGCGCCGAAAGGCGGCCGGAAAGAATTTCGAACAAGGAGAAATGAAATGAATCGGGCAAGACGGATGTTCCTTCAAAGCACGGCCACTCTGAGCGCGGGACTCATCGCCGCCGCGAAAGCCCTAGCCACAGGACAGAATCAGCAAATGCAGGCGATGCCCGGCATGCCGCATTCGCAGCACAAAATGCCTGCCGTCAAGTCAGGTTCGAGCGGTCCAATCGCCACGCTTCCGGTGCAAACGCCGGACGTTCCCGATCTTCCCTACGAAATGGATCGGGGAGTCAAAGTCTTCCGGCTTCGAGCGGAGCCGGTTCAGCGGAAACTCGTTCCGTTCAGGAACATGACCGTCTGGGGGTACAACGGCAGTTGTCCTGGTCCGACCATCCAAGTCCGGGAGGGCGACCGCGTCCGCATCATCTTTGAGAACGGACTGCCCGAAGCCACGACCATCCATTGGCACGGTATCGAAGTCCCTATCGAAATGGATGGAGCGCCGTACATCAGCCAGATGCCGGTTGCTCCGGGCGAGAAGTTCGCCTACGAATTCACTCTTCACCAGGAAGGCACGTTCTTCTACCACGCGCACTCCGCCATGCAGGAAATGATGGGTCAGATCGGCATGTTCATCATCCATCCCGAGAAGCCGTACAAGCCGCATGTGGACCATGATTTCGGAATCGTTCTGCAGGAATGGGCCATCTTGCCCGGGCTGGATGTCCCGAATACCGCGAACATGGAGTTCAACTGGCTGACGTTCAACGGCGTCGCCGCGCCCGCCACCACACCGATGATCGTGCGTCAAGGCAATCGCGTGCGCCTGCGCATCGTCAACCTCGGGATGGATCATCATCCCATCCACCTGCATGGCCACCAGTTTTACGTAACGGGAACGGAAGGCGGGCGCGCGCCCGACAGTACCTGGTATCCCACCAACACCGTTCTCGTGGGCGTCGCGCAAGCCAAAGTCGTGGAATTCGAAGCGAAGTTTAACGGCGACTGGATGATTCACTGCCACCTCCCGCACCACATGATGAACAGCATGTCCGATTTAATTCGCGACCGCGCCATCATGACCGCCGACCAAACCGTGGATCGCGCGATGGCGCAAATGCAGACGCTCGCCAAGAGTGTGCCCTTCCGGCACTCGCCGCCTTCGCCGGTGGCAGCGAGCGCCAACTCCCAGCCGGGGTTTCCTCAGGACGCTTTCATGGAGATGGGCATGGACGACGCCGTTGCCAAGCCCGAAACCTATGGCCTTCCGCCCAACTGGAGCGCCGGCATGCAGGGAATGATGACCCTCATGCGCATTCTGCCTAACCAGAAATACGACGAGATCATGGCGCGGATTAAAGCCGGAACACCGAATCCGCCCATGCCACCGATGAAGATGGACAAAGACCGCCCACCCTCCATGTAACGAACGATCGCAAATCTAGAAAAAGGAATTACGCTCATGAAGAGTTTCACGAGAAGTCTGAGAGCGCTGTTTACAGCATCGCTGGTGGCAGCAGGATACGCGGCGGCCCAGCAACCGCCGCATCCGCAGGAACCGCAACATCAACACCAAAAGCCCGAACAGAATCCGGCACAGGACCAAAGCAAGCAGGAGATGCAACACGGCGAGCACCAGATGACCATGCGGACTGTGGAACCGGTCTACCCCCGGATGGGAAAGGCGCAGGAGCAAGCCAAGGGCCCGCTGATGACGCTGACTTCGTTGCAGCGGTTGGCGGCCCAGAGCAATCCGACCCTGCGCCAAGCGGAGGCGGAGATTCGTGCGGCAAAAGCCCGACAACAGCAGGCGGGCCTCTATCCCAATCCGACAGTCGGCTACACCGGTGACGAAATCCGCGGAGGCTCGGTTGGCGGCGGCAAGCAGGGATTTTTCGTCTCGCAGCCCATCGTCACTGCCGGAAAACTCGGCAAGAATCGCCAGATCTTTGGCCAGGAGATTCGCCTTGCGGAAGTGGAAGCCGAAGAACAGAAGATGCGAATCGAAAGCGCCGTGCGCATCGCGTTCTATCGCGTGCTCGCGGCGCAGGAACTACTGGAAGCGCAGCGGGACTTGGCGCGGATCGCTCAGGACAATGCGGAAACGGAACATCGCCTCAGCAACACCGGACAGGCGGACAGGCCGGAAGTTCTGCAGGCTGAGGTCGAAGCCCGGCGCAGGCAGATGGCGGTCCACGTTCGGGAAAACACGCTGCGCCAGGAATGGCGCGGTCTAACGGCCGTGATTGGAAAGCCGGACCTGGCCTTGCAGGTTGTCGACGGCAACCTTGAGGCTGACCTACCGCGAGTGAACGAGGAAGAGGTCGTCGAAGCCATTGCCAAAGAGAGTCCGGCGGTGCGGATCGCGGCGATCTCCACCACCCGCGCGCAGGCCGTCCTCGAACGCAGCAAAGCCGAGCCGGTTCCCGATCTCCAGCTTCGGGCGGGCGCCGAGTACTTCGGGGAGCAACTCGAGGGCATCAACCGATCCATCGGCTGGGAAGGAATTGCCGAAGTCGGCGTCACTCTTCCCCTCTGGAACCGCAACCAGGGCAATATCGCCGCTGCCCGTCAGGACCTGGACCGCGCACAGCGAGAAGAAATGCGTGTTGAACTCACGCTGCGTGAACGCGCCGCGGCCGTCCTCGATCAGTACGCTACGGCTCGCATCATGGCCGACGAGTACCGCGAGGGAATTCTCCCACGCGCTAAAGAAGCCTATTCGCTTCTCGTCGACGAATACGGAAAGATGCTCGCTTCCTATCCCGTCGTCCTAGATTCCCAGAGGGCCCTTTACCAGCTTCATCTGGAATACGTTGCCGCGCTCGAGAACGTCTGGACCACGGGCATCGCCCTCGAGGGTTATCTGCTTACCGACGGCCTCGAAGCGCCGGCACGGCCGGCTGAAGTGGACCGCCCCGTACGCGAAACGAACGTGCCCATGAGCCGGGCCACCAACCCGCAGCAATAGAAAAAGGGGATTCGGTGCGATGCGGGACGAAGCTAGTAGGTCAATCTCGGTCTCAAGGTTTCCCCGCCGCCAACTCCAGCTTTTAGGTCCGGCCCTAAGTTACTTTTGTTATGATCAGCAGGCCACGCGGTGGAATGAGGGTCGCGTTCTGGTCTTTTTTGTGCCCTGCACCTGATCTCGTAAGTTCACTGCAGTACACGCAGAATTTCGAGAGCAAAAAGTTATGGGTCTTTTCTGCTGATCGAAATTCCCATGCTCTCGCTGTCAGTCGGGAAGGGACATGTCGAGCCAGCTGTCATCCTACGACGTTTGCATTATTGGCTCCGGAGCCGCTGGGAGTGTGATGGCCAAAGAGCTTTGCGAGGGTGGAGCGAAGGTCATCCTGCTCGAAGCCGGGAGGGAAGTGCCCCTGACCAAGTTCCTCTCGCATAAGTGGCCTTACGAATTGCCTTACCGCGGGTTTCGCGGCGAGAAGCAGGCGCCTTTCTACCAAGGGAGGGTGTCCACCTCGATTCGCTATGAAGACTGCGATCATGTGAGCGTGGACCGGATACGTGTGGTAGGGGGCAGGACGGTGCATTGGAATGCCGTAGTGCTCCGCTACGCAGCACGAGACTTCCAAGAATCGTCGGTGAACGGCAGCGAGGAAGACTGGCCGCTGACCTATGAAGAGCTGGAACCTTATTATGAGCGGGTGGAGCAGATGATCGGCGTTTGCGGCCAGGACGACGGGCTCGAGATTGTGCCTGCAGGGAAACACTATCTACCTCCGCTTCCGTGGCGCTGCAGCGAACACATCTTGCATCGGGCAACGAAGAGCCTGGGAATTCCTCTCATTTCGGTGCGCAAAGCCGTCGCTACCGTCGTTTATGACCGCCGCCCGCCATGTCACTACTGCGGCCACTGCATGGATGGGTGTGATGTGGGGGCGTTATTCAACAGCGCCGTGGCCATGTTGCCGAAGGCGCAAAGGACGGGCAACTTCACGCTCCGCCAAAACGCTCTGGCGCGTGAAATCCTGGTGAACCAGGAAGGGCTGGCGCGCGGCGTGTGTTTTGTGGACACACAAACCAAGCAGGAGCACGAGGTAAGAGCAAGAGTCGTCGTCGTTTGTTGCGCGACGGTTGAATCCGCTAGGCTGCTTTTGAATTCGCGGTCGCCGCAGCACCCGAACGGTCTGGCCAACTCCAACGGTATCGTGGGGCGCTATCTTCACGGTCACCTGGGAGGAGGCGCGGATATCTATCTAAAGGAACTTGAGGGCGCTCCGCCGTTCAACCAAGACGGAGCCACAGACCACGTGTACATTCCACGATACAATCATCTCGCTCAGAAAAAAGACTACGCGGGCGGCTGGGGATTTCAGGTCAATTTTTCGGGCTACATGTTTCCCCAGCATGCATCGCGGCTCGCCGGCTACGGCGGCGCGTATAAGGAACGCATCCGCAAGATGCAACCGGGTTATATGATGCTTGGCGCATTTGGAAAAGTCGAAGCGCGCCCGGAAAACTGCGTAACCGTGGCGCCTCATCACACAGACGAGTATGGCATCCCCATACCGGTAGTTCATTTCCGATTTGGCGAGAACGATTTGGCCCTCTGGCGCGACAAGAATCGAAGCCTGATGGAAATTTGCTCAAATTTGAAAGGGGAGGCTTTCCCGGATTCCAGCCAAGCCCCGAGCGGCTTTGCCAGTCATGAGGTGGGCACAATCCGCATGGGCAGGAATCCCCAGACCTCCGTCCTGAACAGCTTTTGCCAGGCGCGCGAGGTGAAGAATCTCTTCGTGACCGATGGAAGCTGTTTTACCACTTCGAGCGAGAAGAACCCCACGCTCACCATCATGGCGCTCTCGCTTCGGGCGGCGGATTACATCAAGGAGCAAAGGAGGCGCGGGCAGCTTTAGACCTTGTTGCGCGAACCAGCGACGCTCGAGGAACCTCGAAGGCGCGGCATCGGAAGGAAAGTTGGAGCTTGTATGAAACGAAGAACCGCGATCAAAATCACGGCTATCGGCGCTCTCGCACCGAAACTCGACACCCTCTCACCTGCTCTGGGCCATTTACCTACGGGCGCGGGCGGGCTGGCGAGAGACGACAAACTCCGGTTCTTTACCGCAGAAGAGCGGGAGCTGCTCGACCAGCTTATGGAAATGATTATTCCCACCGACGATCACGCGCCCGGCGCAAAAGCAGCCGAGGTGAGCCTTTTCGCCGACCTAATGGTTTCGACCAGCGGTAGGGAGGTCCAAAAGCAGTGGCGCGAAGGCCTGATGCAAATGCAAGAGGAGGCCCGAAAATCCTCGCTCACTGAGGCGCTTGCCAAATCAGCTGCACACGAGGACCACCCGACTACTGATCTCGAGCGCTTCTTTCGAACTCTCAAGCAGATGACGGTGAATGGATATTATACGTCGGCCATCGGCATCCACCAGGATTTGCAGTATCAGGGGAACACGTATCTCAGTGCTTTTCCACCTTGTGCTATCAATCCGATCGGTCCTAACCAGGCCCTAGAGCAAGGGGAAAAGACGCGGCAGGCGCCACGGTCACGGGCGCCGCGAGGCCTTTCCGATGAACACCGGAAGCAAATCGACTAAGCCCAGCAGAACACTTGCCGCCATGAAATACGGCGTCAATACCATGGTGTGGACCACGCGGATAACCGAGCAACATTCGGCGCTTTTTTCTCGGATCCGCGAGTGGGGGTTCGACGGTGTCGAACTGTTTTTGTCGCCGAGTGAACCTGCCAGCATTCCGGCCGTGAGGCGAATCCTGGATGGAGCAGGTCTTGAGCGCACCGCCTGCAGCGTCTTACCACGTGAGGCCAACCTGATCGATGCGGATGCGCAGGTACGTGCCCGCGGAGGGGAGTTTTTGCAGCAATGCATTGCGCGTACGGCGGAACTCGGGTGCAAGCTCATTTGTGGCCCGCTCTATGCAGCCTTGGGCATGATGAGTGGACGGCCGAGGACCGACGACGAATGGAAACGAGCCGTAGAAGGCCTCCACGCGGCCGCCGAGCGAGCCCGCACGTTTGGCATCACGCTTTGCATCGAACCACTCAATCGTTTTGAGACCTATTTCCTCAACACTCTGGCCGACGCGTCTCAATTGGCCCACGATGTGGGCGAGCCGAATGTGCTGATTCATTTCGACACCTTCCATGCAAACATTGAAGAAAAAGACCCTGCCGATTCTCTTCGCGCCGTCGCTAAGGACCTTGGACACGTGCATATCTCCGAAAATGACCGAGGCGTTCCCGGTACAGGACACAACGACTGGCGGGGTATTCTCGGGGCTTTAAAAGAGATGGGATACCAGGGCTGGATGACCATTGAATCTTTCGCCCAGCCGGAGCCGGAGCTCGCTGCCGCAGCCGCCATCTGGCGCGATCTTGCTCCTTCAGGCGACGAGCTTGCGCGGGAAGGGCTTCGGTTCATCACCGCGTTGAGCCAGGAGATCGATGTCAGTACCAAACGGACGGCACGCGCGCGCGGGGTACGCTAACGTTGGACGATTCGAGAAAGCGCGGACGAAGGCAGTTCCTGAAATCAGTGGCCGCAATTGTTCCGGCCGCTGCGTTTGCTCATACACGAAGGCAGAAGCATATACGACAAAGCGGCTCGCTGGTCTCGCCGCGAAGTGAGCCAGACCGTTACATCCATATCGCCACGGTACCCGCGGGGGACGACGCCATCCCTTTCCGCAAACATACGCTTGATCTGGGGATCAGCGAAACGGTTGCCGTCGCCGACATGAATGGAGACGGCAGACTGGACATCATCTCGGGAGAGCATTGGTTCGAGCAAGGGCCCCCGGAAGCCGGCCTCGGTCCGCGCTTCCTCAAACACAAGTTCCGGGACTTGTCCTATACGTTCGACTACCTGGAGGACCTGAGCGATCTGGCTATCGACGTGAACCACGACGCCCATCCGGACATCGTCAGTTGTTCCTATTGGTCGAAGCCTCTAACCTGGTGGGAGAATCCTGGCAAATCCGGCGGCGCCTGGCGTGAGCACCTGATCGAGTCCGGCTCTCCCGTAGAGTTTGTCTTCTTGGTTGACATCCTGAATACGGGCCAACCCCTTCAGCTCTTGCCTCAGTTCGGCAAGCTTGACTTCCCGTTGACATGGTATGAACTGGCGGAACGCGGCGGTCGAGACCCATGGGTGCGACATGAAATCAGTCCCCGCAGTTACGGGCACGGAATCGGAGCGGGCGATGTCAACGGGGATGGGCATACGGACATTATCACGCCTGAGGGCTGGTTTGAGGCCCCGCGCGACCCGAGGAACGGTGACTGGACCTTTCATCCCGAGTTTGAGTTGGGCGCCACCGGATTCATCTACACCGAAGACGTGAATGGCGATGGGTTGCCCGATCTGATCACCAGCCTGGCCCACGACTACGGCATCTTCTGGTATGAGCAGAAGAAGGATGCCCGGGGGAATCGCGTGTGGACGAAGCATTTGATTGATAATAGCTGGTCGCAGGCACATGCGATGACCTTGGCGGATTTGAATGGCGATGGACGGCGTGAACTGATCACCGGCAAACGCTACTATGCGCATGACCATGATCCCGGTGCCAACGAGCCGCTCGGAGTCTACTGGTACGAGCGAATCATGGTGGATGGCGCGGTGCAGTGGAAGAGGCATGTTCTGGACTACAGCACGCGTACCGGCGGAGGGATGCAAATCGCGGTAGTGGATATCGATGGGGACGGTGATCAGGACATAGTCGTCGCCGGAAAATCCGGTCTATTTCTCTTCGAGAGCCTGGCATCGCAACTTTGAGAGATCATCTGGCTGGTCCTTTGATGCATGGCCTTGCTCTCTGTCCTACTCCTAACGTCCGCACACTTCCACTCACGACCCACCACGGCTGTTCGTTCAACGCTTGGTCCCATGTGAGGGAGCAATGCGAAGACTCCTGCGTTCCAGGGTTTACCGTTGGCCACACCGCAGCCAGCCAAGCGGTTTTGTCGAGCAGCATGAGTGCTCGAAGCGCAACCGGCTGGCGCAACTGATGATCGCCGCAAAAGGCCGGCAAGACCGCGAAAGCGAGGTCTTTCGTCACTCGGACCTTAACAGCGTCACCGGCTCAATCCGAGCCGCTCGCAGTGCGGGCAAATACCCTGCCAGCGCGGCCATGGCTGCAAGGATCGCAATCGTCCCCCCGAACGTCAAAGGGTCTGTCGCGGTCACGCCATACAAAAGCGAAGTCGCCAGCCGCGTTGTCAGCAGCGCTCCAATCAGTCCAATCGCCGCGCCCATTCCCGCCAAACGCATAGTCTCGGCCAAGATAAGTTGCCTCACCGCCGTCGGCAACGCGCCCAATGCCATCCGAATCCCAATCTCTGTGTGGCGCTGATTCACCGAATACGAGATCACTGCATAAATTCCCAGCCGACGCTAGAATCAGCGCAAACCCCGCGAATCCACCGAGCAATAAAGCCACAAAACGCCGGGGCGAAGTCGCTCGGTCTACGAGCGTTTGGAGCGTGCGCAAATCCGAAGTCGGTAGATTCGATTCAACCGGCCGCAGCCCTTCGCGCAGCCGGGATGCCAATTGAGCCGTGGGCAGGGACGTACGCACAACAAGATCCACCGTGCCGTAGTCATCGGTTTGCCGCATGGGAATGTAAAACTCGTTTCCCGACGCTTCTTCGAGCGCCAGGTGGCGAACGTCACCTACCACACCCAGGACCGTGCGTTCCGGATTGTCCGTCCGCACAATTCTCCCAATGGGATCCTGTCCGGGCCACAAATTTCGCGCCAGCGTTTCGTTCAAAATGATTACGGGCAATGATCCCTTGGTGTCACGCTCTGTAAAATCCCGTCCGGTCCGCAACGGGATGCCCATCGCTCGAAAGTATCCTTCGCTGATGATGCGAGGAAATCCATAGGGATAGGTCTGAGGCGTGTAAATCATGCCTTTCGCAGCGATGCCCCAGTTCCGGTTGCGTCCGAGCGGCAGCGCATCCGACAATCCCGCCGCTTCGATGCCAGGCACGTCCAGTACGCCGTGCAATGCCTCCGTGAAGTAGGCGTTTTTCTGTTCTTGCGTCTTATACGTAGCATTGGGGTCAATCCGCAGAGCCGCGGCCCGCTCCGGCTGAAAACCCAAGTCGACATCCAGCACGCGCAAGAAGCTGCGGATCAGTAGCCCCGCTCCTGCGGCAGCACCCCCACAACCGTTGCCGGACCGCCGTCAAACGCCAGCGTTCGCCCCACAATTCTCGGATCCCCGGCAAACCTCCTTCTCCACAGCGCATCGCTCAGCATCACCACTTTCGGCCCATTCCACTTGCATTCTTCCGCGCTGAACTGACGTCCGATCTGCGGGGAAACTCCTAGCAAGGGGAAAAAATTCTGCGTCACCGGAATGCTCGTCAACCTCTCCGGCTGTCCATCGCCAATCAATTTCGCGTCTCTGACGCCGTAGAACGCGAAATACGCTGCTAAGTCCTCAAACGACCGGTTCTTTCCCCGGTAATCCAGCAAGTAGTCGACCTGCACCGTCTTCCCGGACATGTCATTCGTATCGTCAGTATGATTCGCCACCCACACCAGTCGGTCGGGGTCCCGAAACGGCAGCGGTCGAATCAAAATCGTGTTCAGCACGCTAAAAATAGTGCAGCTCGCCCCAATCCCTAGCCCCACGACCAAAATCGCAAAGATCGCGAAGCCGTAGTCCTTCCTCATCGTACGAAACGCAAACCTCAAGTCCCGACGAAAATTCTCCAGGAACACAACCTGGCCTCGAGCAACTTGTGGAGACACGGCTCCTCCCGGCGACTTTCCAGGGATGTAGACGATGGAAAATCGAAAAGGTTCCGTCAACAGGGGAAATCCAAGAGAAACAAGGGAGTCTCACGATGCCATGTGCGGAGTTCATCGAACGGAAGTCCTTTGAACGGTGTGTCATGCGCCTAGGGCGTATCGCTAGCGTAAGTACAAGTTCCGTAGGGCATGTTTCCGCACACAAGAGAAGGCCGTCCGTGGTGAGGGTGTAGGCCGGAAGCGCGATATCGAGTTTCCGGATAGTTTGTAGTTCATAGCTTCCTCCTCGGCTCCTTGGACTTCTTTTCCTACCGTTCCGAGCCGGCGGGAAGACGTGTCCACGCCGTGCAAGGCGACACAGCCAAGGCGCGCGCTGCCTACCGGGACTTTTGTAGTGAAACATTTGTCACCCAGCCTTGACTGGCTTCTCGCTAGGCTTTTTCACCTATCTAGCGGCGGATGCAGATCGAAACCAGGCAATAGAGGGTGAATCAATGACTATTCACGACGAGCTGGGCTACGGGTTCCGTGATCACTCCCGCCTCGCCAAGCACGACCACGGAAGAAAGTACGTTGACACCACAAGACCCGGATGCAAATCATGTCCGCAATGTCCTCAAGCGTTCGCTTCAAAAGCCTACGTAACGATAAGCAGCGACAGCAGCTTACCGACACTGCACAGCCCAACTCGAAAAGACATCTCGCGAAAAGTCGACACAGCTGGAAGGAACGCGATTTCGTAAACTTGCGCGAACCGCCGCTTCTCCTGGGACGGATTGTCTTGGTGCAACTCCATAGCGTGTTGGGCGGAGGGCCGCGACCTTTCGTTTCTTTTCGGCTGCTGTTTCATAGAAATGTGACTATTCTTTTCGGAGCCGGCGATGCCCGCGAAACCCAAGCAACTAATCGAAGTACACGGTCAAGGGGTGCTCCCTCCGATCCGAGTACTCTGGTAATCGAGGAGCTGGGATTACGATAGCAGGGCCGGCCACGATTGTGTATCAAGATCACGGCACTCCCAAATGGATTGCAGATGCTGCAAAGAGTCCAGCGTCAGCTTTTGCTAGCCTTCGTGGTTGTGATAATGCTTTTGGGTTCACAGATTCCGGCGCAAACCCGAAGCGGAGGAAATTCCATAAGTGACCTCCGGAAGTCTTTTGAGAACCCTCCCGACGATTGCCGAATCATGATGCGTTGGTGGTGGTTCGGCCCCTCCGTCACGAAAGAGGAGTTGGAGAGAGAACTCGAGCTCATGAGGGCTGCCGGAATCGGAGGCGTCGAAGTTCAAACGACCTATCCGCTGAAACTGGACGATGCCGCAACGGGTACTCACAATTACCCATTCCTTTCGGACGAGTATCTGGATAGTCTGCGCTTTGCCGCCGGGCGAGCGCGCGAACTCGGGTTGCGTTTCGATCTCACGCTGGGCAGCGGCTGGCCGTACGGTGGTCCAAGTGTGGCGGTGGCCGAGTCTGCAGGAATGTTGCGCGTGACCGCATCCCCGATTGCCGACGGCGAAGGCTCGGTTGCGCTTCCTGGAATGGAAGCTGGGGAGGAATTGATAGCTGCGTTTCTGGTTCGCAACACGCGGGATGGAATCGCAACCGAAGATGCACAGCGACTCTCGGACATTCGAGACGGCCGACTGTGGTTGCCGCGCGCCGAAGGATCGCAAGCCGTGTTGTTTTTCATCGCCAGCCACACAGGACAACAAGTCAAACGGTCGGCGATTCGCGCTGAAGGATTCGTGGTGGATCACTACGACAGCCGGGCCACTGAAAATTACCTGCATGCAGTGGGCGATCGCCTGATGCAGGCATTCGGATCGCATCCACCTTACGCCGTCTTTAGCGACAGCCTTGAAGTGTACCGGTCTGATTGGACCCGCAATTTTCTCGAGGAGTTTCGACAGCGGCGCGGTTACGACCTGACCCCGTATCTGCCCGAGTTGGTTGGCAAGGATAGCCCGCTCGCAAGCGACATCCGCCACGATTGGGGCGAAACGCTTGCGGAACTCGCCGATGAGAACTATCTCAAGCCAGTCCGCGAGTGGGCCGGCATGCACAACACGAGGTTTCGGTCACAAAATTACGGCACGCCGCCGGTGACGCTTTCGAGCAATGCGCTGGTCGATTTGCCTGAAGGCGAAGGATGGAAATGGAAGGAGTTTTCAGCCGTCCGCTGGGCTTCTTCTGCGAACCACGTGTATGACCGTCAGGTTACGTCCTCCGAGACATGGACATGGTTGCATTCGCCCGCCTTTCGCGCAACTCCGCTGGACATGAAGGCTGCTGCGGATACCTACTTTTTGGAAGGCAGCAACCAATTGATCGGCCATGGCTGGCCCTATTCACCCAAATCCGCGGGGGAACCCGGTTGGCACTTCTACGCCGCCGCGGCTTTCAACGAACACAATCCATGGTGGCTGGTGATGCCGGACGTCACACGCTATCTCCAACGCATGAGCCTTCTGCTGCGGCAGGGGAACCCGGCGAATGACGTGGCGTTGCTATTGCCGACAGATGATGCTTGGGCGCAATTCACAGCTACGCTCTCCGGCTTGCCAGGCGAGAGCCGGACGGATCTACCGCCGCCGGGAGCAAGCATTTCCGTAAATCAAACCATTGCGGCAATGTTAGGTGGCGAGGCCATTTCGCAAGTTCTCGACGCCGGGTTCAATTTTGATTTCATCGACGCCGAGGCAATCGAGAGGGTCGGGATTCCTTATCCTATATTGGTTCTTCCCGGTATTGAGCGCTTGCCGCTCTCTACCTATCGCAAGATCGAATCGTACGCACGGTCTGGGGGGATGATCATCGCCACGCGGAAAGTGCCTTCTCTTGCTCCAGGGCTCGAGCAATCCAAAACCGATACGCCGGGGGTCCAGGAGATTTCCGCACAACTTTTTCGTGAGCCGAATGCGCGGGGCCACTTTCTCGCGACGGATTCGGAGCTCGGCCGCACGCTCGATCAATTGATGAAGCCAGACGTAACCTTCTCTCCTCCTGCTCCCGGCGTGGGGTTTATCCACCGCAAACTGGAATCGGCCGATCTGTATTTTCTCGCAAACACCACCAATCAGACCGTCCATACCCAAGCCGCGTTTCGCGTGGCCACGGAGGCTGAGCTTTGGAACACTGTCTCCGGCGAGATGCAAAGTTTGGGGGCCGTTTCTCCCATCGATCTGACATTGCTTCCTTACCAGTCTTGTGTCCTCGTGTTTTCTCAGCAAAAGCCGGGTGTTAAGCGCCGCGAACTGCGTCACAACAAGCCTCAGACCATGCCGCCGCCGCTCGATTTGACAACCGATTGGTCCGTGACGTTTTCTAGCCCGACCGGGAACCGGTCAGTGAAAATGGACAAGCTCCATTCTTGGACGGACGATGAAAATACAAAATATTATTCGGGACTCTCGCAATACGATAAGACGGTAAACGTGCCCGCCGATATGCTCAAGCCCGGAATGGAGGTGTATCTTGATTTTGGCCCGGGCACGCCAGTTGCGATGCCGACAGGGCCTTCCGAGTTCCGGAACGAAGGCACGGGTTCCGGCACGCCGCGTGCGCAGGCTTGGTTAGACAGTCCTGTGCGCGAGGCCGCGCGAGTATTTGTGAACGGGAAAACGGCGGGATCGGTATGGCTTCCGCCTTACGAACTGGACGTAACGAAATTCCTGCATGTTGGCGAAAACCAGTTCAAAATCCTCGTAGGAAACCTTGCCGTCAATGGAATGGCCGGCCGCTCTCTGCCGGATCATCGTCTGCTAAACGATCGCTACGGGGTACGATTCAGCGACCAGGACCTTGAGCATCTTGAGCCTCTCCCTGCCGGGATTGTCGGGAAACCACAGTTAGTAGCTCGCACCTCCGAGAGGAACAAAGAATAAGTCGAACACACGATCCGGGACCACAGCAAAATTGAGAATTCTCTGCGCAAGTTGTGGTCAGTCCTTCTGTCGTCGACCTTTCCGCTTGGCAGGAGTGTGCTGCTCACATAGGCGACCAAATAGGACAACCCATTCCCGGTCTGGGTGTTGTCGGACTCCATGGCGCCAAGTTGTGATTGCCAAAGACTCCCCGATGGACACTCCTGAACGTTCTTTTTAGGGCTGCCGTGCTGTGGGGATCACGACTCTCTATAGCCTTGCTCGTCGCGAAGGAACCTTCACCGTTGCCATCCCCGCAGCCTCAGCCGCTACAATTCCGAACTCCCCGTCTTCGAACACCAAACACGACTCAGGTTTGACATTCAGGCGAGCAGCGGCGATCAAAAAAGCTTCTGGGTCTGGCTTGCCTTCCTTGTAGTCTCCAGCGCAAACGAGCGTCTCAAACTTATCGAGCAGGTGCAATGAACAGAGCGAAGCGCTCACCGATTCCCGAGTGCTTCCTGAGACGACTGCCAAAGGAATCCGGCCATATTGCAAATTTATGTGTTCTAGCACTTCAGGGACGGCCCTTAGATTTGGAAGCGCTTCAAGATAAAGTTCCTCTTTCCTTCGAGCCGCCTCTCCAACATTCATGTTCAATCCATGCTTTTCGTTCAAAAGAGAGATTATCTTTGCTACGGCGAAAGCAGCCCACGCATAAAACAGATCCTCCGAAAAACTGCAATCGCATTCTGCGAGAACGGTTCTCCATGCAAGGTAGTGCAGCGGCATCGAATCTGCGATTGTCCCATCGCAGTCGAACAAGTAGGCGTCGAACGTCCCAGAAGGCAATTTCAACTTCATCGTTCACGATCTCCTCGATGAATTGTAGGTGAAAAGGCTTCCCAGCCGAGCGTCAAAGTTCGGGTGAAGGTAAATGATGCGGAACCCGGGATCGCTTGAAACCGTATCAACACCCGCAGCATACCGGTACAGCCACTCTCCAACCGCACCATATGCGTAGTGGTTATAAGAATTCATACTCGGGTCACCGCGCATTTGATCCCCGTTCCAGCGCTCCCACGTTGTTGTCCCGCTGTGGTCGGGCCAGCATCGTCATTTTTTAGTGGCCTATGGGGAATAGGGTTAAAGGAGTGGAAAGGCGCGGGAGTCCGAGCGGGGTGGTCCCTTTTTTTGGCGCTTTCCCTGCCAACAGTCATCGTAGGCGACGGCAACTATCTTGCGTTGCCGCTGTTTGCTGAGCATGGCAAAACCAGCAGGACGGGGCCGTTAACCAATGTTTATCTCTCTGTCGGTCTGCCACGCGGTGTCCAAGAGGGCTACGATCTGTTTTCTCTCGTTGGGTCCATGATTCGGGGAATGCTGAGGAACGCCAGATTAGGCACATTTCACGGACTGCGGTACACGGAAACGAACCCGAGTCAGCCTCAGTCTGGTATTGTTTACATACAGTGATCAAGCAGATCCATGTGTGTGGCTATAGGTCTGTTCGGGACCTCTGCCTTGAATTGAAGCCAATTAATGTCCTCACGGGCCCGAACGGTTGTGGAAAGTCAAATCTTTACAACTCCCTTGTCTTGATGGCGCGCGCGGCGCAAGGGCAATTGTCGCGAGCCATAGCCGAGGAGCGCGGCACGCCAAGCGTATTCTGGGCTGGAGGCGAGCGCGTTCGCTATCAGCGTAAGCAACCTCCAAAACGAGTCGTGCTTGGCTTTGAAGCGGCGAAGTTCGCGTACGAGCTACAAATCGGCCTCCCGTCCCAAAACGAGCATGCACTGGGAACCATGTTCATACTCGACCCTCGCGTAAAGGAAGAATATATCTGGTATATCTGGCCCTCTGAAGCGAAACGTCGCGTGGCTATGTTAAAACGCGACGAACCTTCGGCGTGGTTGCGCAACGCTGAAGGCAATATGGTCACCTATCCCTTCCAGATTTCGAAACACGAGTCCGTCCTGTCGCAGATCATTGATCCGCACCTCTATCCAGAAATATCCGCAATACGCCAGCAGATCTTGAGCTGGCGTTTTTATCACCATTTCCGTACAGACCTGGAGTCCCCCGTGCGGCAGCCGCAAATTGGCGTCTATACACCAGTTCTGAGTCATGACGGCTCGGACCTTGCGGCTGCTCTCCAAACAATTCTTGAAATCGGCGATGGTACTGCCCTTCGCCAGACCGTAGCCGAGGCCTTTGGAGGCGCGACTCTTGCTATCGAAGCCATGGAAACCCTCTTCAGCATAAAGATGAAAATTCCCGGGCTGCTCCGTCCCTTGCAGACGCAAGAATTCTCGGACGGACAAGTGCGGTTCTTATGTCTTTGTGCGGTACTGCTTAGCCCTCGTCCACCGTCGCTATTGGCACTCAACGAACCAGAGACTAGCCTGCATCCAGACATTCTGGATGCCCTGGCGCACTTAATCGTTCGCGCATCGAGAAACACCCAGCTCTGGATCACCACGCATTCGCAGCCCTTGGCTGACCGGATCGAGCAACATTCCGGCGTACCGCGCGTGCGCCTCTGTATGTCAAACGGTGAGACTCAAGTCGAAGGGTCTAGGAAAGACGTCTGAATACGGACTTCCATGGCATTTGTTAGCACGTGACGTACAAGATGAAAGAAATCCATAGCTCGCCTGGAATCATGGACCAACACATTGCTGAACTGAATCCCAGCGATTCCAATCTCCTTGCCCAGACGGCCTGTGGCTCGCGCTTAGATTCAAATCGCAGGAATTACTGGAGCGGCGATTCGGTTGCACTGCGTGTGGCGGAACGCATGAGAGTATTCGCCGTCATTAGACTTCGGTTCGCCCGTGGGACAGCTCGGAATCGGACATAGTGGGAAGTAGATGTTAGCACGCATTGGGAAATGTAGTTTTCTGAACAGAGGCCGGTTTGGGAGTCGATAGCATCATCGGGTATGGCGAAAAACTCGTCCTGGTCGCTGCCATGAGCAAGAACTCATTCCTCTGCGCATTTCATGCTCGTCGATGCCAGCGAATTCCGCCATGCTTTCGGAGCTTTGGCCTCCTGGCCGGGATGGACAGGTACGTTTCCAAACCGATTCGCGTAAGCGAGCTGTTCGCAACTCTCGAAAGGCTGGTGCCTGGAGAAAGAAAGCGGCAGACAGACGAGGAAGTGCTTGAAGCTTCCGACGGCAGCGTGCATAAGATTCTCTGAGAGATTGCTGACACTGTCATCGATCATCTGAAAACGTAGTTTTCTGAACTCCTGCGTGGAGTTTGTCGACTGAGTTGCCTCCGCTCTCACTCATCAGGCGCTCCGGCCGGTTTTCCCTCCGGCCTCGTGCGGCGGGGCAGCTAGGGAATGTTGGCCGGCTCCAAAAAATGCGTTTTTACATGATCGCTAACACTGAACACCAATTACTTACGCGATTTGAGGAAGGCGCCGAGATCTTCGTATTGATCCGACGCAATGAAATCAACGCTGGCTTCGGCGGCCGCCTTCCAGCGCAGACGGACCGCATTCTTCGAACCGAAGTTGTAGGAGCTGAACCACCCTTTGCAGCTTAGTTCCGCTTTGGTGGCGCCGTCGAGAGTGTAAAAGCGAATCCATAAATTGCGGGAATGGGCGTAACGAACAAGCTGTTTCAGGCGCGCTTCTTTTTGCGGAGTCCAATCGCCCGCCTTTGGTTGGCCTTGCGGTTCGACGACGTGCCAACTGTTGTTCCACCAGCGATGATAATTGTCGGCAGGATCAGGCGCCAGCACTTCGGGCGGCGCGGAGGGGTCTTTCGTATCGGTGCGCACGGCTCCGAATACCAAGAGCTTTCCGCCTTCGGGGACCTGATCGTAGAAGACGGCTTTTTGCGCGTTGGACTCGCCTGTCAGGACAAGAACTGGACGAACCTCGAGAGTTTCCATCTTGTCGATGGTGCCGGTGCGGGGAGCAGTGGTGAGCCAGTCCTGATATTGCGACAGCAATTGCCAAATTGCGGCGAGATGCTCGGGTTCCTCTGATTTGAGATCAAGATTCAAGGTGATCAGCGGCCAATCGCCTTGATTGCCATCGCGCAAGGCATTTTCCACGATGGGGCGTACGCGTTCCAAGAAATATTCGCGAATTCCCGGCTCGGCTCCCGTGGGCGGGCCGCCGTGACTCACGACCGAACTTATCGCGCCGGTTCGCGGATTTTTGGCCCAAAGCAAATCCTGCTCGATGGCGAGGGGAGTGCCCGCGGAAAGGGCGCGGTCGATGCGATCGAACCACCATTCGTAGTAGGGATAACAGTTGTGAGCATCGAGGAGAACGCGAGTACCTGGGCGGAGAGCAACCTGCGAGGAATCCAAAAGCGTTGGAAGGCAAAATAGAATCAACGAACAGGCAAGCGTTCGCAAAAACCGAATGCACATCTAGAGTCTCCTGCGGCGAGCGGAAAGTAAGAAACTTCAATATAAACGATTTTGCGGGTTCAACTTGGAAAATGATGGAAAATGAGAGTCCACTCCATCGTCGCGGACTAGACCTCTGCCCTGGGGTGAACGCAACCGTTCACATCCTACTCTTGCTAACAATCGAGATCACCTGTACTTGGAGCCGACTATTCGGCCAGGCAGCCGCTTGCGGTAGCTTCCAGACCGACGACGATTCGTGAATTGAGTCTTCACTGCATCTCTAGCATGCGCTGCTGCGAGTCACTCTTAGCTAAAGTGCAGAGCACTTGTGCGGCAATCGACCGCTGCCGGTTGTATCGCCATTCACAAGCGTGCGTAGCAGGTCATCCCACGCGTTGCGCCAGCTGAATCAGATTCACGCACGTACCGTCTGAGAGGACGGTCGCTAAGGGCCGTATCGGTCCGGTTTCACGATGTTCGCGCGAGCGCCTCCGGCCGCGGATCTTCGCGATTCTCAGCAGCCTCCACAATCGCGCGACGTTGCTCGCCTACCCTGGCGCACCGCTGCTGCACCTGCGAAGGCTCCTGGCCGCCCGAACTGTCGCGCGCACTTTAGTGGCAAAATTCGGATGCTGTCAATAGAGAAGTGAATTTATTTACCTATTGAAGTACCATTTGCTCGGCAGTCCAAGTTTAGGCGTAGATGAATCGGCATCCCGTCAGAGTGACGGGGGTAATAGTGGGAATTGCAAGGCCCTTAGACTTGTGGCTAGCTGAGGCACAGACTCGTACTTGATCGCGTAGATTCCCAGCGCGGTGGCGGTCTTGACATTCGCGTCGCGATCGTCAATGAAAAGAGTTTGCTCTGGCTTCACGCTCAGAACCTGCAGGCAATTAAGAAAAAGTGCGGGATCGGGCTTGATGAGACGTACTTCCGAGGAAAGGATCAGGTGATCAAACAACTGCAACCATTCTGAACTCGAACGGATATGAGCGGAAAACCTGAGATGCAGGTTGGAGAGTAGAGCCGTTTGAAACCGGCCACTCGCAGCGACCGTGTCCAGGAGAGCAGACGTTCTTCAAGGTGGCTCCATATTTCAATGTCCCACCGCAGCAGCTTCTCGAGGGTATCGTGATCGAGATGAGTATTCGTGTCACTTGCAAAACGGCGCCAGTATTCCTTGCCACCAATATCGTTCTTGTCGTAAGCGCCGCGGTTCTTTTCGTAGAGTTGCCAAAAAGTGGGGTGATCAACACCGAAGATTTGGGCTATTCGGTCAATCCCTTCTAGCGAAGGCTGGCGGCAGAGAACCAAGCCGTAGTCGAGAATGATGGCACGAACATCTGGGGTGTTGGATGCATCGGTCCGCGTTGGCCTGGATAGGCATTGCAGTGGCTCGCACTCACCAATGTTTAGGAATGTTTAAGTAGGAGGAATTCAGCGCGGAGACGGACGGACAGCCAAGGAGGCGCAGCGTGCGTTCCACATCATCACGTAAAATCTCAAGCGCGCGGGTAACCCCGGCCTTTCCAGCGGCGGCAAGACCAAAGGCGTAAGCACGTCCCAACAGAACGGCGCGAGCGCCAAGACAGACCGCTTTTATGATATCGCTGCCGCGGCGAACACCGCCATCCATGAGGACTTCGGCTTTGCCGCTGACGGCGGCTACCACTTCTGGGAGCACTCTCAAGGTGGCTGGAGCGCCGTCGAGTTGACGTCCACCGTGGTTGGAAACCACAATCGCGGCTGCGCCTTCGTCCACGGCACGTTTGGCATCTTCAGCCGTGAGCACTCCTTTGACGACAATCGGCCCGGTCCAGATGCGCTTGAGCCAGCGAATGTCTTCCCAGGTGACGACAGCCCGGGCAAGGGCAGCCGTGACGTCGATGAGGGACATCGGTCCCTTACCCGGGATAACGATGTTCTCTAGTTTTGGCACGCCCCCATCGATAAGAAACCGCACGAGCCATCGAGGGTGTGTAAACATCTGTGGCAGGAAAGGCAGTTTGGAAAATATTGAGCCGCCCAAGAGTTCCTTCATTCCGTTGCGCGGGTCGCGTTCGCGCATTCCCGCCACGGGAGTGTCGATAGTAACGACCAGCGCCGAGAATCCAGCGCGACGGGCGCGGTCAATGGCCCCTTCAGCGACCTCGCGTCCCCCCACAAGGTAGAGTTGATACCAGACGGGTCCTTTTGAAGCGGCCCGGACATTTTCCAGTTTGTGCCCAGAAATCGTGGATAGAGTGTAGGCAAGGCCAGCCTCCTCCGCTGCGGCTGCCGCAGCGATTTCTCCGCCGGGATGCATCAATCTACTGTAGCCAATGGGGGCTAGAATCGCGGGGAAGGCCAAATCGGCGGAGAGAACCCGAGTGCGGAGGTCACATTCGGGAATCGCAACTGCTTGCCGAGGGCGAAAGGTGACGTCATCGAACACCCGGCAGTTTTCCCGTAGAGTGACTTCACTCTCGGCGCCGCCATCAAGATAGTCGAAGACCACCCTAGGGAGGCGGCCCTGCGCCAGATGACGGAGGTCGTGGATATTAATGACCCGCGGAGAGGCCAATGAGCGTGGTGTGCTATGCACGGTGCTCCGGATTTCTTGTCGTGACACGGAGTCTCATGGAGGACCTAGTTCAGTGTGAAGATGCGGATTGCGTTGCCGTACCGGCCTTACCTATGTAATTGCCATAGCCCACGATCATGGTGGAGCCCACCAGCACCAAGAGACTCAGGGCGACGAGTAATTTTGTGCGAGTGCCAGCACCTTTCCATTCTTTGAGGGCAATTCCCCACAAAGTGCTAAAGATAATGATGCTGGCCATATGCAGAGTCCAGCTAGAAAACTTGAAGCGACCCATCTGGGTTTCGCCCATGGTGTAGAAGAAAAACTGAAAATACCAGGTTGTTCCCGCCAAAGCTGAAAAGAAATAGTTCGGGAGCATCGGTGCTCTTGTTAGCTTGGTCTTGTCAGCAGAAATCGCGGCGGCTACTGCCATTTCCTCACCGGGAGCATCCGTGACAGATTCGAGGATCGGCTCATCCGTTCGATCGGGCCCGCCCTCGTGGATTCTAGAGGAGAAATACTGATAACCCGTGCGGTTTCTTACGTTGAGGATTAGACACCAAATAAAGTTTGTAGTGAATCCGCCGAGCAGTACCACGATTAGTGCCGGAAGCCCCTGCCAAATTTGCGACGTGCCGTACTTCACAGAAAGGGCTTTGATGGGATCGCCTGCCGCGAGGCCATAAGCGAAGCAGGCACTCATGATTCCGGAGAAGGTTGCGACCAAAAGGCCGCGTTTCAAATCAAACTCTTTGATGGAGGCGCGCTTCTGCTCTGCGGACATCTCCTTTTCTTTCGACATCCCTGCCGCTCCGGCAAAAATGATGCCGAGGAGACAGACGACGACACCAACCAGGATGATCCGCCCTGAGGAGGTGCCCAATACCTCGGACCTAAATTCGCCGCGGAAAATAGGTGGCATCAAGGTCCCGAAAACGGCGGTGTAGCCGAGCGCGACCGCCATACCGAGGGACATGCCGAGATAACGCATGGTGAGACCGAACGTGAGGCCACCCAAGCCCCAAAGAGCCCCGAACCCGTAGGTCCAGAAGAGGCTGCTCGTCGGAGTCTCATGAAGGACTTGAGCCACACTGCGCGTCATCACGAAGGCCAAGAACCAGGGCGCAATGATCCAGCTGAAGAAACCACCGACTAACCAATAGGTTTCCCAAGACCACGCTTTTACCCGACGGTAAGGAACGTAAAAGCTTGCGGACGCCAAGCCACCAAGCCAGTGTAGGAACACGCCCAATGGGGGATTTGGTGCGAGCAAACGGTCCTCTCTGTTCTTGAGACAAGCGGATTAGAATCGTGACTCCCGAGAAATCCAAGCAACCAAAGACGAAGGCACGGCGACTCGCGACTGTAGTGCCTGAAGGAAGACCTGTCAATACAAAACGAATGTCCGTATTGAAATTTAGCGTTAGGGGTATACTTCCAGAGAACAACTCGCGTTGAGGCGAAACAATATGGTCCGAGCGTTCCGCAGCCGATTGTACGTGATTCCCGTCTTGTCCAAGGCGCTCGATGTTCTGGAACTGATGCAGAAGGAGAATACTCCGAGGACGCTCGAGGAAATCTATCAACGAACAAACATTTCCAAAACGACCGTCTATCGCATTCTCAAGACGCTTGTTCATCGCGGCTACCTGGCGCATTCCGAGAATGGACTGTATCGTCTGGTGGCTAGGCCGAGGAAAGTCCGGTTTGGCTTCGGAGGTGAATCATCCGAGATGCCTTTCTCGGAGGGGGTGAGAGAAAGCTTGCAAGCAGCGGCGAACTCGGCGGGAGTAGATTTGTTAGTTCTGGACAACCATTATGATGCGCAGACAGCGGTGCGAAATGCCGAGGAATTTGTCCAACAGCAGGTTGACCTGGTTATAGAATTTCAGATCGATCAACGAATCGCGCCGGCCATCGCCGACAAAATCAGTGCAGCAGGGATTCCATTGATCGCGGTAGACATCCCACATCCGCACGCCACTTTCTTTGGAGTGGATAATTACCGGGTCGGATTTGAGGCCGGGCAGTATTTGGCTCATTTTGCCAAGAGTCACTGGGGCGGGGAAGTGAGCCAAGTGCTTGGACTGGGGATTGAGGAGGCGGGGCCGCTGGTGCAAAGCCGCATCACCGGCGCTTTCGCCGGTGTGCGCTCGCGGCTTCCTGGCCTGAAGCAGGAGGTTTACGTCTTAATGGACGGAGAAGGCTTGCGCGAGAAAAGCTGCCGGCTGGTGCAAGACTTCCTTCGACGGCATTCCAAAAAACGAGGGTTGTTGATCGCAGCAGCTACGGATACCAGCGGGCTGGGGGCTCTGCAGGCGGTGAGAGAATTGAAGAGAGAAAAAGACGTTGCGATCGTCGGCCAGGATTGCATCAATGAGGCACTCGAAGAGATGAAGACTCCTGGGACACCCTACATTGCTTCCGTATCGCATGAAGCGGGAAACTATGGCCCTCGATTAATTCAATTGGGACTGGGAATCCTAAATGGGCAAACCGTGCCGCCTTACAATTATATTGCGCACAAGCTAGTCACGGCCGCATCGTTGGCAAAAAGAGCACGGGCGGCAAGTTGAGAGTGGCTGGCGAAATGGCACAAGGCGCAGGAATGCGGGTCGCCCGATATCCGAGCCGCTGCGAAAGCGGACGTCGTCGAGGAGGTTATTCCTCTATTGAAAGAATTAACCTATTGCAGTCTTTCTTCCTGGAGCGTATCGTCTAGAACGCTCCTGTTGGTCGAAACCAGAATTTATCGGGCAACTTGCTCGCGTGGAAGCCGACGATGGTTTTTCCCATGAAATCCAAAGAGAAACTTCGATACCTCGAAGATCGCTGGGACGACCACGTCGCCAAGACCCTGGACGGCGCTGAATTGCTTAGGTACCGGTCCAACTTATTGGGATCGGATCTGCGCATCACAAATTTCGGCGGTGGGAACACCAGCTCCAAAATCGAGGGGACGGACCCGCTCGATGGGAGTAAAGCAACAGTCTTATGGATTAAGGGGAGTGGCGGAGACATCGGAAGCATTCAAAGGAAAGGTTTCGCCACCTTATATCTCGATAAGCTGCATGCCGCAGCGCAGCGATATCGCGGCGTGGAGTTTGAAGACGAGATGGTAGATATGTATCCGCTGTGCGCGTTCGGGAACAACACGGTAGCGGCTTCGATTGATACACCCCTGCACGGCTTTCTTCCATTTGCCCATGTCGATCATCTTCATCCCGACTGGGGAATTGCGATTGCTGCTGCGGCGAATGGTCTGGAAAAAATGGAGGAGTTCAATCGCCAGTTTGAACACCGGCTGATCTGGCTGCCTTGGCAACGGCCGGGATTCGAGCTGGCCATGATGTTGCGCCAGGCGGTTAATGCTAATAAGCATTGCGACGGAATTGTTTTGGGTGGTCATGGTCTCTTTACCTGGGGTGAAACCCAGCGTGAGTGCTATTCCAACACGCTAACTGTCATCGATCAATTGGGCCAATTCATCTTGAAACACGTGGCAGAAAAGGGAAATGCTCTCTTCGGTGGAACTCTTTCGGCGACCCTTGAAAACCAGCACGAACGGGCGCTAGACATTTTTCCCTTTATCCGGGGCCGTGTTTCTGCCCGGCAGCGCATGATCGGTAGTTTCAGCAGCAGCGCGGACGTTCTGCGGTTCGTCAACTCGCGAGATGCGCAGAAACTAGCACACCTGGGGACAAGCTGCCCTGATCACTTCATTCGCACAAAAATTCGGCCGCTTTTCGTGGCATGGGAACCATCGAGCGCGTTGCGTGGTCTGCGCGAGAAGATCGATGAGGCGCTGAAGGTCTACCAGGAAGAGTACAAGCAGTATTACGACTCGTTTGCAGTCCCCGATTCACCCAAGATGCGGGACGCCAATCCTACCGTTGTGTTGCTTCCCGGGATCGGGATGTTCAGTTTTGGCAAGAACAAGACGGAAGCGAGAATCACTGGAGAGTTTTATACGAATGCGATTCACGTTATGGAGGGAGCGACTGCGTTAGGGACTGGGAAGACCCACGAAGTGCTGCCGCAAGCGGGGCCTGCGGCAAAAACAGAGGCTTTTAGTGTCCACGCGAACTATGTGGCTCTGCCTCCTTCGGAGGCATTCCGGATCGAATATTGGCAGCTGGAGGAAGCAAAAATCAGGCGCCAACCACCTGAGAAGGAATTAAGCCGGCGCGTGGTCGTGGTAGTGGGAGGCGGCAATGGAGTGGGCCAGGCCACAGCTCTGCAGGCGACACAACGCGGAGCGCACGTAGTGGTTGCGGACCGCGATACGGACGCGGCGACGAAAACGACAGTGGAGGCGCAAAAAAGTGCCGGCAAGGAAGCAACTGCGGTTATTTCCATCGACATTCGTGACCGAGAAGGGATTCGTAGAGCTTTTCGAGAAGTGATCGCCACCTATGGCGGTATCGACATCCTCATCAATACCGCCGCCGTATTCCCATCATCGCCAAACGGCGTTATTCATGATGGGCAGTGGGGCACGACGCTGGACATCAATGTGACTGCAAATCATCGTTTGGCGGACGAAGTCGCGAAAATTCTTCGCGAGCAGAATCTGGATGCGAGCATCGTACTGACAAGCTCTGCGAATGCGGTGGTGCCGAAGCGCGGTAGCGAAGCCTATGACGTGAGCAAAGCGGCGCTCAGCCATCTTGTACGCGAACTGGCGATATCGCTTGCGCCAAAGGTGCGGGTGAACGGAATCAGCCCAGCGACGGTGGTAAAGGGTTCGACGATGTTTCCGCGTGACCGCGTAACAGCATCGCTCACGAAATACGAAATCAAGTTTGACTCACAAGCGACGGATGAAGAACTACGCGAACTGCTGGCGGAGTTTTACGCCAAGCGGACCCTTACGCATCAGCCCATTGCCCCGGAAGATTGTGCGGCAGCAATTCTGTTTCTGGCCGGGCCACATTCTCGTTGCACCACAGGTCATCTGATTCCTGTGGATGGTGGTCTTACGGAAGCTTTCCTGAGATAGGGTAAGTGTCCACTCGAGGTTGGGCCGCGCGGCCCCAGAGATCGAGAGCAATCACGATGGAGACGTCGGGGAAAAGAGCGGCCCTGGTTGCGGTGGATTTGGGTGCACAGAGTTGTCGTGTTTCGCTTTTAAGATGGAAACAAGGCCAGCCGCAGATTCATGTGGTTCATCGTTTTTCCAACGCGCCCATCGCCACGCAAGCAGGCCTTCGCTGGGATGTCAGCCGGATTTTTCACGGAGTTACGGATGGGCTGCGTTTGTGCGCGGGGGCAGCGCCCGAAGGAATTGCGTCGGTTGGCGTGGACGGGTGGGCTGTCGACTATGTTCGTCTGGATGGGAACGGGGACGCAATGGCTGATCCTTTCTGCTACCGAGATGAGCGAACACAAGACGCGGAAAAAAAAGTCCACCAAATTATCCCTCCATCGCAGCTCTATGCATTGACTGGTATTCAGTTGCTTGGGCTGAACACGGTTTATCAGCTTTACGCAGACAAAATGGCTGGGAGGAATTGCAGATCAGCGTGGCTCAATCTGCCGGAGTATGTGACGTACCGCTTGGGTGGACAACGCGTCGCGGAATACACAAATGCCACGCATACTCAGCTTGTGCGCTTGGGCGGCCAGGAGTGGTGCGAGGAGATATTTCAAGGGCTAGGGTTGGATATTTCGGCGGCCCCAAAGATCGTGCCCACCGGTTCAATCGTCGGTAGTATCTCGGGGGATCTGAGCAATCTCCCCGCCCTTCACAACGCGAAATTGATAGTTCCTGCGTGCCATGACACGGCATCTGCGATCGCGGCGATTCCGGCCAGCGGGGAGGATTGGGGCTTCATCAGTTCTGGCACGTGGTCGCTCGTGGGGACGGTCCTCACTGCTCCTTGCGTCAGTGATGAAGCGCGAGGAATGAATTTTACAAACCTCGGCGGCGTAGGGAGATCCGTCTGCTTTCTGAAAAACGTGAACGGGATGTGGCTGCTGCGAGAATGCATGGATGAATGGGAAGAGCGCGGGACGCCGGTTATACTGCCCAAATTGTTGCAAGAGTGCGAAGCGCTTCCCGCTCCCGGTTTTTTGATTGATGTTGACGACCCCCCGTTGACACTCCCTGGGGACATGCTGGGGAAGCTCAATGGACAACTGCGACGGGCGGGGCACCCGACATTTTCAGGGGAAAAACGCGATATTCCGCTCATCGCAAACATGATACTTCACGGCATGGCCCAGCGATATGCGGAGGTGCTGGGATCGATTGCCGCGATTACCGGGAAGAATCTGAAGAGGCTGTTTATTGTCGGTGGGGGAAGCAAGAACTCTCTGTTGAATCGCCTGACGGCGGAGAGGACCGGGCTGGAGGTATTGCTTGGCTCGCCGGAGTCGACGACTTTGGGCAATTTCGCCATCCAGATGGCGGTGTTGCAGGGAAGCTGGAATGAGACCACCGGCGTAGGCGCCTCCGCAGTGGGGCGGTGGGCCGAGGAATTTGCCGAGCCCACGTTTGAAGAAGAGTGGAAGCGACAAACGGTGTGAGCAATTGCTCGTTGCCAAGCGACATGATCACGGGCACGGCCTGAGGTCACGATGAAAAATAAGCAGACGGAGAGTGTTTGGAAGGCGCTCGACAATCTTCGAATAGAGCTGCCCTCGTGGGGCTTTGCGAACACCGGCACAAGATTTGGCAAGTTCATCCAGCTCGCTGCCGCCAGCACAATCGAAGAAAAATTTAGCGACGCCGCTCAAGTACATGCGGTCACTGGCGCCTGCCCGACTCTGGCACTGCATGTTCAGTGGGACCTCCCGAATGGGTTGCAAGATGCGGGCAAGGTAAAAGAGCTGGCAAAGAAACATGGTGTCAAGCCCGGTTCGATCAATCCGAACGTGTTTCAGGACCAGGAATACAAGTATGGATCGGTTGGGAATCCCGACGCATCGATTCGCCGCAAGGCTCTAAACCACATTCTCGATTGCGTTAGAGTCGCGGAAGCGCTCAATTGCCGCGACATCTCGCCCTGGTTTGCGGACGGATCTAATTATCCCGGGACTCAGAGCATTCGAAAGCGAATCGGCTATTTTGAAGAGGGACTGAAGGAAGTGCATGCGGCCCTCCGGCCTGGCCAAAGGCTTCTGGTCGAATACAAGCCCTTCGAGCCGGCGTTCTATCACACTGACATCGCGGACTGGGGCATGGCCTTGCTGTTGGCCAAGGCTGCCGGTCCGCAGGCCTATGTGCTGGTGGATACGGGACATCACTACCAGGCACAGAACATCGAGCAAATCGTCGCCTGGCTGCTCCATCACAAGATGATAGGCGGGTTTCATTTCAACGACCGTCGCTATGCCGACGATGACCTCACTCTTGGTTCCATCGATCCCTATCAGGTATTCCGCATCTTTCACGAGATTCTTGCGTTCGAAGCAGAAAATGGCGCGGCAACAGATATCGCTTTCATGGTGGACCAGAGCCACAACCTCAAAGGAAAAATCGAAGCGATGATCCAGACGGTGTGCATCGCGCAAGAGTTATATGCGAAGGCGGCCGCCGTGGATCACGACCGGCTGCCTGGGCTGCAGCAGAGCTGCTCACTTGTAGACGCGGAGGAATGTCTGAGGGGCGCGTTCTGGACGGATGTAAGACCCATCGTCGTGGAATGGCGTAAATCCAAGGGCTTGCCTGAAGACCCGATGAACGCCTTTCGTGAAAGCGGCTATCAGGAGCGAGCGACACGGGAGCGCCGTGGCCGGCACACGGGAATTACCGCTTCGTACGCGTAGTCGAGTGACCTCCCAACTAAAGCAAGGGTAGGCGTGTCCGATTGCAGCAGGAAAGCGAGCCGGTATCAATTTCAATAGGTAAACAAATTCATTTGTCTATTGACAGCATCCAAATTTTGCCAGTACAGTGCGCGGCAGTGTTGGGGCAGCCAGGAGCCTTCGCAGGTGCTACAGCGAGGCGCCATGTTCAATAACGGCATTGCGGGTTTTCCATAAGTCGAGGATGGGAGTTGCTCGGTCGCGCGGCTCTTCAAGACAGAAGCACGCTTGGTTGCGTCGGTGGTGGCATGGAACCACTGGAAGTCGAATTTGGGGTGACTGCGAAGATGAATACCTGGAGGGGCGAAATGAAACTGCGAAGTCTCCTGCTTTGTGTATTGTTCATTATGGGAACAGCCGGCCAAGTCTACGGCCAAGGCGGCGGGGTTGGAACCATTTTAGGGACGATCAGTGATAGCTCCGCTGCGATTATCGCCAAGGCCAAAGTGACGGTAACGAACACCGCGACAAATATCAATCAGGTGACGGAATCGAATGACGATGGAAATTACGCTGTGCCATACCTCCGGCCGGGCACCTACCGGGTTACCGTTGAAGCTGCGGGATTCCAGAAAACAGCCGTGGACAACATCAATCTCGCGGTCGACCAAAACGTTCGCGTGGACGTCGTCATGAAGGCAGGCACCGTGACGGAGACGGTCACGGTGAACGCCAGCACCCTGGCATTGGATACGGACACGTCCGCAATTTCTCAGACGATCGGCAACACGCAGGTGGAAAACCTGCCTTTGCAGGATCGAAACTTCACACAGTTTCTGTTGTTGGGTGCAGGTGCTGTCGAGACCACCGGGGAACAGGGTTCCATGCGCGTAGGGAAAGGCAACGCCATCAGCATAAACGGCGCCAGACCCACGTCCAACAACTATACGCTGGATGGTTTGGTGAATACCGATACGGCTTTGAATACGCCAGCAGTTATTCTGTCCATTGATGCAATGCAGGAGTTTAAAGAGCAAACCTCAACTTACTCAGCCGAGTACGGTTTCAGCGCCAATCAGGTCAACATCGTGAGCAAGAGTGGTGGCAACGATCTTCATGGGTCACTGTTTTGGTTCGGAAGAAATGATGCCCTCGACGCCCAGACCCCTTTTTCGGGGAAGAACTCCAAGTTGCGGCAAAATCAATTTGGTTTTGTGGCCAGCGGCCCGGCGTACCTGCCGAAGCTTTACAACGGACGTAACAAGACGTTTTGGCTTGCAAACTACGAAGGCTGGCGCACCACGTTGGGAACGACAGTGCAGGGTCTTGTCGGAGATCCCGCGCAGTTGTCCGGAGATTTTTCTGCGTCCGGGCTGCCCGCATATGGCAGTGCTGCCTGCACGACCGCCCTGGCTTCAAACCTGCCTTGTATGCCCATAGACCCAACGACGGGGGCGCCTTTCCCCGGCAACAAGATTCCGTCAACCAGTCTCTCGCGCCTCGCAAAAACGTCACTCGCACAGAACATATTCCCGGCTCCGAACTGCACAGCGTGCGGCGCAGCGGTAAACTTCAGGGAAGCTGTGAATGCCCCCACTACACAGAATCAGCAAACTTACAAGCTCGATCAAGATCTGGGCCGCTTTGGAAGGATTTTTGGCCGCGGAACGCTTGCAAACTACACGAACTCCAACGCTGGGGGGACGGTGTCGATACCGTTTGGTAACGGCAGCTTTGTTGAGAAGGAGACCAGTTGGACGGTGGGTCACACGATAAACATCGGAAGCCATCTGGTCAATCAGGCGCGTTACGGGCAGTTGGAGGCAACGGCAAACCAGTGCTCCCAAGCCGTGCCTCAGTCCGTGATCGACGCGATTGGGTTCACTGGTGTTTACCCGAATCTGTCCGATTGTGCCCGCTCGTACCCGGGAATCACTCTCAATCCAACTTCACGAGTCGGCGGCCCCGTCAATGACACCACTCTAAGTAACATACCCACGCGAGAAATTGCCGACTCACTGACGCTCATACACGGCAGGCAGACGCTGACGATGGGCGTAGACTATCGTCACTGGATACAAAAGCGCAATCTCAACGCAGACTACCTTGGTGATTTCACATATCGCAACGATTTGATCCTGCAGAATGGTAGCAGCAATGGTTTCATCCCCGGTCCCCAGAACGGGTGTCCCACACCTGCCTGCGGCACAGGCAATTCGATTGCTGATTTTCTGCTCGGCTACTACCAAAGTGTGGGTGCCTTCCTGCCGGGACCGTTCAGTAAGGCCGGTCAAATCGGCAATCTGAATCAGTACCACTTCAGTTATTTTGCTCCGTTCGTGCAGGACGACTGGAAGGTGAGCAGCCGCCTGACCCTAAACCTGGGGCTGCGATGGGACTTCCGCACCGTGCCGTTTGAGGAGAGCAACAAGATGGGGTGGCTGGACACGTCCAACCCCGATGGTGGTCTGTGCATTGCAGATCCGTCGCTGGTGACCAAAGGGATTGCCCCGCCGGGAAGCATGTACCGATATTGCGGGCGGCGCAATCCCGCCGACGGTTCGAAGAAGCCTTTCGCCCCGCGGTTCGGCTTTGCTTACCGGCCTTTCGGCGGAGACAAAACGGTGATTCGAGGTGGTTACGGAATCTTTTTCGACTCTTCCGAAGGCCGCGAGATCGACGACTCCGGGGACATCTATCCATACGCGGTGCGCGCGGCCGTTACACCCGCCACCCAACCGGTGGCCAGTGCGCCAAAACTGTCGGACCAAATCTTCATCGCCAACAATACCATCTCTCCAGTAACCCCGGCACAGAGCACATTCATCGCCGTGATCATCTCGGAGAATCCTAAGAATCCTTACGCGCAACAGTGGACTCTTTCCGCGCAGCGCGAGATCCTCAAGAACACCACACTTGAGGTCAACTACCTCGGCAATAAAGGGACCCATCTCCTTACGCGGAACAACATCGCACAGGCTTTTGCGCCCGATCCAAGCAACATCACCCCGGTAGCCAGCCGGAAGCCCTACCAGAACTTTACAGGGGTCTATATCGACAGCGAGTGGCGGGGACGCTCCAACTATCAGTCGGGCAACATAAAACTGGAGCATCGCAGCACTTCGTTGACGTTCCAGGCCGCTTACACTTGGTCAAAGAGCCTCGATGACAAGTCCGCAGCAGCCGGGATTGGCGCTTCGGGCGGGGGATTCCAGGGGTTCATGGACAATCATCGTCCGGAGCTTGACTACGGGCTGTCGGATTTTGACGTGAAGAGCCATTTCGTCTCTAACTTTGTCTACGAATTGCCTGTCGGACGCGGCAAACGCTATCTCGGCAACGCGAATCGTGCAGCGGACGCCGCGATTGGCGGTTGGCAACTGGGCGGTATTATAACCCTGCAAAAGGGATTCCCATTCTCCATTAACGCTAACGACGCAAACTGTTTGCTGGACACGCCTTTCTGTGCTGCCCTAAATCGCGCCGACCCCGTTTCCGGGCAGAATCCAAACAGCGGATTCACTAGGAGCACCGCGGAGTGGTTTAACACCGCGGCTTTTGTTCAACCCGGTCCGGGATTCTATGGCACTACGGCTCGGAACTATCTGCGGGGACCAGGCTTCAACAACTGGGATATGTCCTTGGCCAAAAGTGTGGCCCTCACCGAACGGATGCGCTTCCAGTTGCGTTTGGACGCATTCAATACGTTCAATCACCCACACTTCAATGCCCCTAACAGCACGATCGGCTCCCCGGGATTTGGTTCGATTACCACCGCCCAACCCGGACGCATCCTTCAGCTTGGAGCGAAGTTCCAGTTTTGATCACCGCAACCACCACGGGATTCGCCAGGCCGGAAGCGGCCTGGCGAAGCTTTTTATTTAGGGTTAGCATTTCAAGAATGTTTAACATCGGAAGGCGGCTGCTACAGACTGCGATATTGTCCTCCTCTTTGATTGTCTTCGCCCAGGCTCAATCGGCTGACTCTCTTCAACGTTATACCGAACAAGGGCAGAAGGCGCTCGCCTCAGGGCGCTACGAAGAAGCCGAACATGCTTTCGAAAAAATTCGTGAATTGGAACCAGGAATGGCGGAAGTGCACGCAAATCTGGGAGCGATTTATTTTCAAGAGAGGAAATTCGATAAGGCCGTACCCGCCCTACGCCAGGCGATAAAGCTGAATCCCCGCCTGGTTAAGTCCGCGACCCTCTTGGCAATTTCCCTATCGGAGTTGGGGCGGTATAGCGAAGCTCTGCCGGGGTTGGAGAAGAGCTTCCATGCGTCTTCCGATTCCGAGGTGAAGCGAATGTGCGGTCTCCAGCTGGAGCGGGCCTACACTGGCATGCAACGTCACAACAAAGCCATGGAAGTAGCGATCGAGTTAAATCGCCTCTATCCAGAAGACCCCGAGGTTCTCTACCACACGGGCAGACTGTTTGGAAACTTCGCGTTTCTGACGATGCAGACATTGGCCCAGGTGGCTCCTGGTTCGGTTTGGAGGCACCAAGCCGCTGCCGAGGCATTTGAGAGCCAGGATTCCTATGACCTGGCGGTGCGCGAATACCGAACCGTTTTGCAGCTCGGCCCTGGGCGTCCAGGGATCCATTTCCGCTTGGGGCGTACGCTGTTGAAAAGGTCGCAGCAGGCTCACTCAACGGAGGACGCCAACGAGGCGGCGAAGGAATTCGAACGTGAGTTGGAGCTGGATCCGACCAATGCCAACGCCGCGTATGAGCTGGCAGACATGCATCGTGACGCGGGAGAGTTTGAAGAAGCAAGGCAACTCTTCGAGCAGGCATTGAAATATTATCCAGACTTTGAGGACGCCCACCTAGGACTGGCCGCGGTACTCATTTCTCAGCAGAAAACGCAGGATGCCCTGCCACATCTGAAAAAAGCGATCGCACTCAACGCCGATAACGAAGTGTCTTGGTACCGGCTCTCGCAAGTTCAGATGGCCCTGGGCAATACAGCCGAGCAGCAAAAGGCCTTTGCCGAGTTTCAGCGCCTGAGAACCCAAAAGTCGAGCCAGCAGGAGGCTGCAAGAGAACTGTTTTCGCGGTCGGAGGTCACCAAGCAGAAGCTGGACTCCGCGGTGCCGCAGTGAGAAATCCGAATCTGGATGCGTGAAGGGAGTTGAGACGCATTTCGGCGAAAGAGATCAGTTCTATTTCCATCCCGCATTGGGAACGATTCCAATTCCTTCCTTAATGGTAACAAGCCGATCCGCGGGGATCTCCGCGAGGGTTTGCCAAATACCGTTTGGCCAGCGCACGCGGATTTCAGCCTTTATCGCGGAACCAAGACCGAAGTGAAGTCTAAAATCGTTGCAGGAGAGGAAGCTGGACTGGCTGAAGAGTTCCTGCGTTTGCGTTACCTCGCCAACCTTAACGACCACGCGGGCGCCAATCGCACTCCGATTGGACTTCGTGCCGACGAGTTTTACCTTAAGCCAGTGATTGCCGGAGGCAACGTCATTTCGGAGCAGTGAGGGTGGCTCGTTTAGATTGACGATGAGAATATCCAGGTCTCCATCGTTGTCGAAGTCTCCGAAGGCACAGCCACGGCTAACATGAGGGTCGGCAATCGCTGGTCCGGCTTCCTCCAGAAGTTCCTCAAAACGGCCATTCCCGAGATTGCGGAAGAGAAGCCTTTGGCTCCGGAGGGAGTATTTGGCGAAGTGCTTCTCGAGTTCAGCGTAGACGTTGCCCGTCACGATGAAGAGGTCGGGCAACCCATTGTTATCGAGATCCACGATCCCTGCGCCCCAGCTCACAAATCGATTTTCGACACCGAGACCCGCTCGGCGGGTGGCGTCTTCAAAAGTAGCCTTACCGAGATTGTGGTAGAGATTGGAGGTGTCATCCATGAAATTCGTTTTCAGGATATCGAGACGCCCATCGAGATCATAGTCACCGACTGCAGCTCCCATGCCTCCCTGTTCTTGGCCGTCCTCGCTGAAGGCGACCCCGCGGATTGCGCCTTCTTCCCTGAAAGTGCCGTCATGATTGTTCATGAACAACAAGCTGGGTGTTGAATCGCACGCCACAAAAATGTCAGGCCAGCCGTCGTCGTCGAAATCTGCCGCGATGGCCGTGAAGCCATAACTGGTTCTCACGGCCGCAACGCCTGATGCTGCGCTGACGTCAACGAATGTGCCGTCGCCGTTATTGCGGTAAAGACAGTGCTGACCGTGGGGATATCCCCGGGGGCCACAAAACACGGGTGTAGAAGAATACTCGCAGTTCGCTGTCTGACCGGGTTTCGGAGCCTTTCCCAAATCGAGTTCAAGGTAGTTGGATACAAACAAATCCAGATGTCCGTCGCGGTTGTAGTCCACAAAACTGCAGCCGGAACCCCACCGTTGGGTCGATCCAGCGAGGCCAGCCGATCGGGTCACGTCTGAAAAGGTGCCATCGCCATTGTTATGGTAGAGGACGTTATGTCCCCAGTAGGTGACGAACAAATCCTCGAAACCGTCGTTGTTGTAGTCACCGACACACACTCCGCCGGCCCAGCCCGTTTTGAGCAACCCCGATTCCTTGGTGACGTCTGTGAATGTGCCGTCGCGGTTGTTCTTATAGAGGCGATTGCTCGTACCTTCGGGAGTGTCCGACAAGCGAACTCCAGAAGGGATAAAGACGTCGAGCCAGCCATCGTTGTCGTAGTCCAGAAATGCACAGCCGCAGCCTGTCACCTCGATGATGTAGTCCTTGCGGTCAACGCCGCCGTAGACCGTAACCTGACGTAAACCAGCCCTGGCCGTAACGTCTTGAAAGCGCGCGTCGAACGGCAATCCGGAAGATTTCCCTCGGGGCTGGGCGGTTGCCTTGCGTGTGGCCACGCCCTGGCCAAAACACGCTGAGGCCGCTGTGCCTAAGCATCCAGTTAGGAAGAGTCTTCGTGAAGTGTCCATGTTGGTCGCTTTCGAAACGCCACCGTTGGAACAACTCATTGTGTGGAGATTGACCCGCTCTTGCAATACAAAAAATATTTGCCTATTGACAATCTGGTGCTATGCTCTAGCACGGTCAGCCGTGCTCAGGTCCTTGCAGAAGCCGGAACAGGACTTACCGCATCTTCAAAAGGCAATCGTACTGAACGCAGAAAACGAGTTTTCCTGGTACTCGCTTCCGCAGGCGCAGCCGAGTGAAGTCACCAAACAAGGGATCAAGCCGAGCGTCGAGCCGTAGCACGAAGAAACTCTTGCCAAATGCAACGTGGGGGGCAATGAGTCTTGGAGAGGGTGCCTTGAAGCAAAATCAGTCGGTAATGAATAGCTTTTGGTCGCTCCGTAATCTCATCCTCCTCTTACTTTTGGTCACAATGCTCCCGCGACTTGGATCGGCGCAGTCGCCAGCGTTAAGGCCGGTGCAACTCAGGTGCGACGCGCTGGTAAACCCGCTGGGAATTGATTCCAAGGCGCCGATGCTTTCGTGGCAATTGCGGGACGCCCGCTTTGGGGCACGGCAGACGGCCTACGAGATCCAGGTCGCATCGAGTTCTGAGCTCCTAGCCGCGGGGAAACCCGACGTTTGGGATAGTGGTCGAATCGAATCCGATCAGTCAGCGGGAGTGAGCTACGCAGGTCCGGCACTGGTTCCAGAGAAGCGGTACTTTTGGCGCGTGAAAGCTTGGGACCAGGGTGGAAAACCGTATCCAGCAAGCAACGCAAGCTGGTGGGAAACCGGACTTCTGGAAGCGAAGGAATGGCGCGGCAAGTGGATTGGACGGGAAGAGCACGAGCACAAGCGCGTACGCGAAGCCGACGCGGCCTGGGTTACGAATCCCAAGGTAGAGAACTTCCAAGCTTCCGGTGACACGCACCACGATTTCCGTTTGGTCTTCGAGGTTTCCAAGGCCGTGAAGATTGCGGATCTTTTTGTGACCGGCGAGAACACGGCCGCCGCCTGGTTGAATGGGAAACAAGTCTTGAACGCCGATCCGCTGCCTCCATGGGGGCAAATGCCATGGCTGCACTACGTACGGAAGAACATTACTGGGGAGGTTAAATCAGGTAAGAACCTTCTCGCCATCGAAGTGACTCACTATGTCTCCCGGAACCAACGAGCCCAACCTGGCAACGGCCGGTCGCCCATGAGCGCCACAGTGTACATCGAAATGACGGATGGCTCAGTCGAAGTATTTGCAACAGGACGGCAGGGCTGGAAGTCGGCGCTGAACGCGACGGGCGAATGGTTTACACCGCGATTCGATGACAGTTCCTGGGCCGAGGCTGAGGCTTACGTTCCGCCGTCGTCAAATTTTGGTGTTACAAAACTAGGAAAACCGTGGAATACGGGTCCGGTTGAAATTCTGCGTCGAAGTTTTCAGGTGGACAAACCGGCCAAGTCGGTGCGTCTCTATGCGACCGCATTGGGCGCGTACAAATTTCACGTCAATGGCAAGCCAGTCAGTGATCAGATTCTTGCACCCGGTTGGACGGATTTCCGCCAACACGTTGTTTATCAGGTGTATGACGTCACTGCTGATATCACGACAGGAAAGAACGCCATCGCTGCGTTTCTCGCACCAGGCTGGTACACGACGCCCCTTCAGTGGTTCGGGCAGGGTTACAACTACGGGACTACGCCCCCCTCCCTCAAGGCGCAATTGCGGATGGAGCGAGCCGATGGGTCCGTCGAATGGGTTGTAACGGATGAGTCCTGGAAAGCTGACCTCTCTCCCATCTTGTTTGCGGAGATTTACGATGGCGAAACCTATGATGCCCGCCGCGTGCAACCGGGCTGGGACGCCGCTGCGTTTGACGATTCACGCTGGGAACCGGCGCGGGAAGTTCATCCGCCGGAGCCGGAAATCGTCTCGCAATACTTCCAGCCCATCCGAGAGGAGAAAGTCCTGACCGCGAAAGCGATCACCAATCCGAAGCCTGGCGTCTTCATTTTTGATTTTGGCCAGAATCTCAGCGGTGTGCCGCGACTGCGCGTGCGGGTGGCTGCAGGAACGGACATCCAGTTGCGATTCGCCGAGGTTTTGAACCCAGATGGGACCATGTATGTGGAGAACCTGCGAACGGCAAAAGCCACCGACCACTTCATCACCGCCGGGAAAGGAATAGAAGAGTATCAGCCTACGTTCACATTTCATGGATTCCGCTACGTGGAGATCACCGGCTTTCCAGGTAAACCAACGGCCGAGGCGCTGAAGGCCGTCGCCATTCACACCGATGCCCCTTTTACCATGCAGCTGCACACCGGAAACTCGATGCTGAATCAGCTGTGGAGCAACATCCTTTGGGGGCAGCGGTCAAATTTTGTCGGTGTGCCAACGGATTGCCCACAGCGCGATGAGCGATTGGGCTGGACCGCCGATGCCCAGGTGTTCTGGCGCGCAGCCTCTTACAATATGGATTTGACCGCGTTCTCCCGAAAATTCGGAGAGGACCTGCTCGGCACGCAGGTGGGCTCGGACATGTATGGCATTTTCGCGCCCGGTACGATCCAGCCGAACCCCGGTTTTGGCGCCGGATGGAGTGATGCGGGCGTAGTCATTCCTTGGACTTCGTGGAATCAGACAGGAGACAAATCGATCGTCGAGCAAAACTGGCACGGAATGGAAAAGTATCTCGCCGCCATCGAGAGCGCCAACCCGGATTATTTGTGGAAGAAGAACTACGGAATTCCCTTTGGTGACTGGCTCTCTCCGGAGGGACCGACCCCCGAAGACATTGTTGCCACCGCCTATTGGGCCTATGACGTGACCCTTATGAAACAAATGGCACACGCGCTAGGCAAAGATGCGGATGAGAAGAAATACGCAGAAGTCTTCGAGAAGATTCGAGACTCCTTTAACAAGGCGTACGTGCGGTCGGATGGATTTGTCGGTGGCGTGCCACCACCACCCGTCTTCGCCTCTGGCACAGCGACAAAACTCAGCGACAAACCCATCGACACGCAGACCGGATATGTCCTCGCTCTAAAAATGAATCTCTTGCCGGATTCCATGCGTAGCGCGGCTGCTCAGAAGTTGGTAGACAAAATCGCGGCAAATCACGGACGGCTGGCCACCGGCTTTCTCGGTACACCGTACCTTCTGGAGGCGCTTGCGGATACTGGCCACACGGATGTGGCATATCGATTGTTGTTGAGCACAGAGTATCCGTCTTGGGGATACCTGGTAGGGCATGGTGCAACCACGATGTGGGAGCGTTGGAACGGTGATCAGATGCGCGGTGACCCCAGCATGAATTCCTACAATCACTATGCCTACGGCGCAGTGGCTGACTGGATCTACCGTTATGCCGCCGGCATTGATACCACCGTATCAGATTCCGGCTTTCACACCATTTATTTCCATCCGAATTTCGACGCGCAGTTGGGCAGCCTGGAGCTTGAATATCAGTCCCACTTTGGGCCGATTCGATCCGCATGGTCGGCCAGCGGCACTCAAGCGGATTGGAAGGTCACTCTCCCGCCCAACACGAAAGGACTCTTGCCGATTTCATCCGAGATGGTCAGCCGCTGGACTCTCGATGGCAACCCGATTGTGCGGAATTCTAAAGTGAAGGCAATCGGCAAGCAAGGGGCGAAAGAAGTGTTCGAGGTTCCGGCAGGAACCTACACCTTTGTTGTCAAGTTACAGCCTTGAATGCGCCAGAAAAATATAGGCGAAGCCATAACAAGAGGCGTAGGCCCACAAGGTAACTCACTGCTGCCGAAGAACCCAGTTTTCAGAAGAGCAGAGCGAGGTGATTCATGCATAGGACTCAGAAAATTTTGAAACTGGGTTCGCTGCTTCTTATATTAACAGTGCTTCTGATGCTTCGCGCGCATGGGCAGTCCTCCCGCGACGCACTTGAAAGCATGTTCCTGGACCCTCCAGATAGCGCGAAACCCCGCGTCTGGTGGCACTGGATGAACGGGAACATAACCAAGGAAGGGATCAAGCTCGACCTCGAGTGGATGAAGCGCGTGGGAATCGGCGGTTTTCAGAATTTTGATGCCGCCTTAAACACACCAAAATTTGTGGACAAGCGTCTCGTTTACATGACGCCGGAATGGAAGGACGCCTTTCAATATGCGACAAACCTTGCCGACCAACTCGGGTTGGAAGAGGCCATTGCAGGCTCCCCAGGTTGGAGCGAGTCCGGTGGTCCTTGGGTCAAGCCTTCCCACGGCATGAAAAAACTTGTCTGGAGCGCAACCTTCGTCCAGGGTGGCGTGCCTTTCTCAGGCAAGCTTCCCAAACCACCTTCCACCACCGGTCCCTATCAGAATATTCCGCTCTTTGATTTTCTGGCGTTTATCAGCGGTGAAAAGCCTCCAGCGCCGCCTGAATTTTATGCCGACACGGCAGTTATTGCTTTCCCCGCTCCGGGAACCGATGTCCCCGATGCCGAGCTGCACCCGAAGGTGACCTCCAGTAGCGGAAACGTTGACGCCTCTGTATTGGCGGACGGCGACTTTACAAGAACTACGGCGTTGCACAAGGCACCTGTCGGCCAGCAGGCTTGGGTTCAATTCGAGTTTGCCAAGCCGCAAACCATTCGTGCGCTTACCTTTGCTCTAGGAGGTCCCGTAAATCCATTTCAAGACGTCATGGGCGGAGCCGCTCCTGGCCCCGATCTGGAAGCCAGCGAGGACGGCGTTTCATTCCGGAAAGTCTCCACTATTCCCAATAACGGCGCTCGGGTACACACCATTTCTTTTCCAGAAACAACGGCTCGCTTCTATCGGGTGACTTTCACGAGCCCGCCTCCATTCACCGGACCGCCGGCGATGCAATTCGACGCCGATTTTGGTGATTTCAACCTGCCGCCGTCGAAGGATTATGCGATTGCCGAATTGGCCCTTCACGCCGGACCACGTGTTAACCGTGTGGAAGAAAAAGCTGCGTTCGCGACCTTGACGAATCTCTACGCAGCCCCCACTCCACATGTAGCGGCGGCAGAAGCCGTCGCAAAAAGTGCCGTGGTGGATCTTACGTCCAAGATGCGTCCGGACGGCTCGCTCGATTGGACTCCGCCCGCGGGCCGTTGGGTGGTCATGCGCTTCGGCTACTCCCTGCTCGGCATTACCAACCATCCTGCGTCTCCGGAAGGTACCGGCTTAGAAGTCGACAAGCTGAATCCCGACTACGTCCGCGAGTATATGAACACGTACCTCGATAACTACAAGAGCGCCGTGGGCCCGCTCATGGGTAAGCGCGGTTTGCAGTACGTCATCAATGATAGCTGGGAAGCCGGCACGCAGAACTGGACCGATAACCTGATCGCGGAATTCACGAAACGCCGCGGCTACGATCCGCGTCCGTGGATGGCCGTTCTGGCAGGGCGAGTGATCGAAAGCTCGGAATCCAGCGATCGTTTTCTGTGGGACTTCCGGCTAGCGCTTTCCGATATGCTCGCCGAGTATCACTACGATCTAATCACCGCGATTTTGAAAGAGCGCAGCATGGGCCACTATGGCGAATCTCACGAAGAGGGCCGCGCGTTCATTGGCGATGGCATGCAGGTAAAAAGGAGCAACACCGTTCCCATGTCCGCTACATGGACACAGACTCCCGGTGTCAACAAAGAGCTATACGGTTACAACGCCGATGTCCGAGAATCTGCCTCGGTTGCTCACCTCTACGGTCAGAACCTTGTGGCAGCTGAGTCGCTCACGGCGGCTTCCGGGGCCTGGGCCTGGTCACCGGCCACACTGAAACCAACCGCCGACAAGGAATTGGCCATGGGGTTAAACCGATTTGTCATTCACACCTCGGTTCACCAGCCGCTGCTCGACAAAAAACCGGGTCTTGCTCTGGGCCCCTTTGGACAGTGGTTCACGCGTAACGAGACTTGGGCAGAACAAGCAAAGCCCTGGGTGACTTACCTTGCGCGCAATAGTTATCTTTTGCAGCAAGGACGTTTCGTCGCCGATGTCGTTTATTTTTATGGAGAGGACTCGAACATCACAGCTTTGTTTGGCGCGAAAAGTCCTGAGATTCCCGTGGGCTACAACTTTGATTACATCAATGCCGATGCTCTAGTGCATCTCCTTACTGTCCAAAACGGCGAACTTGCCACCGCCAGCGGCATGAGATACCGCGTTCTTGCACTTGATCCTTTCAGTCAGCACATGTCGCTCCCGGTTTTGCGAAAGATTCGTGATTTGGTACAGGCCGGGGCAGTTGTTTGTGGACCAAAGCCGGTCACCACGCCCAGTTTGAGCGACAACACAACTGAATTCCGGGGCATCGTGGATCAACTCTGGGGCTCTACCGGGGCAGGAAACAGCGTCGGCAAAGGGAGGGTGCACGGCAACGAGAAGTTGGGTGACGTGCTCGCCGCTTTGAATGTGGCTCCTGATTTCGAATACACCAAGCCAAAACCGGACACGGAACTGCTCTTCGTGCATCGTGGACTCGACGACGCCGACCTCTATTATGTGGACAATCGCAACGATCGCTCCGAAGAGTTGGTAGCCACTTTCCGCATCGATGGCAGGGAAGCGGAACTCTGGCATGCGGATACTGGAAAGATTGAGCCCGCTTCCTTCAAGAGCGTGAACGGTCGAACCGCCGTACCATTGCACCTGTATCCGTGGGAAACCGTGTTCGTCGTCTTCCGTGATCCAGCGAAAGCGACAGCCCGCACTTTGCCCGCAGTTGTCGAAAAATCGATTGCTACCATCGCCGGTCCGTGGCAGTTGAGCTTTCAGCCAGAGCGTGGAGCGCCGCCGCAAATCACCTTGGAGAAGCTTGTCCCCTGGCAGGAAAGCACGGACGAGGGCGTGAGGTATTTCAGTGGAACGGGAACCTATACAAAAACAATTCAGGCGGCCTCAGATTGGTTCAAACCGGGTGCGGAACTTTTGGTCGATCTAGGTGAAGTCAAGAATCTTGCAGAAGTTTCGGTGAACGGCAAACCTCTTGGCATCTTGTGGAAGACGCCCTATCGGGTGGATGCGACTTCCGCACTACGCCCCGGCGCCAATTCCCTCGAAATAAAGGTAACGAATGGCTGGGCGAATCGCATCATTGGCGATCGCCAGCCTAATGCCACCAAGACCTACACCTTCACTTCGCCGAAGTTCTATAAGGCGAACGCCCCGTTGCAGCCTTCCGGGCTGCTTGGCCCCGTGCAAGTGATCCAGGCTATGCACCTCGGCAATCACTCCATGTAAAATACTTCCTTCATCATTGCGAATTTTTCTCCCGGCTTCAGCCCAGTCACTGGCTCGAATAGTTTTCCCATCTCTTGCTGCCATCTCAGGTTGGTCGGGTCGTTATCGAGCGCGCGCCACGCAGCGTCAAAGTCATCGACCTGCATGACCAGGAACAAATCCTGATCTCTCCTGAAGATGGAATATTCGGAAATACCGACCTCTTTCAATTTGGATAGCAAAGCCGGCCAAACGTTCCGGTGCGCGGCGTCATATTCGGCCTCCCTGCCGGCCTTTATTCGCAATCGAAATGCAACTCTAGGCAACTGGACCTCCCACCTGCGGACACCATGGTTCAAGGAAAAGTAACCACGCCGACAGAAAAACCGTGGATCATCAACTTGTCCGAAGATAATTTGGTAGAAGCAGCGGGTTGAAATCCGGTTGTAACGTCGACATAGTCGAAGCGGCCGTCGGCAGCTCCCGCCATGGATAGCTCCAAGTTCCGATCGCGTTTGTTCACCAGAAGTATCTTGCGCTTGCCTGTCTTTGTTACGACTGCAAGATCCGTGAGGTATGGGCTATCGGGTGCAACCGGACTAGCGGGCGCAATCTCTACAATCTTATCGCCGGGGCCAAAGTTGTCGTGCAGGAGCTTCAGTACCCACAGACGGGCGTTCGGTTTTCCGTTGTTCCAGTCCACCATGGATACGCTGGGGAACTGCGTGGGGTAGCCGACCAATTGCGATTCTCCCGCGACATCAATGCCCAATCGTGTGAGCTCCGCAAAAATGTAGGCATACTCGGCGCCTGCTAGATTCCAATACGAGTCAGGAATTGTTTTTGTGACATGATTTGGATCGACCTGTGCAATGTCATCGGCCGAAATAATCCCAATTTCATTAATCATTGTGCCCGTTCCGGGTGAGAGTCGCTTGCGAATCGCTTCGATATTGCGGACCGTATTCAGGAAACCGTCCGCGTGCGCAAAAACAGTATGTTGCTGAATGTCGAGCGTCTCATCCGGCGCAGGCACCGCGTAGAAATGGTAGGAAATGTAATCCAACGGCATACCCGGCTCGTGGTTCTTGCTATTTAAGAAATATTCAAAGAAATCTGGATTCTGCCCCGGGATGGCCAAGGATACGCCGACAAATCTTAACTCAGGCTGAACTTTCTTCATCGCACTGACGATTGCATCGTACAGCCGAGTATACGTTTGCGCCGTCATGCGATGCTCGAAGTCCACTTCATTGAGAACTTCCCAGTAGGGAATCGAATAGTGATAACCAGACTCGTGCTGCTTTCCGTACTCGTCCTTAAATCCACCTTTGGTGTACCAAGCCAGGAGTCGTGCATAGTAGTCCGCAACTTCCTGGAACGTGGCGTCGCGCAGTTCCGTACCTTGTTCATAGTTCCACAGGGCCTTGTTCGGATCATCCGGATACGCGATGGGTTTGTCGGTCTTGTACATCCATTGAGGGATGGTACTGAAGTTGAGAACGACCGAATGCCCCTTGGTTGCCTCTAGGAAATCAATTGTCATCGGATCGATAAGGGAGAAATCCCAGGACGTCTTGCCATCTTTTGGAGGTTCTAACTCCGCTACACCGAGCCGCGGATACGGGAGCCAAGGAACGTAACGCACATAGTCTGCTCCGAGATCATGCAGCGCTTTGAATGCGTTGTCGTGTACCGCGGTTCCCCGGCGAAGCGGCGGGTTCACGACCACCTGTAGTGTAGGACTTGTCCTGGATTCCTGTACTATCTTGTCCCAATGGACTGTAATTTGAACATGAGCATCCTGCGCTGTGGTCCGTCCTGCGACGGCGAGCATTAGCGAAGGAACAAGCAGCAACCGAAATAGATTAGAGCGCTTCATTAGGGTGCCCTCTCGACAACGCATCAGCGAAACTCCCAAAGGATCGCGAGGCATAAATTAAGTCAGTTACTTTCTTTTTTCAATAGACAAATATTGTTCGTTATAGAATCCACATGAGGCTCCGGGCGGCCAGACGCAAGTTCATCAAAGTGGAGTGCATTCAGTCATGATCGAAAAATCCACGAGCTACGAATTCACGGTGGGGCTCTTCGGAATTGGGCTCGACACGTACTGGCCTCAATTTGAGGGACTGCGGCAGCGCTTGACGGGATACACCCAACAGATCGCCCAGCGGTTGGAGAAACCAGGCGTTCGCGTCGTCAATCTGGGCTTGGTGGATTCTCCCGAAAAGGCGGAGGCAGCGGGCCATTCATTCAGGCGGCAGGACGTCGATCTGATCTTCCTATATGTCACGACCTACGCGTTGTCGTCCACTGTCCTTCCGGTTGTAAGACGGGCGAAAGTGCCCGTGATTCTACTTAATCTTTCGCCCTCCGCGGCAATTGATTACAAGTCTTTCAATCAAATGGGTGACCGCACCAGAATGACCGGCGAATGGCTGGCTTATTGCCAGGCTTGTCCCGTGCCTGAAATCGCGAATGTATTTCGTCGCTGCCGGATCCCGTTTCTCCAAGTCACCGGTGTGCTCGAGAACGACCCACTGGCGTGGGATGAGATTTCCGCTTGGATAGATGCGGGCCGAGTTGCCCACACGATGGAACACAACTGCCTCGGAGTGATGGGCCATTATTACGGAGGAATGCTCGACATCTATTCTGACCTCACGCAGCAATGCGCTTATTTTGGGGGTCGCATCGAAATGCTGGAGGTTGACGAACTTGCAGATCTGCGTCGGAGAGTCTCCAGCGAGGAAATCAGCACTCGAGTCCAGTATTTTCGAGACACATTCGACGTCCAACCAGACTGTCTATCGGTCGAATTGGAACGCGCCGCGCGCACCTCTATCGCGTTGGACCGGCTCGTAGAGATTCACAAACTGGGATCACTCGCCTACTACTACAAGGGCATGGAGAACTCTGAAAACGAGGACACCATCAGTTCTATCATCCTGGGCAGCAGCCTGCTTACGGCACGAGGCATACCCGTCGCCGGTGAATACGAAATCAAGAACGCTCAAGCCATGAAGATCATGGATTGTTTCGGAGTTGGGGGTTCTTTCACAGAATACTACGCTTGCGATTTCAACGAAGATGTAATCCTGATGGGCCACGACGGACCTGGCCACATCGCGATTGCCCAAGGCAAAACCAAGGTTCGCCCGCTGAGTGTCTACCACGGCAAGGTCGGCCGCGGGCTCTCAGTTGAGATGTCCGTCAAGCATGGTCCCGTAACGCTGCTCTCGGTTGTTCAAACGGCTGACGGACAGCTCAAGTTACTTGTTGCCGAGGGCATTTCCGAGCCCGGTCCCATTCTCGAAATTGGCAACACCAACAGCCGCTATCGTTTCCCCATGGGAGCGAGAGAATTCATGAATGCCTGGAATGCCGAGGGCCCAGCGCACCATTGCGCGATCGGCATCGGACATATCTCCAGCAAGTTGAGCAAGCTTGGTCAACTGCTGGGAATGGAATGCACTGTCATCCGCTGAGTTCGTGCGGATGCCTATCAACTAAATAGAAGTCGCGCTAGGTAAGGCGAAGGAACACCCGCACATCATCATTATCAGCGACGGTCGGAGCCTCCGATGACGCTTCTTGTCATGCACTCCTATATCGATTAGTTCATAAAGCAGTGTGCCAGTTGTCCCCGACTGTGTTCGAGGATGAGGTATCAAAGTAATGCACTCCCAAATTGTAATGTAACAGTTCAGGGGTCAGATCCGCCGTGGGAGCAGAGAGGGTGAAGCAGTCCGGCGACGATGGCATTGTACCGCTTCCCTGAGATAGCCCAGCGCGTGACGCTGCTGGCGCTTGCAGGTTTGGGTGACCGTGAGTAAGCGGGCCGTGGCGATTTCTCCACTGCGACGGCGATTGCCGAAACAGATCTTGCGCCATTGCAGCGCCGTCCGCAGCGCCCGTTCCGCCCCATTGTTGGTAGGCTCTACGCCTTTCACTTCGAGAAAGGTAAACCATCGCTCGCAGTGAACATAGAGCGCGGTGGCCAGATTCCGCACTTCTTTGTTGGCGTGGTCCAAGTGCGTCTCGGCCAAGGCGAACAGCTTCTTCTGCAAGGGCATCGATTTCCGAAGGAGCTGACGCCGATTGATCGGCTGCGGATTCCCCCGCCGATCCCGCAGGTCGCCGCGAAACCGATACCAAAGACGAAACAGCCG
>WNGI01000088.1_pt1 | contig 62507 bp, 65 predicted proteins | sample 5400621 | NCBI WGS metagenome assembly WNGI01 (sample SAMN13153374, study PRJNA577476) | soil metagenome | isolation source: 20 cm soil or saprolite under Garry oak tree replicate 1 | place: USA:California | collected 2016-06-15 | reverse complement strand
ACGTCATCCAGGGCTTCGATCGGACACGCGATCGCCTGGCCGTGCTCCGGCTGATGCGCGCGACCTCGCGCCTCCAGACGTACGACCTCGAGGGCTCAGGTGAGCGCGACATCGCATTTCCCTCCCTGGGCTCGATCGAATTCGTGCAAGGCGAGGCCGCCGGCGACCGGATCGGGTACACGTTCCAGTCGTTCACGCAGCCGCCGATCGCGTTCGTCGCCGACGCCCGGACCGGAGAGCGAAAGGAGCTCGTGCGCCTGCGCATGCCCGCTGGTCTCGACCCACGGCGCGTCGCCGTCGAGCAGACGACGTACCGCTCGCGCGATGGGACGGAGGTCTCGATGTTCCTCGTGCATCGCGATGACGTTCGGCCGACAGGCCAAGTGCCCGCGCTTCTCACCGGGTACGGCGGCTTCAATATCTCCCGGACGCCGGCGTACTTCCCCGGTGTGGCGGCGTGGGTGGAGGCCGGCGGTCTCTTCGCACTACCGAATCTGCGCGGCGGCGGCGAGTACGGGGAGCGCTGGCACCGCGCGGGCATGCTCGCGAACAAGCAGAACGTCTTCGATGATTTTCACGCGGCCGCGGAGGCGCTGATATCAGCGGGATGGACGCGCCCCGATCGCCTGGCGATATCGGGCGGTTCGAATGGCGGACTGCTCGTGGGTGCCGCGCTGACCCAGCGCCCCGAGCTCTTCGCCGCGGTGTGCTGTGCCGTTCCGCTGCTCGACATGCTTCGCTATCAGAACTTCCAGATCGCGCGGTTCTGGATCGCCGAGTACGGATCGGCCGAGGACTCGGATCAGCTCACGTGGCTCCGTGCGTATTCGCCGTATCACAACGTTCGCGCAGGCGTGCGTTATCCGCCGGTGCTCTTCACCACAGCGGAGGGCGACAGCCGCGTCGACCCGATGCACGCGCGGAAGATGGCGGCACTCCTTCAGGCCCAAACGGAGGATCCAGCGTCGGTCGTGCTCTTGCGCGTCGACCGCAACGCCGGGCATGGCATCGGAAAGCCGCTCGATAAGCAGGTCGACGACCTCGCCGACCAGTATTCGTTCATCGCCTGGCACACGCGCCTCGGGATAGACGGACCCGGTATGCTCGGCGAACGGTGAACATCCTACGATTCCTGCGCGAACAGGCGAAGGACTACAAATGCAGCGTGTGCGGGGCCAATCACTCTGGCTCCGACATTCGCGTGCTCGGAAAGCTCGAGTCCGCCTGGATCGTCCGCGTCACCTGCGCGAAGTGCGATACGGCGTTCAAGCTCCTGGTGGTCATCGACGAACAGCGCGCGGCGATCAGCCCGGTCAAAGAGGAGCCCGAGCGGCCGAAGCGCCCCGCGGTCAGCGCCGATGAGGTCATCGATGCGCACGAGTTCCTCGAGGGCTATCGCGGCGACGTGCGGACTCTCTTCTCCCGCGGCGACAAGGTAAAGACCGAGCCCGACCGCTCCTAGATGGCCAAAAACGCGGTCATCACCGGTTGGGGTTTCTATGCGCCTTCGCGCGTGCTGACGAACGCCGATCTCGAGCGCATCGTCGATACCTCGGACGAATGGATCACCAGCCGCACCGGGATCAAGGAGCGCCGCATCGCGTCGGATGGCGAGACGACCTCCACGATGTCGATCCGCGCCGCACGCCAGGCGCTCGAGAAGGCCCACCTTCGCGGACAGGACGTGCAGCTCGTCATCGTCGGGACCGCCTCGCCCGACTACCTCTTCCCGGCGACGGCGTGCCTGGTCCAGGCCGAGATCGGGGCCACGCGCGCCGGAGCGTTCGATGTCGAAGCCGCCTGCACGAGCTTCATTTCGGCGCTCGCGATCGCGCGCGGGATGATCGTCTCGGGCGCGATCGAGAATGCGCTGGTCATCGGCGCGGAGACGCTGTCTCGCCTGCTCAACTGGAAGGACCGGACGACGTGCGTCCTCTTCGGAGACGGGGCGGGCGCTGTGGTGGTCGAGGCGACGAACGCGGCCGTCGGCATCGAGTCGACCGTGCTGCACGGCGACGGTTCGAAGGGCGAGATGCTGATGGTCCCGGCGGGCGGCTCGAAGATGCCGGCGACGACCGAGACGCTCGAGCGCGGCCTGCACTTCATCACGATGTCCGGCGGCGAGGTCTTCAAGCTCGCAGTGAAATCGATGGCCGATGCGGCTGAAGAGGCCATCGCCGAAGCGGGGCTCACGCTCGACGATATCGACATCATGATCCCGCACCAGGCGAACGTGCGGATCATTGACGGGGTCGCGAAGCGCCTGCACTTCCCGTCAGAGAAGGTGTTCGTGAACATCCAGCGTTACGGCAACACGTCGGCCGCCTCGGTCCCGATCGCGATCTGCGAGGCCGAGGCGACTGGACGGCTGCGAAGAGGGGACAAGGTTCTCCTCGTGGCGTTCGGTGGCGGCTTCACCTGGGGCGCCGCCGTTCTCGAATGGTTCGGTGCTCACGATGGAGTGCGGCCTCTCTCTCCCCTCGAACGCGCCGGCCGGGCACTGGAAGACGTGGTGGAGCGAGTCCGACCGATCTAGAGGCGCACGCGCGACGCGTCGCGGGTCCTGTCCCGGGGTCGGGGTCGCGCGCTCACCTACCGGTCCGCTCCCCGCGCGCCGGGAGCATCCGCCAGCGACGCGGCCGGTCAACGGCTCGCGCGCAACCCGCTCCCCCGTGCCACCCGCGACGCGACTCCATCGGCGCGCATCCGGCTCCCTATCTCTTTTGTAGTTAGGTATTGACAGTGGCCGCCCGCGGTGTAACTTCCCCGTCGCGTGGTGAGTAGTGGGGGACGGTGGGGAACCGTCTCCCGAAGACGGAAGGGAACCTGGAAAGCTATTTCGCAGGCGAATTCGCCCACTCGCTGGACGAGAAGGGTCGGCTCGCCATCCCGGCCAAGTTCCGAGGCCGCTTCAAAGAAGGAGCGGTCGTGACACGTTGGATAGGCGAATGCCTCGCCATCTTCCCGGCGCCGGAGTGGGACGAGCTCAACGCCGAGATCACCAAGCGCCCGCGCACCGACCCGGCGGTGGCCCGGTTCCGGCACTTCGTGCTGGCCGGCGCCCATGCCGCCGACCCTGATGGCCAAGGGCGGGTCACGCTCCCGGCGCACCTCCGCGAGTACGCGTCGCTTGCGGGTGAAGCCGTCGTCATCGGCAATTCCGACCACCTCGAGGTCTGGGAGCCCGGACGCTGGCGCGCCCGCCTCGCAGGAGTCCAGACCGACATCGAGCGGGACCTCAGGGATCTCGGGATCTAGAGATGGGAGGGTTCATGAGCCGGTTCTTCTGGCCGAGGTACTCGCCCAACTTGATCCCCATGAAGGCGGCCGTTATCTCGACGGGACGGTTGGCGCCGGAGGCCACGCCGCCGCCGTCCTCGACCGTAGCGGGGCGAGCGGAAAGCTCCTCGGGATCGACCGCGATCCCGAGGCGCTTGCCGCCGCCGCAAAGGAGCTCGCGCGGTTCGGCGATCGCGCGGTCCTCGTCCGAGCCAATTTCGCGGTTCTTGACGACGTGGCCCGCGCGCACGACTTCGCACCGGTCGACGGCATCATCCTGGATCTCGGGCTCAGCTCGCTCCAGCTCGCCAACGAAGAGCGGGGCTTCAGCTTTCGCGCGCGAGGCCCGCTGGATATGCGTGCCGACCCGGACCTTCGCGTCAGGGCGTCCGACATCGTGAACAGCTGGGCCGCCAACGACCTCCGCCGCGTCTTCGCCGAATACGGAGAAGAGCCCGAAGCCGCCCGCCTTGCCGGCGCGATCGTACGGCGGCGCTCGAGGTCGCCGTTCGAGACCGCGGACGAGCTTGGGCGCTTCGTCGCAGGCGTGAAGACGCGACGGCCTCGCGGAGTCGATCCGGCCACGCGAGTCTTCCAAGCGCTGCGCATCGCCGTGAACGACGAGCTCGCGAACCTCGCGTCCGCGCTTACCGGCGCGACTCAGATCCTCCAGCCGGGAGGCCGCCTGGCCGTCATCTCTTTCCACTCGCTCGAGGACCGGATCGTCAAACAGTTCTTCGCGCGCGAATCGCGCGACTGCATTTGTCCTCCCCACCTCCCCACCTGCGTCTGCGGGCACCGCGCGGGCTTGCGTGTCGTTACCCGGCGGCCGTTACGTGCGGCCTCGGCGGAGGTCGACCGCAACCCGCGCGCCCGCAGCGCAGCTCTTCGCGTCGCCGAGCGCCTGCCTTGACGTTCGCGCAGGCCGTGCGCGCGCCGCATGTGCGGCGCGTGCAGCGCCGTCCCCAGCGGCAGGCGGTTCACCGCCGGGCCGCCGATCGCCGCACGGCCGTCGGGGGCGCGAGCTGGGAGGTCCGCTCATTCCTCGTGGTCAGCGGCGCGATCGTGGTCGGCTTTCTTCTGGTCCTGCTCTATCTCGCGCAGGCGACCACGGTGTCGGCGGCCGGCTACGAAGCCCAGCGTCTCGAGGCCCAGCGCGACGAGATCCGGCGACAGAACGCGCTTCTCGAGATCGAGAGCGCGCGGCTCGATTCACCGGCGCGGATCGAGGCTGCCGCGCAGCGCCTCGGCCTGGTCCGAGCCGCCACCATCCGGGTCGTCCCGGCAGTGGAGATCGCCGCCAAGCGCTGACGAGTCCCGTCATGACGGGTGTCGGCGGGGAGCGGGCACCCACAAGCGCGTCGGAGGGAAGGGTGACGACGACGATCTCGCACGCGCGTCTCCGCGTCGTCTTCGCGTTCTTCGCCGTGGCGTCGCTCGTGCTCTCCGCACGCCTGGCGTATTGGCAGACGGTCGCGCGAAGCGAGCTCCTCGGGCAGGCCACGGAACAGGTCCGGAGCGATCTGGTGCTCGCCGCGCGCCGCGGCGTCATTCGCGATCGCGGCGGCGCGATCCTCGCCACGACCGTCGAGCTCCGCTCGCTCTATGCCATCCCAGGGCGCATCACCGATCGCGGCGCGGCCGCGGCCGCGCTCGCTCCGATACTCGGCGAGCGTCCCGACGTCCTTCGCGCGGCGTTCGACAGCCGTGCCGAGTGGCTTTACTTGAGGCGACGACTGCCTGAGGAGACCGCGAACCGGATCGCGGCCCTCCGGATCCAGGGTCTCGGCTTCGAAAAGGAGCCGAAGCGCCTCTATCCGAACGGGGCCATCGGCGCGCAGGTCCTCGGGTTCGTGAACGACGACGGGCTCGGCCAGTACGGCGTCGAAGGCCGCTACGACGACGTCCTGCGCGGCGTGCCGGGACGTCTTGTCGTCGAGCGCGACCCCGCCAATCGGGAGCTGGCGCTTGGACTTCGCACCGGGGTGAACGCGAGGGATGGCAACGACCTCGTGCTCACGCTGGACCTCGCGGTCCAGACGGCGGTCGAGCGCGAGCTCGCTGCGGTGGTCCAGCGCGAGAAGGCCACGAGCGGATCGGTGATCGTGCTCGACCCGCGCGACGGCGCGATCCGCGCGCTCGCGTCGTCGCCGACCTATGACCCTGCTCAGGTCGCGGCCGCGACGAACGAGGCACTGCGTGATCGCGCGATCTCGTGGACGTACGAACCCGGGTCGACGATGAAGGCGATCACCATCGCGGCCGCGCTCGATAAGGGCGTCGTCACGCCAAAGACGTCGTACAACGACGTCGGCTACGCGGTGATCGGCGGACGCGTCCTCTCCAATGCGCTCGGCCGGGTGTACGGACCTACGACCGTGACCCAGGTCCTCGAGCGCTCGCAGAACGCCGGCGCCGTGTTCGTCGCGAGCAGGCTGGGCGCACCAGGTCTGCGCTCCTATCTGGAGGCGTTCGGATTCGGCGAGCCGACGGGTGTGGACCTCGCGGCCGAAACGACCGGGCGCGTCCGTCCGCTTGCGGAGTGGTACCCGGTAGACCTCGGGACGATCAGCTTCGGGCAGGGTCTTTCGATCACGCCGCTCCAGCTGGCGGCAGCCTACGCCGCGATCGCGAACGGCGGGACCCTTTTCCGTCCTTACGTCGTGGCGAGCCGGCGCGATGCGGATGGGGAGCACCGCACCGTGCCGGCCGCGCTACGGCGTGTCATCTCGGCGGAGACGGCGGCGACGCTCCGCACGATGCTCACCGCGACGGTCGATCAGGGCATCGCGAACGCGGCCGCGCTCCGGGGGTACAGCGTGGCGGGCAAGACCGGAACGGCGCAGATCCCGAGCGATGACGGCCGCTACGTTGACGACGCCTACATCTCCTCGTTCGCCGGATTCGTCCCGGCGGAGGACCCGCAGCTCGTGGTGGTCGTCGTTCTGGAGCGTCCTCAATCGAAGCTGCTCGGCACCCTCCCCGCGATGGCGGCGTTCAAGGGCATCGCGACCGATGCGCTGCGGTATGCGCGGGTGCAGCCGGATCGGCCCTGACGGTCGGTACCATTCACCGGAGCGTGTTCACCCTCGAGGAGATGCTCCGCGCGACGGGTGGACGGGTTATCCACGGAGTCCCGAATATGGACGAGCGCTTCAGCGGAGGCGCCTTCGATTCGCGCATCGCTGAGCCGAGCAGCGTGTTCTTCGCGCTCCGCGACCGTCGCGATGGCCATGAGTTCGTGGCTGATGCGTTTGCGCATGGGGCGCGGGCTGCCGTGGTGGAGCGACCCGTCCCGGGTCTGCCCGATACCGCCCTGCTCGTTGAGGTGACGGACGCGCAGCGCGCGCTGCGCCGGCTGGCTGAGGCGCTGCGCGACGCGCATCCCATCCCCGCCGTGGGGATCACCGGAAACGTTGGGAAGACGACGACGAAGGAAGCGACCGCGGCCGCACTGGGCGCGCGCTACAGAGTGTTGCGCAGCGCGGCCTCGTTCAACAACGAGATCGGTGTGCCGATGACGTTCCTCGGCATCGAGCCGAGTCACGAGGTGGCGGTCATCGAGATCGGGTTCTACGTGCCGGGTGAGATCGCGGATCTCTGCGCGCTGGTGCGGCCGCGGATCGGGATCATCACGGCCATTCCCGAGACGCCGGTTCACTTCTCGCGGACGCCGAGCGTCGCAGCCATCGCGGCGGGCAAGGCCGAGCTGATCGAGGCGCTGCCGGCTGACGGCGTCGCCCTGCTGAACGCCGACGATCCGCGGGTGCGAGCGCTGGCGCCACGCACCCGAGCGCGTGTCGTCCTCTGCTCGTCGTGATCGACGACTCGTACAACGCCAGTCCGGCCGCGGTGCTCGCCGCGCTCGCGGTGCTCAGCTCGGTCGGCACGCGCCGCGTCGCGGTGCTCGGGGACATGCTCGAGCTCGGGACGCTCTCCGCCGATGCGCACGAGTCCGTCGGCCGAGAGGCCGCGCGCTCCGCCGACGTCCTTGTCGGGGTCGGCGAGCTCGCGCGGACGATCGTCGCCGCCGCTCGCGGCGCCGGCATCGGCGAGACGCATGTCGTCGCGGACTCCGCCGAGGCGCTCGTGCTGCTGCGCCGCATCCTGCGGCGCGGCGACACCGTCCTGGTGAAGGGATCGCGCGCTCTCGCGCTCGATCGTCTGGCCGACGCGCTCGCGCGGCCGGCGGCCGCGGCCTGAGCTGATGCCGACCGCCATCCTCGCGCTTGGCGTGCTGCTCTCGGCCTTTCTCCTCGGCCTCATCTTCGGCGCTCCGTACATCCAGCTGCTGCGGCGCCTGCGCATCGGAGCCAATATCCGGCGGGAGGGGCCGAGCCGCGACTTCGCGAAGCAGGGGATCCCCACGATGGGCGGCGCGCTCTTCATCCTCGTGGTCGCCGTCCTCTGGGTCTTCGTGCTGGTACTGCTCCCCGAAGGGCAGCGCGATGTCTTCGTTCCCCAGACGATCGTGCCGATCGGCGCGCTCGTCGGCGTGGGCCTCCTCGGAGCGATCGACGACTGGGTCAACGTGACCTACGGCTTCGGCATCCGCGGGCGCCACAAGCTCGTGTGGCAGGTGATCGTCGGCCTCGCGGCGGCCGTCTACATCCGCAACCACTTCGACGTCACCGGCATCTTTGTCCCGCTGGTCGGCGAGTGGGTGATCGGGGGCGCGCTCTTCGTCCTGCTCGCCCTCTTCGCCATCGTCGCGATGTCGAATGGCGTGAATCTCACCGACGGCATGGATGGTCTTGCCGGAGGCACGAGCGTGTTCGCGTTCCTCTCGTTCGCGTTCATCGCCGCGGCGCGCCATTACGACTGGCTCGTCGTGTTCTGCGCGGCGATGGTCGGCGCGCTTCTCGCGTTCCTCTGGTACAACGTGCACCCGGCCGAATTCATCATGGGCGACACCGGCGCGCTCGCGATCGGCGCGACCCTTGCGGCGTGCGCATTGACCACGGGTTTCGTCCTGCTCCTTCCGGTCGCCGGCGTCATCTTCGTCGCGGAGACGGTCTCAGTGATACTTCAGGTCGGATCCTTCAAGCTCCGCGGCAAGCGCATCTTCCGGATGTCACCGCTCCATAACCACTTCGAGCTCATCGGCTGGCCCGAAGAAAAGGTGACGATCCGTTTCTGGCTCATCGCCGCGCTCGCCGGGATCGTCGCCGCGATCCTCGCGCTCGCGACGCCGATCGAGTGAGCGTCGCCACCGCTAGCTGGACCGTGCGCGACGGCACGCTTCGCTCGCCGTTGCTCGAGTCGCGTGGGCTGGTCGCGGGGTTCACTACGCGCGCGCTGGGCAGCATGGCGGGCTCGGTCTATCCGGAGAGCGAGCAGGCCGCGAGCCGCGAGGCGCTCGCCCGCACCCTCGGCTTCGGGGAACTCGCACGCGTGAAGCAGGTGCACGGGAACACGGTGGTGCGCGCCGATCGCGCCGTCCTACCGCGCCCGGAGGCGGACGCGATGTGGACGGACCGCGCCGGCGTGCTCCTGGGCATCGCGGCCGCCGACTGCGTGCCGGTGCTGGTCGCCGACGACGCGGGCCGGATCGGCGCGGCACACGCCGGCTGGCAGGGAACGATGCTGGGCGTGGTCGGGTCGCTGATGACCGCGCTCGAGGGCGCCGGCGCGGACGCGAATCGGGTCGTCGCCGCGCTCGGTCCGTCGATCGGGCCGTGCTGCTATGTGATCGACGAGTCTCGCGCGAAGATCCTGCGGCGGCTCGGCGACCATATTCGCGAGCGCGACGGCCGGGTCGTGTTCGATCTCTGGTCCGCGAACGTCGCGCAGCTCACTTCGCGCGGCGTGCGCGATATCGAGGTCGCGGGGATCTGCACGAAGTGCGGCGGCCGGGATCTCTGGTCGTACCGGGCGCGCGACGCCGAAGGCCGGTATGGCACCCAGCTCGCGTTCCTCGGGCGGCCGGCTTGACTGTCCTTTTTGACCCGGAAGTCAGCGCCGAGGAGTTCCGCGGGAGCCGCGTCACGATCATCGGGCTCGGCAAAGGCCGCACGACCTCGGGCCTGGCCCGCTTCCTCGTCGGGAAGGGTGCCGCGGTGACGATCACCGATCCCAAGTCGAAGCAAGATCTCGCCGAGGGGCTCGCGCGACTGGAAGGCGTGTCCGTGAAATTCGTGCTCGGGCCCTCGAGCGATGACATCGCCCTCGCCGACCCGGACTTCGTCTTCGTCATTCCGGGCATCCGACCGCGCTCGCCGACGATCCTCCGCGCGCTGCAGCGGAAGGTGCCGGTGATGACCGAGATGGCGCTCTTCTTCCGGTTGTGCCCGGCTCCGATCGTGGGCGTCACCGGCACGAAGGGAAAGACCACGACCACCACGCTGATCGACCGTGTGCTCTCGCTCGGACGGCGGCGGGTCATCGTGGGCGGGAACATCGGCACCGGTGCGCCCCTCCATCTCGTGGACTCGCTCACGCCCGACGACATCGTGGTGCTCGAGCTCTCGAGCTTCCAGCTCGAGACTCTGGGACACAGTCCGTATGTCGCTGTCGTGACGAACGTGCTTGAAGATCACCTGGATCATCACGGCACGCGCGACGCGTACATCGCGGCGAAGCGCAACATCGTCGCGTGGCAGGGCTCGCGCGATATCGCGGTGCTGAACCTCGACGACCCGGCCACCGTCTCGCTTCATACCGGCGCGGCGTCGGAGGTTCGCGGATACTCGCTGAGCCTGCGGCCGAGGCGGGGCGCGTACCTCGACGACGAGGGACAGCTGGTCCTCGTCTCGGGCGACCGCCGCGCGGTGCTCTGTAAAGCGACCGACCTGCGGGTCCCAGGACGCCACAACGTCGCGAACGCGCTCGCCACGGCCATCGTCGGCGACATCTTCGACGTCCCCGCTGAGGCGATCGGCAGCGCGCTGCGCGAGTTCGAAGGCGTGCCGCGGCGGCTCGAGACGGTCGGTCAGGCCGATGGTGTTCTCTGGGTGAACGACTCCGCGGCGACGACGCCCGCCGCGACGATCACCGCGCTCGCGGCGTTCCCGGAACGGCCGCCGGTGGTGATCCTGGGCGGCGTATCGAAGAACGCGGACTTCAGCGCCCTGGCGCAAGCGCTCGTCGAGCGGGCGCGGGGAGCGGTCCTGATCGGCCGCGCGGCAGGCGAGATCGAGCAGGCGATCACGACCGCGGGCAAGATTCCGATCCGCCGCGCCGGGTCGCTCGAAGCCGCCATCACGGCGGCGCGCGAGCTCGCTCAGCCCGGCGACGTCGTCCTGCTCTCCCCGGCCTGCGCCTCCACCGACATGTTCGCCTCCGCAGACGACCGCGGCGAGCAGTTCAGCGCACTCGTGAAGGCGTTCACCACGCCGGTGTCGCGATGAAGCTCCGCTTCCCGCGGACCACCAGCTACGACCTGCCGCTCGTGCTCGTCGTGCTCGCGCTTTTGCTTCTGGGACTCGCGATGGTCTACAGCGCCAGCGGCATCTCCGCCCTCGACGCGAACGAGGATCCCGGCATGTTCCTGATCCAGCAGTCCGCCTGGGCCGCGCTCGGCATAGCCGCGATGTTCGTCGCCGCGCGCTTCGACTACCACCGCCTACGCGTGTTGGCCGTCCCGCTCCTTTTCGTCTCTGTGGCGCTGCTCGTTGCCGTCCTCGTGCCCGGAGTCGGCGTGACCGCGGGGGGCGCCACGCGCTGGCTCCGATTTGGCGAGCTCGCCGGCCTCCAACCCGCCGAGCTCGCGAAGCTCGCACTCATCGTGTATCTCGCCACGTGGCTCGGCGCGCGGCGTGAACAGATCGGCTCGTGGCGCGTCACCGTGCCTTTCGTGCTGATCACGCTGACAGTGATCGGGCTCGTCGTGGCCGAGCCCGACCTCGGCACCGCGATCGTCATCGTCGTCGTAGCGCTCGCGATCTACTTCGCGGCGGGCGCGCGCCTGCAGATCTTCGCGGCACTCGGCATCCTCGCCGGCGTCTCGGTCCTCGCGCTCGCGTTCGTCAATCCGGAGCGGTACGAGCGTCTGCTCACGTTCGTCGACCCGTGGTCCGATCCGCGGGGCGCCGGATTCCAAACGATCCAGACGCTCTACGCGCTCGCGCTCGGCGGATCGTTCGGTGAGGGCCTCGGGGCCGGCCGCGAGAAGTTCGGTTACCTGCCGCATCCGTACACCGATTCGATATTCGCCGTCCTCGGTGACGAGCTCGGGCTCGCCGGTGCGCTTGCGGTGGTGTTGCTTTTCCTGATCATCGCGTTCCGCGGAGTGCGCATCGCGCTCCGCTCCGAGGACGCGACGGGCGCGCTCCTGGCGACCGGGATCACGGTGTGGCTCGCGTTCCAGGCATGGGTGAACATGGCCGTTGTCGCGAGTCTGGTCCCCATGACCGGCATCACGCTGCCCTTCATCTCCTACGGCGGCAGCTCGCTCTGCGTCGGGCTCATCGCCGTCGGTATCCTCCTCAACATTGGTCGAGCCGGGGCCCGGGCACCCGCGGACCTGCCGCGTGCTCCTCGTCGGTGGCGGGACGGTCGGTCACGTCAGCCCGCTCCTCGCGGTCGCGGAGGCCCTGCGCGAAACGGCGCCGGACACCGCGTTCCTCTTCCTCGGTGGTCGTCGCGGGCTCGAGGCTGATCCCGTGCGCGCGTCGGGAATTGCCTTTCACGCGACCGCGATGCCGTCCCTACGCGACCCCGACTCGCGCCTGTCCCTCGTCACTCGGGCCCTCCTGATGCCGGTCGCGGTCGTGGAGTCGCTGATCCAGATCGCGAAGTTCCGCCCGACCGTGTGCTGCACCACCGGCGGCTTGGTCTCGCTTCCGATCGTCCTTGCCGCGCGCACCCTGCGCGTGCCGGTCTACATCTGGGAAGGCAACGCCGTCCCCGGTCGCGTGAACCGGCTGCTGGCGGGCTGGTCGCAGCGCGTCGGAGCGACCTTCGAGGCGTCCCTCCGCGCGCTGCCGCGCACGCGCACCTCGCTCGCGGGCAATCCGATCCGCAGGTCGCTGCTCCGTTGGAATCGGGATTCGGGCCGCGAGAAGCTCGGGCTGGCGCCCGACGCCACGGTCGTCTTCGTCACCGGCGGGAGTCAGGGCTCGGCCGCGATCAATCACGCCGTGGCCGGCGCGCTGCCGCGGCTCCTGCGCCGCGCGACGCTGATCCATCACACCGGCGACGCACACCTGGCGCAGATGACGGCGAAGCGCGAGGCCCTTCCCGAGGACCTCCGCGCGCGCTATCAGGTGCACGGATTCCTGCGCGAGGAGATGGGCGCGGCGCTCGCTTCGGCGGATCTCGTCGTCGGTCGCGCGAGCTCATCCTCGATCGCCGAGCCGCTCGCCTTCGGCGTGCCGCTCATCCTGGTGCCCTTCGCGGCGTCGGCGGAGGCGCACCAGACCGCGAACGCGCGGGACGTCGTGGAGAAGAACGCCGCGATCCTCCTGCCCGAGAGCCAGCTCGACGCCGACCGCCTCGTCGCATACGTCACCGGACTGCTCGACGATCCGGCGCGCCTCGCGCGAATGGCGAAGGCCGCGCGCGCCGCCGGCCGACCCGACGCGGCGACCGCGATCGCGAACGAGGTCCGCGCCCTCGGGGGATGCGTGTGACGCGATTCCACGTCGTGGGGATCGGCGGCATGGGGATGTCGGCGATCGCGCGGTTGTTGCTCGCGCGCGGTGATCAGGTGAGCGGCTCGGACAAGGGAACGTGGCCGCTCGCCGCGGCGCTCGCCGCTGACGGCGCGACGGTCGCGACGACCTTCGACGCCGCGAACCTCGAGGGCGCCGACGTGGTGATCCGCTCGAGCGCGTACGGCGACACGAATCCGGAGGTCGCCGCGGCGCGCGCGAAGCGCGTCCCGGTGTGGAAACGAGAGGATGCCTGGGGATACCTCGCCAGAGGAAAGCGCGTCGTCGCGATCGCGGGCACGCACGGCAAAAGCACGACGACGGCGCTCACGTGGACGGCCCTCCGCGCGGGCGGACTCGATCCCTCGCTCATCTGCGGCGCGGTCCTGCGGGATCTGGGCACGAACGCCTACGCCGGCGGCGGCGACATCCTGGTCATCGAGGCCGACGAATACGACCGCGCCTTCCTTGCGCTCGAGCCCGAGATCGCGCTCGTCACGAACGTGGACCACGATCACGTCGACGTCTTCCCGACGCCGTCTGACTATGCCAGGGCTTTCAACTCGTTCGCCGCCAGGCTCGTGCCCGGTGGGTCGCTTGTGGCCTGCGCGGACGACGATGGCGCGGCGCGACTTGCGGCGGATGCGCTCCGTGACGTGCCAGGTCGGACCGTCGCGACCTACGGCGCGGCCGCCGATGCGACGTACCGCGTGGTCGACCTCGTGCAGGATCGAAGCGGCGTGTCCTTCCTCCTCACCGGACCGTTCGAGGCTCCAGTGCCAGTCGCGCTGCGGCTCGCGGGCGGGCACAACGCGCGGAACGCCGCCGGCGCGCTCGCCGCGGCCGACGCTCTGGGCGTGCCGGGAGGCGCCGCCGCGCAGGGGTTCGCCACGTTTACCGGGACCGAGAGACGCCTCGAGGAGCTCGGCACGGCCGGCGGCGTCACCGTGGTGGACGACTACGCCCATCACCCCGCCGAGATCCGCGCGTCCATCGATGCGGTCCGAGCCCGCACGTCGGGCCGCGTGATCGCGCTGTTCCAGCCGCATACTCCGAGCCGGCTCCGGGCGTTCTTCGATGACTTCGCCGAGGCCCTGCGCACCGCGGACGTCCGCCTCGTCGCTGAGACCTTCCATTCGGTCCGCGAATCGCCGGACGACCGTGCCGGCGCGCGCGCGCTCGCGTCGCGCGCGGGGGGCGAGTACGTCGCGGACCCCGCCGCAGCGGCGCGCGTGCTCGCGGAGAAAGCCCGGCCCGGCGATCTCGTGCTTGTGCTCGGAGCCGGAGACATACGGCCGGCTGGGGAGCGCCTTCTCGAGCTGCTGCGCGATCGGACGCCGGTATGACCGTGATCGCCTTCGGAGTGCGCGGCGAGAAGCTGGCGCCACACACCTCGCTCCGCATCGGCGGTCCCGCGGACTACTTCCTGCGCGTCGTGACCGAGAAGGACCTGGTCGGAGCGGTCAAGGTCGCACGGCAACACGAGCTGCCCGTCTTCGTGCTGGGCGGCGGGACCAACCTCCTCGTCGCCGACGACGGCATCCGCGGCGTGGTCCTGCAGAACGGCTGGCGCGAGACGAGCGTCGAGGGAACGACGATCGAGGCATCCTCCGGGACGGAGCTCGCGCACGTGGCGGCCGTCGCGGCGAAGTCGGGGATCGTCGGTCTCGAGTGGATGGCGACGGTGCCCGGCACCGTCGGCGGAGCGGTGCACGGGAACGCCGGCGCGTTCGGCACCGAGACCGCCGACGTGCTCGTGGAAGCCGAGCTGATGGACCTGAACGGTGAGGCCTGGCGGGTCCCCGCGGACGAGCTCGGCTACGCCTATCGCACGAGCAAGCTCCAGGGCACACCGACCATCTGCGTGCGCGCGCGCTTCCGCGGCTCGGCCGGCGATCGCGCGACCGCGGTCCGGCGCATCAAGGAGATGGCCAACGAACGCATGAAGAAGCAACCGCTGGCGCAGCCCAACACCGGCTCGATCTTCCGCAATCCGTCAGGAGATCACGCCGGGCGGCTGATCGAAGCGGCCGGGCTCAAGGGGAAGAGCGTCGGCGGCGCGATGGTCAGCGAGAAGCACGCGAACTTCATCGTCAATACCGGCGACGCGAGCGCCGACGACGTCCGCGCGTTGATGAAGCTCTGTCAGACCGAGGTCGAGAGCCGCTTCGGCGTACGCCTGATCCCCGAGGTCGAGCTTGTGGGCGAGTGGTGAAAAAAATCCGGGTCGGTGTGCTCACGGGGGGCGCATCGGCGGAGCGCGATATCTCGCTCGCCACGGGCGCGCAGATCGCGGCGAGTCTCGATCCGAGCCGGTTCGAAGTCGTCCTCCTCGACCCGCTGGCCTTCATGGCCCGCAATCCCGCGATCACCACCGCCCAGCGGGAGCAGGCGCAGGGACTCGTCGCAGGCGGTGGTCGGCTCGAGCCGGACCACCAGCTTCCGCGCGGTCTCGAGAAGCAGATCGAGAGCGCATCGCGCGCGCTCGTTCCCGCCACGCGAGTGATGGCGAACGCCGAGCCCATCGACGTCGTGCTGATCGCGCTGCACGGCACGTGGGGCGAGGACGGGCGCATCCAGGGGCTTCTCGACACGATTGGCATCCCCTACACGGGGTCGGGGGTGCTCGCTTCGGCACTGGCCATGGACAAGGAGGTCGCCAAGCAGGTTCTCGGAGCCGCTGGAATCGACGTGCCGCGCGGGGTGGTCGTCCGTGGGGCGGCGAAGGCCGACCTCGAAGCCGCACGATCGGTCGGCCTCCCGGTGTTCGTGAAGCCGGTGGGCAGCGGATCGAGCGTCGGCGCGTCGATCGTCAAGACGGAGGGAGAGCTCGCTCCCGCGATCGAGGCCGCACTTCATTACGACGAGCGGGTCCTCGTCGAAGAGCAGATCCGTGGCCGCGAGCTCACCGTCGCCGTGATCGGGAACGACGACCTCATGCCGCTGCCGGTCATCGAGATCCTGACCAAGCGCGCATTCTTCGACTACAGCGCGAAATACGACGCCGGCGAGAGTGAAGAGGTCTGCCCGGCCGACATACCGCCGGAGGTCGCCAAGCGCGCACAGGACCTGGCCGTGCGCGCGCACCGCGCGCTCCGTTGCCGCGGTATGTCGCGAGCGGACTTCCTGTGGTCGGGCGACCGCATGGTCACGCTCGAGGTCAACACGATCCCCGGCATGACCGCGAACAGCCTCTTACCGAAAGCGGCTCGGGCCGCTGGGATCCCCTTCGGTGATCTCCTCGGGCGCCTCGTCGACTGGGCCCTCGAGGACGCGCGCCGGCGCGCGCGCTGAGCTCCCGGGCCCGCTCTCGACCGCGCCGCGCCCCACGCGCGCCGCGCCTGGCCGAGCTCGATCGCGCGGTCGCCGGAGCGACCGCCGTCCTCTGCGCCGCCGCGATCGTCGCGGCCGCCATCGGACCGTTCTGGCGGATCCGCGACGTGTCGGTCGAGGGGACGCATCACGTGAGCGTTGACACCGTCGTGAGTGCGAGCGCGCTCGATGGCGCGCAGGCGTTTACGGCGAGCGCGGTGCGCGCCCGCGAGCGCCTGCTGCGTCTCCCGGCGATCCGCGATGCCCGCATCGAGGTCACGGTCCCGGACCGAGTGCGGATCGCGGTGATGGAGCGCACGGCCCTGGGTCGTTGGGTCGCGGCGGGGCTCGAGTGGTTCGTGGACTCGGATGGCGTCCTGTTCGCGTCGATCGACGCCCGCGCGGCTCCCGAGGTCCGCGTCACCGACGAGCGCGGGCCTAGACAGGCCGGCGACCGCCTCGACCCGGCGCTGGTGAATGCGGCGTTGAAGCTCGCGCGGCTCGGACCGAGCGAGCTCCGCGCCGACGCCGCGTCCCCGCGCGCGGTGCTCGCGGCCGGCGCGAACGGACTGGTCCTGCGGACCGCGGCGGGGTGGGAGATCCGCTTCGGCGGAGCGGAGCGCATCGACGAAAAGATCGAATACGCGAGGAGATTCCTCCGGGAAAACCCGCAGAAAAAGTTAGACTACCTCGACGTGCGCACCCCGGATTCGATCGTCGTCAGCCCTCCCCTTTAGTGCTTCTTCCGCTCCTCGGCCTGGTGGCCGGGGTGCTCCTCGGCCTCGCGATCCGCTTCAACCTCCCGATCGAGTGGGCTCGCTACACGGCCGTGGGGATCCTTGCCGCGCTGGATTCGCTGCTCGGAGCGGCGCGCGCCGAGCTCGAGGGGCATTTCGACACCCGGATCTTCCTCTCAGGCTTCTACACGAACGCGCTGCTCGCGGCGGGGCTCACGTTCCTCGGCGATCGCCTGGGAATCGACCTGTACCTGGTGGCGCTCTTCGCGTTCGGCTGGCGGATCTTCCAGAACGTCGCGGTGATCCGCCGCCACTTCCTCTAGTGCACAATCGCGAATGGGTCGTGAGGAGAGTTCCGCGTTCGGAGTGAATGATGGCTGAGCAGACCGTGCTCGTCGCCATCGACGTCGGCACGACGAAGGTCTGCGTGCTCATCGGCGAGGTCGCGGCTCGCGGCGGCGTCGACGTCATCGGCATCGGGCAGGCGCCGTCCGACGGCCTGCGGAAGGGCGTCGTCATCGATATCGACCGGACCGTCCAGTCGGTGGCGAACGCGGTCGATGCTGCCGAGCGGCTCTCCGGACTCAAAGTGCGGTCGGCGTTCGTCGGGATCTCCGGAAGCCACATCAACTCGCAGAATTCGCGCGGCATGGTCGCGGTCCGGCACGACGTCGACCGCGGTGACACCGTCCGTGCGATCGAGGCCGCCCGGGCGGTCTCCATCCCGAACACTCGCGAGATCCTCCACGTCATCCCGCGCGGCTACGTGGTCGACGGCCAGGAGGGCGTCCGCGACCCGATCGGCATGGCCGCGGTGCGTCTGGAGGTCGAGACGCACATCGTCACGGCGTCGAGCACGAGCGTGCAGAACCTCACGAAGTGCATCCAGCGGGCGGGGGTCGAGATCGATGAGCTCGTTCTCGGGCCGCTGGCGACCGCGGAGGCGACCCTGAACGACGAGGACCGCGAGCTCGGCGTGGTGCTGGCGGACATCGGCGGCGACACGACCGACATCGCCATCTTCCAGGACGGGTCGATCTCGCATTGCGCCAGCATCCCGATCGGCGGGCGGTACGTCACCGCGGATCTGGGCATCGTCCTCCGCGTGACGCCGGATGTCGCCGAGAACGTGAAGTTTCGCTATGGGTCGGCGATCCCCCTTGAGGTCGATCCCGACGAGGTCCTGCAGGTCACGTCGATCGGCGAGGACACCTCCCACGGGGTGACGCGCCGTCATATCGCTGAGATCGTCGAGTCCCGCGTAGCCGAGATCTTCCGGTTCGTGGCCGCCGAGATCGAGGCGGCCGGGGCGACGAACCGCCTCCAGGCCGGCCTGGTGTTGACGGGCGGGGGCTCGAGCCTCACCGGCGTGGCCAAGTCGGCACGGGATTACCTCGGCATGAGCGCACGGGTCGTGGGTCCGAGCGGCCTGGGCGGGCTGACCGATCAGATCGCGACACCGCCGTACTCCGCCGCGAGCGGCCTCTTGCTCTGGGGCGCTCACAACTGGCCCTCGGACGACGAAGGAGCAGGGGGCAGGGCCTTGGAGGGCGTCACCGCGCGCATAGGAAAGATCTTCAAGGGCCTGATGCCCTAATGAAGAAGTTGCGAGCCAGCTTGCCCGAGAGATTGGGACAGGGGAGACGTCCCTTGAGGGATGCCGCGCGAAGGCGGGGGACGGGGTAGTCGGCGGCGCAGCGGGATGCCGCTCACGACATCGACGATCTCTCACGAAGACAAGGGCCCCGCGAGCACGACGACTACCCCGGCTCCCGCCTCATACGCGAACAATCATGGCGAGAGTGACGAATCACTCTGGCCAAACGTTGAAGCAGCGGTCTATAGTCAGCACGCGAACTGAATACTCCATGTGCGCACCGCTAGGGGAGGGGCAGCGGCATGGACACATGGAGGCACGAGCATGCCCCTCCGAAGCGACATTGAGAACTTCGCGCTCATAAAGGTCGTCGGTATCGGCGGCGGCGGATCGAACGCCGTGAATCGGATGATCCGCGCCGAGCTGATGGGAGTCGAGTTCATTGCGGTGAACACCGACGCCCAGGCGCTCCTCCTCTCGGACGCCCCCCACAAGATCCGCATCGGCGACAAGGTGACCAAGGGCCTCGGCTCGGGCGCAGATCCGACCGTCGGACGCAAGTCCGCCGAGGACGACAGCGAGAAGCTCTACGAGGCGCTCAAGGAAGCGGACATGGTCTTTGTGACCGCGGGGATGGGCGGTGGCACCGGTACCGGGGCCGCGCCGATCGTGGCCGAGATCGCCAAGGATGTGGGCGCCCTGACCGTGGCGGTGGTGACCAAGCCCTTCAGCTTCGAAGGTGCGAAGCGCCGGCTCCTTGCGGAGCAGGGCATCGCGGAGCTGGTCGACAAGGTCGACACCCTGATCACGATCCCCAACGATCGCCTTCTGCAGGTGGTGGAGAAGCGCACGAGCATGGTCGACGCGTTCCGCATCGTCGACGACGTCCTCCGCCAGGGAGTGCAGGGCATCAGTGATCTCATCACCGTGCCGGGCCTCATCAACCTGGATTTCGCGGACGTGAAGACGATCATGACGAGCGCCGGTTCCGCGCTCATGGGCATCGGTCACGGTGAGGGGGAGAACCGTGCGGCCGAGGCCGCGCGGCAGGCGATCATGTCGCCGCTGCTCGAGCAGTCCATCGACGGCGCGCGTGGCGTGCTCTTCACGATCACCGGGGGCCCGGACCTCACACTGTTCGAGGTCAACGAGGCCGCCGAGATCATTCACGCGGCCGCCGATCCGGAAGCGAACATCATCTTCGGCGCGGTCATCGACGAGCGCATGGGCGGCGAGGTGAAGATCTCGGTCATCGCGACCGGATTCGATCAGGCGCGCCCGCTGCGCAAGATCGAAGGCCCGATGTACAAGCGGCAGGCGCCATCGGTCGAGCGCGCGTCGGTCGGAGCGTCAACCGGCGCGCAGCCCATTACGGCGCCACATCCCAGGGTCGAAGAGCCAAAGAAATTCGAGGCCGAAGACCTCGAGGTGCCAAGCTTCCTGCGACGCCGATGAACTGAGCGGCGGTACGTCCGCCGCGCACTGGCTGGCACTCAATCTGCATCCCCGCTTGGAAAAAACGAGAAAGCGGGGGGTGCTCATTTGATGCGCGAAAGAAGCCCCGTTGTCTATGAAACATGGACGGCATGGCCGGTCTTCTGGAGTCCGATCGCGGTCGGCGCCTTGGCATCTATCGTTGCAGTTGTCCTCTTCGGCGCGATCGGCACGGCGGTCGGCTCCTATAAGGCGGGGTCAGAGGCCCGGATCACCGATTTCAGCGGCGTCGGCCGGGTGGCGGTCGCGTACGCGGTGTTCGCGTCGTTCCTCGCGTTCGTGGTCGGCGGTTGGATCGCCGCTCGCGTTGGCGGGATTCGTAGGGCGGAGCCGGCGATGCTTCACGGCGCGATCTCCTTCCTCCTGGCCACGGTGGTCCTGCTGGCTCTCGCGGCCTTCGGCGGCACCGTCTACGGCTGGTATGCGGCGCTGGCCCCATCGCCGGTGGTGCCGGCGACGTCCGGCGCGCCAGTGGACCCCAACGCGGCGAAGGCGGCCGCGACCGGAGCCATGGCCGCGGCCGTTGCGCTCCTGCTTGGCCTCGCCGGCAGCGTTATCGGCGGATGGATGGGATCGGGCGAGCCGATGAACTTCACCTACCACAAGACACGCGGCATGACGGTCCGTCCGGCGGCCAGCGACCGGACAACACGTATCTAAGGAGGGTGTGACGAGATGATCCTGATCCTGCTGTGGCTACTGGGGGCACCGCTCGCGCTGATCATCCTGTTGTTCTTGCTGGGCGTCGGGCATTAGGCCATTCAATCGCGGGGGCTGGCCCCCGCGCCCCCTCACGTGCGTCGGCGGACAGCCCACGTTCAAGGTCACCACTAGATTTAGTGGTGTCTCGTCCCATATCTTGTGCTCGTGCGCTGTCCGGCCTGCAGTAATCCCGACACCCGCGTGATCGACTCGCGCGAGGCAGAGGACGGGGCGTCCATCCGCCGCCGGCGGGTCTGCGACCGCTGCGAGGAGCGGTTCACGACCTTCGAACGCAGCGAGTCGGCGCGCATCCAGGTACAAAAACGCGACGGCACCAGGCAGGAATTCGATCGCCGCAAGCTCGCCAGCGCGATCGAGAAGGCGGCCTCGAAGGGCCTTGCGGCGGACGACCTGAGTCGCCTGATCGACGACCTCGAGTCCGCCCTCCGCCAGAGCGGCGTGTCCGAGGTCCCCTCGCAGCGCATCGGCGAGATGGTGCTCGAACGGCTCGCGGAGCGCGATCCGCTCAGCTATCTGCGGTTCAAGATCGTGTACTCGCGCCTCGAGGACATCGATGCGCTGTACGACGAGCTCGCGTCGCTCGTGCGTCGCCGCCAGGAGGCGCGCGACCGTCGCGTCGCCGAGCAGATCGTCCTTCCGATCGGCGAGCCCGTTGCCGTGGCGCCGCGCCGTCGCCGTCGCTGAACCTCGCGAGGGGCGGGCGCTCCATACTCGCCTCACGTGGTCCTCTCCGACCGTGACATCCGCGCCGCGATCACCGCGGGCCGCATCGGGATCGATCCATTCGACCCGAAGTGCGTGCAGCCGGCTTCGGTGGACATCCGTCTCGATCACCGCTTTCGTGTCTTCCGATCGAGCCGCCATGCGTTCATCGATCTGGCCCGCCCTCTTGACGATGTGACCGAGCTCGTCGAGGTGCCCGAGCGCACGCCGTTCATCCTGCATCCGGGCGAGTTCGTGCTTGGCTCCACACGCGAGCGGCTCCGGCTGCCCAACGACCTCGTCTCGCGGGTCGAAGGAAAGAGCTCGCTCGGCCGGCTCGGTCTCCTGATTCACAGCACCGCCGGCTTCATCGACCCGGCCTGGGATGGCCATATCACGCTCGAGCTCTCGAACGTCAACACCATCCCGATCACGCTCTATGGGGGCATGCGCATCGGACAGCTTTCGTTCTTCGAGCTGTCGACCCCGGCGGAGCGCCCGTACGGATCGCCCGAGCTGGGGTCCTCATATCAGGGCCAGACCGGACCCACACCGTCGCGCTACCGTCTCGATCTGCCCTGACCAATGTGCACGACCTGCCTCCTCATCGTCTTCATCGAGGCCTTCATCAACGTGCTCGCCGGCGCGCTGACGATCGCGATCTTCGTACGGGTGATCCTCTCCTGGGTCCCAAACCTGCGACTGCCGTTCGGACTCGGCGACTTCGTCTGGAACGTCAGCGAGCCGATCCTCGCGCCGATCCGCCGGGCGATGCCGTTCTTCGGCGGCATCGACTTCTCGCCGTTCATCGCGCTCCTTCTGATCCAGATCGCGACGAGCCTCATCCTGCGGCTGCTCCCGCTGCCGGTGTAGGGCGTGGCAGACCGCGTGCGCGTCGCGGTCCGCGTCATCCCGCGGGCCAGGGAGGACCGTCTCGACGGCCTGCGCGCCGGCCGCCTCGTGGTCCGCGTGTCCGCGGCGCCGGAGCGCGGTGCGGCGAATCGCGCGGTCCAGGCGGCGATCGGGACGGCCCTCGGGATCCGCGCGAGCGACGTACGCATCGAACAGGGCGAGGCCTCCCGGGATAAGGTGGTGAGCCTCCCGCCTTCTGTCGCGCGAGGACTCGACCGGTTGATGAAATAGGAGCGCACCCGCCGGCGTACTGGAGAGGAATGGCCGCGAGTGTCGCCCTGGGTTCTTTCCTGCCCGCGATCGCCACACCTCGGACGGTGACGTTCTCCGACGCTGTCCGCGATCACCAGGACGAGGTCTACGGCGTCGCCCTGCGCATCACCGGCGACCGGGAGTCGGCGCTCGACGTCATGAGCTCCACCTTTCTCAAGGCCTACCGGGCGTTCGACCGGTACGACCCCTCACGGCCGGTCCGCTACTGGCTCCTGCGCATCGCGACCAACGAGGCCATCTCGCACGCGCGCCGGCGGGGCCGAGAGCTCCGGCGGAGGGCCGACCCGGACGCGGCGGCTGTCCTGCCCGATCCCGCGCTCACGCCCGACGCCGCGTCGATCGCGCGCGAGGACCAGGTGCGCATCCGCGCGGCGGTCGCCACCCTGCCGGACCTGTACCGCGTGGTCATCGTGCTTCGCTACTTCAACGACCTCGCCGTCGACGAGATCGCCCAGGTCACTGGCCGGCCGGCCTCGACCGTGGGCGTGCAGCTGCTCCGTGGGCGCGCGCTCCTCCGCCGCGCGCTCGATGCCACGAGGTGAGCAGAATGCGGTCCGACGACGATCTCTTCGACGAGGGAGCGCTGCGCCGCGCGCTGCGCCTCGAGGCGAGCGAGCTCCCGCCTCGGATCCAGGCGGCGGCCATCGCCGCGCGCGCCTACGCACGGCCGCCGCTCGGCCTGGCGTCGTTCGCGTCGTCGCTGTTCGCCGGCCTGGCGGCGGCCGCTCTGCTCGCCGCCGCCGCGGTCACGATCTCGTCTCTGCTGCCAGCGCTCGCTGGGGACGCCTTTGACGCGGCGCTCTCCCTGGTCGCCTCGGTGGCCGTTCCCCTGGAGCCCGCCGTCGAAGCGATGCAGCAGCCGACCATTCCGATCGCCGCCCTTGCGGCGATCGCTTTCGCGATCGCGTACGAGTACCGCACGAGGAAGGAGCGAGCCAATGCCTAGCGCACGACTCGAGCGCAGCGCCACCAACCGGATGATCGCGGGTATCTGCGGTGGGATCGCCGAGTACCTGGCGGTCGACGCCACCGTCGTCCGCGTGCTCTTCTTCCTGATGATCCTCTTCACCGGAGGCGTCGGCCTGATCCTGTATGTCGCGCTCGTCTTCCTCATGCCGCTTCCGGGCCGACCGGCGACGAGCTTCGCGACATCCGCCGGTGCTACAGTCGAGGACGTCGCCGAGCAGCTTCGGAAAGCGGCCGACGAGATCAGCAAGTCGTTCCGCGATCGACCGGCGAGCGAGACGGCGCCGCCGGCCGAAGGCGCGGCGACGACCGTGACCACTCCGGTCATCGCGGACCCGGAGGCGCACGCGCGTGAGACCGAACGCCGGCGGATGGCATTCGGGGTCCTCCTGATCGCGGTTGGCGTGATCTTCTTCTTCGGCAATGCCGGGCTCTTCCGACTGATCCAGTGGCAGACCGTCTGGCCGCTGGTACTCGTGGCGATCGGCGCGCTGCTCTTGGTTCAGCGGGTGCGGACGTGACCCCACGTCGCGGCGTCTTCTGGCCGCTCCTCCTGATCGCGCTGGGCATCGTCTTCCTTCTCGCGAACTTCGGCTTCATCGCCGGCGTCTCCTGGCTCGCGATCCTCAGCCTGTGGCCGCTCCTTCTGATCCTCATCGGGCTCGATGTCGCCTTCGGGCGGCGTTGGCCGCTGGCGGCCCTCGCGGCGGAGGTGCTCGTCATCGCCGCGGGCCTCGCGCTCGTCGCCTCCTCGCCAGGCGCCGGTGTCGGGATCTTCACCTTCGGAAACGGCGGGGGCGGCGGCGCCACCGACGTGAACCTCGTGCGGACGAGCGCGACGTCGGCCGCCCTCACCATCAATGGCGGCGCCGGTCGCTACCACGTCAGCGGCGGCGCGACCGATCTGGTGACGGCGCACAGCCAGAACGCGGACCTCCGCCTCCGTGCGTCCGAGCGCGGCGGCCGCGCCGACGTGCGCATCGACCAGACGGGCCCGCAGGGCATCTTCCGGGGTGGCGGTTCGACCGACATCGAGGTGCGGATCGCGAGCGACGTGCCCACGTCGTTCAACATGAACGCCGGAGCCGGCGAGTTCGACGTCGACCTGTCGGACGTCCGCGTGACCGACGCACGCATCAACACCGGCGCCTCTACGACGCGCCTCGTTCTACCGAGGCCAGCCGGCGACGTGCCGGTGCGGATCGGCGCGGGCGCCTCGACCGTGGTCATCACCGTCCCCGAAGGGGTTGAGGCACAGGTGAGCACGAGCGGCGGTCTGCTGACCCTGCGGAGCGACAACAGCCGGCTGGGCCAGGGCGGCGGGACCGGCGGATGCGTGGCGTGTGGCAGCTCGGTGCAGACGAGCGGCTACGCGACCGCCAAAGACCGCGTCTCCATCTCGATCAGCGCCGGGGCGAGCTCGATCGTCGTGCGGTAGGCGCCGGCAAGGAGCCAGCGCAGATAAACTCGCGGCGTGCTGCATCGGACCATCGCGAGGATCCTCGATGCGCAGGGCGTGTGGGCCGATCCGCTGGGCAAGCTCTTCGTCGCGGTCTTCGGCGCGCTCTACAAGCCCATCCCGATCCTCAAGGACTTTCTGAATGGCGTGTGGCTCGGCCATCCGCTTCATCCGGCGATCACCGACGTTCCCATCGGCGCCTTCGTCGTCGCGCTCGTGCTCGACATCATGGGAGCGCGACCCGCGGCGACGGCGGCCATCGGGGTCGGCGTCCTCTTCATGATCATCGCGGCGCTCGTCGGCTACGCCGACTACATCGATCTCGACGACAAGCCACGGCGCTTCGGCACCGTGCATTCCTCGTTGATGCTCCTCGCCGCGGTGCTCTATCTCGTCTCGTTCGCGATGCGTGTGGGCTGGTTCGGCGCGGGCGGAGGCGATGCCGCGGTCTGGCTCTCCGTTGTCGGCTTCGTCATCGTGATCAGCAGCGCCTACGTCGGCGGCGAGCTCGTCTACAACATGGGCACCCAAGTCGATCGGCACGCCTGGCGCGGCGGCGGAACCAAGTGGACCGCGGTCGAGGTCGGCGAGCTTCCCGAGAACAAACCGGTGAAAGCGAAAGCCGGCGCCCAGACACTCGTGCTGGTCAAACAGGGCAAGGACGTCCACGCCCTCCACGACATCTGCGCGCACCAGGGCTGCAACCTCTCGGACGGCGGGAAGGTCGTGGGCGACGCGATCGAGTGCCCGTGCCACGGGTCCCGTTACCGGCTGCGCGACGGCCTCGTCGTGCGTGGGCCCGCGGTCTTCGACCAGCCCCACTACGACGTGCGCGAGACCGGCGGCAAGATGGAAGTGAGGCGCACGGACACCCTTTAGACCGCCTAGCGCTCGCTTCTTCGGCGATACTCAGGCGGTGAGCGAGGCGATCGCGGCGGTCCCGCTGGAGACCTCCGGCACGGCCGAGGCCCCGGCCAGCACCGAGCTCGATGCCCGGCGCTCGCTGAACGCGCAGTACCTCCGCCACCATCCCGAGGAGGTCGCGTTCTTCCTCGACGGACGTTCCGCGGAGGACACGGCGATGCTCGTGCACGACGCCGGACCCGATGCCGCGGTGGACCTTCTTCAGCGCCTCAACCCCCGCGTCGTGGCCGACGTGCTCCGTAACATGCCGGCCCAAGCCGCGAGGATCGCGTTAACGCAGATGCATCCGACCCGCGTGGCGCCCATCGTGGCGAGCTTCGAGCCGAACGAGCGCGAACTGGTGCTGGCCCGGCTGCCGCGCCGTTTCGCCTCGGAGGTCCGCGAGCTCCTCACGTATCCCTTCGACACGGCGGGCGCGCTCATGGACCCGCGCATCACCGCGTTCACTCCGGAGACGACCGTCGACGACGCCCTGCGCAAGATGCGCACCTTCAAGGAAAAGGAGCTCGGCGCGATCTACCTCACCGATAGTCCGGGCCGGCTCGTCGGGACCGTGCCACTCGGCGAGATCGCGACCGCGAGCCCCGACACGAAGCTCAAGGATCTCGTCCGGAGCAAACCCGTCGCCGTCGCGGCCACTGCGACTCGCGAGGAGATCGTCGCCTATCTCACCGAACAGCGGGTCGCGGCGCTCCCGGTCATCGACTCGGACCACCGCCTTGTGGGCGTGATCCGCTACCGCGCGCTCGCGGATGCGGCCGAGGCCGAGGCGACGATGAGCATGCAGACGATGGTCGGCGTCAGCAAGGACGAGCGCGCGCTCTCGCGTGTTTCGTTCGCGGTGCGCCAGCGCCTTCCGTGGCTCGAGATCAACCTCGCCACGGCTTTCCTCGCGGCGTTTGTCGTCGGGCTCTTCGAAGGCACGATCGCGAAGTACACCGCTCTGGCCGTGCTCATGCCGGTCGTTGCGGGACAGTCCGGAAACAGCGGCATGCAGGCGCTCGCCGTCACGATGCGTGGACTCGCGCTCCGCGAGATCCGTATCCAGCACTGGCCGCGGCTCATCGTCAAGGAGGCCGGCGTCGGCGTCCTCAACGGTCTCGCGATCGCGGGCACCACGATGATCGGTGTGTTCATCTGGAGCCAGTCGCTCGGCCTGACGTTCGTGATCGGCAGCGCGATGGTCTTGGCCATGCTCATCGCGGGCCTCGCCGGCGCATCGATCCCACTTCTCATGAAGGCGCTTGGTCAGGACCCGGCGCAATCGTCGTCGATCGTCCTGACGACGGTGACCGACGTCAGCGGATTCCTCTCGTTCCTCGGGCTCGCCACGATCTTCTCGACCTTCCTGTAAGGAGGAGCTGATGCTGCGTCTACTCGGCGTGGTCGGGCTCGCCGGCGGGCTCCTGCTTGCCCTCGTGTCGGCGGCGCCGGCCTCAGCCGACGAGGGCTGGGTCATCCTCGGCTATGCCACCGATATCACCGTGCAGCCGGACGCCTCGCTGCACGTCGTAGAGGCGATCGACGTCGACTTCGGCACGCTCCAAAGGCATGGAATTTTGAGGACGATCCCGGTCCGTTATCCCTTCGACAGCCAGCACGTGCGCGTGTATCGCCTGGACGTAAGGTCGGTGACGAACGCGAACGGCCGCCCGGTGACCTACGAGACGCAGAACCAGGACGCCTACAAAGTCATCAAGATCGGTGACGCCAACCAGCTCGTGAGTGGGCTCCAGAGCTACCGCATCACGTACGACCTCTCCGGAGCGATGAACGCGTTCGCCGATCACGACGAGATCTTCTGGAACGTGAACGGCGGTGGCTGGGACGTCCCCACGCGGAGCGTGATGGCCACCGTGCACGCGCCCGGAGGCCTGCAGCGGACGGCGTGCTTCCAAGGTGCGGCCGGATCGAAGGATCAATGCCGCACCAGCACCACGCCGACCCAGGCGGACTTCGCGACGACTCGGCCGCTCGCGACCGGCGAGCAGCTGACGATCGTCGCCGCGCTGGCCAAGGGGACGCTGAGCGTGCCCGCGCCGGTGCTCGAGCGCAACAGTGACTTCCTCTCGTTCTTCGATCCGCAGCCGGCTTTCCTCGGGCTCGCGGCCTTCGTTCTCATCGCGGGTCTCGCCTTCGTCTTCTACATCTGGTACGACCGCGGCCGCGATCGGCGCGAGCGCGAGACGATCGTTCCCGAGTACGAGCCGCCCGACGCGCTGCGCCCGGCGCAGCTCGGCCTGCTGCTCGACGAAAGCGCGGACACCAAAGACGTGACCGCGACGATCGTGGATCTCGCGGTCCGCGGCTACCTGACGATCACGGAGGAGCCGTCGACGGGCCTCTTCGCCAAGAAGGACTGGACCCTTGAGGCCACGCGCAAGCAGCCCTCCGGCCTGCTGCCGTACGAGAAGATCGTCTATGACGGGCTCTTCGAGGGCCGCACCGAGGTCAAGCTCTCCGAGCTCAAGACGCACTTCGTGACCTCACTGCGCAAGGCCGAGGGCGATCTCTACCGCGACGCGAGCGATCGCCAGTGGTTCGCCACGCGCCCGGACCGCGCCCGTCAGGCGTACGCCGGGCTCGCGGTGCTCACGATCGTGGTCGGGGCGGCGCTCGCGTGGATCCTCGGGCGATCGGTCGGCGCGGGCCTGGTCGGGCTCGCCGTCTCCGCGGTCGGCCTCGTCGCGGTCCCGGTGGCCCGCGCGATGCCCGCCAAGACCGCGGCGGGCGCGGAACTGCTTCGGCGCACGCTGGGCTTCCGCCACTACATGGAGGTCGCCGAGACCGAGCGGCAGCGGTTCGCCGAGCGCGAGAACATCTTCTCGGAGTACCTGCCGTACGCGATCGTCTTCGGCTGCGTGGAGCGGTGGGCCAAGGCCTTCAAGGACATCGACACGTCGGCGCAGACCTCGTCCTGGTACGTCGGTAACGCGCCGTTCAACGCGAGCCTCATGTCGTCATCGCTCCAGGGCTTTTCGTCCAATCTCGGCTCGGCGATCGCCGCGACCCCTGGCTCGAGTGGCGGCAGTGGATTCTCGGGCGGCGGGGGAGCAGGTGGTGGCGGCGGAGGCGGCGGCGGTGGAAGCTGGTGAGCGGGCCGCGCGCGTTATCCTTTGATCGCGCGCGGGCTGTTGGCTCAGCTGGTTAGAGCGCTGCGTTCACATCGCAGAGGTCGCTGGTTCGAATCCAGCACAGCCCACTGTGCCGATCCGCTAGGTGATCACGCGGTAAGGCAGGCGCGGAAGTGCGCGAGCGTCGGGCGCACGTAGGCATTTCGGAAATGGTCAAGACAATCGGAAGCTTCTCGCTGCTGAAGGAGTGGAGCGCCTGGCTCCCGATCGCGATACCTCTTTTTCTGCTGCTTCTGGTGCTTCGCTACTTAGCCATCCACGGCGCCGTAGGCGAGGCCGATGAAGGCACCGAGGCACATCTCTTCCAACTGCTCATGCCGATACAGCTATTGGTCATGGCGTACTTCGCGCTAAGTTGGCTGCCGCGGGCGCCGCGGCGGACGCTGGTCGTTCTCGCGCTCCAAATCGTCGCGGCGATTGCGGTATTGGTCGCCGTCTATTGGGTCGACCACTTGCCGTCGACCGGCTAGTCCCGATACGCAGCGGTGTGTCGTGTGGCGCGCGGCGCAGAGCGCGTGCCAGGTCAGAGGTTGAAGTAGTTCAGGATGACCCCGCTGGCGATGAGCAGGACGAGCGCGATGACGATGACGATCGCGATGCGCCGGAAGTCCTTTACGACGTAACCGCGCTCCCACGATGCCGCGCGTTCGAGACCGGCTGAGGGCGCACCGACCGCGCGCGATGTTCCGCTCCGCGAGCCGTAACGCTGCGCTCGCGGCGCCGCCGCTCGCGTCGGCTCGCGCTCGAAGGTGGTGACGCGAGGCGCCGACGCCCGTCGTGCCGCTTCGACGGCGCGGCGCGAGCGCGCGCGTACGCGATGCTTCTTTGCCACGGAAAGACGAGGATAGCGGACCCCGTATGCTCCGCCGCGATGCCGCTCGAGCAGACGACGCTCTCCATGCTCGCCGTCGCGCTGGCCGTCGTGGTCGTGCTTCTCGCGATCTGGGTCGCCTGGCTGCAGCGCTCGCACGCCCTCCTGCGACGCAGGTTGACCAGTCTCGTGGGCGAAAGCGACGGTGTCGGCCTGGACGAGGTCCTCGATCGCCAATTCCGTCGCCTGGATGCCGTCGCGGAGCGGGTCGAGGCGCTGAACAAGCTGCACCACGAGCTCGAGAGTCTCTCGCAACGCAGCATCCAGAAGGTCGGCGTCATCCGTTTCAACCCCTTCGCCGACACCGGCGGGGACCAATCCTTCGCGATGGCGCTGCTCGACGCGGAGGGCAACGGGGTCGTGCTCTCGAGCCTTCACAGCCGGACCGACACGCGGATCTTCGCCAAACAGGTGCAGGGCGGCCGTTCGCGGCATGCGCTCTCCAACGAGGAGCAGGACGCCATCCGCAAGGCCCTCGCGCCCTCTGGGGCGTGACGACCGCGACCTCGCTCCCCGACGAGCGCGCCCTCGCCATCGTGAACCCGGTCGCGGGGAACGGCGCCGGCGAGCACGTGGCGCGACGCATCGCCGCCGACTTCCGCAAGCACGGCGTCCGTCTGGAGGTCGTGCGCACGCCGGCGCGTGATGAGGCCGCACGACTCGCGCGCGAGGCCGCGGCGGACGGCTACCGGGTGATCGTCGCCGCCGGCGGTGACGGGACCGCCAACGAGGTGGCGAACGGCATCGTCGGCAGCGGCGCGGCGCTCGCGCTCTATCCCATCGGGTCGGGGAACGACTTCGCGCGCGCGCTCGGCTATCCGCGACGGACCCGGGACGTGCCGCGCTTCATCCGCGAGGCCCGTCGCCGCACGATCGACGTCGGCGAGTTGAACGGACGGGTCTTCGTGAACGCGGCGGGCGTCGGCATCGATGGCCACGTCGCCGAGCGCGTGGCCGCGACGTCCCGGGTCGTCGGGCAGGCGCTCGGCTACTTCGTTGGGGCGCTCGTCGGTGTCGTCACCTACCGCCCGCGGCCGATGCGCGTGCTCGTCGATGGAGAGCTCCGGAGCGGAGCGTTCCTCGCGGTGGTCGCCGCGAACGGAACGCATTTCGGGTCGGGGATGCACGTGGCTCCGCAGGCCTCGCTTGACGATGGCCAGCTCGACGTCGTTCTCGCGGGTGATCTCTCGCGCTGGGCGTCGCTGGTGGCCCTCGCGAAACTCTACCGCGGGACGCACGTCAACGGGAGCACGATCGTGATGAAGCGAGGCCGCGTCGTAGAGATCGAGCTCGAGCGTCCGCTCGCCGTCGAGCTCGACGGTGAGGTCATCCGCCTCGCGCGGCTTTCGATCCGCGTTCGTCCACGCGCGCTCGACGTGCTCGCGCGATGAAGCGGACCGATCCTCGCCGCGCGCTTCCTTCCGTCGATGCGGTGCTTCGCGCGGGCCGGCCGAGCGATGCCGAGCGCGACCGCTTCACCCGCGCCGCGCGGGAGGTCCTCACACGCGCGCGCGGCGCGCGCGGGGGCGGCGATGCGGCGGCCTTCGCGGCCGAAGCCCGCGCGCTCCTCGCCGACCGCGAGCGGCGCACGCTGCGACGGGTCCTGAACGCGACGGGCGTGATCCTGCAGACCAACCTCGGCCGGGCGCCCCTTTCACCGCGCGCCCTCGCGGCGATGGCCGATGCGGCCGGCGCCGTCAGCGTCGAATACGACCTCGTGGCCGGCAAGCGCGGCGAGCGTCACGGCCACGCGGCTCGCATCCTCGCCGAGCTCGCGGACGCCGAAGACGCGGTGGTCGTCAACAACAACGCGGCGGCGGTGCTGCTCGCGCTCGCGGCGCTGGCGACGCGCAAGGAGGTGATCGTCGCACGCGGCGAGCTCGTCGAGATCGGCGGCGGTTTCCGGATCCCGGATGTCCTCCGGCGTTCCGGTGCGAAGCTCGTCGAGGTCGGCACGACGAACCGGACCTACGCGCGCGACTACGCAGGAGCGATCGGCGAACGGACCGGTGCGATCCTTCGCGTTCACGCCAGCAACTTCAAGCTCACGGGGTTCGTGGCCAAAGCCGAAGGACGCGAGCTCGCGGCCCTCGCGCGCGAGCACAACGTCGCCTTTATCCACGACCTCGGCAGCGGCACGTTCCTGGATACCTCGCGACACGGCCTCGGAAAAGAGCTCACCGTGGCAGAGGCGGTCCACGAGGGTGCCGACGTCGTCACCTTCAGTGGTGACAAGCTACTGGGCGGTCCGCAGGCCGGGATCGCGGTGGGTCGCCAGACGCAGATCGCCGCGCTCCGTACACATCCCCTCATGCGCGCGCTGCGCCCCGACAAGATCACGATCGCCGGCCTCATCGCGACGCTCGAAACGTACCGGGAGGGCTCCGCGGAGGACGAGCTTCCGGTGTGGCGGATGATCGCGGCGAGGCCGAGCGAGATCCGCGGTCGCGCGGACGCGCTGGCGCGTGCACTCGTCGCGAGCGGCGTCAGCGCGGAGGTCATGGAAACCCGCTCCACCGTCGGTGGCGGTTCGCTTCCAGAGGAGACCCAGGAGTCGTTCGCCGTGACGCTCGGCGGCGCTCCGGCGATGAGCCTCGCCCAGGCGCTTCGCGCGGCGGATCCGCCGGTCGTCGCGCGGATCATCGAGGAGCGCGTGGCGCTCGACCTCCGGAGCGTCTTGCCCGAGGATGATGAGGTGCTCGTGCGCGCCGTCGGCGGCGCGCTCGCGAAAGGGGGAGGAGATGGAGCTTCGCGTAAGCCGGAGCGATCGCGCTCCGGCGCCCGTCGGTCCGTATAGCCAGGCGATCGTCGCGGGGGACCTCATTTTCTGTGCGGGGCAGCTGCCGCTCGATCCGGCCAGCGGCGAGCTCGTCGGGGGCAACGACGTGCGGGCGCAAACTCGTCGCGTGATCGACAACCTGTCGGCGGTGCTGTCGGCGTCCGACTCGGCGCTCGACCGCGTGACCAAGACCACCGTCTTCCTGACCGACCTCAAGGAGTTCACCGCCATGAACGAGGTCTACGCGGAGCGGTTCGGGACCCACCGGCCGGCCCGCTCGACGGTCGAGGTCTCCGCGCTGGCTCGCGGCGCGAAGGTCGAGATCGAATGCATCGCGGTGCGCAGATAGCCGGGAGCACGGGGGCCGGGGGGCAGAGCCCCCCGACTCGGGTCATCGCGACCGCGGGTCACGTCGATCACGGAAAATCGACGCTGATCACCGCCCTGACGGGGATCGACCCGGATCGCCTGCGCGAAGAGCGCGAGCGGGGGATGACGATCGACCTTGGGTTCGCGTGGCTCGAGCTGCCTGACGGCAGCGACGTCGGGATCGTGGATGTTCCCGGTCATCAGGACTTCATCCGAAACATGCTCGCCGGCGTCGGACCGGTCGACGCCGTCCTGCTCGTCGTTGCGCTGGACGAGGGCGTGATGCCGCAGACGCGCGAGCACCTCGCGATCCTTCGGATCCTCGGCGTCGAGCGGGCAGTGGTGGCTCTTACCAAGCGCGATCTGGTCGACGACGAATGGGCCGCGCTGGCGCGAGCCGATGTCGCGGCGGTCCTGGCGGACACGCCCCTTCACGGCGCCGCGCTGATCGAGGTGTCGGCGCCGACTCGGCGCGGGCTCGACGCGCTCGTTGCCGCCCTCGCGGACGTCCTCGCTCAGGTCCCCGCTCGCCGCGACGCGGGACGCCCGAGGTTGCCCATCGACCGGGCCTTCACCCTGACGGGCTTCGGGACGGTCGTGACCGGCACGCTGGTCGATGGGGCGTTCGGGGTCGGCGACGAGGTGGCGATCCTCCCCACCACGAAGCGCGCGCGGGTCCGCGGGATCCAGACCCACAAGCGCGCCATCGAGACCGCGCGACCGGGAAGCCGCGTTGCCTTGAATCTCACCGGCGTCGAGAAGGACGAGCTCGCGCGCGGCATGGTCGTGGTCCGGCCGGGTTCCCTCGAGTCGACCTCGGTCATCTCGGCGCGTCTCGAGCTCCTGCCCTCGGCGTCGGACGTCCTCGCCCATGACGAAGCCGTCAAGGTGCATATCGGTACGGCCGAGGTGATGGCGCGCGTGTCGCTCCTCGAAGCCGCCGCCCTCGATCCAGGGTCATCGGCGTGGGTGCAGCTGCGCCTCGCCGAGCCCATCGCGTGCGCCGTCGGCGATCGGTTCGTCCTCCGCCGGCCGTCGCCGCCCGAGACCCTCGGCGGGGGAGCGATCGCCGACGTCTCGGGCGAGCGGCTGCGTCGACGGCGTGAGGCGGTAGCCACACTCGAGCGCCGAACGGCGCCGACGGCCGCGTCACGGCTGCTCGCCGCCCTCGACGTCCCCCGCACGCCGGACGAGGCGGGGATGAGGAGCGGCCTCGAAGCGGCCGAGCGTGAGGCCGCCATGTCGGAGCTCCTCGCGAGCGGCCGCGCGGTGGCCCTCGGCGACGCGCTCGTCGGGCGGGACGGTTTCGAAGCGCTGGCGACGCGAGTCGAGCGCGGGCTCGCCGCGACCCATCGGCGGGTGCCTTTGCGAGCGGGCGCGCCGCGCGAGGAGGTCCGTTCGGCGCTGGGGCTCGCGGCCAAACGCTTCAACGCGCTGATCGACCGCCTCGCGCGTGACGTACGCGTGGTCGAGCGCGGGAGCGCGCTCGCATTGCCGGCCTTCAGCGTCACGCTCACTCCGGCGCAGGAGGCAGCCTGGTCGCGTGCGCGCGCGGAGCTCGCGCGCCAGCCCCTTCAGCCGCCCTCGCCGGACGCCCTTGAAACGGATTTCGGTATCGGCCGCGAGCTCGTGGCGGCGCTCGCCGAAAGGGGAGATGTCATCCGCATCGGGACCGAGGCGGTCTTCCTGCCCGACGCCGTCGCGCGTTTCGCGGACGCGGTCATCGCCGAGCTCGAGACATCTCGGACCATCACCGTGGCCCGGGCACGCGACCTCACCGGATCCAGCCGCAAGCACGTTCTCCCGTTGCTGCAGTTCCTCGACGATCACGGCCTGACGCGCCGCCAGGGCGACGACCGGATCCTGGTCGTCCCCGCAGAGCAGGCGCGCGAGCGCATCGCTACGCTCACCGGTCGAAAGAAGGTCGCCCCATGAAATTCCGTGCGGCTCGCCCGTCCCAGATCGGCAAAGTGGACGCGATCGTCGTCCCGCTCTTTGCGAACTCCGAACCGCCAGCGTGGCTTCCGCGAGCGACCCGGACCCAGGTCGCGCGCGTCGTGAAGACCGAGCACGGCACGAGCCGGCTGTACGGCGTGAACACCCTCCACGACGAGCCGCGCGTCGTGCTCGTCGGCGCCGGCAAGCCCGGCGAGCTCGATGCCGAGCGCGCCCGCAACATCGCGAGCGCGGGGATCCGCGCGCTGTGGCGATCGTCTGTGCGCAAAGTCGCCATCGCGATCGCGCCCGACGCGCTCGGCGAGGAGCGCGCGGCGCAGGCCGCGGTCGAGGGCGCGATCTACGGGATGTGGCGTCCGGAGGTCCACCGCACGCGGGAAGAGGAGCGCCGGCTCCCAGACATCGACTCCGTCCTGCTCGTCACCGCAGGGCCGATCGGCAAGGCGATCGACCGTGGCACCGCGATCGGGGACGCGACGAATGCCGCCCGGCGCCTCGCCAATGAGCCCGCGAACCGGATGACCCCCACGGCCATCGCGAACGAGGCGAAGGCCATGGCGAAGGAAGCAGGCGTCCGCATCGAGGTCCTCGACGCCGATCGCTGTCGCGCGCTGGGGATGGGCAGCTATCTGTCGGTGGCGCAGGGGAGCCACGAGCCGCCGCGGTTCATCGTCATGCGCCACAAGGGCCGGCGCGGCGATGGGTACGACCTCGCGCTCGTAGGGAAGGGGATCACGTTCGACTCGGGCGGGATCTCCATCAAGCCCGCCGACAACATGCATCACATGAAGGCCGATATGACCGGTGCCGCATCGGTCATCGCCGCGCTCGCCGCCATCGGCAAGCTCGGTCTGAAGGCGAATGTCATCGGGATCGCGCCCTGCACCGAGAACCTGCCGGGCGGTGGCGCGACGAAGCCCGGCGACGTCTTCACCGCGATGAGCGGCAGGACGGTCGAGGTGATCAATACCGACGCCGAAGGCCGACTCGTCCTGGTCGACGGCATCACCTACGCGCAGCGCGAAGGCGCGAGGCGCGTCGTCGATGTCGCGACCCTGACCGGTGCGATCGCGGTCGCACTCGGCAACCACTTCACCGGCCTCTTCGGCAAGCCGGACTCGTTCGTCGAGCTCGTCCGCGCGACGGCAAAGGACGCCGGTGACCGCTTCTGGCCGATGCCGCTCACCGACGAATACCGCGACGAGATCAAGGGCGAGGTCGCCGACATCCGCAACAGCGCCGGCCGCGAAGGTGGGGCGATCAAGGCGGCGGCGTTCCTCGACTCGGCGGTCGAGGACGGCACCGAATGGGCGCACCTGGACATCGCCGGGACCTTCTGGTTCGAGCGCGACCGGCCGCACGCGCCGAAGGGCCCCCAGGGTCCGGTCGTCCGAACGCTCGTGGCTCTTGCGGAGCGCCTGGCTCAAGACCGAGAATAGAACACATGGTCTATCGCCTCGGGACCCCGGAACGGCGATGACCGAGCAGCTGAGCTTCCGGCTCGGGGAAGACCGCCCGAACATCCTGGGGTCGCTCACGCCCGAACAGCGCCGGGCGGTCGAGCACGGTGACGGGCCGCTTCTCGTCGTCGCTGGCGCCGGGACGGGGAAGACCCACGTCCTGACCGCGCGGATCGTCCATCTCATCACGTCTCGTGCGGCCAAGCCGAACGAGATCCTCGCGGTCACCTTCACCGAGCGCGCCGCGAACGAGATGCAGGAGCGCGTCGACATCAACACGCCCATCGGTCTGAACGACGCGGTGATCCGGACCTTTCACGGGTTTGGCGATGAGGTCTTTCGCGAGTTCGCTCTCGAGCTCGGAAGGTCCGGCGAGCTTCGCGTGCTCTCACCGGCGGAGCAGGTGATCCTCGTACGCGAGCATGTCTACGGCTGCCCGCAGTGCGAGATCGCCCTCCCGCTCAAGCGCTACCGGCCGGCGGGCGATCCCCTGGCCCACGTCCGAGCGCTACTCGATCTCTTCGGCCGCGCGCGCGACGAGGACGTTTCTCCCGAGGCGTACCTCGCTCACGCACGCTCGCTGCGTGAGGCGATCGGGGAGTCCATCGATGCCGACGTCAAGGCCGACGAGGCCGCGATGCATGAGGAGCTGGCCGCGACCTACGAGGCCTACACGCGGATCAAGGAGCGGCACGGCGTCGTTGACTTCGGCGACCAGATCGCGCTGACGTTACGGCTGCTGCGGGAGCACCCCGCCGCGGCGGCACGCCTGCGGACCCGGTTCCGCTACATCCTGGTCGACGAGTTCCAAGACACCAACGACGCGCAGTTCGAGCTGCTGCGCCTCCTAGCGGCGTCGCATCGCAACATCACGGTGGTCGGGGACGACGACCAGTCGATCTTCGCGTGGCGTGGCGGCACGCTTCGCAACTTCGATCGGTTCCGCGAGGCCTACCCCGATCACACCACGGTGACGCTCATCGAGAACCGGCGTTCCGGTCAAGGCTTGCTCGATGCGGCGTACCGCCTCATCACCAAGAATCCGGATCGGCTCGAGGCGACGCTCGCGATCGATAAGCGGCTTCGCGGCCGGCCCGCATCCGACGAGACCGAGGTCGATCACCTCCAGAAGATCACTGGCGCCGAGGAGGCCGAGGCGGTCGCGGAGCTCATCGCGCGAGAGGCCCTCCGCCGGCAGCGCCGGTTCGGTGAGTTCGCGGTCCTGGTGCGGAACAACTCCGACGCGACGCCCTTCCTCAATGCCCTTGCGCAAAGACAGATCCCGACGCACTTCTCGGGAGGCGGTCAACTCTACGAGCGACCCGAGATCCGCCTCCTGATCTCGTTCCTTTCCGCGGTCGCGTTGCCGTTGGACTCGCGCCACGTCTACAACCTCGCGGTCTCGCCGCTCTACGGGTTCCCAGCGGACGAGCTCGCGCGGGCCATGGAGGGGAGCGGCCGACGGCAAAAGCCGCTGCGCGACGTCTTCGAGGAGATCGCCGCCGGCAAGACGGGCGCCGGCGAGTCCGCGGTCTCCGCGGCGAAGCTGCTCTGCGACGACCTCGCGCACTACGCGACGCGCGCCGCTGAGCTCACCACCGCCGCACTGCTCTTCGAGTTCCTCGACCGCTCGAAGCTCCTGGCGCGGTACCTCGACCCCGACTCGACGCTCGTGGAAGAGCAGGGGAGGAACGTCGCGAAGTTTCTCCGGCTCGTGCACAACGCCGGGCGCGCGCTGGCCTCGGACCGCGCGTCATTCTTCGTCCCGCATCTCGAGCTGCTTCGGGAAGCCGGCGACGATCCGGTGGCCGCGGACTTCGAGACATCACACGAACAGGTGAACGTGCTCAGCATCCACAAGGCGAAGGGCCTCGAGTTCTCCGTCGTCTTCCTCGCACATGCGACCGACGAGCGCATCCCGGGACAGGCGCGCCTCGATCCCTTCCGCCTTCCGGATGCTCTGGCGCGGACGCTTCCGCCGGATCGCGAGCGGCACATCGCCGAAGAGCGCCGCCTGGCCTACGTCGCGATGACGCGCGCCAAGGACGCGTTCTATTTCACGAGCGCGATCGACTACGGGTTCCAGCGCCCATCGCGTCCGAGCCGGTTCATCGGGGAGGCCCTGGGCCGCGAGCCGTCGCGGCTCTCGGCTCGCCTCCAAGTCGTCGCGGAGCTGGAGCGCTTCCAGCGCGCGCCCGTGCCCGCGGACGCGCCGCTGCCGGCGCTCGGCGTTGACGATGTCCTCACCGTGTCGTACGAGGCGATCGACGACTACCAGCGCTGTGCGCTGCTGTACCGGTTCAAGCACGTGCTTCAGATTCCCGTGCTGCCGACGCCCCAGATGACCTACGGCCTCGCCCTGCACGAGGCGGTCAAGGATTACCTGCGACGCAAGCGCGACGGGGACGCGCCCACACTCGCCGACCTGCAGGCGGTCTTTCGCGCGGCGTGGCTGGCGGAGGGCTTCATCAATCCCGCGCACGAGAGCGAGCGCTTCCAGGCGGGCCTCGCCGCGCTCCGGCGCTTTCACGACGATGAGCGCGGTCAGCCCGCACCGGACCTCGTCGAGCAGCGCTTCAGCTTCATGATCGGCAACGATCGCGTGGTCGGCCGATGGGACCGCGTCGACCGAACACCGAACGGTGCGGTGGTCGTGGACTACAAGGCGGGCGCCGATGAAGAGGGGAGCGGTCGCGCCCAGCGCGCTGCTGGCGAGAGCCTGCAGCTGCGGCTCTACGTTCTGGCCCACGAGCGCGTCTACGGCGAGCGTCCTGTCCAGGCGGCGCTGCACTTTCTCGAGAGCGGCGAGCGTGGCGAGATCTCTCCCACCGAAGACAGCATCGGCGCGGTCCGCGCGCTGGTGACGTCCACCGCGGCAAAGATCCGCTCGCGAGACTTCGCGCCGAATCCCAAGAATCTGCGGACCTGCCAGCAGTGCCCTTATCACCAGATCTGCCCGAGCTCGCTCACGGCGCGGATCGCCACCACCACAACGGTCGTGCCGGTTGGCTAGCTGTCTCTGCGCAAAGACCGGGTCTGCAACCTAAAAAGGGAGCAGGGCGCAGAAGCCCTGCTCCCTTTCGTTTGTGGGTTATGCGGCCGCGGTGGTGCGACGCTGAGTGCGAACGAGCTGGCCGAGACGGACGGCGCCACCGATGGCGATAAGCGCCGCAGCGAATGCGATGCCCGAAGCGATGGGTTCGTTGACCGGGCTCGAGGCCGGCGCGCTCTGCGCATCACTTGCGGAGCTGGACGCCGGTGCGAGCACGGTGATGGTGCCGAGGTCGAACGGAGCGAAGAACGAGCCTTGCGTTACCTGCCAGGTGTAGGTGCCGGCAGCCGGGAAGTACACCTTGGCCACGTAGTGGCCGGGCGTGCCGTCGGCGGTCCCGGGATACGAGAGCGCCTTGCCGGTCGTGTTACGGACGAGGATCTCGGTCGTATCCGCCTTGTACGGCTCGACGCCGTCCATGAGGATCGTGTAGCCGAGCATGTACGTCTGGCCGGCGTGGAGGCCACCTGGCGGAAGCTGGTCGAGCTTGGTGACCGCCCCCTCCTTCGCGAAGGCCGTACCGGCGAGCGCGGCGAGGGCGAGGAGCGTGCCGACTGCGAGGATCGATATGCGCCGCATGCGTTCCTCCGTGCGGTGGCTGCATGGCCCTTGCGCCACCTGCCCCTACTACAACCTGCGCGGCGAACGGTTCCCGGAGTTGTACCTGCGCAAGGACGGCGCGTCAGACGGCGCGGCGAGTGTGCGGGGCGTTGACCGTCAAGAGAAGGAAGAAGCTCAGAAGGACGAAGGCCGCGGCCCCGACGAACGCCGCGCGGTAGCTATCGAAGTTTCCGATCATGATCCCGGCGACGACCGCGCCGATCGGCTGCGCGAGGGACCAGATTCCCGAGCCGAGGCCGGTCATCTCGGCGGCGCGCTCCCGCGGGACGAGGTCGACGAGCAAGGGAATGTTGAGCGCTGTCCAGACCCCGTTGGCGATCCCAACGAAGCCCATGGCGACGAGCGCCTGGGGCACGTTCTGAACCTGCGAAGCGACGAACGCGATCAGGGCGAACGCGAGCACCCCGACAGCGAGCACCTGCTTCTTGCCGTAGCGATCGGCGGCGTAGCCCGCGGGGATCGCGCCCACGATCGTTCCGAACAGGGCGGGTAGAAACAGTTGGAAGGCCTCGCCTTCGGTGGTCCCCAGCTCCCGCACACCGAACCGCGTGAGGTACGGCAGCACGCCTCCGGTACCGAGCCAGAAGGCCACCGCCGCGAGGATGTACTTGCTCAGCTCGCGGTAGGCGAGAAGACCGCGGATGTAGCCGCCAAGATCGAAGCGGACCGGCTCGGTCGGGCGTGGCGGTGCTTCCGGCTCCTTGACCCCGATGGTCGTAACGGCGAATGAGATGACCAGGATCACGGCGACGTAGACGAATACGAGCTGCGGCGAACGGTCCCAGAGGAATATCGCGAGCAGCGTTGCGCCGATCTGGCCGGCCATGTTGAAGACCGCGAGGATCGTCCCGACACGGCCGCGCTGCTCCGGCGGCACGATGTCGGCCATGAGCGCGGTGTACGGGTCGACGGCAACGTTGAGGAAGAACGCGTTTATCGACAGCACGATCAGCATCGGCACGAGCGGCGGGAATCCGCTGAGGAAAAGCAGCGAAGCCGCCGTGAGCGCGACACCCGCGATGAAGAACGGCTTGCGTCGGCCGATCCGGGTTCGCGTCCGGTCGGACATTGCGCCCACAATTGGTTGCACGAAAGCGCCGGCCAGGGATCGCTCCTGCGAGAGGAGTCCGACCGCCCAGGTCGGGACCGCGGGGTACCTGTCGAGATACAGGCCTGCGCCGCTGTTGAGGAAGTTGTAGACGGCGCTCGCGCCGAGCGTGCCGAAGCCGTAGATGGCCGATTCGGTGAATGAGAGAGGCCGACTCGGCCCGCTTGCTTCCATGGCCGACCGTTCTACAGCACGGAGGCAAGCACCCGGCGTTCGCTCGCGGGGTGCTCGCACACAAATCTTGGCTCGAACGCTTGTGCTAACGGCCATCCATGACGACAATCGCAGCCATGGAGATGGCGGCGCTTCTGGCGCTCCTCGCGGCGGTCGCGGCGCTCGCGGCCCTCGCCGTCGTCATCCGCAGGCCCGCCGGTGACGGTGGTGCGGCGCTCCGCGAGGGCCTCTCGGCGCAGCTCCACGCCCAGCAGCAGGGAATGCAGGGCCAGGTGGAGCTGCTGGCGCGATCGGTCGGAGATCTGCGCGCGGAGCTCGGGCGCTCGCTCGGAGCGACCGAACAGCAGCTCGCGACGCAGGCCGGCTCCACCCACCGCACGCTCACCGATCTCTCCCGCCAGCTCGGAGCGCTGGGCGAGCAGAGCCAGCGGATCGGAGAGCTCGCGAAGGACATCGGCTCGCTACAGGATCTGTTGCGCGCGCCGAAGGCGCGCGGCGGATTCGGCGAGCTGCTCCTCGAACGCCTTCTTCACGATGCGCTCCCCGCGACGGCGTACGAGATCCAGTACACGTACAAGGACGGGTCGCGCGTGGACGCCATCGTCCGCTACGCCGGCCGGATCGTGCCGATCGACGCGAAGTTCCCCAACGAGACCTGGACCGCGCTCGCGAAGGCGGCTGACGAGACCGAACGGCGCTCGAAGAAGCGCACGTTCCTCCAGCAGGTCCGGCGGCACGTCGACGCGGTCGGCCGCTACGTCTCTCCCGCGGACGGCACCATCGATTTCGCGGTGATGTACATACCCTCCGAGTCGGTCTACTACGACCTCGTGCTGCGCGAGGAGGAGGGCGAGCCCGACCTGCGCGCCTACTGCGCCGACCGCAAGGTCATCCCGGCGTCGCCGAACACGCTCCTGGCCTACCTTCAGGTGATCGCCCTCGGTGTGCGCGGGCTCGCGATGCAGGAGCGCACCCGCGAGCTGCAGCAGGGTGTCTCCGCGGTGCGCCGCGAGTTTGAGCGGTTCGTCGAGCTCCACGATCAGCTCGGGCGTCATCTCGAGAACGCCACCAAGAAGTTCGATGAGACCGACCGCGCACTGGCGCGCGCGTCGGGGGCGATCGAGACGCTGGCCCAGGCGCCGCTCGCCGCCGGCAGCGAGCAAGTCGCGTTACCCCTCGCCATGCCGCCGGAGGTCGAGGACCGATAACGAAGGGGCTTTTCGTGCTGCTCGCCCTCGCGGGCCTGGCGGTCGTCGCGCTCGTCGTCCTCACACGCGATCCGTCAGAGACCCTGGCCGTCGGCGCGCTCATCGCGGGGGCAGCGCTGTCCGTCGCGAGCACGACGGCGCTGGTCAGTCTCACGCTCGAGGAGCGCTGGGCCGTCCACGCCCGCCCGCGTGACCAGGAGGCGCGCCGCCGTCGCGCGGTGCGCAGAGGACTCAGCGTGGGAGGTCTCGTCGCGGCGCTCGCGCTCCTGCGCGCCGTCGATGGCCTGACCGTCCTCACCGGAGGGTTCGTCGTCGCTGGTTTCGCCGTGGCCGAGCTGGTCCTGAGCGCGCGGCCCACCGTCCGTTCGGGTTAGCCTCGAATCGCCTTGGATCTCACGGCGCTCAAGAAGCGCGTCGCCGGGCGTGTCGACGCGCGGGCCGAGGCGCTCGATCGGCTCGCTCTCGCGATCCACTCGCGGCCCGAGCTGGCCTTCGAAGAGCGCTTCGCCGCCGATTCCCTCGTCGCGTACCTGCGCTCGGAGGGAGCCGTGGTCCGCACGGCGGCCGGCGGCCTCGAGACGGCGTTCGTCGCCGAGGCCGGAGGCGGCGGGCCGCTCGTCGCGATCCTCGGCGAATACGACGCGCTTCCGGGCATCGGCCACGCCTGCGGCCACAACCTGATGGGGACCGCGGCGGTGGGTGCGTTCCTGGCGCTCCGCGAGGTGCTGAACGGCATCAAGGGTCGCGTGCGTCTGATCGGCTGCCCGGCTGAGGAGCGCGGCAACGGCAAGGTGCAGCTGATAAGCGGCGGCGTGTTCGAGGGTGTGGATGCCGCCGTGATGTATCACCCCGGCGACCGCGACGAGATCGATCCGTTGATGCTCGCGATGGTGAACCTCGACGTGGAGCTCCTCGGCAAGGCGGCACACGCGGCCGCCGAGCCTCACGAGGGAGTGAACGCCCTCGACGGCCTGGTGCTCGGATGGAACGCGATGTCTGCCCTGCGTCTCCTCGTGCGGAGCGACTCGCGGATCCACGGGATCATCACGGATGGCGGTAAGGCGGCGAACATCATTCCCGATCGCGCCGCCGCGCGGCTGATGGTGCGCTCTCCCGATAATGCCTATCTCGCCGACCTGCGGCGCCGCGTGCTCGCGTGCTTCGAAGGAGCCGCGATCGCCACCGCGTGCCAGCTGAAGGCGGAGTGGAGCGAGGTGTGCGAAGTCGTGAGCACGAACCGGCCGCTCGCGGAGGCGTTCGCCGAGAACGCGAAGGCGCTCGGCCGCACGATGCATCCGCGGCGCCCGAACGATACGCACGGGTCGACGGATATGGGGAACGTGACGACGCTCGTCCCGGGCATCCATCCGTTCCTTTCGATCACGGAAGGGCCCGTGCCGGGTCACTCCACCGCGTTCACCGAGGCGGCGAAGACGCCGCGGGCTCTCGCGACGATGCGGCTCGCGGCGAAGGCGCTGGCGATGACCGCGCTCGACGCGTTCGCCGACGGTTCCCTCATCAAGCGCGCGAAGGAGGCACACAACGGCCGTCACCCGTGACTGGCAGGGCGCGGAACGCGCCCCCGACGAGGCCGCGCGCCTTGCCGCTCTGTATGACCTGGCCGTCGGGCCGATGGAAGGCGGCCCGGACGTGGAATGGTTCGCCGGACTCGCGCGCCGCACCGGCGGGCCGATCCTCGAGCTCGGCTGCGGCACCGGCCGCATCGCGGTGCCGATCGCGCAGGACGGCCATCACGTCGTGGGCCTGGATCAGTCCGCGGCGATGCTCGAGCGCGCGGAGCGCCGCGCCCGGCGCGTGAACGTCGATGTCCGCTGGGTCGAGGGCGATATGCGGGCCTTCTCCTTCGACGAAGCGTTCGCGCTTATCTTCATCGCCCTCAATTCGTTTCTGATGCTCAAGCCGGACGACCGCTGGGCCTGCCTGGCGCGGATGCGCGAGCATCTCGCTCCTCGCGGGAGGATCGCGATCGATGTCTTTCAGCCGGATCCGCAGCTCATCGTCGGTATGGAGGGAGGCGTCGTCGACGAGTGGGAACGCCTCGACCCGGAGACCGGCCGGATGGTCCGGGCGTTTTCGTCCAGCCGCGCCAACGTCGACGGTGTGACGCAGCGCATCTGGTACGACGAGATCGCGGAGGATGGCACGGTGAAGCGGATCACGGGGATCACGACGCTTCACTACCTCTATCGGCGTGAGGCTCAGCTGCTGTTCTCGGAAGCGGGATTCCAGGTCGAGACGCTGCACGGCGACTACGACGGGAATCCCGCCGACGCGCGGTCGCCGAAGCTCCTGCTCGTCACCAAGCGCAAGGAACGCGGAACAGGGCGCGAGCGCAGGAACGCTTGACCGACCTGGTCCTGCGCGGAGGCAGCGTCATCGACGGGACGGGGACGCCCGCGCGCCGCGCCGACGTGGCGATCCGGGACGGCCGCATCGGGGCCATCGGCCGCGATCTCGCCCAAAACGGCGCGCGGGTGATCGATGTCTCCGAGCGGATGATCGCGCCCGGATTCATCGACATCCACTCGCACTCCGACGAGGCGATGTTCGTGAACGATGCGCTCGAAAGCGCGCTGCACATGGGCGTGACGCTCGTGGTCTGTGGCAACTGCGGCGGCTCGTCCGCGCCGGTGAGCGGTCTTGCCGAGGCTGAGCTCGACCGAGAGCTCGCGCGGCTCGACGTGAAGCGGACGTGGTCGACCTTCGGCGAGTACGCCGCGGCGGTGGACCGCGTGGGGCCTGCGATCAACGTGTGTTCGTTCGTCGGGCACGGAACGCTGCGCTCGTGCGTGATGGGCGCGGAGGCGCGAGCGCCGACCGCGGCGGAGCTGGCCGGAATGGGCGCGCTGCTCGCGAAATCGATGGACGAAGGCGCGATCGGCCTCGCTTCCGGGCTGATCTATCCGCCGAGCGCGTTCGGGACCACCGACGAGCTCGCCACGCTCTGCGCGGTCGTGCGCGAGAAGGGTGGTCTGTACGCGAGCCACATCCGCAACGAGAGCACCAAGCTCCTGGATGCCGTCGCGGAGAACCTCGAGATCGGACGGAGGTCTCGTGTCCGGGTGGAACTTTCGCATCACAAGGCGTCAGGGCAGAGGAACTGGGGCAAGGTCAAGGAGTCGACCGCGCTGATCGAGCGCGCGCGAGCGGAGGGCGTCGACGTCACCGCCGATCAATACCCCTACACGGCGTCGTCGACCGGCCTTGCGGTGACCATACCGATCTGGGTCCACGAGGGCGGGACGGCAAAGATGTGCGAGCGCCTTCGCGACCCGGCCGTGCGCGAACGCATCCGCGGCGAAGAGGTCGAGACGGGCCGGGCCTGGGACCGCATCGTCATCGCGCGCGCGCGCCATCACCCCGAGTGGGCGGGGAAGAGCGTGCAGCAGCTCGCGAGCGAGGCTGGGCGCGATCCGCTGGAGTGGTCCTGCGACGCGCTCATCGAGCACGACGGCGCGGTCGACATCGTCCACCACTCCATGAGCGAGGACGACGTGCGCTTTGTCATGGCCAAGGAGTGGGTCTGCATCGGCAGCGACTCGCGCGCCAACGCGCCATACGGCCCGCTCTCCTTCGGAAAGCCACACCCGCGGTCGTACGGCACCTTCCCGCGCGTCCTCGGTCGATATGCACGCGACGAAAGGGTTCTCACCCTCGAGGACGCCGTCCGCAAGATGACGTCCGCGACCGCGTCGCGCCTGCGGCTTCGGGACCGGGGCGTCGTCCGCGAGCGTGCGTGGGCGGATCTGGTGGTGTTCGACCCTGCTCGCGTCACTGACGCGGCGACATACGACGACCCGCATCGCTTTCCCGTCGGGATCGACCACGTGATCGTGCGAGGCGCCTTGGCGCTCGAGGCTGGGGAGACCACGCGCGTGCGCCAGGGACGTTTCCTGCGCCTGGGTGCCGATCTCGGAGGTCCATGAAGGTCGCGATCCTTGCCGAGGGCCAGTTCGCGCCCGCCACCGCGAAGACCGCCATCGGGATCCTGCGCTACGCGCCGTACCCGGTCGTCGCCGTGGTGGACTCCACTCGCTCGGGCAAAGACGCGGCGGACTGCGTGGGTGTGGGGCGAGGCGTGCCCATCGTCGCCAGCGTCGAGGAAGCGGCGGCCCTCGGAGCCGAAATTCTGGTCATCGGGACCGCCGCGGCCGGCGGGCGCATCCCGGACTCGTACCGGCCGGCGCTCGCCCGCGCGCTCGGAAGCGGGCTCGCTGTCTGGAACGGACTGCACGAGCGCGTGCTCGCGGATCCCGTGCTTGCCCAGGCCGCGCGGCGTGGCGGGGGGAGCGTGCGCGAGCTGCGCGAACCGCCGCAGGACCTGCCGATCGGCGGTCACCGACGGCCGCGTGAGGGCGCGACCGTCGTGCTCACGGTAGGCACGGACGCGGCGGTGGGGAAGATGACCGCTGCGCTCGAGATCGTTCGCGGGCTGGAGCGCGGCGGCGCGCGAACCGCGTTCGTCGCCACGGGTCAGACCGGCATCGCCATCGCTGGAGACGGCATCGCCGTCGACGCGGTGGTCGCGGACTTCATCGCGGGCGCGGCGGAGCGCATGGTGTGCGATGCCGCGGAGCGCGCGGACTGGGTGATCGTGGAGGGCCAGGGCTCCCTGACGCACCCGGGCTTCTCCGGCGTCACGCTCGGCCTCCTACATGGGACGGCGCCGCACCTCATGGTCCTCTGCCACGACGCAACCCGCATGACGGTCAAGGGATTCGACCGGGAGGGGCTGCCGCTCCGCGATCTGGCCGAGTGCGTTCGGATCTATGAGGAGGCCGCGTCGTGGAGAAGACCGCCAGGCTTTCCCCGCGCGCGAGTCGTCGCCATCGCGCTGAACACCGCGACGACCGGCGACGACTTCGCCAAGGCCACGATCGCGGACGCCGCCATTCGCACGAAGCTGCCCGTCGCTGATCCGATCCGCGAAGGCGCTGCCGGCGCCGATCGTCTCGCCGAGGCGCTCCGCGCAGCGGTTCCGGCATGAAGACGGAGGTCCGGATCCTCGAGTTGCATCTGGCTGTTCCCTTCGCGATCTCGCGGGCCACACACACGACGAAGAAGGTCGTTCTCGTCGAGCTGCGTGAAGGCGATCGCGTTGCGCGGGGCGAGGGAGTGCCCGACGCGTTCTTCGGCGAGTCGGCGGAGTCCATCGAGCGGGACCTGCATTCGGCCCTCCACCTCGTGCCCGACGACCCGCTCGATCTGGCAATGCTGGCGCTGCGGCTCGACGAGCGCTTCCCGCACGGGGGCGCGGCCTGCTGCGCGATCGACGTCCTCGCGCACGACCGCGCCGCACAGGCCGCCGGTCTGCCTCTGCGCGCGTTCCTCGGCCTCGCCCCGGGAGAGCCGCCGCCGACGTCGTTCACGATCGGTATCGCCGAGCCCGAGGTGATGGCGGAGCGCGCGGCAAAGGCCGCCGCCCAGGGCTTCACCGTGCTGAAGGTGAAGCTCGGGCACGGCGACGACATCGCCATCCTCTCCGCCATCCGCGAGCGGTTCGACGGCGTGATCCGCGTCGATCCGAACGCCGCCTGGTCCGTCGACGAGGCGCCTGCACGTATCGCGCGGTTGGTGCCCTTCGGCATCGAGTTCGTCGAACAACCGACCGCACCGGATGACATCGCGGGTCTCAGCCGGATCCGCGAGCGCTCGGAGCTTCCGATCGTCGTCGACGAGGCGGCGGTCCGCGCGGCCGACGTGCCCCGTCTCGCCGGCGCGTGCGACGGCATCAACGTGAAGCTCCAGAAGTGCGGAGGCGTCGGGCCCGCGCGCGCGATGATCACGGCGGCTCACGAGAGCGGGCTCAAGGTGATGCTCGGATGCCGGGCGGCGGAGACCAGCGTCGCGATCGCCGCCGCCGCCCATCTCGCGCCCGCGGTCGAATGGGCCGACCTCGACGGAAACCTGCTGATCACGGACGATCCGTTCCGCGCGGTCCGCGTCGAGAAGGGACGTTTCGTCTATCCCGACCGGCCCGGTCTCGGCGCGGTCCCGGCGTGAGCTCGCATCGGATCAATGTCGCGATCTTCGCGATCACGTTCGCGGTCTTCGGTCTGGTCGCACTCGCGCTCGTCTGGAGCGGGGACTGGGCGTACGCGGCGCTCGCGAACGTGAACGGCGTCAAGGCGACGACGTTCCGCAGCTTCGGTCCCTGTGCGCTCGCGCCTCCCACCGATTGTTTCGTCGAGGGTCCGATCTCGCTTGAAGGACTGCTGGGCTGGCACCGCTCGTGGGCCGCGTACACGACGGGGCTCACGGCAGCGGCTCCCGTGAGCTTCGGCCGATCGATCTTCACCCCCGATGAGTACGCGCATATGGCCGACGTGCGCAGCGTGTTCAGAGGCGCGGAGATCCTGGCCGCCGCGTCCTTTGCCGTCGCGGCGTTCCGTCTCTGGCGCGCGCGGCGCGAGCGCGACGCCCTCCGCGTCTTAAGCGGCGGCGGGCTCGTAGCGGCGGCGCTCGTCGCGGTCGTCGGTGTCGTCGCGGTCTTCGCGTTCGACCCACTCTTCCTGCTCTTCCACGAGATCTTCTTCCCGCAGGGCAACTTCCTGTTCGACCCGGCGACGAGCAATCTGCTGCGGCTGTATCCAGAGTGGTACTGGCAAGGCATAACGGCCGGAGTGGCGATCTCGTTCATCGCCATCGCCCTGCTCGCCGCCGCGGCCGCCCATCTTGCTCTCCGCCGGGCCTCGACCACATACACTCGCGCCGCATGAAACGCGTTCTGCTCGTCGAGGACCTGCCGCAGGTCGCGCAACACCTTCAGCAGATGCTCTCCCGGGAGAAAGAAGCCGAGCTCGTCGGCGTCGAGAAGGACAGCGAGTCGGCGATCGCGCGCGTGAACACCGAGAAGCCGGACGTCGTGATGATCGACGCGCTCCTCCAGGGGAGCACAACGGGCTTCGATATCGCCAAACGCGTGCGCGCCGCGTCGGCCGGGACCCGGATCATCATCGTGACCGTCCCGCAGCGGCCCGTCGATCCCAAGCCGGAGCAGGGGATCGATGCGGTCTTCGTCCTGCCCGGTGGCGCGAACGAGCTGGCAAGTGCGCTCGCGGTGGGCAAGCGCGAGATCCATCTCAAGGGAAGGATGATCGTCGTCTACTCGCCGAAGGGTGGATCGGGCAAGACGACCATCGCGGTGAACCTCGCGACCGTCCTTCGACGTCGTGGCAGCTCGGTCGCGCTGATGGACGGGGTCATGCAGTTCGGATCGGTTCGTCATGTCCTGCAGGTCCCGCCCGCGACGCGTTCCATCGTCGACCTCCCGACCGGACAGGGGATGCGCACGTCGTTGTCGGAAGTTCTCTGGGAAGGGCCGAGCGGCGTCGCGGTCCTCCTCGCGCCTCCGCGTCCCGAAGAGGCCGAGCTCATGGCCGCGCCGGATGTGGCGACGGCGATGCAGCTGCTGGCTGAGGATCACGACTACGTCATCGTCGATGCGCCCACGAAGCTCTCCGACTAGTCGCTTGCGGTACTGGACATGGCCGACGTGATCCTTCTCGTCGTGACGTACATGCAAGCGTCGGTCGCGAACACGCGCGCCGCCGTCGACACCTTCGAGGCGCTTGGCTACAAGGGCACGAAGCCGATCCTGCTCGTGGTGAACCAGGCCGACAACGCCGCGGGGATGTCCAAGGGCGGCATCGAGCACACGCTCAACCTTCCGGTCGTCGCGGAGATTCCGACGGATTGGAAGGTCGTCGCCGAGTCCTTGAACAAGCAGCAGCCCTTCGTGCTGTCGAGCCCGAACTCCGCCGTCGCGAAAGCGATGGAGGCCCTCGCGAGCACTCTCGTGCAGCAGCAGCGCCGCTAGACCTTTCGCGTGGGAGACGCCGCTGACCGGCCGATAGGCCTGTTCGACTCGGGTGTCGGCGGACTGACGGTGCTGCGTGAGCTGCGGCGCCAGCTTCCGAATGAGTCGACGCTCTATCTCGGCGACGAAGCGCGCATGCCCTACGGTCCCCGTGAGCCCGCCGAGGTGCTCGGCTTCACGCGTGAGGCGATGCGGTGGTTCGCCGGACGCGATTGCAAGCTCGTCGTCATCGCGTGCAACACCGCGACGTCGGTCGCGCTCGAGGCGGTCCGCGACGAGTCTTCGGTTCCGATCATTGGGGTCATCCGTCCTGGCGCCGCCGCGGCCTTGACCGCGACAGCGCGCCGGGCGATCGGCGTGCTCGCGACCGTCCTCACGGTGCGCTCGGGCGCGTACATCCGCGCGCTCCGCGACCTCGACCCGCTCGTCGACGTCGCGCAGCAGGCGTGTCCGAAGCTTGTGCCGCTCGTCGAGGAAGGGCGGTCGAACACCGCCGAGGCCGAGGACGCGGTCCGCGAGTACGTCGAGCCACTGCTCACGGAGGGCGGCGTGGTGCGGCCGGTCGTCGACACGCTGTTGCTCGGGTGCACGCATTACCCGCTGCTCCGGCCGATCATCGAGAAGGTCGCAGGCCGGGATGTCCGCGTCGTCGACTCTGCCGCGACGACGGCGCTCGCGGTGCGCGAGGTGCTGGCCTCGCACCGCATGGTCCGCGAAGCAGGCCGCGCGGAACATCACGTCTTCTGCACCGGCTCGGTCGAGCGATTTCGCGCGATCGCGCGCGCGATCTTCCAGGAGGACCCGCCGGACGTAGCGGAGACGCGGCTCCAAACGTGAGCGTCGTCTCGGCCATCACCGGCCTGCCGTATGTCGGGAAGACCACCCTCTTCAACCTCGTGACCGGCGGGCACGCGGCCACCGGCTCCTTCTCCGGCGCGGAGGCCGAGACGAACGTTGGAGTCGCGAAGGTGCCGGACGAGCGCGTCGACCAGCTCGCCGCGCTCTACCGGCCCAAGAAGACGACGCACGCGGAGGTGATGTACCGCGACCTCGGGCTGGCGCACGCCGAGAAACCCGGTCAAGGCATCTCGCCGCAGAAGCTCGGCGACCTACGGACCGCCGACGCCCTCGTCCACGTCGTACGCGCGTTCGGTGACCCGTCCGTGCCACACGTCGACGGATCGGTCGATCCGGTCCGCGATCTCGGGGCCGTGGAGCTCGAGCTGCTCTTCGCCGATCACGGCGTGGTCGAGCGACGTCTCGAGCGCATTGAGCCCGAGCTTCGGAGCGCGAAGGGCGTCGAGCGCGAGACCAAGGAGCGCGAGAAGGCGGTGCTCCAGAAGGCCCTCGCGGCGCTCGACGTCGAGCGGCCGCTACGCGATCTGGACCTCGACCCCGAAGAAGAGAAGGCGATCCGTGGTTTCCGCTTTCTCACGCGCATGCCTGTCCTCGTCGCTGTCAATCTCGACGAGGCGGATATCGCGGCGCCGGAGAAGGTGCTCGGTCCCGTGCGTGTGGCGGCGAGCGCGCACCGCGCGAGCGCGGTCGTACCCGTCTGCGCCAAGATCGAGGCCGAGATCGCCGAGCTTCCGCCTGACGAGGCGGCCGCATTTCGAAAGGAGCTCGGACTTTCCGAGCCCGCGCTCCACCGTCTGATCCGCGCGACGTACGAGCTGCTGGGACTCTGCTCGTTCTTCACGACCGGCGAGGACGAAGTTCGCGCGTGGACGGTGCCGTGCGGCGCGCCCGCGCAGCAGGCGGCGGGCGTCATTCACACGGATCTCGAGCGGGGCTTCATTCGCGCCGAGGTCATCCAATGGGACGAGCTGCTGAAGGCGGGGAGCGAGGCCGAGGCGAAGCGGCGGGGAGTCATGCGGACAGAGGGAAAGGCGTATCCGATAAAGGACGGCGAGATCATGCACGTCCTCTTTAATGTTTGACCTCGTCTCGATCGGGCACGCCGCGCGCGATGAGTTCGAGGGCGATCCGGAGTGGCGCATCGGCGGCACCGCGGTGTACGCGGCGGCGGCGGCCGCGCGGCTCGGGGACCGCGTGGCCCTCCTCACACGCGCCGGCCCGAGAGAGCGGGAGCGCCTGGCCACACGCTGCGCGGAGCTCGGGATCGAGCTTCACGCGCTCGAGAGCGAAACGACCACGACGTTCGCGTTCCGCTACATCGACGGGAAGAGAAAGCTGCGCCTCAAGTCGCGCGCTCGGGGCATCGGCGCGCCGGCCGTCCCCGCGCCGCTTCGCGCGACGCGCAGCGTGGTGCTCGCATCCATCGCCCACGAGCTCGATCTGTCGCTATTCGACGCGTTCGCGGATGTGCCCCGGGTCCTCGCGGCGCAGGGCTACCTGCGCTCGTGGGACGCCGACGGCTCCATCCACCGGCGCGAATGGGACGAAGCGCATGAGGTCCTTGGGCGCGTCGCCGTCGCGGTGGTCAGCGAAGAGGACATCGAAGGCGACCTCGACCTTGCGCGCGGCTGGGCGCGCGCCGCGCCGGTGATCGTCACGGTCGCGGAACGCGGCGCCGTCGTGCTACGCGGCGGGCGGGAGGTCCTCGTCCCAGGCTTTCCGGCGGAGCGCGTCGTGGACCCGACCGGCGCGGGGGACGCCTTCTGCGCCGGACTCGCGCTCTCCCTCGCCGAGGGGAAGGACCTGGAGGAGGCGGCGCGCTTCGCCAACGCCGTCGGGTCGTTCGCCGTCGAGGCGGTCGGGGTCGCCGGTCTCGCCACGCGGGAGCAGGTAGAGGCGCGGATGCGCGCTCACATGCCGTCCTCGTCCGCGGACGGGACGCCCTCCGGCGGCGCTCCTCCGGGCCGGACGATCCCGTAGTCATCTTCGACGGGCGCCGAAAGCTCGAGTCCCGAGGACCGCATGTGCTCGAGCTCGTGGGCGTAGTCGCGCAGCTTCTGCGCGGCGTCGGTCAGCGTCTTGGCGCCATCCATCGCCCATCTGCCGCGGATCGTCAGGCTGCCGCACTCGGGGCATTCGTGAATCGGGTCACCGTGCGCGAGCTCCTCGAGTTCGCTGTCGTTCATTCGTCCTCCTCGCAAAAGACGCATCGGCGATTCCTCGCCCGGGCGCACGGGCGGCGCCAGCCTTCTTCCGTGCCGATTCGTACATCGGTCGCCGCTTGCGGTCACTGGGTCGGCGTGGTCTTGGTCTCTCCCGAGTAGGGCTTGATGTCCTGCGCGTAGAGCCGCGCCCAGGTGCCATCGCGGATCGCGCCGGCGAGCCACGCGTTCACGAAGGGGAGGAAGCCCTGACGATCGCCCGCGGCGTTCTTCTTCACGCCGATCGAGTAGCGCTCGGTGGTCACGTACCGTCCGACGAGCTTCGTGTTCGGATCAAGCTTCACCAGGTTCCACAGGATCGCCTCGTCCGCGCCGATCGCGTCGACCTGACCCTCCCGGAGTGCGCCAAGGCATGACGCATACGTGTCGAGTGACAGCGTCCTGGCGAACGCGCTCGCCTCGATCACGTGCTCGCCGACCGCCGTGTCCCGCTGGACGCAGACCGTCTTGGTGTCGAGGTCGGGCAGGTCCTTGATCGCGTCGTCCGACGACTTGACCAGGATGCGCTCGCCGGTCACGAAGTAGGGATCGCTGAGGTCGACGGGCAGATCCGGGCCGGCGCCGGCTTCGGGCGGTGCGAGGCGCGCGATGGTCACGTCGGCTTGGGCGCTCGTGAGCGCCGAGACCGCCGTAGTCCGGTCCACGGATATCCAATCGATCACGGAGGTGAGGTCCTGCTGCGGGCCGAAGATCGCCTTCGCCAGCTCGCCGCCCAGGTCGATCTCGAAGCCAGTGCGCAGGCCGCTGGAGTCGTGCACCGCGAACGGCATGTCTTTGTCGAGCACCCCGATCCGGATCTTGCTTCTGGTCTGCAGTGCGTACATGTAGGTGGCCAGCTCGAACCTCGGCCGGGCCGAGGTCGGACGCGCCGTCGGGGTGGGCGCCTCCTGGGCGGGCTGCGGTATGCACCCCGCAAGGAGGATCGCGATCAGCACGATCGCGCTGCGAGACCGTGCCTGCACCAAACGAGCGTACCGGTCGTCCCATCGCGCATCGTGAATTAGGCTCGCGGCCGTGGACCATTTCGGACCCGCCCGGTCCGGCCTGGGCTCGTTCTCCGGTGAAGGGGCGGCGTATGCCTGCGACGATCGTGGCCGCGAGCTCTTCGCCGAGCGTCCGGATGAGCTGTTTCCCGCGGCGTCGGTGATAAAGCTGCCCCTGGTGATGGCGCTGTATGCCGACGCCGCCCGCGGCGAGATCGATCTCGACGAACGCTTGCGGGTGGGGGAGCGCGTGGATGGCAGCGGGGTGCTCCGGCGCATGCGAGACGTCGAGGCTCTCTCGGTGCGTGACCTCGCGGCGCTGTCGATCATCGTCTCGGACAACACCGCGACGAATCTGCTGGTCGACCGCTTCGGCCTGGATCGAGTTAACCAGCGGATGCGCGAGTGGGGCTGCGCGCAGAGCGTTTTCGGCCGGAAGATGTACGACTTCGACGCCGCCAGGTGCGGCAAGGAGAACCTCATGACCGCGCGCGAGACCGCCTCGCTTCTCCTGCGGTTGCTGCGCGGAGAGTGCGGTGACCGCTCCACGAGCGACGCGGTGATCGCGATCCTCGACGAGTGCCAGGACCGGACGATGCTGCGGCGCTACCTCCCGTACGGGGCAAAGGTGGCGCACAAGACCGGGACCCTCGACGAGTCTCGAAACGACGCCGCGCTCGTCCGCGGAGAGCGGCCGGTCGTGGTCGCGGCCTTCACGCGGAAGCTGACCGACACGGGTGCGGCTGTCTCGTGGCTCGGTGTGCTCGGCTGGTGCGCGTACCGCGCCGCGGGGAATTCGGGCGGAGCCCTTCCCCCGGAGCTCGTGCGTACCGCATGATTCGGGCGTGAGAGGGCGCGCCGTTCATCGGCGCGATCGACGCGGCCAGCGTGCGGGGCGATCGCTGGCCGCGCTTGCCCTGTCGCTTGCGGGCCTGGTGCTCGCCGCGGCGTTCGTCGGCATCACCGTCCAGGCGAACGCGATCGCGCGAGAGATCGCCGGCTATCACGCGGATATCGCGGCCGCGCAGGCGGAGCAGGCCGCCCGGATCGCGCACCTCGCCGAGCAGCAGACGCCCGACTACGTGAGAGAAAAGGCCCGCGACTACGGGTACATCGGTGCGAACGAGTCGCTCATCGCGGTCGAGAAGAACGGGCAGACGAGCGCCCCGTCGTCCCAGGTTGTACCTGCGAGCTTCTCGCGGATCGGGCGTTGGATCACATTCTTCTTTGGGACGCGATAGAAGTTAGAATGTGATCGCGGGGTGGAGCAGCGGTAGCTCGTTGGGCTCATAACCCAAAGGCCGAAGGTTCGAATCCTTCCCCCGCAACAGCAGGCGCAACTCCAGCGGCACTCAGCGAGTCCTATTGGCACGAGCCTCGTTGTTTGATACATGATCGTGAATGCCATATCGCGATCCCGAGCAGCGCCGCGCCTACGGGCGCGAATGGATGCGCCGAAACCCCGAGAAAGCTCGAGAGGCTATGCGGCGCTGACGGCGAGCGCATCCGGCGGAGCACAACGCTGAGGGTCGCAGCTATTACGCGCGTCATCGCGAACGGCTGGCCGTCTACTTCGCGGCCTACTTCCGCGCGCATCGTGAACTGAGGCAGGCGATCAGCGCGCGGCGGCGCGCTCGGGAACTGGCCGCGGACGGCGACTACACAACATCCGAATGGATGGAGTTGTTGCGCAGGTACGACTACCGGTGTGCGTATTGCGGCGCGACTGGCCCGCTCGAGCCCGACCACAGGGTGCCGCTTGCGCGAGGAGGGACAAATTTCATCGCGAATATCTTGCCCGCCTGCTCGCGGTGTAATCGCCGTAAGCGACTCTTGACTGATGTCGAGTTCCGCGCCCGCCTGGCCGCGGAGAAGCGCCGCTCAGCCGCGGATTACGACTTCTCCCGCGTTCTCATCATGTAGTAGAAGAAGCCGCCGATGAGCAGCACCGGAAGCAGGCTGAGGATGATCGAGCCTACGGTCGAGATCGGCGTGTCGCTCGACTCATAGACCAGCTGCACTGGACTCTCCGGATGTGCGGCGTTGTAGTCGAGGACGGCCTTCGAGAAGAGCTGGTCTTGTTCGGGGATTGTGGCCTGCTCCTTCCGGCCGTCGCTGAAGGTGAGCGTTGCTCTCGTGCCGACGATCGCGACGGCCCGGACTTTGCCCGCCTGAACGTCCTGGATCGCTTGAGTGAGAGACACCTGCGGTACCGCGGGCGTCTGGGAGCGGTACGCGTAGAGCAGCGCGAGGCCCATGACGACCAGGAGGAGCGTGAGAAGACCATTCATCAAGACGCGATTGGGTCGTTGCCGACCAGCGCTCGTACCGGACGGCATCGCGAGCTCAGCGGAGTCACGAAAGGCGCCGCAGCGACACGCGGCGCCACCGACCTCGCGATAGCAGGGGCGCTCGATCCCCGGTTCCGCACGATCTCGCGACTGCATGGCGTCGCGGTCGTGCCACTCGAAGGTGTGGCCACAGGTCGCGCAAATCGCACGTTTATCAGTCAACTTCTTCGACTCGCGCCGATACACTAGGTCCCCACGGCTGGGTAGCTCAGTGGTAGAGCAGCCGACTCATAACCGGCAGGTTCGTGGGTCCGATCCCCACCCCAGCCACCAGTGACCCCTTCCGCGATCCGGGCGACCGTCCGCGATTACATCCGTGCGCACAAGATCCTGGAGCCTGGCCCGCTCGTCGTCGCGGTCTCGGGTGGCGCCGATTCCATCGCGTTGCTGCTACTTCTCGCCGATCTCGCGGCTGAGTTCGGCCTGAGCCTTCATGTCGCGCACTTCGACCACCGGACCCGTCCGAAGCAGTCCGCCGCCGACGCGGACTTCGTCGCCAAGCTCGCGAACCGGGTCGGCGCGCCCATCCGCGTCGGACGCGCGAACACGCCGACGAGAAGCGAGGACGATGCGCGCCGGGCGCGCTACGAGTTCCTCCGACGCGCCGCGCTGGAGATCGGCGCGACCGCGGTCGCCACGGGACACACCCGGGACGATCAGGCCGAGACCGTGCTCCTCCACCTCGTCCGCGGCAGCGGTCTTGTGGGCCTCGCCGGCATCCGCCCGCTGCGCGACGGTATCGCCCGCCCGCTCCTGGCGATCGGGCGCAAGGACACCGCTGCGGTGTGCCGGGCGGCCCGGATCCGGCCCCGGCTCGATCCGACGAACCGCTCGCTCAAATACGCGCGCAACCGCGTGCGGCTCAAGGTCATCCCGGAGCTCGCGAAGATCAATCCGCGCACGACCGAGGCGATCGCGCGTCTCGCCGACGCCGCGGCGGCGCTCGAAGGCGCGGAAGAACGGGCGGTCGCGGAGGCGCTCGCGAGCGCGACACGCGGGGACGGAATCGCTGTCGATGCGCTCGCCGACGACGAGCTGCGGGGACAGGTGCTCGCGCTCGCGTGGACCCTCGCGACGGCGCGAACGCTCACGGCCCGGCACCGCACGGCGCTCGAGCGGCTCACCGCGACCACAGACGGCACGCGGTCGATCGACCTTCCCGGCGGTCGCGCGCTACGCGAGTACGCCGTGCTTCGCATCGTCACCGACCGGTCGGAGGCACCTCAAGATGGAGCGACGCGCCTCGAGCAGGGGCGGGAGATCACCTGGAACGGCTGGCGCCTGGCTCTCGGCGGATCCGGGGAACGCGAGGGCGCGGCAGAGGCGCATGTTCCTGTGGATCTGGTCAGAACGTTGGAAGTGCGCGCACGCCGTCCCGGCGACCGACTTCGCGGGCCACGCGGACGCAAGCTTCAGGACGTTTTCACCGACGCCAAAGTGCCGCTGGAGCTGCGCCCGCGCTGGCCTGTGATCAGCACCGCGGACGGCATTTGGTGGATCCCGGGCCTCACCAGAGCCCCGCTCGACGGCAAGGGGATGAGGCTTGCGGTAGCGGCTCCGGCGCACTTTGGGAACGTCCTTTGGACCGCCCGCGTTAGACAAGTAACATCGAAAGACGAGCGGACCGCGAAGCGGTCGCGGAGAGGACCTAGTAGCTGAACCTCGACAACCGGATCTTCAAGAACGGCATCCTGACGCTGCTCCTGGTGGTCATGGGGCTGGCTTTGCTGTACGCATACCGGTCGCAGACGCCCGCGGTCCCCGAGGTCTCGATCACCGCGGCGATCCAGGACATCCAGGCCGGCAAGATCAAGACGGTCACCGTTATCGGCAATAAGGCAACGCTGGACTTCCGCAACGGGACCAATAAGGAACAGGCGCAGCTCCAGGAGCAGGACCAGCTCCTGTCGAAGACGGTCACCGACTACAACACGGCGAATCCGTCGCAGACCGTCGAGCTCAAATACCAGCAGGACAACAACTCGCTCTCGATCGTCGGCTCGATCGTTCTGAGCCTTTTGCCGGTCCTCCTGATCGGCGGCTTCTTCTTCTACATGATGCGTCAGGCGCAGGGGACGAATAACCAGGCGCTGTCGTTCGGAAAGAGCCGCGCGCGCATGTTCATCGGCAACAAGCCGACCGTGACGTTCGACGACGTCGCCGGCGTAGAGGAGGCCAAGCAGGAGCTGACCGAAGTGGTCGAGTTCCTGAAGTACCCAGAGAAGTTCAGCTCTCTCGGCGCCCGTATTCCGCGTGGCGTGTTGCTCGTGGGCCCGCCCGGTACCGGCAAGACGATGCTCGCACGCGCGGTGGCGGGAGAAGCGGGCGTGCCCTTCTTCTCGATCTCGGGCTCCGAGTTCGTTGAGATGTTCGTCGGCGTGGGCGCATCGCGCGTGCGCGATCTATTCGATCAGGCCAAGCGCAACGCGCCGTGCATCGTGTTCATCGACGAGATCGACGCGGTCGGCCGCCAGCGCGGTGCCGGCCTCGGCGGCTCGCACGATGAGCGCGAGCAGACCCTGAACCAGATCCTCGTCGAGATGGACGGCTTCGACACCGGCACCAACGTGATCGTCGTCGCCGCCACGAACCGACCCGACGTCCTCGACCCGGCCCTCCTCCGGCCCGGCCGCTTCGACCGCCAGGTCGTGCTCGATCGCCCCGACATCAAGGGCCGCAAGGCGATCCTCGATGTGCACGTCCGCGGCAAGCCGCTCGACAAGAATGTCGATCTGCTCCGAATCGGCCAGATCTCGCCCGGCTTCTCGGGCGCGGACCTGGCGAATGTCGTGAACGAGGCCGCGATCCTGGCCGCGCGCCGGAACAAGAAGCAGATCGGCCAGATCGACTTCGAGGAGGCTCTCGAGAAGGTCGCACTCGGCCCGGAGCGCCGCTCGCGTGTCATCACCGAGAAGGAGAAGTGGATCGTGGCCTACCACGAGGCCGGCCACGCGCTCTGCTTCAAGCTGCTCAAGCACACCAACCCGGTACACAAGATCTCGATCGTCGCGCGCGGGATGGCCATGGGCGTCACCTGGTCGCTCCCTCAGGAAGACCGCTACTTCCGCACCCGCACGGAGTTCGAGGACGACATCGCCGCCGCGCTGGGCGGCTGGGTCGCCGAGCAGCTCCACCTTGAGGGCGACGCGACGACGGGGGCTTCGAACGACATCGAGAAGGCCACCGAAATGGCCCGCCAGATGGTCACGAAGTTCGGGATGAGCGAGAAGCTCGGGCCGCTGCAGTACGGCAAGACCGACGAGCTCATCTTCCTCGGGCGCCAGATCCAGGAGGAGCGGAACTACTCCGAAGACGTGGCCAAGATCATCGACTCCGAGGTCCACGATATCGTCGACCGCGCGCGGCAGCGCGCGTACGAGGTGCTGACCACCAATCGCGAGAAGCTCGATCTGATCGTCAGCAAGCTCATCGAGCAGGAAACGCTCGAGTCGGACGAGTTCAACAAGCTCTTCGAAGGCGGCGACGAAGGCGTACCGGTGGCCGCCTCCACACCCGGGCCCGACGCGACACCTCCGGGCGCTCCCGCCGGCGAGGATCGCCGTCGCGAGAAGGGTGAGAAGGGCAAGGGCCCGGCTCCCGCTCCGACACCCGCCTAGCAATTCGGCGCTCGCTCATAACGACGGGCACGCCACTTGCTTGTACTCAGTGCCGATGGCCGAACTCGTGACCACAACGATGGAGCGGATCGAGCGCAGCGACTCGGTGCGTCTGGTCGCGCTCTGGGCGTTCACGGCACTTCTCGCGGTCGCCTTCCTAGCCATGCTCGTCGGCGACCAGGTCCAAGCCGCCAGCCTCTAGACGCCCTAGCGTCCGCGCGTGCGGCTCTTCATCGCGATCCCTCTTCCGCCGGAGATCGCCCAACGCGCGTTCGCGGTCCTTCCTCAGGCCATCCCGGCCCTGCGCCGGGTCCAGCCCGAGAACCTCCACGTCACTCTCGCATTCCTGGGCGAAACGCCGGAATCGCGCTTACCCGACGTCGCGGGGGCCGCTGAGGAAGCTGTGACGGACGTGCGCCCATTCCGGCTCGTTTTTGACCGGGCAGGCCGCTTCCCCGAGCGTGGCCGGCCGCGCGTCGTGTGGCTGGGAATGGCCGAGGGGAGGGCGAGCGTCGAGCGCCTCGGGGCCGGTCTCTCCCGAGCGCTGCGCGAAAGCGCGCTCGATTTCGAGGACCGTCCGGTTTCCCCGCATCTCACGCTCGCGCGCGTCCGCGAGGAGGCGACCGCCGCGGAGGCTCGCACCGTCGCCGCGGCTGTCGATGGGCTCGCAGTCGTTCCGCTCGAGGTCAACGTTTCAGCGATCGTCATCGTCCGAAGCGTCCTATCGCCGAAGGGCTCGCGATATACCACCCTTGCGACCGCGCCGCTTGTGGCCTGAGCCGAGGCAGAACGCACACAAAACAGCGGGAATCGACCCGTCCGTGCTGGTGTTCTCGATTTCCGACCGCTAACCTCGGAAATCGGAGGCAACGTGAGACCGATCGCCGTGATCTACGAAAACGACTCCTGGCTCAAGCCAGTCTTCGCGGCGCTCGAGGCGGTCGGCGCGCCGTATGTGCCGCTCTATGCCGTGGACGCCACGTTCGACCCCGCCGGGCCGGCGCCGGAGTGGTCCCTCGCGGTGAACAAGGTCTCGCCCTCGAGCTACCTGCGCGACCACGGTTCGGCGATCCCATTCGCACGCGCGTTTCTGCCCTTTCTGGAGGACCGGGACGTGCCTGTCGTCAACGGGAGCGCGGCTTTCCGACTCGAGACCTCCAAGGCGCAGCAACTGCTCCTTCTTCAGTCGCTGGGCATTCGCGCACCGCGGGCGCGAGTCGTAACGAGGCGAGCGCGACTCTCCGCGGTCGCCGCCGGTCTGCACTTCCCCGTGATCGTGAAACCCAGCGTCGGAGGTTCAGGTGCGTTGATGCGCCGCTTCGAGGACCCCGAGGAGCTTGACGCCGCGGGACCTTCGCTCGATCTCGGACCCGACGGCAGTGGGCTCGTGCAGGAATACCTCGAACCCATCGACGGTGCGATCGCTCGCATCGAGTTCTTGGACGGCGAATTTCTCTACGCAATCAGTATCACCAACGACCGCGATCAGGATTTCAACCTCTGCCCGGCGGATATTTGCCAGGTGCCCGATCCGGCCGCGCGGTTCGACAAAAATCCACTGGACGCCCCCACGAAGAGGCCGCTACGGATCGCGGCGTTCGACCCTCCAGCCGAAATGATTGAGGCGGTGCTCCGCATCGCGCGCGCCGGAAAGCTCGACGTCGGCGGTGTCGAGTACTTGGTGGCGGCGCGCGATGGTCTTCCATACGTCTATGACATCAACGCTCTTTCCAATTTCGTCACCGACGCGCCGTCGCTCGTCGGCTTCGATCCCCACGCGCGGTTCGCCCGATGGCTCGTCGATCGTGCAACGCGCTCTTCAGAACAAGCCTTCGAGGAGGTCCTTCGATGATCCGCAAGGCCGACCCCTACCGCGACACCGACGTGATCGACGCCCGCGCGCCACGGACAAATCAGGCGATCGTTGGGACGC
>WNGI01000163.1_pt1 | contig 63522 bp, 58 predicted proteins | sample 5400621 | NCBI WGS metagenome assembly WNGI01 (sample SAMN13153374, study PRJNA577476) | soil metagenome | isolation source: 20 cm soil or saprolite under Garry oak tree replicate 1 | place: USA:California | collected 2016-06-15 | reverse complement strand
GAAGTGCAGAACACCGATAACGTGGTGTTAATCAAAGCGCAGAAAATTTTTCCCCTTATCAGCGAGGGCCTGGTCGGCTCCGAATCGCATGATTTTCATTAACTGTCATCCCGAGCGCAAGCCGAGGGATCCCGATGAAGTTACCTTAAAGGTTTCGCGGCGGGATCCCTCGGCTTGCGCTCGGGATAACGGGTCAATGCTTGGTGCCTCGCCCTACTCGCCGGCGTGGCGTTTTGCGGTTGGCTTGGGTTCGCTGATTTCCTGAGCGGGTTGGTCGCCCATCCAATCGGTGTGGAAAATTCCGGGTTTATCGATGCGCTCGTAAGTATGCGCGCCAAAGAAGTCGCGCTGCGCTTGCAGCAAATTCGCTGGCAAACGTGCGGACCGATAGCTGTCGAAATAGGCCAGGGAAGCGCTAAAGGCGGGCACGGCCACGCCGTAATTGATGGCAGCTGAAACCGCGACGCGCCAATTGTGCTGCGTTTTGGCGATGATGTCGGTGAAATATTGGTCAAGCAGCAAATTGTGCAGCTTCGGATCGCGCGCGTAAGCCTCGGTGATGCGGTTAAGGAATTTCGCGCGAATGATGCATCCCCCGCGCCAGATCGTCGCGATGTCACCAAAGTTCAAATCCCAATTGTAAGAGGTGCTGGCGGCGCCGAGTAACTCCATACCCTGGGCGTAGGAAACAATTTTCGAAGCGTAAAGCGCGTCGTGCACGGCTTGGATAAGCTCGTCCCGATTGCCGCTGAAAGTGGGCAATTGCGGCTGCGGCAGTATTTTCGATGCAGCCACACGTTCTTCTTTACGCGACGAAATCACGCGCGCTTCGACTGCGGCGTTGATGGTTGAGATGACGACAGATTGACTCAGGGCGGACTGTAAAGTCCAAAGTCCGGTCCCTTTTTGGCCGGCCTTATCGAGAATGACATCGACCAAGGGTTTGCCGGTATCGGGGTCGCGTTTGCGAAAAATTTCTGCGGTGATCTCGATGAGATAACTTTCAAGTGCGCCGCGATTCCACTGCGCGAAGATGTCGGCAAGATCTTGGGCTTCGAGTCCGAGGACATTTTTTAAAATGGCATAGGCTTCGCAAATCAACTGCATGTCGCCGTATTCGATGCCGTTGTGGACCATCTTGACGTAGTGTCCGGCTCCGTCCGGCCCCATGTAGCGACAGCACGGCTCGCCATCGACTTGGGCCGCGATCTTGCGGAAAATAGGCGCAATTATTTCGTAAGCTTCGCGGGAGCCGCCCGGCATGAGAGAAGGGCCTTTAAGGGCGCCTTCTTCGCCACCGGAGACGCCGCACCCGATATAATGAATTCCCTTTCCTTCGAGATCATGGAAGCGCCGCTGGGTATCGGTGAAAAGTGAGTTTCCGCCGTCGATAAGAACGTCACCTGTTTCCAAAAGCGGGGCGACCTCGGCGATCACTTGATCAACCGGTTTGCCCGCTTTGATCATCATCATCGCTTTGCGCGGACGTTTCAGCGCGCCGATGAATTCTTCGATCGTCTTGGTCGGCGTGATTTTTTTTCCTTTGCCGCGGGTGGTCACAAATTTTTCGGTGACCGCAGTAGTGCGATTAAAAACGGCGACGGGAAATCCCTTCGATTCCATGTTGAGCGCAAGATTCTCGCCCATCACCGCCAGGCCGATCAGGCCAATATCCGATTGCATCGTCATGATTTTGAGGAACTGGTTTTAAGGTGCATTTAATTCAAGGCAATGCAGTAAACGAGTAACCCCTGCAAATGGCAAATCGCGATTGTGAAGTGGCGTTGGTGAGCGGCCCGCTCAGCTCCATTTCGCCAGACACCACGTCAGGCGCAGGTGCGATCGTTGAGTTTTTTGGAAATGTTCGTCCGCTGGAAAACGGAGAACAGATTGATGGAATCGAATACGAGGCGCATCGTGAAATGGCTGAGCATCAACTGCAAAAAGTTGCACACGAAGCCGCGGAGCGATTCGATCTTCTGGCGATCCAGCTGCAGCATGGTGTCGGTTTCGTCGCAGTGGGTGAAACCTCATTATTCTTGCGAGTCGCGGCCGCTCATCGAGGTGCCGCATTCGAAGCGAGCCGGTGGATCGTGGATGAGTTAAAGAAGCGGGTACCGATTTGGAAATCGGTTAGGTTCCGGGTTGGACAGAAGAAGGGAAAAGGAACTTCTATTCCGGCGTTGGTATGAATTGGGCGAATCGTCTTACTCTCAGCCGACTTGCCTTAACCATTTTGTTTGTGGCGGCGTTGAGCTCGCCCTGGCGTTACGCACACACCACCGCGCTAATCACTTTTCTCGTCGCTGGCATTACCGATTTTTTTGATGGCGAGATCGCGCGCCGTTATCAAACGGTCACTAACTTCGGAAAGTTGATGGATCCGCTGGTGGACAAAATCATGATCGCGGCGGCCTTCATCTCGCTCGTGCCATTGCGGGCGATCCCAGCGTGGGCGGCGACGGTGGTCGTCGGTCGAGACTTTCTAATTACGGGACTGCGCTTAATGGCGAGCGCAAAAGGGCAGGTGTTAACAGCGGAGCGTTTGGGTAAACACAAGACTTCCTGGCAAATAATTACTGTCATTTTCTTTCTCACCTTGCTCGCGATCGCGGAATGGAGGGGGAACATCATGGCGAGCGATTGGTGGCAGCGCGCCTGGAACGAAGCGGGGGCCGCCTTGGTATGGTTGACTGTCGCGCTGACCCTTTACTCCGGCCTTGGCTACGCTTGGCGGCACCGCGCTGTCATCGAGGCAGATCTTTAATCGAAAGCAACAGTCCCGGGTGGCAGACTCCTGATCTACCGATTGTCCTTTAGAAGGAAATGGTTATTCCGGCAAAGTAGCGATTGCGGGAATAGGAAGTGATATCTTGAGGGGATTGCAATACGGTTGCACGCGACGGGCGGTCCACTTCGGTGTAACGGTAACCGACATTAACTGCGCAATGTTGCGTAATGGCGTAGCGCACGGAAGGCGTGATATCAAAAATATTTTCGGTCGCTGATCCTCCGAGAGATCTGCTCGAGATCTGATTGGTAGTTGCAGTGTCGCCGTGAGAGTAGATGAGCGCGAGGCTGGCAGAGATCCGCGCGGTTATTGCATAATTCAATTTCAGGTTGGTTCGAAAAGTCTCGCGCCCCGCGCCCTGCTGCAGGTCGGACTCTTCGATTGAGTAACGACTTGTCCAGATGATATAAGTGCCGGCGCTCGATCGCCGACTCGATGTTCTCCCTTGTGACCCCAGCTGATACTCAAGTGATGTCTCCACATAAGGCGAAGTCTGCCCTCCACCGTTGTCCGATGAGCGAAACTGTATGCCACTGCGCAAATCGGCTCTGAAACGTGGACTAAAGGATTGCTCCAGCCCTGCGATTAGGGATTGAGTGGTCGATCCCCCCTGATTGTTTTGAGTTTCATTAATACTGAACCGGTACTCCCCGGAAACGGTTGTGGTTGGCATCCAAAGATACCGCAGGTGCTCCGAAAATGAGTGTTGCAGACGATCGCGTCCCGAGGCCGCTGAGCTTTCATACTCGAGCGCGTTAAGAGAATAGCCGGTGACACTCGACCACCTAGGTGACAAGCTGTAATGAAGGGAAAGGCGATCGTCCGTACGAAAGTAATTTCCCAGCCGGCGATTTGCGGTGAACTCGGTGCTATACTCCGGCTGCGATTCATAGGCTGACGATGTCAAAAAGTTGAGCGTCAAGCGCGGCGTGACTTTATACGCCAGGGAAAAGGTCAGGTAGACGATCGGGTCATAATACCGACCGCCAGGATGATCAAAATAATAGTTGATTCCGCCTCCTGTTAAGAGGTCCATGGCGAGCCGGGCGTTGCCGAATCGATATCCAAAGGTGCCAGTAGGATTTGCATACCAGGAGGGTGAACCGGTTGGAGTCAGGTTTACGTTATCGTCGTAGCCACCGTTGAGCGAACCGGAAAGCTGGAAATGCCGACCAATATTGAATTCCGGAGCGTTGACTTCGGTGCCAGCTACCGGGCTCCACTCATCGGGACGAATTTGAATAGGTGCTTCGGGGATGAATTCGGAGGAGGGCGTTGCCTCCGTTTGGTCCTCAGTCTCCGACTCAGCCGCAGGCAAATCCTCTTGTGCTTCCAATTGTCCGGCAATAGCTAGGCCGGCGAGGACAAGGGCGGCAAGCCGAGGATAATTGGTAATTGTCACGATATCTATAATGGAACGCGTCTTCGAGGATTGCGATTGAAACAAAATAGTCGCGGCAGCGTAAAAACTCACTCTATGCAAATCAACCTTTTTCCCCGTTTAAAGCTTGAGAGCGCGATTCGTGCCGAATAGGCGGTTGGATTTGGGGTTAAGCGGGTGAAGGGAATCGAACCCTCGTCAGTAGCTTGGAAGGCTACAGCTTTACCATTAAGCTACACCCGCGTTAGGGCTGCACAAATTGCCGTGCCTGCGTCTTCCTGCCAAGTGCTTTTTCCATGGCATCGCGACTTGCCAATTCCTGCCGTCGCCACTAGCACTCTCCTATGAAACGAATCGCCCTTTTCTTCCTCCTCGCCGCGGCCGCCTCTCTCCGTGCGGATCTTACTCTCGTCCAGAAGGTCGACATGGCTGGGACACCTGGTGAAATGACGATCAAGTTCAAAGGCGATAAGGTCCGGGTAGACCCGGCCCCGCAAATGTCGATGATCACCGACGCGAAAACCGGCGACACCGTCACCCTGATTCATGGGGAAAAGAAAGCGATGCGAATTTCGGGTGACAAAATGAAAGCGGCAGCGGAAATGGTTAAGAAGTTCGCCGGAGCTACTCCGGCTGAGCAAAAATCGAAGCTGACTCCGCTTGGCCGCAAGGAAACTGTAAACGGCATGCCGACGGATGTATTCACCACCGACACGGCAGTGGGCAAAGCGACTTATTACATCGCCACCAACTATCCGGACGGGGCCGCGATTATGAAAGAAATGAAGACGGCCCAACCCTCCGCTTTGGCGAACTCTGGCACCAACGTTCCAGATTTCAGGGACCTGCCCGGCGTCCCGGTGAAGATCGAGATGGATACGGTGAGAGGGCACGTCGTTATGACCCTGCTTTCAGTCAAGCGCGATCCGATTCCGAACAGCGAATTTTCCGTTCCGGCGGATTACACCGAAATGAAAATGCCAGATATTTTCGGCGGGAAAAACGCGCCGGATAATCCGGCGGAGAAAATGCCGGCCTCGCCGCGAGTCGCGCCCCTGCCGTCGGCCACTCCCTAATCAGGGGGCCTGCAGTGGCGTCGCTACTTATTCTTGCGTCGAATTCGCCGCGGCGCCGCGCCCTTTTGGCTGAGGCGGGGTATGAATTCGAAGTCATTGTTCCAGCCGTGAGCGAAGTAGCATCGGCCTATTTGTCCTTGCGTGAGCTGACAATCGCGAACGCCACCCGCAAAGGATTGGCCGTCTCCCATGTTCACCCGCGTCGGATCGTGCTCGCAGCCGACACGCTTGTCGCACTCGAAGGGGAAGTCATCGGCAAGCCGCGCGATCTGAATCATGCGCGCGTGATTCTGCGGCGGTTGAGCGGACGAACGCACGATGTCTGCACCGGGGTTTGTATAGTCGGTCCACAAAAGAAGATCAGCTTCGCTGAGATCTCACAGGTCCGTTTCCGCAGGCTCAAGGAGAGGGACATCGCCAATTACTTTCGCGTCGTGAACCCGATCGACAAAGCTGGCGCCTACGCAGCGCAAGCTGCCGGCCGAAGTATTATCGCATCGATTGAAGGTTCGTTTACAAATGTGATCGGTCTGCCGATGGAACGCACGACCGAAGTGCTCGCGCAATTTGGACTGTGCCCTGTTAACGTGTCTCGACCGCAACTTCCGGCGAGCTGGCCGCCGCCGGCACCCGCTCGCGTTTCAAAACTCGGTACAAAAACCAAACGATGAAACAATTGGCCGCTAGAATAATGACCGCAGCGAAGCTGGGCCGATAGTAGATGTGACGTACTTCCAGCGGAATCAATGCGCCGGTGGCGAAGACCATGAGATACTCGGCCCACCGTTTTTGTAAATAAACGCCGACGCCTTCGGTGAATAGGACCGCGGAATAAAAGAGGCTGAGAAAGCCGGTTGCGCGCCAGACGCCGCCGCCAGCCAGCATCGCCTGTAAGCGGTTGAGTAAGTAATGCACCGCTTTGCTATGCTTGAGCAGGATCTCATCTGCCACCCAATCCGAAATGTTGTCCATCCAAACGGCGCGCGAATTCAAAAAAAGGATCGAAACCCCGAGCACGAGAAGCAGGATTCCTTTGCCGATCTTAAAAAGCGCGATCAGCTTAAGATAACGAACGCGGTTTTGCGGCCGCAGAATCTTGAGGTCAGCCGTGGACTGAGACACCCGTAATCTTCCTCTGATCTGCTTCAGTCCGCAACGATTGCGCTCCCGCGACAGCAGATCTCCAGCTTGTTTCCATCGGGATCTTCAAAAAATAACGCGTAATAACCAGGACTGTACTCAGGCCAGATTTGTGGCCCTTCCAAATTTTGTCCGCCGGCCTCGCGCACAATTTTGGCCACGCGATCTACCTGTTCGCGTGTCTCCGCCCAAAAAGAGATCCGTGTCTCGTTTGGGCGATGATTAGCATCTTCGGTAAACCCGAAAAACTCCGACGGTTTACCTCCGCCATCTTTTTCAAATGCGCCCCACTCTTCCGCGCTTTTGTCGAGAGTAAATCCAATCGCCGGCAAGATTTTGGCGAAAAACGCCTGCGCTCGCGTCCGGTTTCGCACGCGCAGATCGATATGGTCAAAGAGGCGAGTTTGCAAAGTTCAGGGTAAGTTTTTTCTCCCGCACGGACTCGGGTTCGATCACCTTTTCGCTTCCTACAAAAAGTTACCAGCCAAGGTGCGGATGAACGCGCCTAGTCGCTTTCGTCTTTCAGGAGCGAGCGAATCTCTCCGCGCAATTCCGCCGAATTCCTGTGCCCATGGGCCGAGACGGCGTGTTGCACCGCTACATCGAGAACTTCTTCCTCGGTGCCGGAAATCTTCAACGAGCAATTTTTCTCACTGGGATAGTCGCGGCAGTCGATCGACTTTCGAGTCGCCATAAGTCAACTTTTCTTTAGTTCAGCCAGAGCTTGCAGTACTTCTTCGCTGTGGGTCTGTGGTTTTACTCCCGTAAATACTTTCGCGACTTTCCCTTCGGGGTTGATGATGAATGTATTGCGAGCCGACATCTTTTTCCCGTCATAATCCTTCGCCGAGCCATAGGCCTCCGACACCTTGGCATCGGTATCGGCCAGTAGCTTAAAGTTCAATCCTTCCTTTGCACAAAAGTTCTTGTGCGATTCGGCGTTGTCTACACTGACCCCGAGGATGACAGCACTGGCGTTTTGATATTTAGCCAGATCGCGCTGAAAGTTTTGCGCTTCCAGGGTGCAACCACTGGTAAAATCCTTTGGGTAAAAATAGAGGACGACCCATTTGCCCTTGTAATCATTCAAACTAACCTGCCTCCCCTCGTTGGAAGGAAGAGTGACCGCGGGGGCGACCGCGCCGACTTGGGGTGTTGTTTGTGCCATGGCGAGTGATGCTGCCGTCAGGAAAATGGTAGTTACGATGGTGGTCTTCATGGTAAAGCTTCAGTTAACTGCACGCCTGCTTCTTCGCAAACGCCGTCCAGTAAGTTCCAGTAAGCCTCAAGCGCTTCCTCCGCCACGTTCATGACTGCGGCCGGTGAGGTGCCAGCATCGAGGCAGCGAGCGAGCGCGGCACGTTCGGAGGCGCGATGCTCCAGATCAGCCGTGGCATGAACGGCAAAGTAGCTCAATGCTTCCGGACTTTTAATATTATAGGATTCACGCAGCCCGCGCATCTTCTCACCCGCTACTTCCGGTTGCTGGGATTCATAGGCATAAAGCGCGGTGAGTCCGCTGGCGATGCCCTCGCTAGTTAAACGATCGAAGGTGAAGGTGGTACTAGATACTTTGGCAAGAGGTTTGGCTCGTTTGACTTTGTTCCGGTCTTCTCCGGTCGCTGTCGCAAAATTAAGCCATAGCTCGGGATGCGGCGCGGGATTCGTCCGTTCGTCGAGCAAATTATCCTCCAGAGCCCGCTTGGTCGAGGAATCAACTGCACACTGAATCGCGTTCTCCAGATAAGTCGGGAAAGCCGCGACATGCGGATAATACACGCGGGAATAGGTGGCAAGCTGATCGCGGGTCAATTCGCCGCGTTTCCAGGCACGGTAGAATGGATGTTGCAGGATCGATCTCTCGCGAATCAAATCATCCAAGGCACGCAGGGTTTCTTCGGTTCTCATAAACGTACAATGCTTCGGCGGCTCCTTGCCGGAACGCAAGTCCAAAAAATTTCTTTCACCTGCACGTGCTAAGCAACCCAGTTCCACTGGGAATGCATCACCATGAACAGAGCAGCCAGCATGGTTGAGGCAACGACGTAGCCGAGATGAAATGCGCGACTACGGGCGCCGATGAGCGCGAGGACGACAAAGAGAGGAAAGGTGACGAGGTCAAAGCGCGGTATGGACCCGAACAGGCCCCAGCAAGAAAAGAACGCGACAGCTGTCCAAAGGTACACGCTGTAAGAGACGCTCAATTGCCGCAGCCCAGCTATAGCCCCGCCTAGCAGTAAGAGCAGAAAACAAAAATCGAGTCGATCGTGGTGCTCCAGACTTAACGCTGGCGCGTGCCGGAGGAACCAGGCCAGAGGATGCCATGGCCACATCAAGTGCCGTCCCCAGATGCCCTGGACGTTGAACATGACAGTCCAGCTCCCAAACCTCAGCTTTAAAAACAGTGCGAAAGTAAAGACTGCAGCCGGGATTGACGCAAGGGCCGTGATGTTCCATCCGACCTTTCGCAAGCTGAAGCTCCGTTCGCGGAAATACTCAATCAACAAAGGAAGAGCTAGGATGATACCTTGGGAGCGTGTGAGGGTTGCCAGAGCGGCGAAACTGCAGGCCAGCAACCACCGATTGGTGCGCGCGTAATAAAACGCTCCAACTGTCAATGCCAGGAACAATGCTTCGCTATAGACGCCAGAGAAGAAAAAGGTCGTTGGAAAGATTAGAAGGTAGATAATTGCGCGGGAAGCGATTTCCTCGTCGAAGTCTATCGCAAGAAGAGCGCGGAAGTAAGTAAGGCCAATAAGTAACGCAATATTCGAAAGCACGATGGCGGTTACTAACCACCAGTAGTCGTTCGCCGGGAGAAAAAGCAGCGCGTGAATAGCCCGGATAAGCAACGGGTAAAGTGGGAAGAAAGCAGTGTTGCTGGGAGAACCGGGCTCATAACGATACCCATCTCGCGCAATCTCGACATACCAGCCGGCGTCCCAGCGCGATAACATGTTCACCCAGGGATGAGAAGTTGGAGAAATGTGATTCACCACGGTGTGTTTGTTGCCGTCGGGACCAATCTCCCAGGCTGAGGGAAAGGTGACAGGAAGTGGAAGTAAACGAATCCCCAGCCATCCAACCAGTAAGAGAGCTAATCGGGTAATAACAAACGGGACGATCACCTGGCGGATGAACCATTCGGGTATTTTGGAAAAGGCGGGACCGATTCGCGCGTTCAAGACTTCCGGGCGAGTGATTAAAAGGTGACGAGGATTTGGACAATCGGACATTCCACTCGAACAATCGAGGAGTTTATTGGTGCGTTGCAGGCAAACGGAATCAAGCTCGTCGCCGACGTCCGCCTCTTACCAGGCTCGAAGCGGTATCCGCAGTTTAACAAAGAAGAGCTGGCGAAATCTCTAAGACAGGACGGGATTGGTTACGAACATTTCGCGGAACTGGGCGGGCGGCGAAAGGCATGGAAGGGCTCGCCTAACACCGCTTGGCACAACGAATCATTTCGCGGTTACGCCGACCACATGGAAACAGCGGAATTCGGCCGTGGAATTACACGGTTGCAGAAAATGGCAGGCAGCCATGGCACGACCGCAATCATGTGCGCGGAAGCGGTATGGTGGAGATGCCATCGCAGTCTGATTGCCGATCACTTGAAGGTCCAAGGGATCGAAGTCATTCACATTATCGATCAGAACAAAACCGAAGCGCATCCTTTCACGTCTGCAGCACGAGTGGCAGATGGAAAGCTCGATTATTCCGGCAAGCAGCCGGGGTTATTGTAGCGTCTGTAACTATCGCTCGCGCGTTCCTACGGCGTCGAGATGCCCACTTTGTCATGTCGAGCGAAGTCGAGACATCTCTTGCTATTCGTTCCTTAAAAATTAGAGATTCCTCGACTGCGCTCGGAATGACAAGAAAACGTGCTCACGCGACACCTCCGAACCAGAGGTCGATTCCAGTTGCGGACTCGCTCCTCGTTGTAAAGGTTGGGAAAGCGCGTTTGCGACCTCCTCAAGCGGTCTTCTTTGCAAAATCATCAATGGATGAGCCAGCACTGGAATTGGTTTGTTGATCCCGATCGGCAGACGCGAACTTTCCGCCGGAATGATAACGAGGTCCAAAGGCGTCCAAAATGAGGTAACGTTCAGGTTGCTCAAGGTCGAGCAGTCTTCGTTAAGCTTCCGCAAGAACCCGCTACCGGGGTGCATTTCTTTGCAAGCGGTGCGTCGACTCAACCAGGCGAGCAAAGTGCCGTGATTGGGTGTCGAAATGGTAACGAGGCGATCGACCCGCGAACTGCCTCCAAGCATCTGAATATAGTAGCGGCAAACCAATCCACCCATGCTAAAACCGACGAGATCGATCCTTTCCCTGGCCGAAAAATGCGTTCCGACGTAGTCGCGCAATTGCACCGATAACACTTCCAGACTGATTCGGCCGTCGCCTGGCTTTAGGTTTATTGCGAGAGCTTCGCGCCCATCTCGAGCCAGCCGCGCGCGCAACATTTGCATCGATGCGGCGGAATCGGCGATGCCGTGGACAAGCAGAACACGATTTTGGGTGCCGGGCTTATTCATCGCTAAGGCCGAACGATGATCGCTGGCAAAGATTCCAGCGGCACAAGCCATCCAGATTCGACAACTGATATTTCTCACGCTCAAGGATCAACGCTTTTCGCAGCCGGCGTGAATTGAAAAATTCTGGTCAATCATTGATGGCCGGTTCATCGAATGAATCGATCTCGCGATTACGGAGCTGGAAGGCAAACCGGCGACGGGAATTCGAAGCGAAGCACTGTTACAGGTGCCGCTGGTATTGCTCGTTCCGGAAAATCATGTCGCCAAATCCGCGCGCGAAATTCTAAAGCGGATTGCATCAGAACTGTTGATTGCGTTGCCCGAGAATGAAGCGCTGACGAAATTGTTCCGCCGCGGGTTGGCCGGGGAAGAGCTGGTTTGGCCGACCAGTATCGAAGCGGGCTCGCTGGAATTACTCGCGCCTTATGTGGCGGCCGGGTTTGGCGTTGCCCTCAGCGTCTTGCCGCCGGGAGGCCGGGCGCCGGCCCGTACGCGATCGCTGCCTTTGCGCGGATTTCCACGGCTGGTGGTGGCAGCGTTGTGGAAGGGCAAATTACCGCCGATTGCGGAATCATTTTTGGAATTGTTGCGGATGGAAGCACGCGCGCTGCGCGATTCCTAGCGCGATGCTGTTACCGGTACTCTGCGAGCCCGGGCAGGGAGCGAACATTTAGTCCTGCGTCTGTTATCGCGCGAGTCAACATTGCTACGTTGCACCTGCAACATCCGAATATTAACTGGATCCTTTACCTCGTTGCCGCCCTTCTTAAAGCTTATTGCGTCAACGCCAATTGCGGTGCGCTTCGTAGGCAGGAATCGGCGGCGAAGTTTTTTCGCGCTCCAGCATTCTTTCCGCGAGCCAATGAAACCATTCGTTCCCAGTCTCCCGATTTAGAGTGCGCCGCCATTCTTCGGAATAAACTTTCAGTTTCTGCCACGAGATCACAAGTGGACCACTGAAGAAATCATCCACTAGATCTAACGTGACTTCGCGTCGAAAAACCAGAACACCGAGGCTTTCCCAGGTGAGCGAGACTAAATAGACCGCATCTTCGCCATCGGGTCCGAGCACTTCTCGTATTTTTGCAGCGTCGGCTCCATCGGGCAAGGAAAGGACGCGACGCAATGCGGCGGTAAACGCCGGGCTCTGAAATGACCGCACCAACTCAAGCATGGCGTCGCGCTGCCGCCGTTGCCGATACTGCCGGATTTGTGCCGCTGCGAAAATGACGCCCGCGGTGACCGCGATGGCGTTAATCAAATTCGCGAGCGTGGAGATATCCATGGGCGTTGATTATAGAGAGCCCGATATGCCCGAAAAGTGTGAGTTGGGTCGGGTCGGAACGATTGGACCTATCATTGTCAGGCCGTGGCTGCGAAATCGTAAGAGTCATGGTCACGTCAGCCCGGTTTCCGTCACACAAACGTAACTTGCGATTATTTCGTCCCGGCGGGTAGTCTCAAATTCTTCCTATGAATCCGGCTGAATTATTTCGTCGGGACGACGATCCGGTGCGTCTCGCTCCTGGCCAGACCCTGTTTCGCGAGGGCGAGACAGGTGATTGTATGTATGTCTTGCTCGAACGGTCGGCCGATGTGTTCGTGGGCTAGATTCTGGTCGAGAGTGCAACTCCGGGCGCGTTGCTCGGAGAAATGGCACTGGTGGATTCACCATGCCGGCGCGCCTGGCCAGGATCGATGAGCGCGTTTACATTTTCTCGTTCAACAGACGCCCTATTTCGTTACGCACATGATGAGAGTGTTCGGCGAACGGTTGCGTCATATGAACTTGGTGACGAGAAATCAGGCGGTGGCCTAGGACTGGGTTGGGCGGGACTCGAACCCGCAGCCAACGCCTTAAAAGGGCGCTGCTCTACCATTGAGCTACCAACCCCTGGAAATTTTAGTCTTAGCAGTTTGCCATCGGAATCGCAACCAACCCGAAAGCTTTCGGGACTGCTCTACCGAATGAGCCACCGACCCGGAGGCGAACCGTTTTCTAATCCGATTTGAAGGTCGGGGCAACATTGGACAGATGCCGGGATGTCGTGCAAAGAAACGGGACGCGACGGCGCGTGTTCCCTCCACGTTGAAGAAATCGGCGATCATAGATTCCGAAAGCCTTCGCGAGCGGGCCGCCGCTACAGAATTGCCGCCAAGTCGCGCAGCGAATTTTTTTCTCGATCCAGTTGAAAAATGGTCAAGCCTGCTGCCGTTGCTGCTGTCCAATCGCGCTCGGGATCATCGCCGACGTGCAAGACGTGGCTGGGTTGCAGCTCGAGAAAATTGAGCGCGCGACGGAAAATTTCAGGATCGGGTTTGTCGGCGCCGATCTCGCTCGAGACGAAGACGTGGCGGAAATATTTCGAAATGCCGAGACGCTCCAGAATGACCCGCAATCGGCCGTCAAAGTTTGAAACGATCGCCAGCTCAAAGCGTGGTCGCAGTTCCTCGAGAACGTTAAGGACCTCGGGATACAACTTCCACACGCCGGCCTCGGCGAAATGCTCGTAAGCGACTTCGAAAAAATTATCCCGATCCAGTTCGTTAAGAGTGGGGGCGGCTTCTTCCAGCACAAGATCGGCGAGCTCGCGCCACCAAGCTTTGTCGTCGTTTTCGCGCGGGCCATCGATCGCTTGACGCGGCGGCATTTGTTTCCAGGCGGAGTGGAAGGCGGCATCCAATTTCTTTGCGTTCAATTTCAAGCCAACTTCTTCGGCGACGAATGCGTACTGGTCGCCCACGGTTTTTGTTAAATAAAAGAGCGTTCCGACGGCGTCGAAGAAGATTGCTTTGATCATTGTGTTCGGTTTGGGGCGCGAGTATCCGGCAACGAACTTTTCCACGCGCGAAGAGCATTCGGCAAGGATGCCGAATGTGTCCCGCTGGCAGCCTGCGCTCCCCGTAATTTGTGCGAGATTGAGCCGCATGCTCCCAGTCGAGCACAACGATCCGATTAACGAAGAGATTCTCGCCATCTCGGAGGACAAAATCGAAGGGTTCGTGCGCGAGCCATTTCAGGAAATCGCAGAACGTAGTGGCGTCGACGCCGATGTTGTGATGGCGCGGATTGCGGCGATGCTGCGCGCGGGGACGATTCGGCGGGTGCGTCAGACATTGCTCGCGACCAATCTGGCGGATGGCGCGCTGGTGGCCTGGAAAGTTCCGGAAGAAAAAATCGACGCCGCCTTCGATTTCATGTTTCAACGCGACCCGTTTTCTGGTCACGTCGTGTTGCGCTCAACCGACACTCTGACTGCAGGCTCAGACTATAAATTGTGGACAACAGTGAAGGTGCCGCACGGTTTTTCGCTCGATAAGCACTGCCGTTTGCTGGCCAGCAAAGTCGGCGCCAACCGTTTTCGGATTATGCCGGCGAAAGGAATTTTCACTCTTGGAGTCGGCCATGTCCGTCGCAAGACAATTGGGCCCGGAAGCCGTGCAGAATCACCGGCGAAAATGATTGAAGTGCGCGCGGTCGAATTAAGCGAGCGCGAGTGGAAGGTTTTGCTGGCACTGAAACGGGAATTCGCCCCGGAAGAAGTTCGACCGACGCCGTGGGCCTCGCGCGCGGGCGAGGCGGACGTTTCCCTCGGAGAATTTTATCGCGTCGCAGAAGAGTTGAACGCCCGCAAAATCATTGGGCGCTTTTCGACTTTTCTGGAACACGTCAAACCGAGTGCCGGAGGCGTGCGGGTGACGCGATTTAACGCGCTGTTTCATTGGGCGGTGCCGCAGGGCCGGGAGATTGAAGCGGGCGGCGAGGTCGGTCGTCACCATATTTTGACCCACTGTTACTGGCGCGAAGGCGGGCCGGAGTTTTGCAACGTTAACATCATGGCCGTCGCGCATGGCACCGATAAAATGCGTCTCCTCGAACACAAAGCGGCGATCGATGCGCATCTGGCCGCGAAAAATATTCCGGTATCCTACACCAACGTTTTTTGGGGTGGCCGCAGCGAAATCAAGCCCTCGGAAATTTCGCCGATTCTTTACCGGGAATGGCTGGGCGAGATGACGCCGCAACCGGGGTGAGGCGTCGGCGCGATGATTTCGCTGATTGAAAAAATCCGCGCGGGCAATGATCTATCTGCTTTCGACGTGCAGGAAGCGGCGGCGTTTTTGCTTTCCGATTCGATTGAAGCAAAAACGAAAGCTGATTTTCTGACCGTGCTCCATGATAAGGGCGAAAGCGCGAGCGAGATCGCGAGTTTTGTACGCGTGCTGCTGGAGCGCGCGGTGCCCTTGGAAATTGAGGAAGTTGGCGGACCGATTATCGATGTTTGCGGAACAGGCGGCGACGGCATCGATCTATTCAATGTCTCGACGGCGGTAACGTTTGTTCTGGCGGCAGGCGGGGCGACGGTCGTGAAACACGGCAACCGCGGCGTTACTTCGCGGAGCGGCAGCGCCGACGTGCTGGAAGCGCTCGGGGTCGCAATTGATCTCGAGCCGGATGATTTGCGTGAATGCATCAAACGAGTCGGTTGCGGATTTGTTTTCGCGCGAACCTATCATCCGGCGTTTCGGGCACTGGCGGAAATGCGGGAGCAATTGGCCAGAAGACGTCAACGCACAATTTTTAATCTGCTGGGTCCGCTTCTGAATCCCGCGCGACCAAAACGCCAGCTGATTGGCGTTTTCTCTCCCCACCTGACAATGCTGTTCGCCGATGTCCTGCGGCAACTCGCTTGCGAGCGTGCCTGGATCGTTAGTGGAACCGCGGTTGACACCCTAGCGATGGATGATGTCTCGACGATCGGGCCGACAGTCGTCGCGGAAGTCAATTCGGGGAAAATCAGGTCTGCCATCCTGGACACCCGCTGGCTTGGGATTCCGCAGGCAACGTTGCCGGATCTGACGGGCGGGGATGCCAGGACAAATGCTGAAACGATCACCCAAATTCTCGCGGGCATGGAGACGGGGCCAAAGCGCGAGTTGGTGATCGCGAATGCGGCGGCAGGATTCGTCGTTGCCGGTTTGGCCAGCGAGATGAACGCGGGGATTGCGATGGCGCGCGAACAAATCGCGTCCGGTCGTGCCTTAGAAAAATTGAAGGCGTTGCAAAATTACGCGGTGTAGTAAGGGCGATAGCTGTAGCTGCCGCCGTCGCCGGCGGCAGAATTGAGATGTTCTGTTATGCCGCGAGAAAATTGTAGGGCAGGGTTCCCGCCTGCCGATTCGAGGTTTGGGAAGCGACGCGCTTGCCCTACAATTCCGCCACCGGAAACCGCGGCAATCGCTCAAAGAGAGCCCGCGCGATAGAACAGATCGAGATTGCGCAGCAATGCGACGGCAAAGGAGGAGCGGTCGATTGGCCCGCGGCGAGCGATTGCGAGCGAAGTTGCACGTTTACGAAGTTCTTCCGAGAAATCATGCGGCATTTGGTTCACGTTCACGCCAATGCCGAGAACTGCGAGATGCGGCGCTTTTGGTTGCGCGCGCATTTCTACCAACACCCCTGCGACTTTGCCACCGTCGATATAAATGTCGTTAGGCAACTTCACCGTGGCGGAGAGATAGAATTGGCCCTGGATTGTTGTCGCCACTATTTGTGCGGTTCGTTGGGCCAGTTGCACCGGATCGCTAATCGCCGCTTTTGGCCGGAGCAGCACCGAAAACCAAAGACCTTTACCCGGCGCAGATTCCCAAACGTTGCCGCGCTGACCGCGCCCCGCGCTTTGATGTTCCGCAAAGATAACAATGCCTTCGGGCGCTCCACCGTTTGCCATCTGCAACACCATGTCGTTGGTCGAGGTCGTTTCCTCGAGGACAACGATTTCGCGGCCAATCGTACACGGGCCGAGTTGGGCGCGTAGTTTCTCCCCGTTCAGCCGATCAGCTACCAACATGGGTGAGCTCGAGCGACAAATCGATGGCGCGCGGCGAGTGCGTGAGCGCGCCGACGGAGATGTAATCGACACCGGTGGCAGCGATGCGCCGAACTGTCCTTAAATTGATTCCGCCGCTAGCTTCGAATTTAACGTTATGCTTGCGACCGAGCGCAATCGCTTCCCGCATTTCCGCTGTCTCCATGTTGTCCAGTAAGATGACGTCGACCCCCTCCATCTGCACCAGCGCGCGCACCTGCTCGAGGTTATCTGCTTCTACTTCAATCTTCATCGATGGGTTCTGCGCCCTCGCCTGCCGGATCGCGTCCGCGAGTTTTTCGAAATCCTGCTCCGCCGCCAGGTGATTGTCCTTTACCAGAATCGCGTCGAACAAACCGAAGCGATGATTTGTGCCGCCGCCGGCGACAACAGCCGCTCTTTCCAACGCGCGCAGACCGGGCGTTGTCTTTCGCGTATCCATGATTTTGGCGGGATTTTTTCCAATCGCCTCGACGTACTCATGGGTCAGCGTCGCGATGCCGGAGAGTCGCTGCAAAAAATTCAAGGCGACTCGTTCTGCGGTAAGAATGCTCCTGGCCGATCCTTGAATTTTGAGAATGGTTTCGCCCCCAAGCACGGCCGTTCCGTCCGTCAGTTCCACGGAAATCTTTAATCCTGGATCAACCCGGCGAAAAACTTCCGCCGCCGTCATCGTCCCGGCAATAATGGCTTTTTCGCGCGGCAAAATCCGCGCGTAGGCGCGACTATCGTCCGGTACAAGCAACGTAGTTGTTACGTCTCCCGCGCCGATATCTTCGCGAAGCGCGAGGTCGATCGGATCACCTTCACTCATCTTTGCCGCGCCGGCGTTGCCAGGGCGAAACGTTCCCGCTGCCATCCGGGGTCGCAGGCGTGACTTGGCATTGAGGACCGTTTCCGCACCGTCATCAGGCTATCTATCAAACTCGGCTGAAGACCAGGCGCAACGGGGGATTTCAGATATCGCGAATCCCCCCAAAAAAAGATTCGGGCAGCGCACGCCAAGGAGAAACAGCAAATACTGAAACGTGCAACTACCCGAATCGCCTTAACCTGTCTCATTTGACAGCAGGCTTTTCGGGGCCGTTCGAAATTTCTCGGGTTTTTGCGAAAAAATTTTGGCCCTTATAGCCTGAGCTCTTCTTGGACCGTGACAGCCTGCCTCGCCGCTTCGTCCCGGACTTCCTGCAATAGGGATTTAAACTCACATTTTTCCAAGGCCGCAATCAGTCTTGGGTAATCCGGCCGGATGCGGAGTTGATCGATCCCCACAGGTAGTTCCGTTTTGCAATCAAGCTCGACCATTTTCCGGTTTTGTAAGATTTGCTCGCGTCCATTTTGCAGTTTCTCCCGCGTTTTAAGGCTCTTTACCGCCGCCAGATCGCCCAGCAAAGCTTTCAGCCCTCCATGCTCACGAATCAGGCCAGCCGCAGTTTTTCGCCCAATTCCGACCCCGGGAATGTTATCGACCGTATCGCCTGAAATCGCCAGCACATCTCCGATTAATGCTGGCGGGACACCCCATTTCGTCGTGACTTCTTCCTCTCCAAGCAAGGCGAAGGCGTCTTTCGGCGAAGCTAGATCGGCCTTAGCCGTGGTGTAAACTTTCACGTATGGGCCAACGAGCTGATAAAGGTCTTTGTCGTTCGTCGCCAGCACCACCTCGATATTCTCCTTGCAGGCCGCGATTGAATAACAGCCCATCAGGTCGTCCGCTTCGGTATCGGGCAGGGCGATATTGGCGAATCCAAGCAATGGCGTGATGGTGCTGCGGATAAAGTCCAGCTGCGGAATCATCGGCCCAGGCATTTCCTTGCGCGTTTCCTTATAGGCGGGCTGCAATTCCACCCGGCGCTGCGGTAGACCTTCGTCCCAAAACACCGCCCCCAATTGCGGCTGCAAATGTTTCAGCATCAGCCGCAGGGTTTTAGTGAAACCGAAAATCGCGTTGGTTGGTTCGCCGCGCGAGTTGCTCAGGTTCGGGATCGCGAAAAATGAGCGGTAAACGTAATAATGCCCGTCGATCAAAAGCAGTTTCATGAAATGGAGGTAATTATTTCCGTCATCCCGAGCGAAAGTCGAGGGATCCCGCAATGGAACCTTTTAGGTAACGCAACGGGATCCCTCCACTTCGTTTCACTCCGGTCGGGATGACAGCGTTGTCGTTTCGCGATAAGTCTGGCTATGGCAGATCGATGGCTCGTGCGCGTCGGCGAAAAGGAATACGGGCCGGTTGAGCTCGGCACGCTTGGCGACTGGAAACGTGAAGGCCGCTTGCTGCCGACAAATGAAGTGCGCCGCGAATCGGACAGCGTCTGGACTAGGGCCGATACCATTCCGGAATTGTTCGGCCCACCGCCATTGCCAGCGCAGACAGGTCATCCGTTGGTACGGCAGCGCAGTTTTGGCGAAATCATTCGGGAAAGTTTCCGCATCTATAAGTCGGCATTCCTGCCGTTTTTCGTTGTGACTCTATTGATCGCGATCCCGACGCTCATGCTGGAGTTCACTAGTCCAGTATATGGGATTTTTCCGCAACCAGAAGGAGCCGGCCTGACGCGAGCCAGGGTCATTGCATTGTTCGCTTTTATTGCGCTGGTGATGGATTGGCCGGTCTTTCTTGCTGGTATCCAGATTGCCACCGTCGATGTGCTCGAAGGACGCAAAGTGCGGGTAGGCGAACTCCTCCGGCGGGCGGTCAATTTTTTCCCCCGGTTTGCCCGGCTCAGTCTCATTGTTTACGGAAGTTATTTCCTTTGTACCGCTATCCCGATCGCGATCATCCTAAGTCTTGCCAGCGAAAGTCCAACGATCCTCTCCCTTCTCCTAGCGCTCCTGATTTTGGCGGTCCAGGTGATAATGGTCGCGCGTTTGTGGGTGAACTTCCTCTTCTGGCAACAGTCTGCTTACATTTCGAACCTCGAAGGCGCCGCTGCGTTGCGCGAAAGCAAAATGCTGGCGCGGAGCCGACGCCGGCCGCGAAAATCAACCCGCCCCCTTTGGCGCGGCGCTTTGCTGGCATCGCTCTGGATCCTGATCGTGCTTGGATTAAGCGCCGGCGCGGAAATTCCGCTGATCTTGCCAAAGTTGCAGAGCGTTTCGACTTCGTCTCCTGAAGTTTGTCCTGCTTTATTTCGATGCGCGCTCGGATTTCAGCGAGACCGAGCTGGCGCCGCCGGATGCTGCCCCATGAGAATTGCCGACTGGAGTGCTGGAGTAATGGAGTGTTGCGTGCAGCAAATCATTGCTCCATCACTCCACTACTCCATGGTATCACCTCGAGTTTGGATCTTGGCGGACGGGCGTGTTCGATTGAAAGAGACCGAGAAGCTTCTCACCTAACGCGATTGCATCCGTGTTGTTGCTGGAACGGGCTTTCGAAATTGATTCCTGAATTGTGCCGATCGCTTGACCAAAGTTTCCGGTCTCGGCGTAAGCGGCAGCTAAAGTTGCGAGGAAGATTGGGTCGGTCCGTTTTGTCAGAGCACACGCATGCTCGGCCAAACGGACCGCTTCATGGCCGTCACGCAACTCCTCACTTGGGTGAGTAGCGAAGACCCAGGCCAGTTCGTCCAGCGCCACGGTTAAATCGGGAATCGAGGAAGCTGCCTGGTGCAGAAGCTGTGCTGCATCGGGAGAATTGATGAGCGCGAGCAGGGCAAGATGAAGCTCCGTGCGTGCTTCCTCCCATTCCGGCCTGATCAGAACCGAGTAGGTTAGTTGATTAAAAGCATCGATCGGCTCTCTCCTGCGCGCCAGTGCTACCCCCAGCAGGCGATGGATCTCGGCGTCGTAAGGCGAAACCGCCAGTGCCTCGCGCGCCGCATCGACCGGATCCTCATTGTGATAGAACAAGGAAACCAACAGAAGCAAGCGGGCACGCGTATTTTCCGGCGCGTAGGCCACGGCCAGACGGGCTTCCTCAATCGCTCTCTCCAGCCTGGTCTGCTTGAACAAAAGTGTCCCAAGCTCCAGGTGAGTTGCGCCATCCAGCGGCGCAAGCTCAGTCGCCTGCCTGGCCTCTTCCAGCGCTTCGCTGGATTGCCCCGTCTCCTCTAAAGCGTTGGCCAGAGCTATTCTCGCCGTGGGATTCGAAGGATCGGCAGCTACCGCCTTTTTTGCTTCTGTTAGTGCCGCATCCGGCTTTTTACCGACCAAAAGATGCATCTCGGCAGTGACATGTTGCGCTACCGGATCGTAAATCCAGAACGAACAGAAGCTATTCATCGCCCAAACCGCCAGCAGAATCGCGATTGGTAGTTGACGCCATTTTCTTCCGTCGGTGACAACATTCCATCCGACTGCGGCAAAGAAACCTAACGGGACGATAGCGCTCAATCCATAAAATGCTTTGGCAGAGCCATAGCATGGAACCTTAAGATTGTAATAGACCAGCGCCATGGCTACAGCCAGGGAAAGACCAACGAAAATAAAAATGTCAGGACGCGGCTCGCGAAATAGTTGCCACAAGGAAGTCATCACGCCGACTAAAAGAAGAAGAGTAGGCAATAACGAAAGAAGATAGCCGGCGCACATCAGATTGTAGTTCCAAGGCGGGCGTACCGATAAATCCGATACTCCACTGCATAACCCGTCACCCCACAAAGTAGAGTAGAGCCCATCAAAGAATGATGTTGTTGCGCTAAATAACGGGTGGACCAGACTTTCACCAAAGCGGGCAAAGTAAGAGATCGTGTGATAGCCATCGTCCTGCCACCAGAAGGCACCGTTGACGGGATCCGAGCCGCCGATGAGTGGGCTGCCGTATTGCGAAACCCGAACGTAGTGCCAGCCACAGATCAGGGTGGCAATGAGGAGCATGCTGCCGAGTGTTCCCACCCATCTTGTGACGGAGGCTCGCTCGCAGGCCAGTTGTCGGGCAAGAGCCAGGACGATAAACGGGACTACCAAGGCAGCAGTCGCCTTTGTTAGCAGCGCGGCACCTATCATTAGCCCTAGAACCCAATAGCTTCTCCACGTTGCCGGACCGGTCTTCGCCAGCCGAAGGGCAAAATAAAGGCAAGCGGAAACAAGAAGCGCTGCCAAGGTTTCGTTCGTGGGATAATGCGACAGGTAGAGTTGCATTGGGAGAAACGCGGCCAGACCGCCGCCAACTAGTTGAAGATCGGGGCGATTTGGAAAAATCAGTCGCAGAGTCGCGAAGACCAGGACGAACTGCGCGATACCAAACAGCATCGTGAGTGCGCGCAGGAGTAGGATTGCTGATGGATCGACAGTAGTTAGGTTAAATAAGGAGAGAACGACGGCCGATATCAGGTAGTAGAGCGGAGGATGGAACATCACCATTCCTTGGGCGGGCAGGGGGAGACGATGATGTTCCTGTAAGTACTTGATGTAATTAAGGTGCTGCGAGGCATCGAATCCAACGGCTAGGGGGAGAATTTGCGCGTTGTGCCAAAAAAGAATCAGCCACAAACCAGCGAAGCCGAAAACAATGACGACCGTCATCCAGTTAACGTTTATGGGATGGCGATGAAGCCACCAGTTCCCTCCCACACAAAAAACAAGTGCGACGGCACCGAACAGCAGCCAGAGCGGCCAGACTTTTGTGAGACTAGTTATCGTTCGCTCGCTACTATCAATCGAATTGCCCCGGGCCGGGAATCTGGGCGAAGCAGCAAGAGCAGCTCCTCGCCAGGCTGAGCCTGCGAACGAAGCAATCCAATTCTGGTCACTGCGGAGTGAGAGTCGATCGCCGGTAAACGACAACCATAAAGCAGGTGGACCATTGTCGTTAAATACTCTGGCTTCAATTCGGTTCGGGCCGTCTTGCAGCGACCGGGAAACGTCAACCGTAAAGGCATCCTTCCAATTGTGATTGGCGGCGAAATCGATCTTTCGATCATTTATGGTCAACTCTACCCGCTTCGCTGCTCGAACGGTAAGGAGTGCTCCTGCCGCCGGTCGCTGAAGGGTGAAGTCACGACGGAAAAGTGCGTCCAGATTGGTCACGCCACGCGCTTTGACTTCGACTGCGGCCGGAAAAAAGATCCATTCGGCGCGTTTATCGGACCGCAGGAAGTTGATTCCTGGGTCGCGCTGGCAAAGCCACATTAGACCGGCAATCGTCGTCACGCCAAAGATTGCAGCTAACGATATTAAGATCGCTCTCACAATTCCGGTGGAGAAAGTAGCGCTGCGATTTAACTGAGAGTGAGATACGGTAGCAAACCGTGCCGTCCGCCTTCGCGGCCAAAACCGCTTTCTTTGTAGCCACCAAATGGGCTGGAGGGATCAAATTTGTTGTAGGTGTTCGCCCAAACCACACCTGCGCGCAGTTGGTTTACGATTTTGAAAATTTTGCTCCCTTTGTCCGTCCAGACACCGGCGCTTAATCCGTAAGGCGTGTTGTTGGCACGTGCGATTGCTTCCTCCGGCGTGCGGAAGGTCATTACACTCAGCACCGGCCCGAAAATCTCTTCCTGCGCGATCCGATGCGAGGCGGTTACACCGGTGAAGAAACTGGGTGGATACCAGTAGCCTTTGGCAGGTAAACGGGCGCGTGATTGCACCAGTTGCGCGCCCTGTTTCAATCCGCTATCGACCAGCTCGCAAATCTTATCCAGCTGTGCCCGGGAATTAATTGCGCCGATGTCGGTGTTTTTGTCGAGTGGATCGCCTACCCGCAGCGTGGAAATACGATCGCGCAACTTGCGAATGACGTTTGAAAAAACGCTCTCCTGCACGAACAAACGCGAACCGGCGCAGCAAACGTGGCCTTGATTAAAATAAATGCCGGCGATAATTCCTTCCACCGCCTGATCGATTGGCGCGTCTTCGAAAATAATATTGGCCGCTTTGCCGCCGAGTTCGAGTGTCAATTTTTTCCTCGTCCCGGCGATAGCCGACGCGATTCGTTTCCCAACTTCGGTCGAACCGGTAAACGCAATTTTGTCGATATCAGGATGATTGACGATGGCGCCTCCGGTTTCGCCTGCACCGGTAACGATGTTAACCACGCCATCGGGCAATTCCGCTTCCTGCAAAATTTGGGCGAGGTGAAGAGCGGTGATGGAAGTGGTCTCGGCCGGCTTCAGGACACAGGTGTTTCCGCAAGCAAGCGCCGGAGCCAGCTTCCACGCCGCCATCAGCAACGGAAAATTCCAGGGAATGATTTGGCCGGCGACGCCGAGCGGCCGCGCTTTTCGGCCGGGAAAAGCGTATTCCAATTTGTCGGCCCAGCCTGCGTAATAAAAAAAATGTGCCGCTACCAGCGGCAAATCGATGTCGCGCGATTCCTTGATGGTTTTGCCGCCGTCGATGGTTTCAAGCACGGCCAGCTCGCGCGCCTTTTCCTGAATCAAGCGCGCAATACGAAAAAGATATTTTCCTCGCTCGCGGCCCGGCATTTTCGACCACTCGTTTTTGTAAGCGCGTCGGGCCGCTTTTACCGCGAGATCAATGTCCTTTTCGTTCGCGGAACCGATCTCGGCCAGTTTCTTTTCTGTTGCTGGATTAATAGAATCGAAATAGTCGCCAGACTTCGGCTCCACGAACCGGCCGTTGATGAAAAGCTGATAGCGCTCGCGCAGTTTAATGTAATTGCTCGCCTCCGGCGCGGACGCGTAACTCCAACGCTCGCCGAAATCCAAACGTCTTTTTGCGATCGGCCGTCCGTTGGCCTCGCCATTTCGTTCGACGATCACGAGTTGCGAGTGAGATGGCTTCCCTCGTGGCATACAGTTAAGGCAAGGAAAAATAATCCGCGCTCTGGTAGTTGGCGTCGATCGCTTTTACCAGCTGCATCAGGACATCGTTCAGGAGTGTGCTGGCGCCAAAGCGGAAAAGAGCGGGCGTGAGCCAATCGTCGCCCAGCGTTTCCTTCACCATCACGAGATAGGCCAGCGCTTCCTTGGCGGTGCGAATTCCGCCGGCTGGTTTCATTCCAATGCGAATCCCGGTCTCGTAAAAATAATCGCGAATTGCTTCCAGCATTACCAGCGTTACCGGCATGGTCGCGGCTGGTGAAATTTTTCCCGTTGAAGTTTTGATGAAATCCGCTCCCGCGCGCATTGCGATTTCGCTGGCCAGGCGAACATTATCGTAGGTCTGCAATTCACCCGTTTCGAGGATGACTTTTAAATGTGCAGCGCCGCACGCTTCCCTGGTCGCGGCGATCTCGTCGAAAACGCGGTCGTATTCGCCCGCCAAAAAACTTGCGCGATTGATCACCATGTCGATTTCGTCGGCGCCATCACGGACGGCACCGCGAACTTCCTGCAGTTTCAACTTTGCCGGCATCAATCCGGCGGGGAACGCGGTCGCGACCGAGGCAACTTTGACGCTGGAGTGTTCGAGAAATTTCCTCGCGATTCTAACGAGATTTGGATAGACGCAAACGGCCGCGCAGCTCGGAACCTGGTAGTGGGGATCGAGTGGTTGCATCGCTTTGCGGCAAAGGAACACGATTTTTCCCGGAGTATCGCTGCCTTCGAGCGTGGTCAGGTCCATCATCGAAACCACCAGCTTCAGACCCTCGAGCTTGGCCGACGTTTTGATGCTTCGTCGGCCGAAGGCGGCGGCTCGTTCTTGGGCCATCACTTGATCGACGTTCGGCACGCGCCAGCGCGATCGATTTCGGGCGCGTGATTTTAGAATCGGACGGGAAGGCGTGGTGAGCGCTTTCACAGGTGAAAGCAAGTATATACACTGCATTTCACGACCGGGTCGAGTTGCACCTGCTCGTCCATGTTGTTGAAAAACGGGAAAGCGATCAGGATTGACGCGCCCCTTCGTGACTGCGCAAGATAAGAGGAGCAAGACGGTTGTAGAACCGTATCACGTAAAACAGATAAATGAGAAACGAGAGCAACTGGGCGGCGATTAACCAAACGTTGCCGGCGCGATCGACAAAAAAGTCGGGCCAGTGGTTAATCGCGAGAGTGCAGCCAAGATTGAAAAGGAAAAGCAACGGCACCAGCACCCGGATATTGAGCGATTGATCCTCCATGGTGCGCTGATACAGGGACCTCTCGGCTTCGTTAGCGGCTTCGCGCAGACGCGCCCGGATCAACCGCATGTCATAGACGAAAAGCAGCCAGACGAATGCGGCATAGGCGGTGCTCAAGCGGAACCAGGCCAGCGGACGTCCGAGCCGGGTAAAGAGAATCGCTTCGCCCAGGGCGCAGGCGATGTAAAAGAAATTGTGCCCAAACTCGAGCGGCCATTTGATGAGGGTGAGGGTGTGAATAATCGAGCGGGACCAAAAAATAAAGATCACGCACAAGCCCGCGCTCATATAAAGAAGGGCTGGCCAGTTATTGAGCGATAACGCGGTACGGCCGTTCTCGGTCAGGAAATAGAGCGCGACGCCTTGGATGATGCTGGCAAGGGTGAGCTCGATGTTAACGACGGTGTTGTCGAGTTCGCGGCGTGAAAGATTCATGTGAGGAGGAGATGGGCGTGCCTGGAGGGATTCGAACCCCCAACCTTCTGATCCGAAGTCAGAAGCTCTATCCGGTTGAGCTACAGGCACAAGGCTGAAAATCCCAAACTCCAGGTTCCAAGCTCCAAAATAAAGATTGTTAGTTTCGGGGTTTGGGATTTGGGACTTGGAACTTCGTAAGTGGGGTGGCCAACGGGACTCGAACCCGCAACAACCAGAACCACAATCTGGGGCTCTACCATTGAGCTATGGCCACCACGTGAATCTCAGATTTTAGGTTTTAGATTTCCGATTGCAAAGGCAAACCCCCAAAACCGTCAGAGCTTGGCACACTCTTCGCTGACAGCAACGCCGTGGTGCTTCTCCTTAGCATTGCAAGCGGCGTGCGCCGGGTTATTCTAGGCGCTCGTTCCCGCATGACCCGACTTGGTTCGCTCCTACTCGCAGGACTGTTGTTCGTCGTCGCCAGCGCGCAAGCGCAGAGTGACGACCCGAGCGAGACGTTTCTCAAGGCTTATATGACCGCGCAACAGGGCGAAAAACTCGAGCGCGATAGTCAATTTACGCGGGCCCTGGCAAAATACCGCTTGGCGGGCAGCCTACTCGAAGAACTCAAGAAAACCCACGCGGAGTGGCAGCCGGCCATCGTCGAGTACCGCAGCCGGAAAATCTCCGAAAGCATTCTGCGGGTGCAGAGCAAGTCTGGAACGCAGCAGGATCTGGCCGCGACGAATGCGCCGCCGGCTGAGACTCAGCCTTCACCACAACGATCCACCGAGCCGACGGTCGAAATTGGTCCGAATAAATCGAAGCCGTCGATAATTGTGCAGCCGGCGGGTCAAACCTCGCCGTCTCCGAAGGAACGAGAAGCCGCGGCCCCGCTGCTGGCGCCACCTGCCAGCGACGCCGCGATTAAGAACGCGACGCGAAAGTTGCGGGACAAGGTCGATCAATTGGAAGCGGAACTACAACACTCGCGTTCCAAAGTCAGCGAAGTGGAGGAAGAAAAAGAGAAGCTGAATTCGAAATTGAAGGAATCGAATTCGAAGCTGGAACAGGCGCAACAGGAGCTGGAACACACGAAGAATGCAGAGAAAGACGTCCGTGGCCAGCTGGCGGAAGCGCAGGCGTCGTTAAAGAAAATTCAGGAAACTGGCAACGCCGACCTGAAAGCGCAGGCAGCGCTGAAAGGAGAGATTGCGCAGTTGAAGCAAGCCCTCACCGCCGCTGAGGAGGGTCGCGCCACGGCGGAAAAGGAACGGGATTCGCAGAACGCGAAATTGGCTGATGCCACCTCGCAGATTGCAAAGATCTCAAAAGAGCGCGACGACGCTCTGGGCCAGCTGACCGGATTGAAAGATTCGGAGCATCGCGTCGCGGTTCTGTTGGCCGAGAATAGCGAACTAAAGGAGAAGCTCGCGACCGCCGAACAGACGGTGCGGGAGGTCAGCGAAGACAAGCCGAAAAAGGCGCAGGAACTGGCTGACGCGAAGAAGCAATTGGAAGATCTGCGCGCGCAACTGGCCGCTAGCGAAAAACAGAACAAAGACTTTGAGGTTGCGGTGGCTTCGCTGCGCAGCCAACTGGAGGACACTTCCAGTCAACTCGAGAAAGCGAAGTTAACCGGGGCGAACGCCGATGAGACCACCAAGCTGACCCGTGAGAACCAGATCTTGCGTAATATTGTGGTGCGTGAGCGGCAGGAAGAAGCGCGTCGCGAGCAGGCCAAGAAATTGATGCTGGCAGAGTTCGATAAACTAAAGATCAAATCGGATACCTTGAACGAACAGATCGCGCTCTTGGCGCAACCGGTCTCGAAATTAAACGATGAAGAGCTGGCTTTACTTCGCCAGCCGGTCATTTCTATTTCCGACGAAAGTCCAAACACGGTTAAGGCCAGCTTTACTTACGCCAAGCCTTCAACCGGCAATCAGCCGGGCGAACCGATTGTCGAGACAACGGATAGCCCGGCCCCGCCGGAAGCTAATTTGCAAAACGGATTCAAACCGAATGTGCCGACCGACTTAATGGATATAGCGAAACAGGCGAAGGAGGACTTCGACCAAGGGAAGTATCATGCGGCCGAGCGCCAATACCAGGAACTACTAACTAAGAGCCCGAATAATCTTTACTCCCTTTCGAACCTCGGGGTCGTTTATTTCAGGACGGGTAAGCTAAAAGCAGCTGAACTTACCTTGAAGAAGGCGGTAGCTATCGCGCCGAAGGACGAGTTCGCGCATACTACGTTGGGTATTGTTTACTATCGCCAGAGTAAGTTCGACGATGCGCTGAACGAGCTGACGAAGTCACTCGCCATTAATCCGAAGAGCGCGGCAGCCCACAATTATCTGGGGATTACCGCCAGCCAGAAAGGCTGGCAGGAAGCGGCGGAAAAGGAAATGCTCGAAGCACTCGCGGTCAAACCGGACTACGCCGATGCGCATTTTAATCTAGCCGTGATTTATGCTACCGCCTCTCCGCCATCGAAGGAACTGGCCAAGCGCCATTACACCAAAGCAACCGAGCTCGGCGCCGAACCCGACGCCTCGCTCGAGAAGTTGCTGCGCTAGAGATTAGAGGACAGCCTGCCAAGCCGTAGCCTTGGCGAAGGCTGGAGGTCAGAAGCCAGAGTTCAACGACAGTTCCAAACTATCAGCCACCCGTCCCGGGCGGCGCGAGCGCGTATGGCCCGTGGTCCGTGGTCCGCGGTCCGTGGTCAGTAGTCAGTAGTCATGTGGTCTAGTGCGCGCCAGAAGTTTTCAGGTCGACAGCTATGGCATGGGCTTCGGTCTCGCCGATATTCTCCACCGCGTGCGTAGTCGGCTCGCGCCAAATAGTCTCTTCGCTGGCGGCAGTTCTCTCTTCCGTTCTGCCATCTGGATAACTAAACTTCAGTTTGGCACCACTGAGGACATATATCACGCCGGCCGGGTGCGAATGCATTGCCTCCCTTTCCCCCGGCTTGAGATGGTATTCGAGGACGCGTACTTGATCGTTTTCCAGCAGCACTTTGTAATATTGAGGCGATGTTTTCACTGGGTCCTGTGCCTGTATCGTTGTGCATAGGACGGCCAGGAGTGACACCAGAATAAGGGTTTTCATTATGTGATGAGTTAAGGCCTAACGAGAACAACTCAGCCGCGACTCCGGCATGCGCAAGTGACAGCAAGTTGAATCACTCAGCTAAGATCGACGATCGAAAACATGGCGCAGTGGAGCTCGCCTCAGGCGGACCGGAGCGATTGGCTAGGTCTTCTCAGCTCATAGCGATTCACATCTTGCTCGTAGGCGATGACACCGGGAGTCGTCCGATACCGCGTAACGAAGGCGAATCCGAGTTTCTCTAACACTCGATTGGGAGCAGGATTCTCTGCCCACGGTTCGCAAACGAGTTTTTGCAGATTGAATCGGTCGAAGTAAAAGTTGACCGATCTGCGCACGAATTCGGTACCTAGACCGGCTCCTCTCAATTGTGAATTCCACAAATGCAAATGTATAAAGGCCTCGTCGCCAAGGACGATCTGATTGATACTTGAGTGTCCAACACGCCGTCCTCGAAATATCCAAACCAGGTAAAACCGGTCTTTTTCCCCGTCTGGTTTCTCATGGTCGGCTAAAAGAGCATCGAGCCACTCATCTCTTTCAGGAAGTTTCAAGCGGTCTACGCCCATCCCGCGTAAAAATGGATCATCGGCTTTATAAAAGTAATTCAACATCAGCTCGTATTCTTCGCGACGCGAAAACGGACGGACTTCTATCTTTTCAATTCCCTGCATAAAACCTAACGAGATATATACGAAAGTTCGTATTTAATTGCGAACATTTTTCCTCTATTTCTGGAAGTCGCCAGGGAGCAGGGGATGTCGAGATGGTGAATAGTGATCGGTGAAATGGGATGGGCCAGGAGCTGAACGCGGAGAGCCAAGAAGTCAGTCGCGTTCGCTCATGGCTTTGCACCTATAAGACGGGCGGATTCAAAGAGAAGTCCGCGAAGGCGAGACGCCTTCGCCAACACGCGAGACGCGTGCTACCCGGGCGAAGAAGAGTCGAGCATGAGCACGACGATTTAGGAGCAGGAGCAAGAGTGTGTTACGGCACTACGCGGGGGCGCCGCCGAGAGCCCCGGGGAGCGGAGGAGTGACGTCGGGGGCGACGACGACCTGCTTGGGCGGTTTTTCCGGCTCCATCTTTTCGCCGCCGCGCGGAGCGATTCCGGGCGGAGGATTCAACATCCGGCCATGCTCGACGATTTCCTTGATCTGTGAGCCGTCGAGAGTCTCGAACTCGAGCAACGCTTTGGCGATGATATCGAGTTTATCACGATTGGCGGTGAGAATTTGCTTCGCCCTCTGGTACGCCTCATCCAGGAGCGTGCGCACCTCGCGATCGATTTCCTCGGCAGTGGCTTCGCTGTAATCGCGCGCGCGCGAAATGTCGCGGCCGAGGAAAACGTAATCTTCGTGGTCACCGTACTCGACCATGCCCAATTTTTCGCTCATGCCCCATTCACACACCATCCGGCGGGCGGTGGCGGTAGCCATTTTGATATCGCCGCGGGCGCCATTGGTGACATCGCCGAAAGCAAGCTCCTCGGCCACGCGGCCGCCCATACTGACGGTGAGGCTGGCGAGTAATTCGGCTTTGCGATTGGTATATTTGTCTTCCTCGGGCAACCACATCGTGCTGCCCAAAGACGGGCCGCGGGGAATAATCGTAACTTTGTGGAGCGGCTCGGTATGTTCGAGCAATTCGAGCAGGAGCGCGTGGCCGGCTTCGTGATAAGCGGTGTTGGTTTTTTCCTTCTCGCTTAAAGCAAGGCTACGGCGTTCCTTGCCCCAGCGGACTTTATCGCGGGCTTCTTCGAGCTCCGCCAGCGTAATACCCTTCAGATTCCGGCGCGCCGCAAGCAAGGCCGCCTCATTGATGACGTTGGCCAATTCCGCACCTGAATAACCAGGCGTGCCGCGCGCCACCACCGCGAGATCGACCCCCTCAGCCAGCTTCACTTTCTTGGAATGGACCCGCAAAATTTCCTCGCGCCCCTTCACATCAGGCAAGTTGACGGTGATCTGGCGATCGAAACGGCCGGGGCGAAGCAAGGCAGGATCGAGGACATCGGGCCGGTTGGTAGCGGCGATGATAATGACGCCTTCCTGAGTATCGAACCCGTCCATCTCGACGAGCAGGGCATTGAGGGTTTGTTCGCGTTCGTCGTGCCCGCCGCCGACGCCGTGGCCGCGATGCCGACCGACCGCGTCAATTTCATCGATGAAAATGATGCAGGGAGCGGACTTCTTCCCCTGCTCAAACATATCGCGGACGCGGCTGGCGCCGACGCCGACAAACATCTCGACGAAATCGGAGCCGCTAATCGAGAAAAATGGAACGTCGGCCTCGCCCGCGATGGCGCGGGCCAACAATGTTTTGCCGGTGCCAGGCGGCCCGACCAGAAGGACGCCTTTGGGAATGCGCCCACCGAGTTTCTGAAACTTCTTCGGGTCACGCAAAAACTCGACCAGCTCCTGCACTTCATCCTTGGCTTCCTCGACTCCTGCGACGTCGCGGAAAGTGATCTTGTTCTTGTCGCGGGCCAGCATGCGCGCTTTGGATTTGCCGAAATTGAGGGCGCCTTTACCGGCCATACGGATTTGCTGGCGGAATAGGAAATAGAGAACGAGAAGAAAGAGCGCGATCGGGAGAAAACTGAGAACGGTCTGGGCGAACAGGTTCGATTCGGCGCGGATGGCCGGTTGAATGCCGGCAGCGGCAAGTCGCTTCTCGAGATCGGGACTGAAATTCAGATCGACAATGGTGCGAAACTTCACCGCCTGTTCCGCGCCGGCGGTTTGTTTGCGGTAATAACCGATGAGGGCCCGGGTGGGCTGGCCTTCCTGAACGAGCAGGGTGACTGGGAGATTTTTGTCGCTAATGATCTGCTTGTTATCGAGCAGCTCGATGAAGCGGTTGTAGGGGACGTCCTCGACGTTCTGGTAACCGCCGTTGCGAACGAGAAGAGCCATGCCGATAAGGCCAAAGGCAATGGCAATCAGAACGATACCGCGCCAGTTAAAATTCGGCTCGTTATTGCGCTTATTATCGCGCTGGGAATTGCGGTCAGGTTGCGCCATTAGTTTCGGTGCGCGAACTCTTGCCGCGCTAGAAAAGTTACATCAGCAGGTCGGCAATGCAATGAGCAGGAGTCACGCCTTTGGGATTCGACACCAAATCGGGGGTGGCGTTCGATGGGCTTGGGGAGTGCACGCGCCCTCGCCATCGCGAACTTTTTGCCTCAGAGCATCGCGGCGAGACCGCAAGGAGCAAGCGAGGCGCGTGCGCTCCCAGACTCCCGGCCGTGCCGCCCATTTTATTCGACATCGAGCAAGGGACTCCTCGATGATATTGGCGGGCAAGCCGCATTCAACTGGCATCGCCCGCGGAGCGGCCGATCCACGTTCCGCTGCGGAACGGGGGCCGGGGCACGATCATTGCGTCGACCGGGGCTTGGAGTAACCTTTATACCCAAATAGCAATGGCCGAATTGTTAGCCCAGGTAGCCGATAAAATTGATCGCGCGGTGCAACGCGTGACCCCTTTTGCGTATCGCATGCAGCGGAAAGGTCGGCGCTGGATGCGCCGGGCCATGCGCAAACCGAGGAGTGTTTCGGAAGGACCGAATTTGCTGCCGTTGCTGATCCAGGTGCTGGCCAGTTTTTCGAAAGCGGACGGGGTTCTGCTGGAAGAAGAAATCGACTCCAGCCTTGGCTTCCTGCGTTACGACTACCCGGAAGCAGTTTACTCCGAGCTGCGACAATTGTTTCGGCAGGCGCTTTACGAGCAGCAGGACTTAACGGCGATGGCGCAAAAGCTAAGCATTCAGCTGAGCACCGACCGCAAGATCATGCTGGGGGTGCAGCTCTACGATCTGATTTCGCAAGCCGGCCTCAAGCAAGAGCAAGTGGTGCAATTTTATTCTTTCATGTCGCAGCTGGGGATGGCGGCGCAGGCGATTGATATCGTTTATCAGCTGAACGCGAGCGAGGAATCGGATCCCACCGTCTACCAGCGCGGCTCCTCGCCCCTGGAATCGATCTCGTTTGGCAACAACGGCCAATCGGACGTGATGTTGAAGAGTCTCACTGCTAGCGACCGGCTACTGGCCTTTCGTTATCACGATTTGATCCTTTTGAAAAATTACAGCTCGCAAAGTGTGTCGGTGCGAAGCCGGCCATTGGTGCGAGGCGGATTTTGCCGCATTTATCCGGGCCAACGCATTCTGGTGGGCGACCAGGTGCTGAGTTATCAGGACCTGGCGCAATATTTCAACGCCAAGAAAAACGTCTCGCTCCCGCAAATTTTCATCCGGGTGAATCGTGACTCCGATGAAGTCGAGCTGGAACGGGCGCGGACACGTGAGACTGCGTTGGAAGTTACTTTTGGATTAAAAGTGAAGGTGAAGGCGTTGAAGGACGTCGATGCCGAACTCAACAGCACGCGGTTGCGCGCCGGGACTTTGGTGGAAGCGACCTTGCAGGACCGGATCGTTTTTCACAACGACAGCGAGCTCGATCTCCTCGATCTGCGCCGTCGCGCCCGAGCGCTGGGTGGTCGGTTTCAACTCAAAGCTTCCAAGTCAGAATATCTGGTCTCCAATAACCCGAGCCTGCTCGAAGAGGACGATATTTTGCTCTCACCGGGCACTGCGGGCGATGTTTTGCTGAAGATTTTTTGCGATTATGACAAACGTATCGGGACCCTGGAAGTGCTTGAGGCCGATCGCCCGATCGTGGTGGGCGAGACCAGTGTGCGCACCACTTCGCCGCTAAAAGATGGCGACACCATTCGCATCGATGTCGGGCAGTTTTTGAAATGCAATTTTTCCGAGCGCATCATCGAGGAAGAGCGCAATATCATTCGTACCCTGGAGGTGAGCGAAGTCACGCACCGCTTCGGCAGCGGGGATATCGGACTGGAGGGAATTTCCTTCAATGTGGTGCGCGGGGAATTGGTTTGCGTGATGGGGGCGAGCGGCTCGGGGAAAAGCACGTTGCTCAAGGTGTTGGCCGGGCAACTAGAGCCGACGAGCGGCCAGGTCCTGCTCAATAACCAGCCCCTTTATCCGAATCTCGATCAGCTGAAGCGCTACATCAGTTACATCCCGCAGGAAGACGCTTTCGATGAGCATCTGACGATCGGCGAAAATTTGCAGTTCGCGGCCGCGATTCGCTCGCCGCATTTGTCACGACGCGACCGGACGCGCCGCCTGGAAGGAAAGTTGGTCGAGCTCGGTTTGAGCGAGCGGCGCGATGCCGTCGTGGGGACCGCGGTCAGGAAAATGCTGAGCGGGGGTGAACGCAAACGACTCAATATCGGCCTCGACATGATCGGTTCGGCGGACATTTATCTTTTCGACGAGCCGACCTCGGGCCTCAGCTCGAAAGATTCCGAACACGTCCTCGAGATCATTCGGTCGATGGCGCACAACAAGATCATCATCGTCACCATTCACCAGCCGAGCTCGAAACTTTTCCAGATGTTTCACAAGGCCATCCTGCTCGACAAGGGCGGGCGAATGGTTTTTTTTGGGACGCCGACCGAGATGCTGCGTTATTTTGCGGAAGCGGAACACCAACATCAATTCGGCGCCGATCTGGGTGCATGTCCATCGTGCGGAACAACCCGGCCGGAATTTATTTTCGACGTTTTGGAAACGCCGCTGCGCGATCTAAGTGGCGACATTATTTACGAGGAGAACAATCGCGGCCAACTGGTGCCGTCGCGGCGTTACGCGCCGGAATTCTGGCGGGACAAATATGAAGCGTTCCGCCTGATCCAGGATGTCAAGCAGGTTTCCTTGCGCAAGGAGCCAGTGGCGCCGTTGCCAAGCGTGCCGGTGCAAAAGAAAAAACGGGTGCCGTTTCGCTGGCACGACGAATGGACACAATTGCGAACCCTGCTGAAGCGCGCCTTCATCAGCAAGCTGCGCAATCGTGGCAATCTCGTCATCACCATCGGGGTGGCGCCGGTGCTGGCCTTTCTAATCGCGAGTTTGCTGCGCTACTCCGACAGCGGCACCTACGATTTCGCCTCCGCCTATCACATCCCGACGTTTCTCTTCCTTACTCTTATCGTCGCGATGTTTCTCGGCCTGACCAACAGCGCCGACGATATCATTCGCGATAGGGTGGTTCTGCAACGGGAGCGCAATCTCAATGTCAGACTGCCTTACTATGTTTTTGCGAAAACGGTTTCGCTCGGCGTCTTCGCGCTGGTGCAATGCATCCTCTTTGTCTTGATCGGCAATTACATTCTCGAAATCCGCGGGATGTTTTGGATTTACCTCGGGATCGTGTTCATGACGGCGATGGGTGGGGTCGCCCTCGGTCTGGTGATTTCCTCCCTCGTTTCCGATCCGAAGACGGCCGCCAATATTGTGCCGCTGGTTTTGATTCCGCAGATCATTATGGGTGGCGCACTCATCAAATATGAAGACATGAACCGCAACCTCGCGCTCGTCTATACGTTCACGCGTTGGTTTTCGGAGCATCCGAACAAGGAACAGAACAAGAAAATGGACAGCAAATTGCAGGTGCCATTCATTTGCGAGTTCATCGGGATGCGCTGGTCTTATGAGGAAATGATTGTGGCGCAGGCGAAATTGAATCCGGTGACGCGTCGCCAGGACCGAACCCAGCGCGAGATCGATCGGATCGTGGCTCGTCACGATACTCGACCAGAATCACGGCGACGCTTGAATGATTTAAAGGATACATTGGCGATGCTGTCGGGCCTGGAGGCGAAAACGCCGGACGATTTGGATCGCTATCTTGGGGTGATTGATCAGGTGCTCGATGGTAAGCAGTCGTTTGATCGCAGCCAATTCACGGATGCCAATGGTCCGGTGACCGCGGAGACGCTCTATCTGAATCAAAAAGTATCCGATTTGATTTCGAACGCGGAGATGGAACAAAGCGATTATCGCCGCGGGGGAAAACCGAACGTGTTTTTCGGTGAGGAGAAACGGTTTCTTGGAATGAAGGTGGATGTGTTCGTCTTCAACACCGTCGTGTTGATCGGATCCAGCCTTGGGCTGCTCGGGTTGTTGCACTGGATTTTGCGGCGGCAATTGGATGTGCGAAGGACGTAGTCCGTCCGTCATCCCGAGCGAAATCTTAAAGGCAACTTCTCCGGGATCCCTCGGTCCGAGCCGCTTCCGGCTCGTAGGAGCCTACAGCTCGGAGAGGACTAGCATTTTCGCCCGGGTGACAAAATGTCCAGCACGCGTAACATCGCATCATGGCCACCAAACCCGAATTAGCCCGCTTGATTGTGGCGCCCAGCGATACCGATGCAGATATGCTTTACGCGACGCGGATTTTCATTGGCGATCCGTTCATTTTTCTTCAGCAAAATGGGAAGCGCACGCTTGTCCTAAGCGATCTGGAGATCGATCGGGCGAAGAGGAATGCGAAAGCCGACGAGTTTGTCATGTTCAGCCAGCTCGAACGCGAAGTCCAGGGCAAGGCAAAAAAGGCGCCGCCCTACGAAAAAGTCGTGGCGCATTTTCTAACGAAACGTGGAGTAAAGCGGGCGAAGGTGCCGGCTAATTTTCCGCTGGGTTTTGCTAACGAGATTAAGCGGAGGGGGATCACGCTGGAAACGAGCAACGGGCTTTTCTGGCCGGCGCGGGAGAAGAAAACAGCGGAGGAAATTCGGCTGCTCGAGCGGGCCTTGCGGATAACGGAAACTGGGATGAAGCGTGGGATGGAAATCCTGAAGGCGTCAACGGTGGGAGCCGGGAAAAAATTGAAGTGGTCCGGCAAAACCCTGACTTCGGAAATTCTGCGCGCGGAAATAGACAGCGCAATTTTGCGCGCTGGCGGTGTGCCGACCAGCACAATCGTGGCGGGGGGCGATCAGGCGTGCGATCCGCACGAGCGCGGATTCGGTCCACTCCAGGCAAATTCGTTGATCATTTTCGATATTTTTCCGCGCGACGCCAAGACCGGCTACTGGGGGGACATGACGCGAACGGTGGTGCGAGGCCGCGCCAGCGACCAACAGCGCAAACTTTGGGAAGCGGTCAAGGCTGGTCAGGCGCTAGCCTTGAAGCGAATCAAAGCGGGCGTGGACGGAATGAGCATTCACCAGGCTATTACCGAGCTATTCAATGACCGTGGTTTTCCCACAGAAGTGCGTAATGGGCGCCGCGTCGGGTTTTTTCACGGGACCGGGCACGGGCTTGGGCTCGAAATTCACGAATATCCGCGTTTGCAAAAAGTGGTGTTGAAAGCGGGACAATGTCTCACGGTCGAGCCGGGTTTGTATTATCCGGGCATCGGCGCTGCGCGGATCGAAGATGTGGTAATTGTGCAAAAAGATGGTTGTCACATTCTCTCGAAGTTTCCCAAGCAGCTAGAAATTTGAGCGGCGCCACAATTTCGGTCATCCCGAGCGAAGTCGAGGGACCCCGTTGAAGTGACCTTAAAGCTCACGCCGCGGGATCCCTCGACATAGCTCAGGATGACAGTGGAAGGAAGCGAAATGAACGAAGCGAGATCGCCTGGGTCTAACTAGCAGACACACTTAAGACAGGAATGTTCTATCCAATCGGATTCGGCGGCAGTCATTGGTTGCTCTATATCGGCGTGCCTTTGATTATCGGCATCTGGGCACAAATTCGGGTGAGCAGCGCGTTTGGACGCTGGAGCAAGGTGCGGGCGAGCTCAAACATCACCGGCGCGGAATGCGCCCGCGAGATCTTACAGGCGGCACAAATTCACGATGTCGAGGTAGTGGAGACGAACGATTTTCTGGGCGATCATTACGATCCGACCAAGAAAAAGCTTTGTCTCTCGAGCAACGTTTACAACACTCCCTCGGTCGCATCGCTCGGTATTGCCGCGCATGAAACCGGGCACGCCATCCAGCATGCAAAAGCTTACGCGCCATTGAAAGCGCGCATGGCGGTGGTGCCGTTAACGATGGCGGCGTCGCAGATGCTGCCGTTTGTAATAATCGGCGGAATTTTCTTTCACATTACCGGGCTGATTACCCTCGGCATTTATTGCTACGCCATTCTGCTGGTCTTTCAGTTGATCACGCTCCCGGTGGAGTTTGACGCTTCGCGCCGCGCCAAGATTATTTTGCAACAGATGGGGATTGTGCAACCGGGCGCTGAGGTCGCGGGGGTAAACAATGTGCTGAACGCCGCCGCGCTCACCTACGTCGCTGCCTTTATCGCTGCGCTGGGTAATTTGCTCTGGCTCTTATCTGTGCGCGATCGCCGGAGCTGACAGCGTCCGTTGAAAAAAATGAGTTCCGTTCTCGCTGCGCCGCGTCGAATCTCCGATTTGTTGTCGTCGGTTCCCGGCCCGAATGTTAAGACAAAGAGACGGGCCATGGACCAGCCACGAACCGACGAAGACCAGCAGCTGGTCGCGCGTACTCAGGATGGGGATGCCGGCGCCTTCGATCAGCTGGTGGTGAAATACACCCCGCGCCTTTACGGACTGGTCTACAACATGACCTCGAATCACGAGGACACGAACGATCTGCTCCAGGAGATTTTTTCCAAAGCCTACAAATCGATCCGCGGTTTCCGTGGCAAATCCTCTTTCTACACCTGGATCCATTCCATCGCGGTGAACATGACGCTGAATTTTTTAAAGAAACGCGGCCGCCGTTTTCACCTCAGCCTCGACGATGTGGACGCGAGCATTCAAAACGACAAAGAATTTCTCGAGCTCACCCAAACCAGCAGTCCGGTGCGGGAGGCCGACCTGTCCGAGCTCCAGCGAAGATTGAACGAGGCCATGATGAAACTGTCTGATGAACACAGAGCCGTTGTGACTATGTTCCATATTCAGGGGATGCCCCACGCCGAGATCAGTAAAATCTTGAACGTTTCTGAAGGAACGGTACGTTCCCGGCTCTTCTACGCGAACCGGCAATTGCAAAATTATCTGGACGAGTTTCGCAAGAACCCGGTGACGTAAAGATAAAAGAAGATGGACGAGTTCGACGACAACGAAATTGGCCGGCTGTTGCGGTTGAAAAAATACGAGCAACCGCCTGCTGGTTATTTCGAGAATTTCCTGCACGAATTTCATCGCCGGCAACGGGATGAATTACTCCGCCAACCGCTCTGGAAAATCGCGGTTGGTCGGGCGCAGGATTTCATGATGAGCCTGAATGTTGCGCGCCTTGCATCCTATCAGGTGGCGGTGACGGCAGTGTTGCTTTGCGCGGCAGTGATCTCGCTCAAGATTTATCAGACCCCGCCAACGCCGAATGTCGCTCGGGTTACTCCCATTGTTCCAGCCCAAAGCGTAACCGATGGTGGCTGGAGCCTGGCTTCGCCGGTCTCCACCCGCATTACCGTCAGTCAACCGCGTTCGCATCTCTCGACTCACCGGACGGCCGCGCCTCCGCGTTATGTGCTGGACAGCATGCCCGTGAGTTATGAGTCGTCGTTGCGGTTCTAAAAATCGCCTGGCGGCGGTTTCGGCGGGGAAATTCATGATGCGTTGGCTTCTTATTCTCATTTTTGCCATCGCCCTGTCAGCGCGGGCCGAAGATCCATCGGCTTCCACCATTAGTCGCGAGGTCAAAGATATTTTTGATCACTGCAAGAAAGCGGTAGTGAAAATCCATGGCGACGACGAACACAGCGAGCTGTCCGGCACCGGCTTTTTTATCGATCCGACTGGAACGATTTACACCGCCTATTCTGTTGGCGGGGAAGGGAACAACTTTAGTGTTGAGTTCGATGGAAAGAGGCTGCCGGCGCGACAGCTCGTGACCGATGTTCGGAGCGGCGTCGCCATCCTGAAAGTCGACACCGCATCGCCGGCGTTACCCATTGGCAAATCCGAAAATATGGAGGTAACCACGCCGGTTGTGGCAATCGGTTATCCCCTGGATTTGCCGGAGACGCCCAGCCTGGGGTTAGTGGGTGGTTTTGATCGAAAATATCTGGGCTACTATTTTCATACTACCCATCTGCGGGTAAACGTAGCGACCCAGCGCGGCGAAGCGGGCGCGCCGCTCGTAAATATGAAGGGCGAAGTCGTGGGCATGGTTGCCTTCACTTTGGAAAACAATTCATCCTGTTACGCTTTGCCGATTGAAGCGGCGGAAAAAATTCGCAGCGATTTTCTGCGCTATGGCGAAGTGCGGCATGGCTGGATCGGCGCGAAGTTGATGCAGGCATTGGAGGGAAAAGGCGGTTCCTATGCAGAGGTGACCGAGATTCTCGACAGCACGCCGGCGGCAAACTCAGGACTTCAGCCGGGCGACATTTTGCTGCAAGTGGGGCGCAGGGAAATCCATCAACCTGACGACATCATCGATGCATCGTTTTTTCTGACTGCCGGGGAAGCGGTGCCGATCACCGTAATCCGTGGCGACGAGGAATTGACCTTCAACGTCCATGCGGAATTTCATCCGGCCAGTCAACGCCCGCCGGTCATCGCGCAGCCGAGCATGAACCAGTCGCTGCCGCTAAGCTTGCAGCAGAAAGCGCCCGAGCGCACACCATAAACGCACCGTCATCCCGAGCGAAGTCGAGGGATCCCGCTGCTAAAGGTAACATCAGGGGAGCCTTCGATCCGAGCCGGACGGGTGTTTTCGCTCAGGACAACGCGAGCATTCTCCGAAAATCCTTTTCGCCGATAATTTTCACGCCCAGCTTTTTCGCTTTTTCCAGCTTGCTCCCGGCTTCTTCACCGGCGAGCAGATAGTGAGTTTTCTTGCTCACGCTCCCGCTCACTTTGCCGCCGCGCTCGATAATTATTTCTGCAATTTCATCGCGTGGCTGACTCAACGTCCCCGTGATTACCCAGGTCGTGCCACCGATCGCCGAATCGCTCTTTTTCCGCGGCTCGACCGTTGGCTTCACGCCCGCCTTTTTCAACCGTGCGATCAACTCGCGATTGTGCGGTTCCTGAAAAAATTGATGAATACTGGCGCCGACCACTTGGCCCACGTCCGGAATCCGCTCTAGCTCATCAGCCGACGCATTCATTAACGCGTCGATGCTCTGAAAATGATCTGCCAGCTCGCGGGATGAAGTCTCGCCGACGTGCAAAATCCCCAGCCCAAAGATCAATCGCCAGAGCGGCCGCGTCTTTGATCGCTCGATGGCATCGAGTAGATTGCGGATGCTTTTCTCGCCCGTCCGTTCGACCTGGGAAAGTTTCGCGGCATCGAGAGTGTAGATATCGGCGATATCCCGCACCAAGTTTGCCTTAACCAACTGTGTCACCATCATTTCGCCAAGACCTTCAATGTCCATCGCGCGACGCGAAGCAAAATGCTCTATTTTTCGCCGAACCTGCGCCGGGCATCGCGCGTTGACACAGCGTACCGCCACCTGCGCCGCATCCTTCACCACCGCGCTGCCGCATTCCGGACATTTTATCGGCATCCGAAACTTCTTTTCCGATCCGGTGCGCAAATCCTTCCGCACTTCGACTACTGCGGGAATGACTTCGCCGGCTTTCTCAATGATGACGGTGTCGCCGATACGGATGTCTTTGCGCGCAATCTCTTCTTCGTTGTGCAAAGTCGCGCGGCCGACGGTTGATCCGCTAACGAGAACTGGATCAAGCGCCGCGACCGGCGTCAGCACCCCGGTTCGCCCCACTTGCACAAGAATGTCGTACAATCTTGTTTGCACGCGTTCTGCCTCGTACTTGAAGGCGATGGCCCAGCGCGGCGACTTGGAAGTGAAACCGAGACGCTCCCGTTGAGCAAAGGAATCGACCTTCACCACCGCGCCGTCGGTTTGATAACGAAAATCGTGGCGCACTTTGTCCAGCTCCTGAATGGCTTTGATAATTGTGTCGGCTGAAGAGGCGGACCAAATCCGTTCGCTGTGCGGCAGCCCGAATCTGTCCAACAGCGGAAAGAGATCGGAATGTTTTTCCAGCTTCACTCCCTCGACCGCGCCGGTTCCGTAAAGAATGATTCCGAGCGGGCGCTTGGCCACCAGCGCGGGATCGAGCTGTTTCAAAGATCCAGCGGCGGCATTGCGCGGATTGGCGAATGCCGGCAAGCCTTGTTCGGCGCGGTCGGCATTCATTTTTTCGAAGCCACGCTTATCCATGTAGACTTCACCGCGTACTTCGAGGACGGCGGGCGCTTTTCCTTTCAGTCGCCGCGGGACGGAGCGAATGGTCAAAATATTTTGGGTGATGTCGTCGCCGACAGCGCCGTCGCCGCGAGTTGCAGCATAACGGACTTGGCCGTTTTCGTAGAGCAGCGAGACCGCGACGCCATCGACTTTTGGCTCGATCACCACAGGAATTTTTTCATGTGGAAGCAAGCGGGTGATGCGCGCGTAAAATTCCGTCAACTCTTCGACTGAGTAGGTATTGTCGAGGCTAAGCATCGGCACACGATGCGTAACCTGCGCGAACTGCTTGAGCGGTTGCCCGCCGACACGGCGTGTTGGCGAATCCTCGCGCGCGAATTGCGGATACTTTTTCTCAAGCTCCGCCAACTCGCGGTAAAGCTGATCGTATTTGCGGTCACTAATGGTGGGTACCGCTTCTTCGTAGTAGCGGCGATTGTGCTCAATGATGTCGCGCCGCAGCGTTTCAATATGCACGCGCGCTTCCGCTTCGGTCATAGGTTGATCATACAAATGAGGATTCGCGAAACAATCGCTTCTGCCGTCATCCCTCGACTTCAGGACTGAGCGGCAGTCTATGACCGCCGATGAATTTGCGTGTACATTTGGACACGGCTGTCATGGACCGCCGCTACGGCAGAAATGGATGGCGAAAAAATTCTCGGGATCGAAGGCGGAGGAACGAAGACCGCGTGGGCGTTAGTTGACGATGGCGCAATTGTCGAGTCGGGAAAGTTGCCGCCGTCGAATCTGCGTCTGACGCCGCTGGATCAGATCACAAAAATTTTTCGCGTTTTGCCGCGCGATGTGGATCGGATTGGAGTCTTTCTCGCCGGCTGCGCAACTGAGGAAGATCGCGCAGCATTGTTCAAGCTCGCACGGGCCGTTTGGCCGAAAGCGAAGATTGTCTCGGGCAGCGATCGCGACTCGGGAATGGCGGCGTGTTTGCGCGATCGCGATGGAATCGCGGTGAATGCAGGCACGGGGTCATCCGTGACCGGTCGCAGTGGCGAGCGAATCGAAAAAGCCGGGGGGTGGGGACACATCTTGGGGGACGCCGGTGGCGCGTATTTCGTTTCCATTCGCGCTTTGCGCTCGGTGCTGCGGGAATACGATCTGCGCCGGGGCGAACGGGAATTTGCGGCAAATATTTTGCGTGCACTTGGCTTGAATAATTTCGATGAGCTGGTGCGGTGGGCGCAGACGGCAGACAAAATGGAGATCGCCTCATTGGCGCCGGTCGTTTTCGAAGCGGCGCGGAAGAGCGACGAAGCCGCGCGCCAAATTATCGCAACCGGAGTGAGCGCGTTGGTCGATTTCACAACCGCCGTCTCGATGCGGCTTCAGCTTGAGACTCCGGAGGTTCGACTGATGGGGGGCTTGTTCGAAAATCAGAAATTTTACGGAGTAGCATTCGGCAAGGCGCTCACCGAAAAAATTCCCGGCGCTAAGGTCGCGATGTGCGAATTCCCGCCAGAGATGGGAGCGGCCTGGTTGGCGGCAGAAGAGAGATTGCAAATTGAAAGAACCGAGGAACCGGACGGAGCGGTTCAGTTGGTTTCATCGACCGAGCAAGCGAATCCGAAATCAGCCAATCTCGAGCGATTGAGTGCCCGCGAAATCGTCGAGCTTTTCGTGGCGGAAGAAAAATCGGTGGAGGAGGGATTGGGTCAAAGCGTCGATCAATTAGCGCGGGCGATCGAATTGGCGGTCGGCGCGATTAGCAATGGCGGACGCGTGTTTTACGTCGGCGCCGGAACGAGTGGCAGGCTCGGAGTTCTCGATGCTGCTGAAATTCCGCCAACCTTTGGCACGTCACCGGATTTGTTCCAGGGGATCATTGCCGGGGGCGTATCTGCGCTGCGGCGAAGCATTGAGGGCGCGGAGGACGACGCGCGTGCTGGTGCGCTGGCGATGGACGAGCGTGGGGTCAAGCGGGAGGACTTGGTGATTGGGATTTCGGCGAGCGGTCGGGCGGCATTTGTGATAACGGCGTTGCGACGCGCGGGAGCGATTGCCGCGCAAACAATTTTGCTAACCTGCAATGCCAAACGAGAGCCAGGCGGCGAGTTTGATTTGGAGATCAATCTCAAGACCGGCCCGGAAATAGTTACCGGCTCCACGCGTCTGAAAGCAGGAACGGCGACGAAAGTGGCGCTGAATATCATCAGTACGGGCGCAATGGTTCGACTGGGGCGGGTGCGCGGGAATTCGATGATCGATCTTCAGCCAACAAACAAAAAACTGCGCGAGCGGGCGGTCGGCCTTGTCTCGAAGTTGGCCGGATGCGATCGTGAGAGTGCGCGTTCGCGGCTCCAGCGTGCGGACTGGAATTTACGCGAGGCATTGAACGAAGAGTAAATGTTCTGGATTCTGGGGAGCGCGGGGCTGCTAGCCCGCAGTTGCCGGCAGCCTGCCGGCAACATCCGTTGCGCACGCACATCGATTGAGCTTTCCAAATAGTCTCGGCAAGCTGCCGAGACTTACAGGCTGGCAGCCTGTGCTCCCCAGTACTACTGCAGCAGGAAGGCCCCGCTAGCGTCGCACCACCCGCGGTTCAACCGGGATGGGCAGAAAACGCGGAACGCGGATTGGAATTGTTTCGTGCTCAGGAGGGCAGAGTCGCGCCACTTCCTTTCCATCCATCGAACAGCAGCAATGGCGCGACGACGTTGGGCTTTCGTCATTAAAATAATCGCCGACCTGATACGAATGGAACGCTTCTGCGGAAACGAGTTGCCAGCGCACGTGGCCAAGCCGATCACGGAGCGCGAATTTGTAGGTGGCATCGATCCCGAGACTGTAAGCGAAGGGCAAAGGCCGGCCGGCTTTCTGCACGATCGTCCCTTGGTAAGCGCACGCAATCAAGAGCGGAGCGACGCAGAGAAAAAGAAAGGTTTGGAGTCGCACGAACAGTTGGGTTGCTTCGAAGTCAGCGTTTTTCGCCGGCGACCAAATTGTAGTATTTCAGGCGACCTGGAATCAATCCCGAAAAACTCCGTCATATTCCATAAGCGCAATTCGGCCTTCTGCCACGAACTAGAGTAAACTCAACTCAAGGAAACCATTATGCTTTGGACAATCTTCGTCATTCTGCTCGTGCTCTGGCTGCTTGGTTTGGTCAGTTCATATACGATGGGTGGATTCATTCACATTCTGCTCGTGATTGCGGTCGTGATTTTGATCATTAACCTGATTGGCGGACGTCGCACTCTCTAGCCCGATGAAGCCCGCGGGCATTGTCGGAATCATTTTAATCATCGTCGGCATCATCGGTTTTGCCTACGGGGGGCTGGGTTGGAACACTGAGAAAAAGGACGCGCAACTCGGCCCGATTGAAATCAAGCACCAGGAAAGACACGGGATCAATTTCCCGCCGATCTTGAGCGGGCTTTGTGTGGTCGGCGGGATCGTGCTGCTGGTTGTGGGGAGCCGGCAAACGTAGCGCTGCGGGTGCATCGAGCAGTCCCTTGCTCGATGTTAGGCTTAGGTGGCGCAGCCGCACTTGATTGGCATCGCCCGAACGAAGCAGCCGATGCATCTAGTCGAGCCTACTGCGAGTCCGCTTTCAGCACCGCGAATGTTTTGCTTCCCTGGCGATCGAGATAGAGCAGGACACCCCGTTTTGGGTCGGCTTTGCTGAGGGCCTCGCGGAATGACTGCACGTTTGTCACTGGCTTGCCGTCCACTTCGGTGATGACGTCTTCGCGCTCGATCCCTTGTGCGGCCGCGATGCTGTTATCTGCGACATCGGTCACGATCACGCCCCGCGCATCGCCGAGGTGCAGGCGCTCCGATATTTCCTTCGTGATATCCTGTACCTGTAACCCCAATTTCCCGACATCTTCCGGGCGGCCTTGATCTCGCGGCACGATCTCGTTCGAAGCGCGCGCAATCTCATTTGGCAACTCGCCGGTCGTAACCGGAATTTCAATCGTCTGACCTTTCCGCCAAACTGTCAGCTTCACCGCCTGACCGATTTTCTTTTTTAAGATCTCGCGTTGCAACTGTGTGTCGGTCGTCACCGGAGTGCCATCAACCTTGGTGATGACATCGAACGGCCGGAGGTCACTTTTGTTCGCGGGCGCCTCCGCTTCGATTGTGCGCACCACCACACCTTTGTCGATTCCCTTGAGCAAATCGCGCGTGCTCGGATTGTCGCCGACCGATTCGATCCGAATGCCGAGCCACGGCCGCGCAATTTTCTTCCCGGCAACCAATTGCTGGCCGATCTCGTTGGCCAGATTGCTCGGTATGGCAAAGCCCAGGCCGCGGTTTAATCCATTAATCAGCGTGTTCATGCCGATGACCTTGCCGTCGATGTCGCAGAGCGGACCACCAGAGTTTCCAGGATTTATCGAGGCGTCGGTCTGGATGTAATCGGAAATACTGTAACCCCCGTTGGTGAACAATTTGCTCCGGCCTTTGCCGCTGACCACGCCATAGGTGAAGGTGTAATCCAATTTAAATGGCGCGCCGATGGCGAAGGCAAACTGCCCAACCCGCACGGCATCGCTGTCGCCCATCTGCACCACCGGCAAGTCTTTGGCGTCGATCTTGATCACCGCGATGTCGGTCTTTTCATCAGTGCCGACGACTTTCGCCGGGAATTCGCGGCCATCTTTTAATTTAACATCCACATGCTCCGCTCCCTCGACCACGTGAAAATTAGTAAAGATGTATCCATCAGGCCGCACGATGAATCCTGAGCCTTCGCTCTGAATTGGCTGGGAATTACGCGGACCGCGCCGCGGCGAATTATCGTCGGGCTGCCCTTGGAAGAATAAATCGTCGAAGTTCAAACCCTCGTTGCCGTCGTTCTTTTTCGAGACCTCGATGATGACGACGCTGGGCGCGACGATTTCGAACACTTTGGCGAAAGCATTATTCAGGGCGTGAACGACATCCTTTCCGGACTCAGCTGCTGCCGGCGGAACGGTGGAGGAAGATTCCTGTGCCAATAGAGGCGAGCCGCTCAGGGCGCCCCAAAAAATAAGAGCAAACAAAAATCGCATGAGTTGGAATTTCGACATGCTCGGGGCAATGCTTGTTCAAATCTAACCGTGTTTTGCACGCAAGCCACTCTTCCCAGTCAAGCATCTGTAGCCGCAGCTCTGGCTCTGTGAGCCGCGCGCACGCGTCTCGCAGAGACGCGGCTACACTGCAGGTTGACGCAATCTGACCCGCTGCGTAGAGGAAACTCGATGCTGCGGCGGCTGCTTCTTTTGGCGCTGACGTTTTTCCCTTTGGCCGCCCGCGCGTGCGATCTCTGCGGCTGCTACACCCCGCAAGTGGAATCGATGCCGAAGGAAAAAGTTTCCCTGACTGGGTTCTACACCGCCGTCGCCGAGCAGTTCACCCATTTTGGCTCCCTTCAATTCGATGACCGTGAGGTTGCGAATCCTACCGGGCAACGATTGGAAAGTTCGATTACGCAGTTCGTCGTCGGCTACGGAATTAACGATCGCTTCGCTCTGCAATTTAACGGGCCGTTGATTTACCGCGATTTCCGGCGGCCGGAGGGCTTTGCCATCGATGAAGGGAACGTGAGCGGGATTGGCGACGTCTCCCTTTTGGCCAAGGCTGTGCTTTGGCGTTTCGCTTCAGCCGCGCGGCGTGAATTCAATGTCGAAGGGAAGAATCCGGTTGCAATCGAGCACGAATCGGATTGCACGTGCTCAATTGTCGCGCTGGCGGGGGTAAAATTTCCTACCGGCGATTCCAGTCGGCTAAAGGAGGAATTTCACGAAGTGGAAATTCCGGGCGCGCCGGAGAGCGGAATCCACGGGCACGATCTCACGCTTGGCACCGGTTCGTATGATGGGATTTTCGGCGCGCAAAGTTCGCTGCGTTACAAGAGTTTTTTCGCGGAAGCGAATGGCCAATTCACTCTCCGTGGCGATGGTGCACACGATTATCATTTTGCCAACGACGTGACCTGGAGCGCAGGGCCAGGATATTATCTCGTGCGCAAGCGCGATACTTTAGTTGGATTCCAATGCATGGCGTCCGGCGAAAGCAAGGATGTCGATCGTTTTCAAGGGCGTGCCGCCGAAGACACCGGCGTTACCTCCGTTTTCGTTGGCCCGCGAATCATTGCGTCGCGCGATCAAATCAGCGGCGAATTGGCCGCCGAATTCCCGGTGTTGATGAACACGACCGCGTTTCAAGCGGTGCCGGATTATCGGCTGCGTGCAAGTGTCGCCGTCAGCTGGTGAAGATTTGGAAAACATTACTGCTCGTTTATCGCGAGTTGGATGTTCGCTTGCCGGTAGGACGAGGCCTGGTAGGGCGAGACTCCGTCGAGCCGGCGAAAACGGAAAAAACGCGATATTTCCATCACGTTGCGAGAGAGCGCGAGTTGGCCAATGCGATTGATTCATTTCGCGGTTTTCCACAACTCGTTCGCGAGTTAACTAACGGGAAAGCGGGAATCGAATACGAAATTGTGCGGCCCGATCGCGCGCTTACTTCTCTCACCCGCGAATCGTCATCACGCTTCTGGCCGTCGCCTGATGACATTCGATCCGATCTGGATGAGTTTGCGTCGCCCGGGAAATACGATTCGATTTTCGTTTTCTGGCCACAGCGGAATTTGAAAAATGGAACGGCGGTTCCGTGTGATGCCTGGGGTCTGGCGATTGGCGCAAGCGAATGGACGAACGGAGCGACTTACGCCGCTATTGCCAATGCGCCATCACCTGCATGGACAAACGAGGCGCGGGGTGAAGTCTGGCTACACGAATGGTTGCACGGCGTTTGCGCGCATTTTGCGCAGCGTGGCCACATCATGCCCGAGCGCGACGCCGACGGCGGTGAATTGCACGGTTACGTGCGTTCGTCGACTGCCGGTTGGATCGATTATTATCGCGATTTAATGAGCGGGAATGTGTTAGAAGATGGAAGGCGATTGGGAATCCCAGTCGCTGCCTGGTCGTAATCCAAGAAGCAGCGCCTTTCCAGTCGCCGAATCTCAATAAACGGCGGTCTGGCCTCCGGCTCGTAGAGCCTACAGCTCGGAGAGAGAGACCACCGCTGCTTGGGTGGGTAAACGTGCCGCCCGCCGCTCAAACCCCGAAATTGAATAACCGTGGGCGGCCGGCGTCAGACGAATCCATTCAGGGGCAGGCAGTTAAAACCGTGTTCGTTGACACGATTGTTAACGACGTTAACGTTTTTTCTACACAAATACGAAAATGGTGAATCTCACCGAGGGAATTGAGCAGGAAAAGGCGTTCCGCTCCCACGCGCCAGGCTATTGGTCTAGCAATGGCGGGGTTGCGCCGGAACTTTGGAACGATTGGAAATGGCAGCTGAAAAACCGCGTCACCAAGCTGGGACAACTGGAAGAACACCTGTCGCTAAGCGAGGAGGAACGGGCCGGCGTGTTGCTGTCCGGTGACAAACTCGCGCTCGCGATCACGCCTCACTTTTTCAATCTGATTCCGCGCGAAAACCCGGATGATCCGATTCGGCGTCAGATGATTCCCCGGATCGAAGAAACGTGGGGTTCGCCTTACGATATGGCTGACCCGTGTGGCGAGGATTCGCACATGCCGGTGCCAGGATTGGTACACCGATATCCTGATAGGGTGTTATTTTTGGTGACCGACCGGTGTGCTGCCTATTGTCGCTATTGCACGCGTAGCCGTGTCGTCAGTGGGGTGGGCGAGCAGGAGTTGCACACAGATTTTGAGGAAGCTGTCCGCTATCTGGAACAACACACCGAAGTACGCGACGTGCTGCTATCGGGCGGTGACGCGCTCCTTTTTAGCGATGTCAAACTGGAGAATTTGCTCAGCCGCCTGCGCGCAATCCCGCACATCGAATTCCTTCGCATCGGGACGCGGGTTCCGATTTTCCTGCCGCAACGAATCACGCCAGAGCTTTGCGCGATGTTGGCGAAGTATCATCCGCTCTGGATGAGCGTGCACGTCAATCACCCCCGCGAGCTCACTATTGAAGTAAAGGAAGCGCTGGAGTGTTTGGCCAATGCCGGGATCCCGTTGGGCAACCAAAGCGTGTTGCTTGCCGGCGTGAATGACGATCTGGCGACGATGAAAACACTCGTGCATAAACTCCTGATGTGCCGTGTCCGCCCGTATTACCTTTATCAATGCGACTTGATTAACGGCTCATCGCACCTGCGCACTTCTGTCGCGAAAGGCATCGAGATCATCGAAGGCTTACGCGGTCACACCACCGGTTACGCAGTCCCACAATACGTCATCGACGCCCCCGGCGGCGGCGGCAAAGTGCCGGTTAATCCCGGCTACATCCTCTATCACGACAACGAGAAAATCGTGATCAGGAATTACGAAGGAAAAATCTTCGAGTATCCCGAGACCGGGAACGAAAACGTCCAGTTCGCCCCGCAACGGGAGTACCACGACGAGTATTTATACTCGTAATCTGTCTACTTCCGCGGCGCGTCGATGGTAAAAATGTCACTCACCTTGTGCTGCGTGATCGAACGAAATCTTTCTCGTCCGGCGACCACTTCGGTGAGGTGTTGTGGCCGGACGGGTTTGTCAGGCGTTGCACGGAACTGCCATCGGCGTTCGTGATGTAGATTTCGTAATCGGTTTTGTTTTCGCGGTTCGATCCAAATACGATCCGCCTTCCATCGGGCGACCAGCGAGGCCAGGCGTCGAACACCGGATTGTCCGACAAATTTCGCATCGACGAGCCATCGGCATTCATCACAAAACCTCCGAGGTTTCGCCGAGCACTTTGCGAAACAAAATCTGCCGGCCGTCCGGAGAAAAGCTTGGATGGGTGTTGAGGCCTTTGTCATGCGTGATTTGCCGAAGGTCACTGCCATCCGCTTTGATTGTGTAAATTTCGTAAATCTTCCCTTCGGGCGCGCTCGCCTAATTCGGATTATCCCGCGCCGAGCAGTAAATAACGCGCTGACCATCTGGCGACCAATGCGGATGAATCGCATCCGAGTTGTCTTTCGTCACCTGCCGTGGCATGCCGTCGTTCAGATCGATCAGAAAGATTTCATTATGCCCGGTGCGATCGGAAACAAACGCGATCTGTTTTCCATCGGGTGACCATTCCGGCGTGAAATCGTTCGCCTCGGTCGTCGTGATCTGTTTCAACTCCCGCGTGTCGATTCGCCAGGTGTAAATGTTCAGCCTCCCCGAGCGGATCGAATCGAAAGCAATCGTCTTTCCATCCGGCGACCAACTGCATTCCTCGTTGACGGTTCCCATGAGCTTTCCGGGCTCAATGGTTTGCCCGGCGAGGCTGTTTACAATCAGAATGGACAGCGATGCAACGAGGGCCGCCGCATGATGCGCTGAAACCGTCATCTCGCAGCGAATGTTGCCGCTGCCGTGTCGCTCAAGGTACAGTCACGGTCGTTTCCGTCCCTTTCTTCCGGTTCCCGTTTACCGGAGAGTATGCGGTGTAGGTGCCGCGTTTCATTTGGACGTGCAGAACTTTGGTCTCATTCGGCTGCAGATCGACCGTAAACTTGTGGGTTCCGTCCTTGCCGCGAACCACGAAGTTGTGTTTTTCGTTTCCGGCATTCTTTACTACGAACGCAGTCTTGCCGTGTTCCACGCTCGTCGGCATATCGATCTTGTCGTCCGACAACGTTACGTCGACGCGCCGCGCATCTGGATCGGGTGTCACCGCATCGACCACTTTGTTGACTACTTTTTTGGTGCCCTTGACCACCTTGTGTCCGACATTTTTGGCTGTGTCGGCCGCGTTCTCGGCCACGTCGCCTGCCTTTTCGACTGGCCCCTCCGCCCAGACCACACCAAAGGATAGAGCGACCGCAATAATGGTTGAAAGAGGAAGTTTCATAGTACTAAAGATATCGTATGCAGCCTGTCAGTTAGCTGCGCCGGTAAACGATCTCTTCGCTAATCAGTGCGTGCCCCCCGATTATTTTGCGTAAACAAACTCGCCGCCGATGACGGTCATTTCGCAACGTGTTTTTAAAATCTCCGGTGCGGGAATTTTCATGATGTCGGCCGAGAGGACAGTGAAATCGGCGAGTTTGCCGACTTCGATTGAGCCTTTGTCGTTTTCCTCAAAGGCGGCGTACGCAGCATTGCTGGTGAACATCCTGAGTGATTGCTCGCGCGAGACAGCTTGCTCGGGGTGCCAGCCTTCGCCCGATTCGCCTTTGGTGCTTTTGCGCGTGACCGCGGCGTAGAATTCGACCATCGGCTCGCCGCGCTCGACCGGCGCGTCGGATCCGCCGCAAATAATCGCGCCCGATTTGATCAGACTATTCCAGGCATACGCGCCGGCGAGACGCTCCATTCCAAGCCGTGCCGGTGCGAAAAACAAATCGCTAATCGCGTGCGACGGTTGCATTGAAGCGATGACACCGAGCTTGGCGAAGCGCGGAATGTCTTGCTCGCTCAAAATCTGCGCGTGCTCCACGCGCCAGCGCGGTTCCTGAATTTTTCGCTCGCCAGGCGGCACGGCTTTGAACGCCTGCTCATAAAGGTCGAGAATAGTGCGATTGGCACGGTCGCCGATCGCGTGCGTTTCGACTTGAATACCACGGCGCAACGCCTCTTCAAACATTGGCCTCAGCTCTTCCGGTTTCTGCGTGAGGAAACCGGAGCTGGCGGCGTTGTCCGAATAGGGCGCGAGCAAGGCTGCGCCGCGCGAACCGAGAGCGCCATCGAAAATCACTTTGATTGTGCACTGGGTAAAGCGGTGATCAAACGCATCTAAGGTCGCGCCGTTTTTCAGCAGTGCGCTGGCGGCTTCACCGGGACCATAGGCGGCATTGATCATGCGCAGTTTCACTTTTCCGGCAGCGTAGGCGCGACGGATAATTTCCTGCTCCGACAACTCACTGCCGGCGTTTTGAATTTCACACCAGCCGAGCTTGATCTCACGCTCGATTCCAGTGAGCAGCGCTTGCTCACGCTCGGCCTCGGTCGGTTTCGGAATGTTTTTCTCGACCAGTTCCATCGCATTATCGAGCAACATTCCATTCGGTTCGTGTTTCGTTTGGAGGATTTGTCCGCCGAAAAGGTCGGGCGTGTCGTTGTCGATCTTGGCGATTTTCAGCGCCGCGGAATTTGCCACCGCAGCGTGACCATCGGCGCGGGTGAGGAAAACAGGATTGTCCGGTGCGATTTTATCGAGATCAGCGCGGGTTGGAAATTGGGGCGGCTTCCAGAACGTTTCAATCCAGCCGCGGCCGGTGATCCATTTGTCGCGCTCCGTTTGCGCGACGCGCTCCTTGACCTTCGCGAGAAAATCTTCGCGGGTATTCGTCCCCTCCAGATTCAAAGTCATCTCGCGCTCACCGATTCCGAAAATGTGGCAATGCGAATCAGTGAAACCGGGGGTAACGGTTTTGCCTGCGAGATCAACAATGTGCGTTTTATCAGTCCGGAATTTGTGGGCATCCGCATTTGATCCAACGAAAATAATGCGATCGCGATGGACCGCGATTGCTTCGGCGTGAGGTTGCTTTTCGTTAACTGTGTAGATGTTTCCGTTAATGAAAATTTTATCGGCCGTTTCCGCGTCGGCGGTAATGCCGCTCACGAAGAGCAGGATAGCAGCAACAGCGCACATCACGGGACTCTTTTCTGTCATTCCGAGAGAAAATGCCAGTCCTCTCCGAGCTGTAGGCTCCTACGAACCGGAAGCGGCTCGGACTGAAAATTTTTTTTGCCAAGCAGTGGCGTGTTTATAGAATCAGCGCACACTGTTTCGGCAGCGCGTGCAACCTTAACCATTTGCTCATCTGAAACCGCCACCACTTTTCGCCAATTTTATCACGGAGAAAAATTGGCGGTGGCGGATCAGTTTGAAACCAGGCCGCTAACCTTATGGCGAACTTTTTCCCGCGCTGGTCAAATTGGTTGCCGCTCAAGCTGGCCATCTGCAGCGTGGTGATTGTTTGCGGCCTTACCGCCGGCACCTGGTATTACGTCACCCCGAAGTATACCAAGGTCGGTTACGAGCCGATCCAGCCAGTGCCTTTTCCCCACGACATTCACGTTTCCCAATTGGGAATGGATTGCCGTTATTGCCATAGCTTCGTGGAAGTCGCGGCGCACTCCAACGTGCCAAACACCCAAACCTGCATGGCGTGTCATCAGCAGGTGCAAAAAGATAATCCGAAACTGGAGCCAGTGCGCGCGAGCTGGAAGACTGGCGAGCCGGTGCAATGGGTATGGATTCATCGGTTGCCCGATTATGTGTTTTACAATCACGCTGCGCATGTGAATCGCGGCATCAGTTGCGCGAGCTGCCATGGGCAGATCAATCACATGCCGGTGGTTTCCGATGCGAAGCCAATGAGCATGGCGTGGTGCCTCGAGTGTCACCGGCATCCGGAAAATTTTTTGCGTCCGGAAGACCAGATCACCAATTTGGATTGGAAGCCCGAGGACGTGAATCCGGCCGAATTCGTGGCCAAATACGGTCAACCAAAAGACGTACCTGAAGATTGGTCTAAGAAGAAACGGTTAGCCCAGCGTGAGATTGGCCAGACCTTGAAGGAACACTGGAACATTCAGCCGACGGAGAATTGCCAGTCGTGCCACCGATGACCATCGCGCAGAAAATACTTTGGAAGTCAGGCTTCCAGCCTGGCTCGGCCGAGAGGCTGCTAGCGTGTCGAAGATCGACCATCGCATTTCGGCGGACTGGAAGCCCGGCCGAGACAGGCAGGATGCCTATCCTCCAGCAGCTTATATGAAGCGCGTGTTTCAACATCCACCTGAGCCTACTTCGGGGCGACGCTATTGGCGCAGCACGGATGAACTGGCCGACACCCCAGAGTTTCGCGAATGGCTGGAGCGCGAATTTCCTTCCAGCGCGGCGCAACTGAATGGCGATGAATGGTCCCGCCGGAGCTTTTTGAAACTAATGGGCGCCTCCGTCGCGCTGGCTGGGTTTGGTGTGAGCAGTTGTCGCCGGCCGGAAATGCATTTGGTCCCGTTCACCAAAACGGTCGAGTGGACCATTCCAGGAAAGTTCCTCTACTACAGCACCGCCATGCCGCGACGGAACGGAGCGATTCCGCTTCTGGTCACGACGGTCGATGGCCGGCCAATTAAACTCGACGGCAACCCGCTGCATCCGGCGAGCAACGGTGCCAGCGACGTGTTCGTCCAAGCCGCCATTAACGAGCTTTACAACCCGCTGCGAGCAAAACGCATTGCCGAGAACGGCAAGACCAGCACCGCGTCCGCGTTTGAAAAATATCTTGGCGATCTGCGCAAGAAAATGGGGGACGGCGCCGGCTTGGCGTTTTTGGTTGAAGAAACGCATTCGCCCACGCGGGAACGAATGCGCGGCGAACTGGAGAACATGTTCCCGCGCATGCGTTGGTGCGTTTATGATCCGTTGCGGAGTGAAGCACAAAATTTTGCCACCCAAATTAGTTTCGGTGATAATTTGCGCCTCGTTCCTCGGATCGAGCGCGCCGATGTAATTCTGGCGCTCGACAGCGATTTCCTCGATTGCGGCGAAGGCGACATCGCATCGTCTCGCGCTTTCAGTTTTCGGCGTCGCGTCAGTTCGGCGAAGGACTCGATGAACCGGCTCTATGTCGTCGAGAATCGCTATACTCTCACCGGCGCGATGGCAGATCACCGGCTGCGTTTGCCGGCGAGCCAAATTCCGCTGATTACGCACGCAATTGCGACCAGGATCGCGACCGCTACAAAAGATGCAGGCCTGGGTTCGGTCCTCGCGACCTTGCAGGTTCCCGCGGGGGCGGCGCAGTTCGACGAGCAATGGTTGAACGAAGCGGTAAACGATTTGGTTTCGAAATCGGGCGCCAGCCTGGTTTTGGCCGGAGCGCAGCAGCCGGTCGTTGTTCAGTTGCTTGTTTACGGAATTAATTCCGCGCTGAAAAATGTCGGGAACACGGTTTTGCTGCGCGAGCGTCAGCGGGATCAGCGCGATAACAGCATTCTCCAACTCGCGGGCGACATCGCGGCCGATCGGATCAAACAGCTTTTCATACTCGGCGCGAATCCCGTGTTTAACGCACCGCGCCGGATTACCTACGATTCGGTAAAGGGCTGGCTGGATTGGCCCGAACTGCAAAAAAAGGTGCCGGATGTAATCCGGCTCGGCTATTACGAAGACGAAACTTCTGCGCTTTGTCGCTGGAATCTCCCTGCCTCGCATTTCCTGGAATCGTGGGGCGATGCGCTGAGCTCGGAGGGACATTACTTCGCTATCCAGCCGATGATTCTTCCGCTCTTCGGCGGATTCTCCGAGCTTGATTTACTGAACGCCGTGATGGGCAAGCCGAAAGTCGATGGGCCCGAGTTAGTTCAGGAAACCTTCCAGGCAACCAAGCCAATTGGCGATCCCGCGACCGCATGGTCGAAATTTTTGCATGATGGTTTCGCCGCGCATATTGTGCTACGCGACCGGCCACCCACATTCAATGGCAATACCGCCGGCGGTATCGCGCAAAATCTCTGGAGCCCGCCTGGGCCTGCGCCGACACCCGAATCGCCCGAGATCGTGCTGGTGCGCGATTACTCGATCGATGACGGCCGTTATATCAACAACGCCTGGTTGCAGGAAATGCCCGATCCAATCACGAAATTGGCCTGGGACAACGCTGCCCTGATCAGTCCGCGTTACGCCAAAACGCTCGGGGTGGAAACGGGCGATCTCATTCAGATTACGGTAAACGATGTCGTCCCATCCACTCCGGCACCCGCGGAAGGTAAGCCTACTCCGACGCCACCACCACCACTGCCACCGCCGCGCGAGTTAGAGATTGCAGTCCTGATTTCCCCCGGTCACGCGGACAATTCGATCACCATTTCACTAGGCTACGGTCGCGATAGTTTGACCAGCGTGGGGGAGCGCAGCGGTTTCAACGGCTATTTGCTGCGCACCGCCAATGATCCGCATTACATCGTTGCCGACGGCAAAGCGATCGCCAGCATCGCCGTTAAGAAAGTCGGGAAGAAATATCCGCTTTCCATCACCCAGGATCATTTCAGCATCGAAGGCCGTGGGCTGGTGCGCGAGGCGACTCTCGAGCATTACCGCGAAGACAACGAATTCGTGAAAAAGATCGCGGGTGACGAGGAGCTGCCAGAAAAACTACCGAGCCTCTACCGTCATCCCCCGTTGCTGTCGGCGCAGCAGTGGGGAATGACGATCGATTTAAATACCTGCACCGGTTGCAGCGCCTGCGTCATCGCCTGTCAGGCGGAAAACAATGTCCCGGTCGTTGGCAAACTGGAGGTCGCCCATGGCCGCGCGATGCACTGGCTGCGGATCGATCGCTATTACGCCAGTGAACATGGTTACGACCAGGACAAGGGCGAGCTTCCGGAAGATCCCGAGATGGTGCACGAGCCGATGATGTGTCAGCACTGCGAGAACGCTCCCTGCGAGACGGTTTGCCCGGTGAACGCGACCATTCACAGCGAGGACGGCCTGAACGTCATGGCCTACAATCGGTGCGTCGGCACGCGTTATTGCGCGAATAACTGCCCGTTCAAGGTACGGCGCTTCAATTATTTCGATTACAATCAGCGGCCGGTCGGCAAAAAGAAAATCGCCGGGGCCTTCAACATTTATAAGGAGTACTTCGCGCCGTTCACTGAAAAAGGCGCGCCTGATACGATCAAGCTCTCGAAAAATCCGAACGTGACCGTGCGCATGCGCGGGGTGATGGAGAAATGCACCTTTTGTGTGCAACGGATCGAGGAGGCAAAGATCGCTGCTCATGTCCGTGCCGGCGCTTCCGCGGATGACCTTCGAATTCCGCGCGATTCCTTTACCACGGCGTGCGCGCAGGCCTGCCCGAACGAGGCCATCGTTTTCGGAGACATTCGCGATCCCGAGAGCAAGGTCTCGAAAATGAAATTGCAGGATCGCAATTATCGCCTGCTTCAATATCTGAACGTGAATACCCGCGTCAGTTACCTCGCGCGCATCCGCAATCCGAATCCGAAAATGCCCGACGCGCGTAAAATCGGCATCGCCAGCCCTAACGAGAAAGAGGAAAAGTTATGATGTCATTCCGAGCGAAAATGCCAGTCCGGCTCGGACCGAGGAAACCCGCGACGTTACCTTTAAGGCGCGCATCGGGATCCGTCGGCTTCGCTCGGGATGACAAGTAAGTAAATATGGACGGCGCCACCACAGCACCAGAAGTAGAAGTAACTGAGAGCGAGGAGATCGCTTCCACCGAGAAGCCGCTTACGCGCGTGCCGCTGGTATTGAACCGGCGGAGCTACAGCTGGATCACCGAGCGCATCGCCGGTGCGGTGGAGAATCGCGCGCCGCGGTGGTGGTGGGTCGCGTTCGCCGTCACCGCGGCGATTGCCGGTTTCGGTCTTTTCTGTCTCGGCTATCAAATTTCCACCGGGGTCGGGACCTGGGGATTGAATCATCCCGTCGGGTGGGCCTGGGACATTACCAATTTCGTGTTCTGGATCGGTATCGGACACGCCGGCACTTTGATTTCGGCCATTCTTTACCTGCTGCGACAGAAATGGCGCACTTCGATCAACCGTTCCGCGGAAGCGATGACGCTGTTCGCGGTGATTTGTGCCGCCATTTTCCCCGGCGTGCACGTCGGCCGCGTTTGGATGGCGTGGTATCTGGCGCCGCTGCCAAACAATTACGGCATCTGGCCAAACTTCCGCAGTCCGCTGCTCTGGGACGTCTTTGCTGTCTCGACCTATTTCACCGTTTCGGTGTTGTTTTGGTACACCGGATTAATTCCTGATCTGGCGACGTTGCGCGATCGTGCCACTTCGAAGATCAAGAAATTTCTTTACGGCATTTTCGCGCTGGGCTGGCGCGGATCGAACCGCAGCTGGCGGCATTACGAAATGGCCTATCTCTTGTTAGCCGGCCTCTCTACTCCGCTGGTGCTCTCGGTGCACAGCGTTGTCTCCTTCGATTTCGCGACGTCGATTTTGCCGACCTGGCACACCACCATCTTCCCGCCCTACTTCGTCGCCGGCGCCATCTTCGGCGGGTTCGCCATGGTGCTGACGTTGATGCTGCCGGCGCGCGCGTTGTTCAAATTGCACGACATCATCACGCTCCAGCACATCGACAAAATGGCCAAGATCATTTTGTTGACGGGATCGATCGTTTCCTACGCCTACCTCATGGAATTTTTCATGGCCTGGTACAGCGGCAATCAGTATGAGCGCTTCGCCTTCTGGAACCGCGTGCTCGGGCCGTATTGGTGGTACTGGTGGGTGGGAATGCTCTTTTGCAATTGCCTTTCGCCGCAACTCTTCTGGTTCCGCTGGTGCCGGCGCAATGTCCTCGTCGTCTATTTCGTCTGTATGTGCGTGAACGCCGGGATGTGGTTCGAGCGTTTCATCATCATCGTCGGCGGATTGCATCGCGATTTTCTCCCGAGCTCATGGGGCTTGTTCATTCCGACCTGGGTCGACATCTGGACCTTTATCGGTACCCACGGAATTTTCCTGTCACTCTTTCTCCTCTTCATTCGCTTCCTGCCAATGATCGCGATGAGCGAAGTGAAAATCGTTTTGCCGGAATCGGATGTGCACCGGCATGATCCAATCAGTGTGGGGGAAAAGGAGCACGCATGAGAACGCCTTCCGGCCACAGAGTTTACGCTATCGCGGCGGAATACTCGAGTGCCTCGGAACTTTACGAGGCGGCCAAACGCGTGCGCGACGCCGGCTTCAAACGCTGGGATGTCTTTTCACCCTTTCCCATTCACGGAATGGATGAAGCGATGGGACTTGGCAAATCGTGGCTCAGCGCGGTGGTGCTGATCGGTGGCATCACCGGTTTGTTGACCGCTGTTATTCTCGAATTCGGTCCTTCCTGGTTCATTTATCCGGTGATCGTGCACGGAAAACCGTTCAACTGGGCCACGGTGCCGGCTTTTTTCCCGATCATGTTCGAACTGACGGTGCTCTTCTCGGCCTTTGCCGCTTTTTTTGCCAACCTGATCATGAACGGATTGCCCCGCTGGCATCATCCCATTTTTAACTGGGATCGTTTTGCCCGCGCCACCAACGACGGATTTTTCCTCGCCATCGAAGCGCGCGATCCGCGTTTCAGCGAAATAGAAACGCAAGATTTGCTGCTGGAAACCGGCGGGCTGCACATCACCATCGTCCACGAGGAGGATTGAAATGTTGCGCGGCTTTCTTCTTATCTTCGTGCTCGCCGGCATCGTTATCGTCGCAATGTGCGGTTTTCGCGGAGAACACAGCACCCGCACCCCGTGGGAAATTTTCCCCGATATGGTGCGGCAACAAAAAGTCCGGGCGCAATCGCCCATCGATTTTTTCGGTGATGGCCGCGGCCCGCGGGTTCCGATTGCGAGTACGGTCCCGATTGGCTACGAAATGCCAAAGGCGCCGCCCGGGATCTCACCCAACGCTACCGAGCCGGCGGCAGAACGGTCGCGTCCCCACATCGGTTTCAGTGTCGGCACCGATTATTACAACACCGGCAAGATGGGCGCGAATTGGGGGACCGGCATTCCCGTCCCGGTTACCGCCGAATTGATGCAGCGCGGGCGACAGCGTTTCAACATCACCTGTTCCGTCTGCCATGGATTGACCGCGGCCGGCAACGGAATCGCCAAGCAGTACGGCTTGAACACGGTGGTGACTTTGCAGGACGAGCGCATTCGTAAGATGGCGGACGGCGAGATTTTCAACACCATCACCAATGGCAAAAACACGATGATGTCGTACGGCGGTAACGTACCGGTGGCGGACCGGTGGGCGATTATTGCCTACGTGCGCGCCTTGCAACGCAGCCAGAACGCCCCGGCTGCTGATGTTCCGCCAGATGAATTGGCAAAACTGGAAAAGGCGGAGGCCAAACCACCGGAGACGAAACCCGCACCCAGCCCGGAGGCACAAAAGAAATGAGCGAGCGTTCTCAAATCGTCCCGGCCCCAGAGGGCGAGTATTTCGAAACAAGTCGCTTCAGCGGTTTATCCTTGCTGCTGGCAGGCGGCGCCGTTGTCGGACTCTTGCTCTGTCTGATTGGCGCGCTGAAAGATCAACCGCAATTCAGTTTCTCCTGGCTGTTCGGCTTCTTTTATTTTTTCACCCTTTGCTGTGGTTGTTTGTTTTGGACGATCGTGCATCACGCCACCGATGCGGAATGGTCGGTGGTAGTGCGCCGGCAGCTCGAGAACATCGCGCTCCTCCTCTTCGCACTCTTTATTTTTGCGATCCCGATTTTGTTACTCCGGCATCATTTGTTTGAGTGGATGAATATCGCGCCGGGCGAGAATCATTTGCTCGATACCAAACGCGAGTATTTGAACTGGCCCTTCTTCCTTTTCCGCGCCATCCTTTATTTCATCCTCCTTGGAGGGGTCGCATTTTTCCTGCGCCGCTTTTCCGTGGCTCAGGATCGGGATGGCAATCCGCGATGCACCGTTTGGATGCGCAAAATAGCCTTTGCCGGGCTGCCCATCTTCGGTCTGGCGCTGAGCTTTGCCGCTTTCGACTGGGTGATGGGACTGAACTATCGCTGGTTCTCCACCATGTGGGGCCCGTACATTTTTGCCGGAGCGGCCGGCAGCTCGATGTCGCTGCTCGTGCTCGTCGTTACGGCGTTGCGCCAGGCCGGCTACCTCAAAATGGTGACGCTGGAGCATTATCACATCATGGGAAAATGGATGCTGGCCTTCTCCGTTTTCTGGGCCTACATCGGGTTCAGCCAATACATGCTGTATTGGTACGCCAACATTCCTGAAGAAACGGAGTATTATCTGATCCGGAACACTGAGTCATGGTGGCCGCTTAGCATGCTCCTGGTCATAGGACGTTTCTTTGGCCCGTTCGCGATTCTGTTGCTTCAGGGAATCAAGAAACGCCCACATCAACTTTGCATCGTTGCCGGCTGGATCATGCTTATGCAGGCGCTCGATATGTATCTGATCGTGCTGCCATCGCTCCACGGCACCGGCGTTCACTTAAGCATCTGGGATTTCCTTTGCCCGATCGCGATCGGTTGCAGTCTGGCCTTCCTTTATCTGCGGTTAATTGGAAAGACATCCACTTTTCCGGTGCGCGATCCGCGCCTGATCGAGTCGTTGCGTTTGAGGAACTGACATGACCGTTTCCGCTACACCGCAAACGTCAGAGCACGCGCCGATTTCTTTTCGGGCATGGCTCGGCATTGTTTTGCTCTTTCTCTTTTTCGGAATTTTCGTGCTGGTGCTGGTAGCGGCTACGCCTCACGGCAACAGCTACGAAGCCAAACGCGCCAAAGCGCGCGAGGAAAAATTGAAGACCATCCGCGAGGCTGCGACCAAGGACCTGAATTCCTACGCCTGGGTCGACAAGGGCAAAGGCATAGCGCACATCCCGATCGAGCGTGCGATGCAACTTACACTTAGCGATTTGGCGTCGAAAAAGCCGGCGCCGGCAAATCCAATTGAAACTCCTGGGCAAACGCCAGCGCCCGCCGCCGCATCGCCCGCACCGCCAGTTTCGCCTGCCCCCGCAGCCGGTGCCAGCGGGACGCCGAGCCCGACGTCAGTCCAAGGCATCAATTCTGAAAATCGTAATCAACCAGCCGCGGCCTCGAATCCACCCCCCGCATTACCGGGCACGCAGCCCGGTCCGGGCGCGTCACCGGCCGCCGCGCCCACGCCACCAAGTGGTCAACCGGCGGTTTCACCTTCGGCAACGCCGGAACAAAAGCCGCCTGGAACGCCTATTCCTGTTCCCGAAAAAACGCCGGCATGATTTTTTGCGAATGAATCCCACTGAAATTCCACTCAAAAGCCCAAGCAGCGTCACTGATTTGAGTATCGGCGAGGTCGAGCAAGTCGAACGCGCGTTGATCGACGCTTCAACCCGCGTTCCGGTGCTGATGTTTTACGCTTCGGCCGTCGTTTGGTTGCTGCTCGGGACTTTGCTGGCGGCTTTCACGTCATTCAAACTCCATTCGCCCGATCTGCTCTCGAACGTTTCCTTCCTAACGTGGGGCCGTATCCGTCCGGCGCATCTCAACGTCATGCTTTACGGCTGGGCGTCGAATGTGGGAATGGGTACTGCCATTTGGCTAATGGCGCGGTTGTGCCGCACCACCTTGCGTCATCCGCTGTTGCTCGTTACCGGCGGCGGATTTTGGAACCTCGGTGTCCTTCTTGGAATTTGCGGAATTCTGATGGGCGACAGCACCGGCTATCATTGGCTCGAATTTCCCAGCTATGCCGC
>WNGI01000063.1_pt1 | contig 63683 bp, 60 predicted proteins | sample 5400621 | NCBI WGS metagenome assembly WNGI01 (sample SAMN13153374, study PRJNA577476) | soil metagenome | isolation source: 20 cm soil or saprolite under Garry oak tree replicate 1 | place: USA:California | collected 2016-06-15 | reverse complement strand
ATCTTAAATTCTGTCCGTGACGTCAAGACGATCATCAAGAAACGCAAGCAAATGAAACCCCTACGTTTGTTATTTCGCATAATCCACTTCTCTTCATCTAAGCGATTTCTTCCAGGTTTTCTTCTTATTGTAATGGAATTGACCTGGCGCTCCTTATAATGCCATCGATGACCATTAATCAAGATTAAACAATTAGACGTAAATTGCCCTTAATTCCGGTTAATTCTTCTCACTTGGCGCAGGTCTCGGCGCCCTATGCAAAGCGGCCAGCTGGTGGCTTGAAGATTCTTCGCTGGCGCATGGTTTTGAGGGGCTCCTCACGACGATCGTTGAAATCGTCCGCTGGAGATTCCACGATTTACTGGCAGGTCGATGAATATCTTTCCGCCTCATAATTCGTTTTGACGACCATAAGTGCGGCGGGCCAATCACTGAATTGAAAGGTGCGTCAGGCATCTAATAAGATCTCTAACGGCGACCTTTTCGAGTGATTGACTCGATCATCGCATCGTATAGATAGTCGCAGACCCTTGCCGTCCCGACATCGGCGAAGGGATTTGATCATCGAGTTTAAGGAGCGGGAACAGTTTTGCCCTGACCGAATGGCTAAGGCATCGGCAGCGAAAGTAATTTTTCCGGCGTAATTGGCAGGTCACGGACGCGTTTGCCGGTCGCATTGTAGACCGCGTTGGCAACTGCCGGGGCGACGCCACAAAGCGCGAGTTCGGCAAGCCCCTTGACGCCCAGCGGATTGAAAGCTTGATCGTCGTTGGGCACGAAAATAGCCTCCAGGTCCCGAATGTCGGCGTTTACCGGTACAAGATATTCGGCAAGATTGCTGTTCATCACGCGTCCGAAGCGATGATCCCAATCCGCTTTCTCAAGAAGAGCCATGCCGAGTCCCCCGACGATACCGCCGAGGCACTGGCTCCGAGCAACTTTTGGGTTGACAACTTTTCCCACGTCGTAGGCACCAACAATACGCGGCACTCGTATCGAGCCGAATTCCGGGTCGACGCACACCTCGACGAACACCGCGCCGAAGGCGCAGCTGGAAAATTTTTGTTGTTCTTTGCCAGGCTTTGCCTTGGCGCTCGCTTCGACGGATTGGAGCCCGTTAGCTTGCAAGAACTTGCCGTAGGGAATTTCATATAAACCGCCGGCCAAATTAACGGATTCAGGCGAAAGCGCTAGAACTTTGGCGCGCGCCGCTTCGCAAGCCGCGCGCACGCCGTTGCCGACGCTGGCCATGGTCATCGAGCCGCCGTGCACGGGCGCTTCAGGCATTTCGCTATCGCCGAGCTCGAAGCAGATCCTATCAAGGGGCAAGCCGAGAGTATCGGCCGCGACCTGTGTCATCGATGTGTAAGTCCCTGGACCCATGTCCGAGGCGGCGGTGCGAACCACCGCCGTGCCGTCGGCGAATATCGTTGCCGAAGCGCAAGCCGGCGAGAGCATGGAAGGAAAAAGCGCGGTGGCTATGCCGTAGCCGATGAACTGACCATCCTTTTGTAAGGAGCGCGGCTTAGCAGGCCGCCGTCCCCAGCCGAAGCGCTCAGCGCCGATTCGATAGCAGGCGCGAAGTTCTTTGCTCGACCACGGAAGATTTTCATCCTCGTCCCGCTCGGCATAATTTCTGAGCCGAAGCTCCACCGGATCCATCTGTAGCGCCTCGGCGAGCTCGTCCATTGCGCCTTCGAGGGCGAGCATGCCTGTGGAGACACCGGGCGCACGCATCGGGCAGGGTGTGTTGATGTTCATATCGACGAAGCGATAACGCGTGCGCACATTTGCGCATGAGTAAGCGATCTGCGCCGGATAGAGCGTTTCTTCCGAATATTCCTCATAGGCCGATGTTTCCGCGTTCGACTCCTGAATCAGGGCGTTTAATTTGCCATCGTGCTCGGCGCCCAGAGCCACGCGTTGCTCCGTGTGGGGGCGATAACCAATGGCGGTGTAGAGCTCGCGCCGGCTCAGCTCTAACTTCACGGGCCGGCCGACTTCTCGCGCCGCAATCGCCGCGACCGTGACGTGAGGCCAAGTTCGCAGAGCCGAACCGAAGGCGCCGCCGACATAGGGCGAGATCACGCGGATATTTTTTTCCTGAATGCCAAAAACATGCGCGATTTCTTTGCGGTCATTGTCGACCCATTGAGTCTTGTCATAGAGCGTCAAGTGGCTGCCGTGCCATTCGGCAATGGTGCCATGCGCTTCCATGGCGTTGTGATATTCGCGCGCGTGACTGTAAATAGCTTCTACCGTGACCGGCGCCTGGGCGAGTGCGCGATAGGCATCGCCTCGGCTGGTTTCTCCCGGCCGGCCCGATGTCGCCGTTGCGTCGCTCGGCGCTCGACCGCGCCCGACGTCAAACTGGGTCTTCGCGTCTGAGGTTTCGTACCTCACGCGCACCCGTGTCGCAGCGTATTGCGCCTCCTCCAATGTATCGGCCACCACCACACCGATCGGCTGACCGCTGAATAAGATTTCGGGACTTTGAAATACTCGCAGCTGTTCGCCGGATTTGGGGTCCACAGCCGGACGTTCGGCCAGCGGTAGATACGCCAGGCGCGGCGCGTTCAGATGCGTGATAACCGCACGCACGCCTGGCGCATGTTCGGCTTCCGCAGTTTCAATTTTGGCAATGGTTCCGCGCGGAACAGTGCTCAGGACGAGCGCTGCATAAGCGAAATTTGACAGATGAAACTCCCCGGCATAGGTTGCCGAGCCCGTAACCTTTGCTCGGCCGTCGACTCGGCTCACCGGTTGTCCAATGACGCCACTCATGCGGTTTCTCCTACTTGTCGGAGGGCGCGCTCGACGACACGTTTGAGCAACTCAGCTTTAAATCCATTTTGCGTGCGTGGCTGCGCGCCGTCCGCAGCCAGCGCGGCTACTCGACGAAAAAGATCAGCGTGAAGCTCCCGATCCGTTAAAGCCTGCTCGACATGACGCAACCGCCAAGGCTTGGTCGCCACGCCTCCTACTGCGATTCGGGCGTGGCGAATCTTGCCGTGATCCATTGAAAGTGCCACCGCTGCCGAGGCCAGCGCCCATTCAAAACTCGCCCGATCACGGATTTTTAAAAAGCATGATCGTCGGGCAAAGTCCGACGTGGAAATCGACACGGCAGTAATGATATCGCCGGGCCGCAAGGTGGTATCGACGTGCGGCGCATCATCCGGCAGACGATGAAGTTCGTCGAGAGGGATGACGCGTTGACCGCTTTGTCCGGCGATCTCTACTTTCGCATCGAGCGCCAGGAGCGCAATTGCTAGATCACCCGGATACGCAGCGATGCACTGCGAACTGCCGCCGAGGATGGCATTCAGTCGATTTTCGCCATCCAGAGCAGAACAACCGGATCCCGGCTCGCGCTTGTTGCATGGAGTGGCAACGTCGCGGAAGTAAAGACAGCGCGTGCGCTGTAAGAGATTACCGCCAACAGACGCCATGTTGCGGATTTGCGGCGAGGCGCTAGCCAGCAGTGCTTGCGTGACGGCGGGAAACTGCTCGCGGACGCGAGAGTCGCTGACCACTTGTGCCATGCGTGCCAGCGCGCCGATCCGAATCCCATCCGCCGTGATTTCAATGTCCGAAAGAGGCAAACCATTCAGATCAATCAGCTCCTCAGGCGCGCGAACTCGCTCTTGAAGGAGCTGCAGCATGTCCGTGCCGCCGGCAATAAACTCGGCGCGGGAGCTTCTGGTCGCACGCGAGATCGCCGACCGGAGATTGGGAGCAGCTAAATACGCAAAGGGAACCATCGGTTTACCCTTGCTCCGCCACCGCTTGCTTAATCGCCGCGACGATATTGACGTACGCGCCGCAGCGGCAGATATTCCCGCTCATGTGCTCGCGAATCTCATTATCGGAGGTCGTGAAGCCTTCGGCCATGAGTCCCACGGCAGAGACGATCTGCCCGGGCGTGCAATAACCACACTGAAATCCATCGTGCTCGATGAACGCCGATTGCAATGGATGCAGGTCGTCGCCGTCGGCCAGCCCTTCGATCGTCGTAATTGTTTTGCCCTGGTTCATCACCGCCAGCGTGAGACACGAGTTGATCCGTTTGCCGTTAATGAGAACGGTACACGCGCCGCACTGTCCAAGAGAACAGCCTTTCTTTGTCCCGGTGAGATGAAGCCGTTCACGCAGCGCGTCGACCAGTGTCGTTCGCGCGTCGACCTGCACACGAGTGCGCGTGCCATTGATCTGGAGCACTATGTTGAAATCTTGCTCAGCTGCCGGCAATTCCTTTTCGCCACCGATTGTGTTTCCAGGATCGGTCATAAACTTTCCTCGACAAAGTCGGTCAAGGCCCTTATTCTTGATTGAAGGGGCGATTTCCAAGGAATCGAATCTTACGTCCTCGCCGCCAAACCGCCGAAGTGATTGGCGTGGTTATGCGCGCCGTGCGCGGGTGCGCGCGGCCTTACGAGCAGCGGCGGAACGTCCTCTGGCGCTTTTCGTTCTCGCAGCGTGTCGTGCCGCCGCCGAGCGCGCGGTGCGGGTACGGCGTTGTGCCGCCGAACGGGCTTGCTTAGAGAGCGCTTTTCTCGACGCCGCGCCACGACCCTCGCGCCTAAGGGCACGTTCTCTAGCCCGTGAACGACGCGGTGCCGTCCGGACATCGCCCCGCCTACCTTTCTCATAGGCGCGTTCAGCACTCCGTCGAGTCTTTTCCGAAACACGACCTTTTTTTGGCGGTGTTAGATTAACACCGGCGCGACGTGCCTTGGAGAGACCAATAGCAATCGCCTGTTTGGCAGATCGGGCTCCATGTTTGCCTTCCCGGATGTGGTGCATTTCTTCGCGCACAAACTCGCCGGATTGGGTGCTCGGCGACTTTCCTTTGCGCTTTGCTTTCTTCGCTCGTTCGATGGTTTGCTTCTCTGGCATGGTCGTCCCCCCTGATCACCTTTCTAACTAAGCTGTTTAGACCATCGCGCAAGCGTTGTGCCAGCTAACTTTTCCGTCGCTACGGCGGTTACAGTATGAGATCTGTGACACTCGTTGCCTATTGAAGTGCACATGTGGGACATTGGCGAAAACTCGAGTCCGCGAGTTATCGCCAGAAGCATCGGCGCGACTGATAAAGACCAGGCTGCGCATGTGGGCTAGCACGATGGCTGTATGCTTCATCAATGCAAATGAGCGATGAAGAGATGATCTATAATTAATTAATTCTGGCACGCTCCATGCTCAATTACTTCGCGAAATTTCACTTGCGGATTCACTGGACAAACTTATGAATCCGAAAGGACGAATATATGACGGTGGTGGAAGTCAGTACTACAAAGAAAAAAGAAATTGTCGACCTCACTGGCCTCTGTCGAAAGTGGCTGCCAAATCCAAAAAAAGCCGACGGGGTCTGCCACTTGTTTCTGTTGCATACGACCGCTGCGCTAACCACGGCCGATCTCGATCCGGGAACAGATCTTGACCTGCTCGACGCATTTGACGCGCTAGTTCCCAAGCTCACATATCGCCATCCCCATGATCCGACCCATACGCCGGATCATGTTCTTTCCGCGCTGCTTGGAACTTCGCTATCGATTCCCGTTAAAAACGGCGAGCCACTCTTAGGCGAATGGCAAAGAATTATACTCGTGGAACTCGACGGTCCGCGTAATCGGGAAATCGCAATCACGTTCATAACGGAAAAATCAGCCGCATACCCCTGAGTGCCTGACGCACTCAACAAACACAATTCGTCACAGTTCGGATAAGAGGATCCACCGCGACTCGCCGAGAGCACCGGCCAGCAGGTCGAGACGTCTGAAAAGAGCAGCGGGAATGGCCGCTAGAATACTGCCTGCGTGCTTAGCGAAAATTTCGCTATTGCATTACTGAGCTTCAGCTGACAGGTGAAAGATGGAATGAAAAGAGGAGAATTTATGGCCAGTCAAAAACAACGTGCCGCCCGGAGCGGCCAAACGCAAAAAAATTCTCGCCGGTTGCCGACGTGATGGCGAATGACAGTCAGTCAGCAGATCGGGTGAAAAGACGGGCGGCCGATCTAGCCGACTCACCGAAAGCTTAGTGCGCAGCTCTTTGCAGATCATAGATTTGTTCCTCAATCGAGGCGGCACGTCTTTGTTGCTATCGGTGTATCGCGTTGCTATCAGTGTGCCGCCCAAGTAGGTTTAAGCAAGCCTGTTCTAGATCAAGTGTCGCGCTCATGCCGTCCGGATAAGCTGGTATCGCCGCCTGTGAGCTGATCCCGCGCCGAAATTATTCTTGCTCTTAGTTCACCAGCTGTTTTTTAGATGATTTTTGAGGCTTGGCGACAAAACTATGCAATGTAAGCTTAAAACCGGGTTCGCCCTCAAAGCCGCAGGTCTTGCACGGTACGCTTTGAAGATACGTTCCGACAATCTCGCTCCTGTCATTTATTCCCCACGAGTCGGCGAAGTCCACCACGTTATCCGGTAACCCAGTAATCCTAAAATAAGTGCCGTCATTTAGCAGAAAGAATTGCAGCTTACCCTCGCTGCTATAAGTCGATCCCACAACCTGCCCAAGGTTATTGATGTCCATCGGAAAGGTCTGTGCTCCGCAGCAAAATGGTATCTGAGCGCCTGGAAAGTTCAGTTCGGTGAAGTTGCCGTTGTCATCAAAAAACGGTACTTCGCTATCATATTCGTTAATGTCGGAACTGCCGGGACGGTGATGAAAGTAGGTTCCGATGATTTGCCCAGCATTATTGATTCCAGAAAGGGTGGTCGCCATAGCCTCGGAAAATGGCGCATCGACGGTCGTGTAATCGCCGTTTTTCCAGACAAATCCATGAAACCTCTGCAATCCTTCCCCAAAACTGTCTCCCCAGTATTGGCCCACCACGTGGCCCAAATCGTTGATACCCAAAGCCACGGTACCGTCGGCACCCGGAAAATTGAGAATGGTGAGATTGCCTTTCCTATCGCGTATGAATCCGCCGTCGGTACAAGAACCCACGACTTGCCCGGTGTTGTTGACAGCAGAGACCGTGGTGCTGTCGTTATCCGTCTGGTCACCGGGGCAGCGGATCTCGTTCGCCTTATGTTGAGTCCCGACGAAAAATCCGTCGCCCGCAAAATCGTTTCCCACCATTTGCCCTTTATCATCGATATCCGTTAGCCGGACGATGTCATTACGCCGCTCGCCGAGAAATGTGAAATGGAGCGGTATGTCCAAGACCGTGAAGTTGTACACAATATCGGCCGCATGGCTGATGCCCGGCAGGCTGGCCAACGATAAAAGAATGCCCATAGACAGGCCTATAACAGTTTGTAAAAGGCTTAGTTTTTTCATGTTCGTCCTCCATATCGTAGTGTATTGAGCGGACGCATGAGCAATCCTAGTACCATTGGGGTATGGGAAGGAATTTTCACGCGATTACAGGAGCTTACGCAAATAAGAAAGTTGGCGACTATTGTCAATTAATGTCAAATTGACGCATGCATCGTGACATAGTGTCAATTATTATTAATGTTTGGCGCTGATAACGTCCGCGGGTCCCGCCATTCCTCTCCGAATAAATCAGGGGAAATTTCAGTACGGAAATAGTCTTTGCTTGATGATCAGCAGCGCCTTTACATCACTTTTCGGAGAGGAAAAGACGAAATACTGCTTGTGGCAAAGCCCCACGATTTGCACCTTCGGATCGTGTTTGCAGAGATCGTGTGGTGGTCGTGTCATTCAGCCTGGGTTTACAACGGACATTCCGGAGCCATGTTGACAAGTCGATAGTGCAGGGCGGACACTGGGTCATAGTAGATTTGAAGATGCACCGAGGTACGGCCTGCGAGCGTTATATGGAAGCCGTAACTCTCTCATACGCACAAGCTCTTAGAGTGATCGGTCAGGATCTGGTACCGCTTGGTATCAGTTCCTTCGAGTTGGTAAAATTGGGTGACGATTATGTCGTTTGGATGAGGCAGGGCGAGTTTGTGCGGGATCTATCAGCGAAGAAGACGTTTTTTGAGAAAATCACCCAGAAGATTCTAGGACGTGTCGATTCAGATAGAACGGTTCTGAACCGCATGCACTTTAGTAACTCAAATATTTTCTCGGCAAATCTCGAACGGACATCGAAACGCAGAATATCGGATAGCCCAAAGGACCTTCGCGATTTATCCTTCGTTTTGCGTGTGCTCGGCGACTATTTGGATCGAAAAGCACCCCAAGATTTCACTATCTCGTTGTCTATGGACACGATAAAGATTCGCTATGATCACAAAGACGAAAGCTTCACGTTACAGAACCTATACGATTTTGGAATAAATATGTACCTGAAAAGGTCCAATCGTCGTCCTTAGAACTGAGAAGCGGAAGTGCTACTTGCGTGCGGCCATCGGAAGGAGACCGCAATCATTCCTCACGAGGTCCGAAACGAAGCGCGAACAATGCACTCAACGCTCGTGCATCTGGCTCGATCCGAAATACTTTGTCACTTCCCCATTCTCCATTGATGCCGGCAGTGATCCCACAGCCGTTTCTCTCGGAGCTCATGAAGCTCGCGATGTTTCGACTTCGGTTAATTCGTCCGCGAATAATTCGCTCAAAGTAAGGTGTAGCCAATACCCAGCATTACGCTGATATACATGACCCAGAAGGTAAGAAACGGCCAGTTTAACTGCCTCAACCGAGAAGGAGGTCTGTCGCGAAACATCATTTCTGCTGTTTTCATGGTGGCCTCCTTCTGTTGAATCAGCAACAAAAATGCCATAACAGGAAATCGGCGCTAAGCACCTGTTCTTGTTGGGCTAACTGCTGCGAGTGAGTCGGTACAGTAGCGCGATCGGGGAGGAAAACCGCATACTTATTGGCGAGTCGTAGTGTTTTTCATGCAACGGCTGGTCAACAGCTCGTCTAAAAGGGCTCCCTGCGGACGCAACTGCGGTCCACCTCAATAATCCCTTTCTCAATAAATCCCTTTCGATAAGTGTGAAAACAAAGTCGAAGAAAACAATAGGCGGTCACGCCTTAAAACAAAGACGGGACGACACAAGCCAATACGTCTACCGCTGAATTAGAAATATGAATTACTTTTAGCGGGCTTTCTTTGCCGTCCAGTAAGCCGTCAATTTGGCCGACAACTTCGCCCTGGTGGGCGGACTGAATGTTGGTTTTTGGCAAGCTAAGAGAGTCCCTCACATCTTCCCGGATCGGGGTCATCGTTGTAGTGGCACGACCCTATAAACAGCCTGCGAGGGCGATCTTCGCTGGTCGTCACTGATTAACAGCAAAACTGTGACAAGACGGTCAAACCGCTGTCACCCTTGATTGGCAAATTGGCAGTGTAAAAAGCTGTAAACCTGTAGGCCGCTCCTCGCGAGGCCGAATGGACCGGCTCAATTTGTAAGACATTTCACGAGGATTGCGATTTCTCTGCCCTCGGATACTTCCACGAGACAGGGTTCTTCCAGGGTGGCATTTTTTGTGCGTTTGGATTGGCCCGAAGCAATCATGAATGCATTGCTCATCGCAGAAGGTTAGCCCAAGGAATTTTATTAGATGTACGGCAGTTCTTGTTCAGAAACTTTACGCACCATCGGTCAGGATCTAGATTGGCGCGGTATTAGAACCTTTGTTATACGACGCGAAGCTAATCTTTTCATTGTTGAGGCTGGTTATCAATCGCCCCCGGCTGTTACCCCGGTCACTTTGCATTATGCCTTGAGCGATATCGAGCGGTTGGAGCGGGAGGCGCGGGAAAGAAACGATCACCTCTCGCCAGTCACGGACTTTCTAAGCTTGTCCCAAATCTTCTGGGCGATCGGTACCTATGTGAGCGGCAAGCAATCTCAGTTCCTGAATGTTTCTAATACTGCCTCGACAGGATCAATACCCGTCCTAAGGATTGAATACGAGACGGCTCAGGGCGACCGAGTGGTTGACGACCTCACGGGCTCTGCCATTTACGACGTGTGCATTAGGATTTACAAACTCAGAGGAACATCAGATATTGACAGTCGCCGATATACTCGTTTCAGCACGTTACCCGAAAGTAATCAGACTCGGCACAATTAACCAGCCGCGACCACAACCGTTCTGATCACAGGTTAGAAAAACTTCAGACATGTGCGTTACTTCTTGCTGCTCCTTCACGGTAATCATTCGATCCTTGATTGTTTTGTAGGTGGCTTGCGGAATGATTTTCCTTAAAAGAAGTTGGTCCTTTTTTTCTTAGGGACTCTCCACAATCCTTTGATCAATCGAGTTTAGACAGGCTTTGGCTTAATCATTGGCGCTCCCCTCCGGGACCTTCTGATCAGCGTCGGCTTAATGTCGCTCCATTAGACCGTTTTTCGGCCTTCTTTTGCAAAAAGTCTTTTCGAGTGATTCGCGAGAAAGTCGGCTGGGGCGAGACTCAAGGCGCGGAGATCCTATAGAATTGTCGCCTGCGTTCTCACCTCTGGAAGCACAAAACGCGAGTCGCTATGATGCACTACCAATCGCCGGTCAGACGGAGTATTCGCTCGAGGGAGGGTTGCCGTGAGAAAATTGCTGATAGTCGTCACCTCGTTCGTCATGACCATAGGAATCGCGCCCGCTACAGCACAAAAACCGAGCGACGCACCAGTTGTCCGGCTCGATCCGGCTCTCGATGGGCTTGTGTCGGCTGACGCCAAGTTGGAAGTGGTGAAAAGCGGCTTCGGATTTACTGAAGGAGCGGTCTGGGTCCCAAAGGGGAAGAGCGGCTACCTGCTATTCAGCGATATTCCGGCCAACGTGATCTACAAGTGGACACCCGATGGAAAAGCAGCCGTATATCTCGATCACAGCGGTTATACCGGGCAGGATATCTGGCGCGTGGGATTCATGCAGACCAATGGAAAGGATCGAAGCGACCCGCTGTTTGAGGAGTTTCCCATGATCGGATCGAACGGGCTCGCGCTGGACCGACAAGGCCGACTCATCATCGCAACGTGGGCAGGCCGCTCGATCGATCGCATCGAAAAGAACGGCAAGCGCACGGTTCTCGCCGATCGTTACCAAGGGAAACGCTTTGGCGGCACCAACGACGTCATCGTAAAGAAGGACGGAGCCATCTACTTTACTGACGGATTTGGCGGCCTGCGTCTGAGAGAAAAGGATCCCAGGAAGGAGTTGGATTTCAACGGGGTTTACATGCTCAAGGACGGCAAGGTGAGCTTGGTGATCAACGATATACCAAACACGAATGGGCTTGCCTTTTCGCCGGACGAAAAATATCTCTATGCCAATGGCAGCCGCGATAAGTTCGTCAAGCGCTATGAGGTCCAGCCAAACGGCACGCTCACGAACGGCATGATGTTCATCGACATCAGCAAAGACCCGACGCCCGGAATCACCGACGGCCTAAGAGTCGATAGCAGGGGCAACCTTTATGAAACAGCCGCCGGCGGGGTTTGGATTATCTCGCCGGAGGGCAAACATCTGGGCACGATTCTCACGCCGGAACTCGCCGCCAATGTCGAATTCGGCGACGCCGATCGTAAGACGCTCTATATTGCCGCGCGGACGAGCATCTATAAAATTCGCGTAAACACGCCGGGCATTCCGTAATGAGATGGCCACGGTTGGTTATTTTCCCGGCTTCCACCCCGCCGCATCCAACTCGGCGTTGATCTTGCGCGCTAGAGAATAGGTATAGATTTTCTCAGTCGCTGGCGTTTCCTTGGGTGCCAAGAGCTTGAGCGCTTGGTCGAGATATTTTTTCTGCAGGTCGACGTTTACAGTTCCATCGGCGGTCATGATCGGCCGCACCTGATCGTAGTACTGTCCGGCAAGATCTTCTTTCAGCTTCATATAGCGTAGCAAGATCGGAATCGTACCCGCTTTGTTTTCTCTCGCGTAGCGCAGCCCTTTGAGGGTGCCGCGGACAAATTTTTCGACCAAAGTGGGATCGGATTGAAGGATTCTTTCGTGCGCTAGAATGCTTCCTTGCAGCTCGACAAAATCTTCTTTCAGATACGATACCAGCTCGCGAAAGCCCGCCTCTTTCACCATGAAATTAAACGGTGGACTGATCGTGCCGGCATCCACCGTGCCTGCGCGAAGCGCAGTAGCGACCGTCGATGGTAAACCCAAGGCCAGAATCGTCGCGTCTCGACCGCCTTCCAGACCATTGCGCTTGAGCGTCTCGCGTAGGAGATTGTCCGGCCCGCTGCCGAGACCTGTCACGCCGATCTTCTTTCCTTTGAGGGCTTTGACCTCTTGGAACTCCGGCTTGGCGTAAAGCCAGAACATCGGCCGAAAAAAGCTCGTGTACATAAACCGCAGCGGCACCCCACCGAGAATCGCGGTAAATCCGGCGCCGCTCATCGAAGCGAAATCCGCGTTGCCGCCGATCAGCGCTGATATGCCGAGCGTGTCTCTCATGACGACTAAATTTACATCCAGACCTTCCTCCTGGTAGTAACCTCTCTCCTTGGCTGCAGTGAAGGCGATCACCACCATGCTGAGCGTCGGCACTGCTACGTTTACCGTCCGCGCTTCCGCCTTTGCAAAAATCCCAACGATGCTTAGAAAACAGAGAAGAAATTTCACTCGCATCAATCCCGACCTCCTTCTCTAACTCTAACCGCGCCCCTATGCCGGCGCTGCTAGGCAACGGTGTAAGGAACCTCAAAACCGTGCTGCTCATTCCAATCGGTGGCGACAAAAGATTGCCCCGTTATGCCCCTCGACTCCTCCGAGGCGAGATAGACGGCGCAGGCGCGGACAATTTCCGGGCTAAGCATGCGCACGCCGCGATTGCCGGGAATGTTTCTGATCGCTTCGGTGGCGACGATCCCACCCGGATCGAGACAGTTCGCTCGGATGTTGCAAGCTTGGTTCTCTAACGCCAGCACCTGCGTCAGTCCTTCGACGCCGAACTTCGCCGCGGAGTACGGTCCTCTCAGCAATTTGCCCCTTTTCCCCTGGGGCGAGGAAATATTGATGATCGATCCGCCGCTCTGCGGCCGCATAAGCTTGAGCGCCTCCCTGCTGCACAAAAAAGTTCCGTTGAGATTCGTGTCCACAACTTTGAGCCAAACATCTAGCGGCGTCTCGGCGACCTCGAGATTGACCGGTCCCCCGCGCGGCCACGCAAAACCGGCATTGTTGACCACCACATCGATGCGGCCGAACTTTTGTTCGATCGCGCCGAACAAATTCACCACATCCCGCTCCATGGTGACGTCTGCCTTGACGCCGAGGACTCTCTCAGGCAGCAAGTTTATTCTCGCCACCGCATCATCGACATCCACCCGGCGCAAATCACAGAGCGCGACCTTCGCCCCTTCCTCGGCAAACGCCCGAACGAGTTCCCAACCGATGCCGCGAACCGATCCGGTAACCAGCGTGACCTTGTCTTGCAACTTCATTGTCAACGACACCCGGATACGATATTTAGGAGCCTGTTAAATGATACGCGCGCTTGCAACGCTACCCTCGAGCCTCGAATCGGATGAGACATCCGCCGGACGAAGCTACAAGCTCTCGTCCGCGAGCACAAGAGCTTGTTCCCAGCGTCGCCGCGGGAACAATGCTCGATCATCAAACCGCGGTGGCTCGAGACGATTCTGATCGCAGCTTTCTTTCTACGTTTATGATTCGTCAAAATCACTCAGGAGATTATGCCAATGGCACCCGTGAAGCGTAAAAATATCAGCGGCCGAAAAAAACTACGCTATCAAGACCTCGTCTCGACGCGACCGGGCAGTCTCGCCGGCACGTTCATGCGCCGCTTTTGGCAGCCTATTCATCGCGCCGAAGAGCTTCGTCCCGGCCAGGCCAAACCGATCACGATCATGAGCGAGCGTTTTACACTCTATCGCAGTGAAACCGGCACCCCGAACGTCGTAGAATTTCGCTGCCCACATCGCGGCACACAACTCTCCGCCGGCTGGGTCGAAGGCGATTCTATTCGCTGCATGTACCACGGCTGGCTGTTCAACGGCGTCGGTCAGTGCACCGAGCAGCCGGCGGAAGAAAAATCGTTCGCGGCAAAAATCCGCATAAGAAGCTACCCGACTCGGCAATACCTCGGTTTGATCTTTGCCTACTTCGGCGTCGGTGAAGCGCCGCCTTTTCCCCTCTACCCGCACATGGAAGAGGACGGCGTGCTCGAAGTCTTGTCAACCGAAGTATGGCCGTGCAATTTTTTCCAGCGCATCGATAACAACGGCGACACTTATCACGTGCCCTTCGTTCACCGCGGCGCATACTCGGCTTCCGCCGCCAACAACCGCAGCGGCCTGCCAGAGATTTCCAAAGAAGAAAGTCCATGGGGAACGACGTCCTATGCCAGTTTTGCTCAAGGCTGGCGCAATGTTTTTCACTTCTTCATGCCCAACGTTTATGCATTTCGAAATCCATCCCCGGAACCGGAGTGTGGGTCGGAAGACCGCATGCAATGGGACGTGCCGCTTGATGATCAGCACTCGTTGGAATTTCGCCTGCGGCGCCTGCCGCTCAGCGGCGAAGCCGCGGACAAATACCGGGCGCGCCGCGATGCTGCTGCCACCGAGCCAAAAATTTCCGTCGCGCAAATGGGCGAGGCCGTGCTGTCGGGTAAGCTAGGTTTTCAAGACCTGGATCATTTCTTCAAAGACAAGATTTCTCTTGTGCATACCCAAGACTACGTCGCCCAAGTCGGACAGGGCTCCCTCGCGGCTCGCCCGCAAGAACATCTCGGCCGCTCCGATGTCGGCGTCATTCTGTTCCGTAAAATTTGGGGAAGGGAGCTGCGCGCCTTGGCCGAGGGAAGGCCGCTGAAGAAATGGGTCTTGCCTCAAGACGCCGAGATCAAGTTTCAGGAGGAGCCAGAAAAGCTGCGCCGCAGCGGGCGAGGATGAGCATCGGAATCGGTATGCTTGAAGTCGAAACCTAGTCACGTCCACAATCGTACAGCCTAATCGGTCGAGCACATGTCCTATTTTCCTGCCTCATCAACCTTATCCCGGATTCTAATTTCGCTTCACCTCGTGGGAGCCTCGGTTTGGATCGGCGGCCACCTGGTGTTGGCGACGACCCTTCTTCCACGAGCGCTACGTCATCGTGACCCATCCATCATCCTCGACTTCGAGAAGTGATTCGAACGGATCGCTTTACCGTCACTTTTGCTCCAAGTGTTCACCGGCCTTTTGCTCGCCTCTCGCTGGCTGCCGGAGCTCAGCGCCTGGGTTAGTTTGGATTCGAATGCGTCGATCTACGTTGCCACCAAATTGTCGCTTTTGACGGCTACCCTCGGCTTGGCGCTCAACGCAAAATTTCGCGTGATTGCCAATATCAATCGGGATAACCTGCATAGGCTCGCCTGGCACATCGTTTTAGTCACTATGATGTCTATCGGTTTTCTCCTCGCTGGAGTTGCGATTCGCACCGGCGGCCTTTTCTCAATCGGGCGACCCTGCGCCCGATGGCTTGGAAGCAAATCCTAAGGACTCAGCGGTGCGGCGAAGGCCAATTCTTATTCCAGAGCTCAGGGGGTTGCCAAATATATCGCTACACGATAATATCGTTGTACGATATATTTTATGGAAATTAGATGCCACCAAACGGATTTCCGCGCCATGGCTGAGCTCCGTTATCAGATCCGCCGCTTCATGCGGTTCAGTGAGAATGCCGCGCAGCAGGCGGGCATGGAACCCCAACAACACCAGTTGCTGTTGGCCCTGAAGGGCTTGCCGCGCGGCATGAAACCGACCATCGGCGTTTTAGCAGAGAGGTTGCAACTCCAGCATCACAGCACCGTCGGGTTGGTCGATCGACTGGTGGAGAGAGGATTCCTGGTTCGCTTACGGGCCACCGATGACCGGCGTCACGTGCTGATCAAGTTGACTCGTGACGGCGAGGAATGCCTGCGTCGCCTGGCCTCGCATCATCTCCAAGAACTGTGCTCCGTCGGGCCCGAGTTCGTCACGATCCTGCAAAGTCTAATGGAAAACGTAGCGGTATCTTAGCAAGTGTGAGGGTTTGGGAACGGTAAATAATTTCAAGAAGGGAGAAAAAAATGGCGAATCAAAACGAATCCGCACAGGAGCTGTTGCTCGACGTCAAAGTCGCGGACGCCTCCCGCGTCTATAAGTTCTATTTAAACCAGGAAAAGAAAATTCTCGGCGGAGTGTCGGTTGCACTCTTTCTGATTGTTTGGGAGCTCGTCGGTAACGTCTTTCAATGGATCAATCCGATGTTCATGAGCGCTCCCTCCCTTATTTTCAAAGCCGCCTTCGAGATGTTCCGCTCCGGAGAAATTTACCACGACTTGTACGTAAGCGGGATCGAATTTCTCGGCGGATATTTTCTCGCCGCGGCGGTCGGCATACCGTTCGGAATTTTAACGGGTTGGTATAAACGGATGAGCTACGTTTTCGATCCATTTGTCAACGCGATGAATGCCACGCCGCGTGTCGCGCTCCTGCCGTTAGTGATCATCTGGCTAGGGATCGGCATCCTTTCCAAGGTCGGGATTATTTTTCTCGGCGCCGTCTTTTCGATTCTCATCAACACCCGCGACGGAGTCAAAACCACACCCGCTAATTTATTGAACGCAGCCAGAAGCTTCGGCGCCTCTGAATGGATGGTGTTTAAGACCGTTGTCATACCCTCGACGATTCCGTTCATCCTCACGGGACTGCGCCTCGCCGTCGGGCGCGCGCTAGTGGGCGTGTTGGTCGGCGAGCTGTACGCCGCGACCGCCGGCATCGGTTTCATGATCACTGTTGCCGGAGCGACGTTTCAAACGGATAAGGTCTTTGTCGGCGTCGGTATTTTCGCGCTGAGCGGCATGATCGGCATGGAGTTGCTGACGAAACTGGAGCGAAGATTCGATCAGTGGCGCCCGCAGGTCGGATCCCTGGAATAGACGAATCGCGATACCCGCCTTTCCGCAGGCGCACGCCGCCGTGCGCCTGCGCATAGCTCTCACAGCACTGGCGAGCAATCTCTAAATCTCCCGTGCCCAGAGCAGGATGCCGGTTGTAAGCTTGCGCCCAAAGCAGGCGCGCAAGAAAGGCAGTGGTGTATGAAAAATATGAGGTGTTGTTTAGATGAGTGATTTAATCGAGCGAGTCGAAGATCGTCTAGCGGATTTTACCAGGGACAAACGTGTGCTCATTCTATCGGGAATGGCATTGATCATTGGCGCCCTGAGCGCCGTCGTGGCGTGGGTGCTGGTCTGGTTGATCGCCGTGATCACCAACTTCTCCTTCTATCGAAGCTGGTCGTCTGTATTTCAGTCTCCCACGCACCATCATCTCGGCTACTCCATGCTCCTCGTGCCGGTGATCGGCGGTTTGATCATCGGCTTGATGGCACGCTACGGCTCGGAAAAAATCCGCGGCCATGGCATCCCTGAAGCTCTTGAAGCGATTCTGTTCGGCCGCAGTGAGATGGAACCGAAGGTCGCGCTGCTCAAGCCGCTGTCCTCCGCGATCTCGATCGGCACTGGCGGGCCCTTCGGCGCCGAGGGACCGATCATCATGACCGGCGGCGCGGTGGGATCGATTTTCGCGCAGTTTTTTCACCTCTCGGCCGCAGAACGCAAGACACTTCTGGTCGCCGGTGCTGCGGGCGGCATGGCGGCGATCTTCGCTTCACCGGTTTCTGCGGCGCTACTTGCGGTCGAGCTGCTGCTGTTTGAATGGCGGCCCCGGTCGTTTATTCCGGTGGCCATCGCAGCCGTCTCCGCATCCGCTCTTCGCGTGCCGCTTCTCGGCCCGGGTCCGATTTTTCTTGTGCATCCACACGCCATGTTAACTTCTGAAGGTTTGGTCTTTGCTTTTTTGGTCGGCATTGCCGCCGGACTTGGCTCGGGTCTGCTCACCACTCTCGTCTATGCCTTTGAAGATTTGTTCAATAAATTGCCGATCCATTGGATGTGGTGGCCAGCCATCGGCGGTTTGTGCGTCGGCATCGGTGGAGTGATCGAGCCGCGCGTGCTCGGCGTTGGTTACGAGACGATCTATGAGCTGTTGCGCGGCCACATCGTCGGCGCGGCTCTTCTCGGAATTTTAATTGGCAAGTCAGTGGTCTGGTCGCTGGCTCTTGGCTCCGGAACGTCGGGTGGCGTGCTCGCGCCGTTGTTGATGATAGGGGGCGCGCTTGGCGCGGCGTTAGCCAAGTTTATTCCGCTCGGTGACAGCGGGTTGTGGGCGCTGATCGGCATGAGCGCGATGATGGGCGGAACCATGCGCTCGCCGCTGACGGCGATGATCTTCGCGTTGGAGCTGACCCAGGACCTCAATCTCTTGCCCGGACTGCTCGCAGGATGTATCGCGGCTCACGGCGTCACCGTCTTGCTGCTGCGACGCTCGATTCTCACGGAAAAAGTCGCCCGCCGCGGCTATCACGTCATGCGTGAATACGGCGTCGATCCGCTTACGATGGTGCGCATCGGCGAAGTCATGGATAAAAACGCTTGCGTTATCCCAGGCAGCATGTCGCTGATCGAGCTGTCGGGTCACATCGCGCGCAACGATCCCGAGGTCAGCCGCCACGAAGGGCTGTTGATCGTCGATGCAAATCAGCAATTGAACGGCATCATCACCCGCGGCGACGTGGTGCACGCCCTCGCGCAAGATACCGGCAACGGAACGACGGTTTCTACCGCCGGCAGCCACAACGTGATCGTGACCTATGCCGACGAGCTTTTGTACGAGGCGGTGAGCAAAATGGTCAACAACAATATCGGGCGGCTCCCCGTGGTGAGCCGCCGAGACCCGCGGCACATCGTCGGCTATTTGGGAAGAAGCAACTTGATGGCCGGACGCCTGCGCCATTTCGAAGACGAGCATGTTCGCGAGCGGAGATTTTTGAAGCGTCGCGCCAAGGAATCCGACGCGCTCGCTTGACGTGAGTGAAGTTTGTGGCGATCAAAACTGGCGCGCAGAATGGCTCGGTTTGATGAGATTTAGATCGATGTTGATTTAAGTCAGCTCAGAGACTGAGCCTGGCTGCTCCGGGATTTTCACGAGCATCTAAATTTGGCCTCACAATTCCACGACGTAGCGCAGAATGTCCGTTTCGGTGAGTAGCCCGATGAGTTTTTCGTTCTCGACGACGGGTAGACAGCCGATCTTTTTGTCGATCATGGTGCGAGCGGCGTCTTTGATGGTCGTTTCCGGCGCAATCGTGATCACGTCTTCAGTCATGACTTCTTTGATCTTGATGGTTTTGATCAGCGCGGTCGTAGTCTTGCGGCCGAATCCCAAGGCGGTGAGCAGCGCCGATCGGAACAAATCTCGCTGACTGAGGATGCCGATGACTCTGCCATCGTCGACAACCGGCATATGCCGAATGCGACCGAGGTTCATGATCGATTCCGCCAGATCCAGAGTCTCGTTGCGATCTAAAGTCAGCGGATTTTGCGCCATTACATCGCGCACGGTCACGGCTGTTTTTGAAGCTTGCGCCATCTATTTTCACCTTCCCAGAGATACTGCCTTGTCACATCGAGCTTAGGTGTTTTAGCACATAACTTGAGATGCGAGTTGCATGGTCGAACAAATCTCACTTTGATACTTTTTTTCTCCTATTCGTAGCGCAGGGCATCGATGGGATCTAACTGCGAGGCTTTGCGCGCGGGGTAGAACCCGAAAAAGACTCCCACGGTGCCGGAAACCAGAAATGAAATCGCGATAATCTCCGGCCGGATCAGCGTCGGCAGCTCAGCGAGATACTTAATCAAGTTAGAGCTGCCGATGCCGACGAGAATGCCGATCACGCCGCCGCTCGCTGCCATCACTACCGCCTCGACGATGAATTGCAACATGATGTCGCGCCCGCGCGCGCCGACGGCCATGCGAATGCCGATCTCCCGCGTGCGTTCCGTCACCGAAACCAGCATGATATTCATGATGCCGATGCCGCCGACGATCAGGGAAACGGAAGCGATGCTGCCTAAGAGTAGAGCCATCACCGTAGCGCTATTCGACGCGGCCTCGGCGATGTCGGATAGGTTTCTGATGTTGAAATCATCGTCATTACCTGCCCGAATCCTGTGCCGTTGGCGGAGCAACAGCGCGATCTGCGCATTGGCTTCCTGCGTCGTATCGGCGCTCACCGCCGCAACGATGATCTGTTGAATGTAGGTGACCCCCATGACGAGCTTCATCATGGCCGTATAAGGAACCATGACGATATCGTCCTGATCTGTGCCGTTGCCGGTCTGGCCCTTGGCACCCAAGATGCCGATGATGCGGAAGGGAATCTTCTTGATCCGAATGACCGAGCCCATGGGATCGTTGTCACCGAAAAGATTGTAGGCCACGGTTGCGCCGATCAACGCGACTTTGGCCGTGCTTTCGACGTCGGCTTGATTGATGAAACGTCCTTCGCGGACTTGCCATTCGCGAATCTGTTGAAACTCCGGCGCCACTCCCTGAATCGACGTGCCCCAATTCTGGTCTCCGGCGATCACCTGTTGAGCTTGGCGCACGACGGGACTGGCTCCCGCGACGACGGGAATTTCGTTCATGATCGCTTTCGCGTCGGCAGCGATAAGGCTCTGGCGGCCGCCGGAACCTGACCGCGCGCCGCCCAAGGTCACCGTGCCGGGCAAGATCACCAGCAAGTTGGTTCCCAAACTGGCGATTTGCTCTTGCACCCTTTTCTTTGCACCCTCGCCGATGGCGACCATCGCGATCACGGCGCCGACGCCGATGATGATGCCCAGCATGGTGAGAAAAGAGCGGAGCTTGTTTCTTGCCAATGCCCTTAATGCGATGCGGAAAGCCATAATCAGCATGGTTGTTCTCCTCGCCGCAATGCGTTACGCCTTGGCATTATCCGAAATGATCGACCCATCGCGGAACACAATCTGTCTATGGGCGTATTCGGCGATGTCGGGCTCATGGGTCACCAAAACGATGGTAATACCTTCCTTCTCGTTGAGATTCTGAAACAATTGCATAATCTCATCGCTCGTTTTGGTGTCGAGATTGCCCGTGGGTTCATCGGCGAGGATCAACGACGGCCGATTCACCAGTGAGCGGGCAATGGCAACCCTTTGTTGTTGACCGCCGGATAACTGGTTGGGAAGATGGTGCGATCGCTCCGCTAATCCCACCAGGCCCAGCACCTCTAAAGCTCGCCGGCGTCGCTCCTTGGAGGGCAGCCCGTTGTACATCATCGGCAGCTCGACGTTTTCCGCCGCCGATGTCCGGTAGAGGAGATTGAAACCCTGAAACACAAAGCCGATTTTGCTGTTGCGTATGTGAGCCCATTCGTCCGCGGAAAACGCACTGACATCCTGGCCCTCAAGGAAATACGCGCCACTGGTCGGTCGATCCAAGCAACCCAAAATGTTCATGAAGGTCGATTTACCCGAGCCGGAGGCGCCCGTCACCGCAATAAACTCACCGCGCCGTATCATTAGGTTGATTCCTCGCAGCGCAGCAACCTCGATATCACCCATCTTGTAGGTCTTGAACAGGTCTCGGATGCGGATTACCTCCTGGCCAGGCTCGGCGTCCAAGCCGCGATCAGGAGAGGGGGCTAACAGTTCGGACTGTGCGCGCATCTCAGAAGCCAAAGAATCTCCTCGGACCCGCAGCATTGGCCGCTTGCGCTGCGCTGCCCAAGGCGAGAATGACCTGATCGCCTTCTTTGATTTCCCCGCCGGCTATTTCTGTAAAAGAACCGTCACTGACGCCGAGACGCACACGCACCGGCATCGCTTGCTGGTCGCGTAGCACATAGACGGTTCCTTGCCGGTTGCCACCGCCCTCTCGGCTTCTCTGACCTTGGCCCGAGCCAGCACCGCCGCTTCTGCGCGCCGCTCCAGGGACCCCAGCCGCCGCAAGGTTTCTCGCTGCGGTCTCAGTCGCCGCGACTTGAGCGGGTTGCCGTTCCGACGGCGGCCTAAAGCGCAGCGCTGCGTTGGGGATCTTTAGAACCGCGCTCTTTTGGCTGACCAAAAATTCCACATTGGCGGTCATGCCGGGTTTGAGAAGCAACTCTTCATTATTAACACCCACGACCGCGTCGTAGGTAACGACGTTTTGCACCATGATCGCCGCGTTGCGCACCTGCAAAACCTTGCCGTGAAAGCGCCGCGTCGGATAGGCGTCGACGGTGAAATTCACTTCCTGATCCACCCACACGTTACCGACGTCGCCCTCGCTGACGTTGGTGTCGACCTGCATTTTTCGCAGATCGTTGGCGATCAAGAAAAACGTCGGCGCTTGGAGTGATGCTGCCACCGTCTGGCCGACATCGATATTGCGTGAAACCACCATGCCATCGACGGGCGAGTGAATGACGGTGTTGTTCAAGTCGACGATCGTTTGATTGAGCGCTGCTTGCGCTTGATTCACCTGGGCGCGGTTGACTTGGTACTGAGCGGCGGCCGCGTCGTAGGCGGTCTGCGCTGCATCCATTTCACTCTGCGCCAGCAGCTCACGCTTCATCATTTCCTTGTTCCGGTCGAGGGTCCGCTGCGTGTCCTCCACACTTACTTTGGCCTTGGCGACATTCGCCTGCGCTGCCGCCAGATTGGCGCGGCCCTGGTCGACGGCTGCGTTGAATTTGTCTTGATTGAGCCGGGCGACCACCTGACCCGCCTTTACCTGGGTATTAAAATCCGCATATAGCTTATCGATGGTGCCCGACACCTGACTTCCTACTTGAACGGTGGTGACCGCCGAGAGAGTTCCGGTCGCCGTCACCACCTGCGTCACGTCGCCTTTTTGCACCGCCGCGGCGATATACGGCGGCTCCTTGGTCCGGCTGGAAAAACGCCAGAACCCGTAGGATGCGCTCGCCAGCAGCAAGATCGCAATCGTCAGATAAAAGATTTTTTTACGCGTCATGGCTCCTCGCATAGATGGCGCAGGACTTTCGCCGCGAAGTCGTTGGCGTCGCGTTGCTTTTGACGAACGTAGGTCAAGCCGCTGGTGATTTGCGCGTTGGGTTCTTGGTCTTCCAAGACTTCCTCAACGGCAATTCGAAAGCGCGATACTTGAGGCGCGCCGGTCATCTCGGCTTGCAATTCTTGGACGCTGCCTTTGAGATAATAATTGATGTCTTTGTCCGTGATCATCAGGGTGACCTTGGCGCTGCGCCGAAGATTATTCGCCGTTGAGCTCTCTTTCCACAGCGCCATGTCAAGGGTCGAGGGGTCCCGAGCCACGATTTCATAATAAGAGAGCAAAGCGGGATGCGGCCAACCGCTTTCATCGAGCGTAAAAATCGGAATGATCTTCCCCTCAAGCGTCTCCACGGCCTCCCCGCATAAGCGTTTCGTCAACGCTTCCGTTAATGCTTTTCCTACGAGTCGCGACATGGTTTGGCCCCCATCAGAATTTTTCCGCCTTTAGTTTCTAATGAATTAAAGCGGGCCGTATTCGGCGCGGGAATGTAGCCGACACGAGCCCTAAGCGAAATTGTGCTATCCGAGCTTCTCGCTACTTTCAAGCCCGCGGACGGGCTCGAGGTCAGCGCCGGATTCGCGTATCTTTGAATTGCCATGGTTAAACTACGATCGTTATTGCCCGCCCATGGCGTTCGCCAACTGCGCCGCGGACAATTTGTACGCGATCAGCGAATTAACATAATTTGTCTGCGCGGTTGTATAGGTCGTTTGTGCGTCTGTAACTTCGACGATCGCCGCATAGCCGACCTGATAACGTCCTTCGCGCAGATCCAAGTTCGCCTTTGCCGCTTTTACGGCCGCCTCGTTGGCCCGCACTAGGTCGCGCGCGGTAAACAAATTAAGATAGTTCTGCTCGACCTGCAACGCGACTTGCTGGGTTTGCACGCGCTGCTGCTCCTTGATCGAATAGTAGTTATACATCGCCTGCTGCACCTGATAGGTGGTTTGGAAACCGTTGAAAATAGGAATGTTGAAGCTCAATTGCACCTGCCATGTGGGATGCAGCGGGAACAAATTGGCGCTCAGGTCACTGCTTTGTCGACCGTAAGTTGAATTCAATAATAGATCCGGCAGATGATTGCGCCGTGCCACGGCGATGAGCTCGTCCTGCGCTTTGAGCAGAGCGCCGAATTGCAGCAGCTCCGGCCGAGCTGAGAAAGCAGCTTGCCTGGCTTCGTCGAGCGTGATCGACACCGGCGTCACCGTCAGCTGCTCCGCCAAAGGTTGCTTCGCGAAAGCGTCCACGCCCATGGCGTTTCGCAGCGCTGCCCAGGCCACGTCCACGTTGTTTCGTGCCGCAATCAAATTGGCTTGGGCGAGATAGAGATTGGCCTCAGCCTGGGTGACGTCGCTTTTAGGTTTAGTGCCGACATCGTAGAAGGCCTGAGTTTGTCGTAGCGTGACTTCGCGGTCTTTCACGGTCTCTTCGTTGACCGCGAGCAATGCGTTCGCTTGAAGCACGCCGTAATAAGCTTGCTTAGCGGCTAACACGATATTGTTCGCCGTGGTGGTGTAAGAGTACTGAGTCGCGTCGAGTGTATCGCGTGCCGATTGCACCAGCCCTTCACGCTTGCCGAAGTTATACAACGTCATGCTGGCATTGGCGGTGCTGGACACGGTGTCGAAGCCCTTGGAGCCCGTGCCCGATGAGCCACTCGAGTTGCTGGTGCGGTAGCTGTTGTTAAAGCTGATCGTCGGGTAATACGCGGCCATTTGTTGGTGCACGACCGCGTCTTGAGCATTGATCTGAAACTGGGCGTTTTTGACGCTCGAATGATTGTCAAGCGCGATCCGTACAACTTCATCGAGCGCGAGGCCTTTGGCCGCTTGCGCCTCAGGCGACCCAGGGGCTGCGCCTTGCATGCCAGGCGCAGGTGCATCGGCGGGCAATCCGACCGAGGGAAGCGATAAAAAAACAATTAGAGAAACCCAGAAACTCTGAAGCTTCCACCGATTCTTCCTGAATCTAGACATCATCTCGCCTCCTGAGCTTTTGCTAAAAGAGTATGGAGTAGCCGCGCCGCGCTTACCGCATCTTTTGCGAACGAGTCAGAGAACGGGGCACAGAGCGGCATTGAGAGCTTTGGCGGCGCCAGACGCAGTGTTTCGAAATTGGCAACCTTCGATCCCCTTCTGCGGACGATGTGTCTACTGGGCAATTGCCAATTCCTGCCTTTTGCCAAATCCTTGCGCGTTGTCGATAAAAAAAACTTTGTCCGGCGTCACGCAGTAGAATTTAACTTTTAGGAAAGCCTTATAAAAAACGCCGCTATCGGGATTGGTGAAAAGTTTGATGACATCCGGATACTTGATGGCATAGATCGCCATCGCCTTGGCCTTCTCCACAACTCCATCGACCAAAGCCACGCTGCCTTCGAGTTGAATGCCTTTGATCTCGCGCCAATCTTTATAATCCTCTTGAATCGCCACCGCGACCCGCTGATTGACCGTCAGGTTCTGACAATGGCGCGACTCCGGCGCGGAGAAAAAATACAGGCGAAGGTCGTCGCTGGCAAAAAAAACCGTCGCCGCCCAGGGCACATCACCGGCACAGGTCGCCAGCGTCATCGTGTTGTGACTTTTTAAGTAGTCGACAATCTGCTGCTTGAGTGCATCCGACATTAAATAATCGCCACGTAGCGCCCGTCGTTAGGGAGCCTAAATTGGCTAAGATTCTAACATTTTCCAAGCGGACACCAAAACCAAAGGCTAAAGCATGGAAAGACGGGGATCTTCAACATCGCGCGGCAACTTGGCCAGCCCGTTAGGGCCGGCTAACTGGCATCGGCCCAACACAAAAGGGATGAAGAGAGAAGCCAAACATTGTCCGCTTGATTGGGTGACCAGACTGGAGACATAGCGCGAAGCTGACACCCTGGAGATCAGGTTACGGTCAACGCATCCTCACGGGTTACGAATCAATGGCGCTTTTCGAAGCGCGCTAAGATTTCGCGCGCCGACGCATAGCATACTGACCTTGAGCTCGTGGATGGTGGAAGAAATGAATTCAACAACTTTGGCGGTAGACACCAACGCCGCCGCCAAGAGCGGCTGGCCGAAGCCGGCAATGTCGGCGCCAAGGGCGATCGATTTGGCGATGTCGACGCCGGTGCGAATGCCGCCGGAAGCAATCAGTTGCATATCCGGCAACGCTTGATGCACGCTGAGAAGAGCTTCCTCGGTCGGAATCCCCCAATCTGCAAACGTTGTATCTGCGCGTTTACCTTGTTGGGCGGCACGCTGCGCTTCCACGGCGGACCATGATGTTCCACCGTGTCCGGCAACGTCGATCGCCTTCACGCCAGCGCGTTGCAACCGTAACGCTGCGTCGACTGAAATACCGTTGCCGACTTCTTTGGCGATCACGGGAACTTCGAGTTCGCGGCACACCACAGCGATCCTTTTGCTTAATCCTTTGAAGTTTCGATTGCCCTCGGGCTGAACCGCTTCCTGCAACACGTTCAAGTGCAAGATCAGCGCGTCGGCGCCAATCATCGCTATGGCGCGGCGGCAGTGTTCGATGGTGTAGCCGTAATTGAGCTGCACCGCGCCCAGATTACCAAATAGAAGAATATCCGGCGCGACGTCGCGAACCTGAAACGACATCGCCGCGGATGGTTGTTCGATGGCGACGCGCTGAGAGCCAACGCCCATGGCAATGCCGAGCTCCTGCGCCGCCGCGGCTAGGTTGCGATTCACCTTGCGCGCCAGATCGAAGCCACCGGTCATCGATGAAATCAAAATGGGCGCTCTAAGTCGCTTGCCGAGAAACGTCGTGCTCAAATCAATGTCACCGATGTCGAGCTCTGGCAAGGCGTTGTGGACGAAGCGGTAACGGTGGAGCCCGGTGCCTGAAGCGCTTGTAACGCTCTCGGTGTCGAGGCAGATTTCGAGATGTTCTTTTTTGCGTTGCTGGGTTTTAGTGAGGGCTTTGCTAACCCTGCGGCGTGACATGACGATCTTGGCCGGCGCGCTCACCGCTGCTTTTTGGCTTCCTTGCGCTCCTTCGCCGCCGTGATGGGCGTCGTCTTAGAAGCGTCCGGGTGACGGCTCATGCCTTCGTCATCCCAGCGATGAAAAAGCTTTACGTCGATGTCGAATTGGTCGAGGATCCGCGTCACGGTTTGATTGATCACGTCGTTCAATGTCTTGGGACGATGATAGAAGGCCGGCACGGGCGGGAAAATAATCGCGCCCATGCGCGTAAGCGACGCCATCGCTTCCAAATGGCCGAGATGAAGAGGCGTTTCGCGCACCACCAAAACAAGTTTTTTTCGCTCCTTCAATACGACGTCGGCCGCGCGCACGAGCAAATCGCCGCCGAGCGAATGGGCGATGCCGCCCATGGATTTCATCGAACAGGGGGCGATCACCATCCCTTCGGTGCGAAACGACCCGCTGGAGATGCTCGCGCCGACGTTATTGACGTCGTGAACCACATCCGCCATCGCTTCGACGTCCTTGACGGAGAATGGCGTCTCCACCTGGATCGTCATCCGGCCGGCCTTGCTCATCACAAGGTGAGTCTCGATGTCGTCCATCTTGGCGAGAATCTCCAGCATGCGCACGCCGTAGATCGCGCCGGTGGCCCCGGAGATGCCAACGATTAATCGTTTTTTCTGATTCAATTGAGGAACTCCCACGTGAGTTGATCACCGTCGCTGACACCGAGATGCTCCTTCAGCCGCAACGGCGCGACGATTTCGATTTTGTCGTCCGGATAATTGTCCACTTCGGGAAATAGGATCGCCCCGGCAATTCTTTCAGAACCGGCTCGCCCGAGAATTTCAATCGGATAGACCCGAGCGCTGCAAAAGTCGCCGCCCTTGGGCGCCAACCGGACGCCGGCCGATTCATCGCGCAGGCGCTGCCAAATCTGAGCATCTTGCGTGTCCTTGGGGCGAACGTTGAGCGTGGCCGGAAAAGCTTCGAATCCCAAGCGCTGCTTCAAAGCCGACTGCACCCAATCCAGAGCCATGAATGAAGCGGCCTGGCCGAGATCGGAAAATATTATCCCACTCATCTGCACCACGCTGGGCTCCTCAATGACCGGAAAGCGATGGCGCGCCGCCGCCGCGCCGCACTTTGATGACTTCGCCGAGAATCGATAGCGCGATTTCCGCCGGCGTTTCGGTCGCGATATCGAGACCGATGGGCGCATAAACTCGCTCGATCAGTTCTTCGCTGATCTTGTCTTCATCCCGGAATCTCTGGAAACACGCCTTAATCCGACGTCGGCTGCCGATCATGCCGATATACTTCGCCTGGCTGGGTAGAACCACCCGTAAGCAGGGCTCGTCATAAGCATGTCCGCGGGTAATCAGCACAATGTAGCACGAAGGCGTGATGGTCATCTCTTTGAGCATCTGCGCCATGTCGCCGACCAAGACATCATCGGCATCGGGAAACCGCTCGCGATTTGCGTAGAGGAGTCGGTCGTCGATCACGGTTACGTGAAAATCCAGAACTTTAGCAATTTTGACCAGCGGCACCGCGATGTGGCCAGCGCCGACCACGATCAGCTTAGGTGGCGAGGGCATGACCTCAAAAAAGACTTCGAGCTTGCCGCCAGCCTCCGGAATATTCAGCGAAACCAGCTGCGATTTTTCAGCACGCAAACGGACGGCGCTTTCCTCAACGATCCGCTGAATGACGCGCGGATCACCGATGGTTTCGCCGCTGACTTTCCCATCACCGACGAGACATTTCGCCCCAGGCTCAACGCGAACACCGGGCTCGACCTCGACGACGGTAGCCAGCACAGCCGCCGCGCCCTGTTCACTGATTTGAACCAGTTCTTCCGAGAGAGAAATCATTTATTTGCCGATGTGGCTTCCTGATCCCGTTCATTCCACCACGGATCGATAAAAACATTCATGATGCCACCACAGACCGCCGGACTGTCCGAAGAAATATCGTCCAACAGATCGACGCGAACGGTTCTCGGTTTGCGCGTGCGGATAACTTCGATCGCTTCACGCTTCACGTCCGCTTCGCCGCAGCCGCCGCCGATGGTGCCAAGAATTTCTCCCCACGCCGTCACCACCATCTTGGCGCCGACTTCACGCGGCGTCGAACCTTTGGTCGAAACGATCGTCGCCACAGCTAAAGTCTCTCCCTTGTCGAGAAACTCTTTCACCTGGTGGTAAATAGAATCCTTCTTTTTCCCTTCGAGATCCGCATCCGTGTAACAAGCGCCGGGTCCAGCCATATTCATTCCTCCGAATATTGAAGATCGAGAACGGAGGATCGAGGACCGCCATCGTCAATCTTCGATCCTCGATCTTCGATTTATTTAAGCTACCATCTTCTGTAACGTCCGTCCCAAAGCGACTAAACTATTCACGTTGTGAACCGACAGAAACATGTCCAGATAAGGCAGCGCCGCTTGCATACCCTTGCAGAGGGGCTCGTAATTTTCGCTCGCGAGCAACGGATTGAGCCAGATGATTTTTTTGCAGCGCCGTTTGAGATCCTGCATCTCGCGCTCGAGCAAGCTCACATCACCGCGATCCCAACCGTCGCTGATGATCACGACCACCGTCCGATGCGTCACCATGCTCGGTGCGAAATCTCGGTTGAACGTGTGCAGTGAACGGCCGATATTGGTGCCGCCGGACCAACCGAGAATGCTGCCGGAGATCTTGTCCAAAGCGTTGACGATGTCCTTGGTGCGGATCAGATGCGTAATCCGGCTGAGCGACGTGCTGAAAACGAAAGTCTCCACGCCCCACAATTCGTTCTGCAGGCCATACATGAATTGGATCAAAAACCGGCTGTAGCAGTCCATCGAGCCGCTGACGTCGCAGAGCAGCACGACTTTGGTTTTTTTGATGCGTTTCTTACGATGCACCAAGTCGACGATCTCACCACCGTATTTCATGTTGCGGCGCATCGTCCAGCGCGGATCGACGGTGTTGCCCTTGCGGCCGATTTTTTTGCGCCGGCTGATTTGCGTCGCGATCTTGGTGGCGATGAGAAGTATCGCGCGCGCGATGGCGCGGCTTTCTTCCACGCCCATCTCGCTGAAGTCTTTACGGTTCATCAGCTCCTGCGGGCTATACGTCGGCACTGAAAACTCGTCGAGGTTTTCCAACGGCAAGTTTTCCTTGGCGGGAGACTCCACCGTCGCCTCATCCAGGCCGCCTTCCTCATCGCCGCCTTCGGGCGCGTCCGCTTCGCTCGGCGTGCCTTCGATCTCCATGGTGTCCATCGGCACCCGCTCATAGCTCATCTCACGCCAGAAACAATCGAACAGCATATCGAACGCCGGGAAATCTTCTTTTTGCGAGATCATGTTGGCGCGCAAAAGCGCTCGAAAGTCCGTCCTCTCGCCGAGATCCACATGTTCCACGGCGCGCGATGCGTCGAGCACTTGGCTGAGGCTGACTTTCACACCGAGTTGCTTTAACGCGCGCGCAAAAGCCATCAAGTTGGGCAGGGTTCCCTTGCCCCGCGCCGAAGCGACGCTGTTGACGGCGGCAGCAATTGTTTCAGGAGTTACGTCCATCGAACGCTAGCTCACCATTTCCGGCGACGCTCTGAACAGAGCATCCAAGTTGAGTTGCCGCCCTTCGACCTGATCCCGTAGGTGATGCAAATCTTCGCGATACTTAAACACGCACCCCATGGTCTCGACCACCGTTTTATCGTCCAGACTTTTGCGATTGAGCGCGATCAACGCCGACGCCCAATCTAGCGTCTCCGCCACACCGGGCCGTTTATAAAAATTCATCTCGCGGACTTTTTGCATGAAGGCGCAAATCTGCTGCGCCATCTTCGCTTCCACTTCTGGAAATTTGGTGGTGATGATCTCATACTCCTTTTCAAAGCTCGGGTACTCGATCCAATGGTATAGACAGCGCCGCTTGAGCGCGTCGTGAATTTCCCGGGTACGGTTCGAAGTCAGAAAAACAAATGGGCGATGCTTCGCCGCGATCGTGCCCAGCTCGGGTATCGTAATCTGAAAGTCGGACAACACCTCCAACAAGAATGCTTCGAACTCCATGTCCGCGCGATCGATCTCATCGATCAATAGCACCGGCGGACTGGCGCCATTGGTCTGGATCGCTTCCAGCAACGGTCGCTTGATCAAATATTCTTCGCTGAATATCTCGGTCTCGACCTTCTCTTTGTCGCCGTGCTCGACCTCTTCGAGCTTGATCCGCAGCATCTGCTTTGGATAGTTCCATTCGTAGAGGGCCGTGTTGGCATCTAGGCCCTCATAGCATTGGAGCCGAATAAGCTTGGCGCCGAGTACTTTCGCCAGCACCTTGGCAATCTCGGTTTTGCCCACGCCAGCCTCTCCCTCCAAAAGCAGTGGCTTGCCCATAATCAACGAAAGGTAAACCACGGTCGCCAAGGCGCGGTCGCAAACGTATTTCTCGTTGAGAAGTATCTCCTGGACTCGCTCAATTGTAAGTTGTTGTGGGTTCACTTTTATCTCACCTCTGAATTGATAAATTGCCGCTTACGGCGCGGCGCTGATCAGGCATCCGACGTAACCACCGTTCATCGCGCCCGGGCTTAAAAATAAATCACGATACTCCCTTTTATGACCGCGAGCAATGTCAGCAAATACGGATGCTACTGGCACTTTGTCGCACTCCAACTCAGCCGGGCGCTAGTGCCGATGGATACCGATCGGATAATTCCATCATAACAAACCGATGGACGATAGGTAAATCTAGCCGTCGACAAATAGAGCCGCTGCTTGGTAAGTTGCCGACGAGTTTCGAAGGGACAAGCCACCGCCACAATCGGAATTATGCCGATGAGCAATGGCCGTGAATTGGGGCTATGACGAAGGCGGGCAGCCTAATTGGCAGCCACGTAGGCCTGTTTGAATTGCGTGGCGTTCGATAGAGAATCTTTCAGTTCATTCGCCGCGCGAAGATCGGTGAATCTGCCGATCCGAACCCGATGCCAAGTTTTGCTTTCGGTTTCGAAGATCATCACATACGCCTCGTATCCGCTCTTCCGCAAGAAGTCCGCCATTTTCTGTGCATCTTTTTCTCCTGCCAACCCTGCCAACGAGGCGACTTGCACCGCCCATTGGCGCGCCGGCTTGGATGCCGGTCGGGGCGCTGTGATCAGGCGGGGCGGCGACGGACGTGCCGGCTCGAACGGTCGTGTCACCGAAAGGACATAGGCCGGCTGGGCTGAAAGGACTCTGTCGCTTGGCGGCGAGACTACGGGCTGCGTGAGAACTCGTGTCCCCACTTCCGAGGGAGGAGAGACAGTCGAGGGCAAACTGATCTTATGTGGCGGCGCAACAACTCCCTGCTGCCCCGCTGGCGCAGCGCTCGGAGCCGGCGCAACGGGGTTGGGCGGCGGCGCCACATCACCAGAGGGCCCGGGCAAAGTCGGTTTCTGTTCCAATGGTTGTTTTTGCAGCTTCTCCCGTTCTCTGGCCATTCTGTCTAGCTCGTTTCGCACCGTGGAAAGCGATTTCTTAAAATCTTCGGTGATTTGTTGGCCTTGCTCGCGATTCCGAATCACGTGCGGCGTGATCAGCATGATCAGTTCCGTTCGATCGACCTTGTCAGTGGTTGTCCCGAAGAAACGCCCGAGCACGGGAAGATCCATGAGGTATGGAATCCCAGTGCGAGCTCGAGATCGATTATCGGCAATGATTCCGCCTATGACCAGAGAATCGCCGTCTTGAACTACGGCAGTTGTCTCCGCCTGGCGAATATCAAAACTTGGAAAACTACCGGAAGATCCCAACGTGACCGAAGCGTCCGGGTTTATTTGGCTCACCTCGGCCAATATCTGCAGATTGACTAGCCCTTGCGAGTTCACCTGAGGGATAATGGTCACAATCCTGCCGGTGTTTTGATATTGAATTGTCGAGCTGGACACAATCGTCCCCGTGGCCTGCGGCGATTGTACAGTGCCGGTCGCTACCGGCTCCTGACTTCCCACTTGAATCCGCGCCGGACGGTTGTCGGCTGCGAGCACGCTCGGAGATGATAGGATTTTTAAGCGAGAATCCTTCGCTAACGCGTTGATAAAGGCCCGGATCGCATTACCGCGACCGATAACACCACTAATGCCGCTGGCGAACTGGGTTAAACCAGCAGCGGAGGCTGGGGGTAAACTACCGCTTCTGACTGCGCCTTGAGACCCAAACTTTTCCCCGAAAATTGTCGGGTTAAATTTGCTGAAAATTTCGTACTCGATCCCGAACGATTCGGTATTTTGAAGCGTCACTTCCGCGATCAGCACATCCAACAGCACCTGCCGAGGCACAATGTCCAAATCCTTCAAAATATTCTTGATGTTTTGAAACTCCTGTGCCGTCCCGTAAATCACTAAAGAATTGGTTGCTGGATCAGCGACGATGCGCGTTTGATCCTCCGGCTTTTGCGCTTGAGCCCCCGGTGTTGGCGGTCGGAGAGCTCCCGGCGGTTGCACCGCAGGCGGGGCCGGCGCCGGCACCGCTGGCGCGGTAGGTTGTCCGGGAGTTGGAACTGCGGCGGCATAAGCGCCGCCGGACCGATTTTGAGCCCAGCGTGGCAACGCCGTGCTCAAAGCAAACAGCACAACCACAGGAATTACGAATCGATTATGTAGCATCCCTTCGCTCCGATACGAATTAATCCGTTAAGGGTAAGTTGACTGAGACGAAAAACCTGACGATCCGAACGGCGAACTCGTTGACGGTCTTCCGCTGGTACCCATTTGAGACGAACCGCTTTGGGATGTCCCGCCGGTGTAAGATCGATGCAGATCTTGGAGACTCGTCGACGGCCGGTTTCCACCCGAAGACGGTAACCCGAGAGCTTGGGTCAAAATCGCAGCGAGATCATCTGCTTTGCCATTTTCCACTGGGTAAATAAAAATGCGTCGTCCGGGGCCCTCGGCGACAACGTCAATGCGGTCCAACCAGCGCTTGACATAAGTCCAAGCTGCTTCGCTGTGACCGATAACCAATAGCTGATTGATGCGCGGCAGCGCGATAAGCTCTGCAGCAAAGTTCTCCGCCTGCGGCGCCGAGGACGCAAAAGACTGCATGACCTTGGTCAGCTCCTGCGCCAGCTCTTCGGCACTCGCCACCTTCGGCTGGTATATTTCCATGCGCGTCCCAGCGAACACCTGTACGTCGATCATATCCGCAATTTCCATCAATCGCTGGATGTTGGACGGTAAATCCATGACAATCAGAAAGTTACCGCGCGGATTTTCGATGATCTCGCCGCCTGGCTGGAGAAAAGGCGTGAGCACCCGCTTCATTTCCGCCACTGCGAAAAAGCGCACGGGAATCACTTGCAGCGCGAAACCGTCCTCTTTGTTTTGTCCGGCCGGCCGAGCCAAACCCTTGCCGTCTTTGATCGGCATGATGTGATAAAGATTGCCGGTACGCACCGCGACGGCGCCGTTCATCCGTAGGATCTGATGAAAGATCGGCAGCAAATCCTCGCTGCGCAGCGGTTCCGCGCTGTTTATCGTCACCGTACCTTTAACTTCGGGATCGATGGTGTAAGTGAGATGCAACTGCTGCGCGATGATATGGATGATTTCCACCAAATCGGCACGATTGAAGTTTAACGAAACCATGCCACCCGCAGGCGCCGGTGCCGGGGGCGAAAACCGCCGTTGCCCGCCCGATGGCGCGCCTGCTTCCGGCGAGGGTGCGCCGCCGGATGGAGACGGCGTTGTCTCCGAGTCCGCTGGCGCTGGCGAGGGCGCGGCCGACTGAGTCGGAGGAACAGCTTGTGGCGCGGCCTGGGGCGCAACTGAACCGGGCGATGGTCCCGGCCCTGGAATCCGCCGCGGGATTACGGGTGTCCTCGGAGCGTTTTGCTCCACGCCCGCGGCAGGCGAACTCGGAGAAGCAGGGTTTGATTGATTTGGCGTCGGGGATTGGGCAAATATGGGCACAGCGACCGCCGCGGTCAATGCCACCGCGGCGAATCCGGTTAATCGCACTGGTCGCATCAAAATAAGTCCTCCTACGATCACGACTCGGGATTCGGATTCCCGGGAGTTGGCACTCGGCCTCGGCGCGGCAGGTTGGGCAAAACGCGCGGCTGCGGAGCAACGCCTGGCGGCTGAACAATCTGACCCGAAGGTTGCGTCCGCGGCGCTGTCACATCAACTTTGCGGAAATAATCCAACGGCACTTCTAGCCGCGCGGCATCTTTTGCGAACACCACTCTTTTGTCGGCGATTTCCGCCAACCTGTAACCCTCGATATTATCGCCAAGCTTTAATCTCATGGGTGCGACCGGTTGCGCCGGTACGGGTTGTCCGAGATTCACGTTGCTGCCGTCTTGTACGATCGCCGTGCGGTTGCTGCCGATGATCACGGTGCCGAGCAGAATCAGATTCTTGATGCGCTGAAAGGAACGGGAGCTTTCCTCGGCCTCGCGGGTCGCGCTGGCGCCCCTTTCGGGATCGAAGAGATTCTTGCTCACGATCACGTCGGTGCTGACCGCTGCTCGAGGCGTCACCATAGGCTGTTTTTCGGACGATGTCCCGACTGGGCCGGCTTTGCTCGGCGTCGGCATGATTTCCGGACTATCGTGCCACAATCGATACGTGGTCCAACCGATGAGTCCGATGGCCACAGCGAGAAAAATACTCAATAGGGAAGATCGTGTTAAAATCGCTACTCCTCGAGCGGTCTTGAGCGTTAAAAATGATCTAATGTACGCTCGTTGACCACCAGCGTCAATTACAATTGTGAATTATAAGCCTCATATCGTGATTGGGGAATAGTAATTTTTGTCCCTGTCACGACTGAGATTCCCATGGCACGCGAAGAATTGCTGGCGTGGCTTTGATCCTGCCACTGACCGAATAATTGGTTCGTCGATTGCGACGCTCATTAGGCCAGCCAATTGTTACATTCGGATTAAATCAGACGATGATTTTGGGAGGGTCAACCCGTCAAACGATCGGTGATCAAGCCTCTGCGGTTTTTCGTAACGCCAGCCAATGTCTTCAAACACCTTTTTCAGAGAGCGTCTTGGTCGAGCTTCCTGGATTATCGGCCTTGCCCGGAGCGCCGCCTTGAGCGCGTGCAAAACCAGTCACCGTAAGGCTGATGCGCAGGTTCTGCGCGGGTAACTGCGGCACTCCCTGGGGTTGAGGAAACCCAATCGGACGGAATAGCGAGCGCACGTTGATTTCGTCGATGACCAGCAATTTAGGCGAAGTTTCGAGACCTTTGATCAGGTTGGCGATCTGCTGGATTTGGCCGCCGATCTCCATCTGAATGCCGATTTTCGAGAACGAGCCGGCCGTTTCAGGATTAAGCACGCGAGTGGTAATCACTTGCGTCCCTTCCCGGCCGGCCAGCGCTTGCACGGTTTCTTGGAGATCGGAGGCGCTGACCGATGGCGTGTCGCCGGTCAGCAGTTTTGGCTCTTGCCCCTTGATCTCAACTCGCGCCGCTTCCAATCCAGCTAATAGCGACTCTTTTTGACCGAGGTAACGGCGATTTTTAGTCAGAAGCTGGGGTTGGCTTTCGAGTTGGCTCTTGACCCAATGGCGCCGCTCGAGAAACGGCGTAACGATCGCATACTTGCCGATAAAACCAACGAGAATGACCACGCTCAAGACCACTAGGGCCCGCTCCCGTTTAGAAAGTCTTTGCCAAAGATTGTTCATTGACCTACTTTGGATTCTTTCCTCGGCTGGATTTTCACTTCCTTGCTCGTTTCCTTAGCGGCTGGCTTCACCTTTTCCAGCTCCGCCTTTAATGAGAAAGTCTCGCGATTATCGCGGCCGCGATTAGACGGCGCATTAAAGCCGACATTCTCGAACACGGGCGAGCGCTCCAAGAGCGGAATTAGAGCCGATGCATTTTCCGCGTTGCCTTGCACTTCCAACACGCCGGCGTGGTAGCGCAGGTTCGAAAGATAAGCGGCACTTGGGACGATCTTGGAAAGTTCGTCGAGCACCCGTAGGACCTCGCCGCGGCGCTGCTCTTGCTCTTTGATCAGGCTCGCCTCTTTGCGCAACTGTTCGAGCTGAGTTTCCTCGCGGCGGAGGGCACCAATCGCGGGGTCGAGCGCTTGATTTTCTCTCTGCAATTGCCGGAGCCGTAGCTCATCTTTGATCGGAAAACTCGTGCCCCACGCGGCCAGCGCGAGCAAGAGCATGCCTATGAGAACCGTATTGAGCAACGACAAGGTCTGGCTCCGGTTTCCATCGTCGTCCTCGTGGCTCAAAAAATTGGCGCCAAGCGAAGCTTCGCGGACACCCCGCAAAGCGGCCCCGATAGCCGGCAACACCGATGCCTCCACCCGCTGCGTGACTCCCTTCAAGCGCGGATTGACAAGAGCGGTAACGTCCTCTGCTTCGGCAAGTTTGCCGGCGGCCAGGCCGTTTAGAGGAGCCAGATCGCCGCAACGATAGAATTTTGGCACTTGGCTCAAACCTTCTTGCAGGAGTTCGTTGCCCGCACCCTGTGCCCATTCGGCGGCGGGCAATTGATGACAAAATAATAACTGAGCCGCTGGCTGCCAACCATTCGGCTGGCCTCTGACACCGATCATTTCCCAATGACGTGGATTAGCGGTCACGACGGCCATACCGCCGCCATTCGGCGTATCTGCGAATAATAGATAGTTTGCCAATGCCGTGGTTGTGGTTTCGACACCGCTTGGCTTGATTCCGAAAGATTCCAGCAAACTGAGAAGTCCATCAATATTTTTCTTAGGGACCGCAAAAACGTAGACGCTGAACTTCTCACCCTTCGGCCCCACCGGCACAAAGTCATAGTAAACATCGTTGCGCTTGAACGGCAATTGTCTTTCGAGCTCGTAGTCAAGCACTTGCTGAAGATTGTCTTGTGCCGCACGGGGTAAAAAGACCTCCTGTACGATCGTCTGCTCTTGCGGCACGCAAATGTAGATGGCATCACGCGCGGCGTTGAAGTGAGGCAAGAGAGAAATGATTGCCTGTCGCAGCGCCCGTTCACGCGAATCGTCTTCCGCTTTGAGCGCGATTTCGCGCACGTCTTCGGCGACCCAGCCGGTGAGCTCGGAGATCGACTGACGATTGTCACTTTCGGGCAGCTCCCGCGTCTCTTGATCGACCATGGACACGTTGAGGAAGCTCTTGCGCAGGCGCACCATGACCACGCGGTCGCTGAGGATATAAAGCCCAACGCTGGTGAGAAAATCAGCACGCGAGATATCGTGTAAATGACGCAGACCGATCATCGTCCCTGCCCTCGGTGATGAAACTTGAGAATGCCCAAATCTGTAACCGGCATATGATAACCCATCCTCTAGCTCCGGGGTAGCGCCATGTCGCGATCCAACCAACGCAAGAGCTCGAATCCTTGAGCGCCACCCAGCCGGACGATTCCCTTGACCCGGCGAGCCAAGCGGGAGTCCACCGGCCGGCCTTCCGCTTCTACGGCAACCACCGACGGATTGGTAAAGATAAACATTTGCATTGCCGTGTCGCCGGCGCCGATGCCCAAAAGCGGCAGCAAATCGGCGAGAGTTTTCTCTGAAAGTTTTTTTCGTTCCTCGACAAAGTTGCGGCATTTTTCCAAGGCAATCCCCATCATAGCATGAATCACTTCGGCGGATGCCGTGCGCAGATTGACCCGGTCAATGGGGCTATCGATCGTAAAGATATCGCGTAGCGCGATGCGCGGCGGTCCATCGTTCCTCGATGGGCCATTGTCTTCGGCGTAGCCATAAAACAACTCAGGCGTCATGCCTTTGATCCAGAGCAGGTCCTCAACGGTGTCCAGCGGGCCGTTTTTTGCGCTGTACGGGGGTGAGAGAGATTCGTAGTACTCGCTCTCCGCGCCATGGGTTCGATGCAGATCGTCCGTATCACGCCAGTCCATGATCGAATCCACCAAGGTATCCCTGCGCGCTTCATCGATGCCGAGATTGGTGAAAACTCGCCGCAGAGTTTCTTCATTGACCCGGTTGAGATTGATCTTGGCGCTCTCATCCATCAAGCGAACCCGTACCAGGCCTGCGCCGAGAGTTTCTTCTTGAAAGGAGCCGTCGAAGAGATCCTTATTTGAGTCGTTTGGAGCCGTTGAACCGGCGGCGCTTTGGCGATTCAAAAACTCGTACAAACCCCGTTCAAAACCAGCCAAAGCGAGATAATAACCGGTGGTCTCGTCGCTGAACCGTTGCGCGGCGGTGCCTTCCTCGCGCGCCGATGTGCTAAACTCGAAGGCCACCACGAACAGGAAAATAAAAATCCACAACACCATGATCAGCGCGACTCCCTGTTCACCGACGAGTTGACCTCGCCAAGACGAGAATTTGTCTTTCGGCTTCATGGCGCGAGCACCATCATCATCACTGGAAAAATCCGGCGCACTTCCTTGCCCTGATCATCCAAATAGGTAAAGCGCACGGCGCGCGGCAGCGCGCGTCGCTCTCCTCCATCCCAATGCTCTTCCCAGGTCTCTTCCTCGCCCTGCGGATCCAGATATGCCAAGTGGAATGCCCTTATGCCGTCTTCAAGTATCACGCTGTGAATTTGTCCCGTTGCGCCAGCCTCCACGTTAATGCGCACCGGAGTTGTCTCTTCCAGCCGGAGCACCGTGCGGCCGTTTTTATCTTCGTCAGCCGTGATTTGAATCTTTGCCATGCCGCGCCCACCCATCCCATGGGAATAGGCCGACACAAACGTGAGGTTGTCGGCTTCGCCGACAAAAAAGGGCGCGGCGGCTTGTGGCGACTCACGGTAGGGAAAGGCAGAGTGAATGTAGCTCCCGACCAGATCGCCGACCGACCGGTGTTTCTGATTGCGTGTGGCATTCGCTTGGGATTTCGCCACGGCGCTATGACTGAGAGCGAATGCGCCGTAAAGGATCGCGCTCATCAGCGCGAAGATCGTCAGCGCCAAGACAACTTCGATCAGCGTAAACCCGGCGGCGCCAGCGCCGATTCGTTTTGTGTTAGGCAAGGTTTTGCGCGCCACCTGCGCTAAGCGTACGCTGCTCATGGGTTGGTCTTTTTCGCGAGTCGAAAGGTTTTTAGCTCCGCCATGCGCTCGCGACCGCCACCGGAGGGTGACAGCTCGACTGTGATTTCTTTGAGCTCCCAGTTGTTCGTCAATCCCAGGGATGACGGCGCATCTTTGACCGGCTGAATCTGGGACCGCCATCTGACGTCGCTGCCGAGGGCGCTGTTTTCCGAGGACGCCGTTAATTTCTTTCGCGCTAACAGCTCATCCATCACCCGTGCGCCGTCGGCCGCGAATTCCGTGCGTGCGGTGCTGCGCGCGCCCAAGCGCAGACCCAAAGAAAAAATTTGCAACAACGTCACCACGCCCAAGCCAAGGATGGTCAAAGCCACCAAAACTTCGAGTAACGTGAACCCTCTAGTCGATATGGAACGACAGCGACGCATAGTTAATTTCCACGGGAAACTTCAATTCTACCGGTGAGAGATTCCAGTCGAATCAGATACGAAATGGATTTTACAATATCGCCCAGGACGATTTGTCCGCCAAGATTGCTGCCGTTGGGAAAAAAGTAAAACCTCCTGTGATCACGATCCACCGCCTCGCCGCCATCGATGGAAACAATTCTGACCTCCGGCGGCAGGTACACTTCTCTCAAACGCGCAACGCGATAACTGTTTTGCCCCAGATCGACCTCGAGTTGCTGCGGTTCGCCGTCAAACAACGCGCGGCTTCTTAAATCGCGCGCCACCGCGGCCAAACCTATGGCCGAGCTGCGCACCTCGCGGTCCTGCAGACCTTTCGCGATATTGGGCAGGACGATGAGCATGCTGACACCGATAAGAACCAGCACCAAGACGAGCTCAAGGAGCGAAAAACCACGGTTACCTTTCCCAGCTGGTAACATCACGGTTATTGTCCTCACCGCCGGGAATTCCGTCCGCGCCATAAGAAATAATATCGTAAGGACCATGATCGCCCGGGCTCTTATAAATATAAGGCTTGTTCCAGGGATCCGGCGGCACATCTTTCTTAAGATACGGCCCATCCCAACGTTCGGCGCCCGCAGGTTTCTGCGTCAGCGCCTGTAAGCCTTCTTGGCTTGTGGGATATCGCCCGACGTCGAGACGAAAGGTGTCCAGCGCCGTGCCAAACAATTCGATTTGCGCTTTGGTCGCTTTGGCCGTGGCCTTTTCTTCTTGCTTGATGAACTGCGGCACTACTAATCCCGCGAGCAAGCCAATAATAACCACGACCACGATCAGCTCGATGAGCGTGAAGCCGTCGGCGTCTTGGAGAATTTTTTTAGAAGGGTAAGTCATTAATGCTAAAAATCGCCAGCAGCATGGAGATGACGACACTGCCGATAATCAACCCCATCCCCAGGATCAAGATCGGCTCCAGCAAGGATGTCAGTCTTTTGGTGGCTCGTCTGACTTCCTGATCGTAGTAATTCGCGACCTCGGCAAGCATGGCATCTAACTTACCCGTTTCCTCTCCCACGGCAATCATGTTCAGCGCCAGCGGCGGGAAGAGACCGCTCTCGTTCAGCGGCCGTGCCATCCCCTTACCTTCGCGCACTCGCACCTGAACTTGTGCGATTGCCCGCGCGAGCAAACGATTGCCGAGCACGCCTTGAACCGTGCCCAACGCGTCGAGCATCGGCACGCCGCCCTTTAATAACGCCGACAGGGTGCGGGAAAAGCGCGCGGTCTCGAATTTTCGCACCAAATCACCGAGCAACCAAATACGCAGACAGAATCGGTCCCATTCGTTCTTTCCTTCCGGACTTTTCATATAGAAGATGCCGCCGGCAACAGCCGCGGAAACGACGAGCAGGATGATCCAGCCATAGTGCGCCAAAACTTGGCTGAGATCGATAATAAGCTTGGTCATCAGCGGCAGAGCCTTACTATTATCTCGAAAAATCGTCGCAAACTTTGGGATGACAAAGAGAAATAAAACGATCAACGACACGCCAGCCGCGCTCGCCAATATTACCGGATAAATCAGCGCAGACTTCACATCTTCTTTAAGCGCCAGCGTGCTTTCCAGATACTCGGTCAAGTAGCGCAGCACGCCTTCCATAATACCGCCCGCCTCGCCGGCGCGGATCATGTTCACATAGATCTTGGGAAACACGTCGGGATGCTCGCCCATCGCGGCAGCCAAGGATTTCCCCGCGCGTACCGCCTCGACCAAGGAGCGCAAAATCTTGCTGAATTCAGCGCCTTCAATCAGTCCGCCAAGAATAGACAAACTCCGATCCAGCGGCAGCCCGGCGCCGAGCATTGTGCCCAGCTCACGAGTAAACTGAAGCAGCTGTTGTTGACTGATCTTACGCCGGGATGAGAACGCGAGCTGATGGCGCACTGCGCCGATCGCGCGCTCGCTCGGGAGCGCGATGCGCAACGGCACGCAACCCATGTCGCGCAGACGCAAGATCACGTTTTGCTCCGCGTCGGCTTCCATGACGCCTTCGACGACCTTGCCCGCTTGATCTGCGGCGCGGTACTGAAAAAATGCCATCTTTCAGCCCAACCGGTTGGCTCCCCCCTATTTTGGATTTTAGATTTTCGATTTTGGATTGTCGGAGCGGGGGTCAAAAGCAGGACCGTGTGGATTGCGTCGGAGGTTTTTGACCGATAATCGAAAATCCAAAATCGAAAATTACTCTCAGGACTCTTCTCGCGTCACTCGTAACAATTCAGCCAAAGTCGTGACGCCCTGGCGCACTTTATCCCAGCCGTCGTCTCGGAGCAGGCGCATCCCCTGGCGCACGGCAAGGCTACGTATCGCACCGGCATCGGCGCGCTGCACGATGACCTTGCAGATTTCCGAAGTCGCCGGCAGTAACTCAAAAATCCCGACGCGCCCGAGGTAGCCGGTTTGGTTGCAGGCTTCGCACCCGGTGGCTTCCCACACGTTCTGCACGCCATTGCTATTTTGCAACTCCAACTCAGCTGTCGTAACGTCCAATCCCGCGAACGCAACTTCTCTGCGGCAAGCCGGGCAGAGGCGACGCACCAGCCGTTGCGCCAAAACGCCCAAAAGCGATGACGAGAGCAGATAATCTTGCACGCCCATTTCTAGCAGACGGGAAATCGCGCCTGCGGCATCGTTGGTGTGCAGAGTCGAAAGCACCAAGTGACCGGTGAGCGCCGCCTGCACGGCGATCTCGGCGGTCTCGGCGTCGCGGATCTCGCCCACCATGATGACGTCGGGGTCTTGGCGCACGATTGAGCGCAGCCCGTTGGCGAAGGTCAAACCGATTTGGGGCTTGACGTAGATTTGATTGACACCGCTCAATTGATATTCCACCGGGTCTTCGATGGTAATGATCTTCTTTCCCGGATCGTTGATCTTTTGCAGCGCGCCATAGAGCGTCGTCGTCTTGCCGCTGCCGGTCGGACCGGTGACCAGGATCATGCCATGGGGTCGTTTGATCATCTCGTTGAACGTGGCCAGAAGCCCGGCAGGAAATCCGAGAGTATCGAGCTCGGTAAAAATCTGTCCTCGCTCCAAAAGCCGGATGACCACGCTTTCCCCATAAAGGGTGGGCACGGTCGCAATACGCAGATCGACGTCCTTGCCGGCAAGGCGGGTCTTGATGCGGCCGTCCTGCGGCAAGCGGCGTTCCGCGATATTAAGCTGGGCAAGAATCTTGAGACGCGAAATAACCGCGCCCTTCAATTGCCGTGGCGGCGATTCGACTTCGTGCAGAATGCCGTCGATGCGGTAGCGGACTTTGAGTTGATTTTCGAAGGGCTCGATATGCACATCCGAAGCACGGCTTTCAAGCGCCCGCACGAGCATTTGATTGACCATGCGAATGACTGGCACCTCGGACGCCATGTCACGCAAATGCGCGACATCTTCATCATCACCGATACCGTCGAGCTGCGGCGCCGCGGCGTCTTGGTTAACTTCCGCCGCATAGGCGCTGCTATAGAGCGCATCGATGCGCGCAGCAATCTCTTTTTCCCGCGCTAGAACCGGGCGAACGGTTAATCCGACGGCGAGCTCTAATGCATGCAATCGCGACAGGTCGAATGGATCGGTGGTCGCGACCAAGAGTTCGCGCCCGTCGATTTTTACCGGCACTATGCGAGCGAGCTTGAAGAAATCACCGATGCCGGGCGGTAGCTCGATAGCGAGCGGTGTATTGGATACATCTTTAAGCGAAATCAAGGGAATATCGAAGTGGTCGCGTAAGACGGGCAACAAATCTTCTTCGGAGAGAAAGCCCAATTCGACAACCAAACGGGTCAAGGGCGTCTGCTGCTCTTGCTGCAGCTTCCTGACCCTTTCCAGCTCGTCACTGGAAAGGAGCCGCCGTTCGATCAACCGCTCCGAAAGACTCAACTGCCCGTTCATGTTCGATGAGCTGGAGGCTATTTGCTCGCTCCCGGCGTCGCCCTGCCGTAGCGGTCTTCTAAACGAACCACGTCATCGAGCTCCGGCGTCGACACTTCCAAGACATCGCAATCTTCCATTGCGATCATGCGGTGCTTCATCCCTGGAGTAATGTGCAAACACTCTCCGGGCGCGAACTGAAGCTTGCTCCGTTTACCTTCGCTTTCGATGTCCATCTCAAGCGCGCCGGACAATAGACGAATCGTCTCGTCTTTCACCACGTGATATTGATAACTCAAGGACTCGCCCTTGTTGATATGAAGAATTTTGCCGACATAACGCTCGGTATGAGCCCAAATGAGCTCATACCCCCAGGGCTTTTCGACTTTTTGCCCGCTATGAAATAACTCTTTCATGGTTGAACAATTTCATGATAGCAGATTGTGAAGAAGGGGGAAAACTGTTTATTTTGTATCGATACAATCTGGGACGGCGGGGCGCAAAAAGAGATAAGTCAAAGCCAAAAGAGTGAAAAAAAATATTCGGGTGTCGTGGTTGTAAAACGGCGCGTCTCCCAGGACGCCCACCAGAAAGGCAAAGAGTGATGCGCCCAAGCAGAAATAGCGGATTCGCATTGGCGCCGAAAATTCGCTCCGTCCCCTGCGAACCAGGCGGCTAAAATTCGACAAAACCATCCACATAAAAGCACTTAGGCCCACCAGCCCAGTTTCGGCGAGCAATTCGGTGTATAGGTTATGGCTGTGAGGAATGAACTCGATTTGCGTGGAGCCTGCTATCCCTTTCTTGAACCCCTCACGAAGGCGGTCTCTTCCATACCCGACGCCAAGGACGGGGTTTTCCAGTCCGACAGCCAGCGCATCGGCCATGAACTGAAGCCGCCCCTCGATCGCAATATCCTCCGTCGGGCTCAGCAGCGTCAGCAGGCGGCCGCGCAACGGCTCGACCGTGAGAAAGGTGCCCAATCCCAAAAGCCCGAGCGCTAAGACCGCTTTTCTAAGGCCGCTTTCCAGCGAACCAATGACCACTAACGAGACAACACAGCCGAGCCATGCGCCTCTGGAGTAAGTAAGTATCAAACCGGCGAACTGCGCCGCGAGCGATACGAGCGTCAACCCACGGAGCCATCCCTTTTGATTGAGGATAATTGTCAAAGCTAATGGGATACTCATCGCAAGGATTAATCCGGCCGAGTTAGGGTGTGCTAGTGGGTATTTAAAGCGATTCATTCGACTAAAATTCAGCACTGATGGATCGTGCACGATGCCGCGTATGACAAGCATCCCCGGCAATACACCCAACAAGATCAAGAGAAGCTTCGGGTTCTTGCCGGTGCCAAAGAGATCCAAAATCATGACGGAGTGCATAACGGCAAATAAGAGATAGCGGTAATCATCCGCTTCGTGAAAATCCGGCAAGAGAGACGCCGTAACTGCGGCAAAAAACGCGACCAGCGCAAGCGGGAAGGAACTTTCATTTAGCCCGAGACCTTGCCGCCCGAGCCGAAACCAGATGAGAATCTTCCAGATGAGCCAGAAGAAAAACGTCGTGCGCGAGATGCTCCACGCGCTGAACCTTGCACCCGAGAGCGGTAATTCGAAACGGCCGACACCCAAAAGCAGGATTGAAAAACACAGAAAAAGGAAAACTCCATTTCCCCACCAATCCACCAGCCTTGCGGATACTTCGGTCCGATCCGCCCCCACCGCAGTCATGTCTAGCTAACGTTTCTATGGACGAAGCCATGCATGAACGTAAGGGCAAGAATTTTTAGATCCCGCCCCAGGGACCAATGCTCGATGTAATCGATATCGTGTTCAATGCGCCGTTCGAGGGAAGTATTGCCGCGCCAGCCGTTCACCTGCGCCCAACCTGTCATGCCGGCCTTCACTTTTTGCCGCAACATGTATTTGGGAATTGATTTGCGAAACTCTTCGATGAGCGGTGGCCGCTCGGGCCGCGGGCCGACCAAGCTCATGTCACCGCGTAAAACGTTGAAGAGTTGCGGCAGCTCGTCCAGGCTCGTGCGGCGCAACCAGCGTCCCAACCAGGTCACGCGCGGGTCATTCCGGGCCGCCCACACCGGTCCGGTCGATCGTTCGGCATTGTCAACCATCGTGCGAAACTTGAGCATCTGGAATCTGTTTCCGTCCAGCCCCATGCGCTCCTGTTGGTAGAATATGGGCCCTCGAGACGTTAGCTTCACACCAACCGCGACGATAGCCATCACGGGAGAAAAAATAATCAGCGCCAGCCCCCCTACCACGATGTCCGCCGCGCATTTGAGGATGGCATTCCATCCGTCGAGCGGCGAAGCCTGCAGCGTCACGATTTGAAGGTCCTCAAATTCTTCGATCCTGCCCCGTAGCTTGGCAAATTCTCCTAAATCGGGAACATAGAACAGAGTCACAGGTTCATCGCCAAGCCAACTTTGAACTTCTCCCAGGCGCGCCGCTTCTTGCAACGGAAACGCAACAAATACCTGGTCAATCTTACCGGAACGGATCATGTCGACGAGATCGTCTTGATTTTTAATGAGCGAAACTCCCAGGGGTTCTTCAAGGGAGTCATCCTGGCCCATCAGATGCACGCCAACGACCGACAGTCCAAGATGACGATACCATTCAAGTTTGTGCACTAGTCGCTTTGCTTGGACTGGAGCGCCCACAACGACGACGTAGCGCAGGTTCTTCCCTTTCCTGCGCACAAAACGCAGCCCCTCCCGAACCAGCAAATGACTAAGGTTTAGAAATGTCACACTGAAACCCCAGAAAAAAACGACGACGGCCCGGGAAAGAATTACTTCACGCAGGAGAAAGATAATGCTGAGAAAGATCAACATCGCAAGACTGGCGCCTTTAAAAAGCTCGACCGTCTCATGCCAGTGCGTGGAGATCCGGCGCGGCCGGTAAAGGTCCAGAAGCTGAAAAACCACACCGTAAACCGTCAGGATCAAAATCCAGGCGATGACGTAATGGCGAAAAACACGGGTCTCAGGCAAAAAAGGCAGATTTGCATGAAAGCGCAGCGAATGAGCCAGCCACCATGACAACGTCAGAAACATGAGGTCATTGACCAACATGAGACTTTTGAAGAATTGGCTATAGCGCTTCAGCATCCCCTTGTTTCTCCACCGCGTGTTCGCGCAAACGGGCCGTTATGTAGTCGTTAATTTCAGCTTTAAATCGATCGCGCGAGAAACGGCAAGCATGCCGGCGAATCGTAGCGGGTTCAAATTTATGCCGGTTCTCCTGGAATAAATGCACCGCCGCCATCAAGTGCTCTGGGGTCTCTTCCGCGAAGAAAATTCCCGTCGGCGGGGTGGCTCCGGTAACATCAAGCGGCACGACCGTTTCAAGCGCTCCTCCCTTGCCATAGGCGATCACCGGCCGTCCGCTCGCCTGGACTTCCAGCGGGACAATCCCGAAATCCTCCTCAGCGGGAAAAATCAGCGCCTGACATCCCGCGTAAAGTTCGGCGATCTCTTTGTCGTCCACCCACCCGAGAAATTCAATGTTGTATTTCGCTCTACGCTCCAAGAATCGCCGCAGTGGCCCGTCACCGGCAACCTTTAACGGCAGTCTTATCGCATTAAAGGCATCGATGGCAAGGTCAATTCGTTTGTAGGGCACCAGCGCCGATACGATGAGATAATAAGGCTGAATCTCGTCACGGAGATGAAACTTCTCCATATCCACCGGCGGATAGATCACCGTCGCCGAGCGCCCATAGAGGCTTTTGATTTTCGCGGCAACGTTAGTCGAGTTGGCAAGGAATTCATCCACCCGTAGGCTGCTCCGTAAATCCCAGCGTTGAAGATATCGGCGACTTAGCGATAGACCAGCGCGGGCAATCAAAGATGTTCCGCCGCTAAGATAGGCATCGCGCAAATCCCAAACATAGCGCATCGGCGTGTGGACGTAGGCAATGTGAAGCGCCCGATGCGGAAGTATTCCCTTGGCGACGCAATGGCTACTGGAAAGAATGAGGTCGTAATCGCCCAGCTCGAAATGCTCTACGGCATGTGGAAATAACGGCAAAAGATAGCGGAAATGCCTTTGTGCTCCCGGCAAACGATCGATCCATGAAGTCTTGACATGCATCCGTCGAATCGCCGGCGAAACGCCGTCGGGATCGTAAACCAACGTGTATAAGTCGGCGTCCGGAAATAACTCGCAAAAAACCTCCAAACACTTTTCCCCGCCTCGCATGCCAGTGAGCCAATCGTGAATTAACGCGACTCGCATGGCGAGGTTTATTTCAGCTCGTAAATATTTGGATTGCTAGCGTGGCAATCCTTCTGCGCGGAAAACATATCCAGTCTCTATCCTCTCACCAACTGAACAAATTTCTGCCGAAACATGGCCAACGAAAAAACTGACGTCAGCAGCCGGCGTATACAACTATTCGAGACTCGTCTCCGTTTCTGGATTTGTTTTCGTTTCTTCAGCATCACGGGCAACATTCTTAGCGCATCCCTTTTTGCTCTAAAAAAGGCTCGCCACTTCAGGTGGCGCAGGCAAAGATAACAAAACGACCCCAATTCCTGAATAATCTTGTGGTGCGCAAAGCGCAGTATTAAACCGGTCGGCATATTTTTGATCCATACAAATTCGAGATTGCGTGTATGATAATACACGTGAGTATCACTGAGCCTCCCCGCCGTCGCGTTACCTTTGTGATAGACGACAGCATCAGGCACATACATACATTTCCAACCGGCGAGCTGGGCTCGAAAACTCAGGTCGACGTCTTCATCGTAAAGAAAGAAGTCCGAGTCCAAAAAGCCAATGTCATTGATCATCTCCCGGCGATACAAAGCAGCTGCGGCACAAGCAGCAAACACCGGCTCCAAAGAGCTATAATTAGTGTGATCGTCCCGATGGCCCCGATTGAAACCTACGCCGGCAGATGTCAAGCCATCCCCTGCGCTATCGATGCGACCCGAACTTTCGATAACGAGTTTTGAAGCGCAGAGTCCGATTGTGCGGTCGTTGAGCATTGGGGCAAGCAGCCTTTCTAGCCAATTCGTTTCCGCCCTCGTATCGTTATTGACAAGAGCTATAAACTCTCCGCGCGCGACTTCTAGGCCAGCCAAGTTACCACCGGTGAAACCTTTATTGTTTGAGAGTTGAATAAGCCTGATCTGAGGGAAGTTTTTTCGCACCCAATCGACAGAATTATCGATTGAGCCATTGTCGACGAGAATAATCTCGCGCTGCGAGTAGGCCTGGCGGAAAAGAGAGTCTAAACAATCGTTTAGTAACGTCCTTCCGTTCCAGTTGACGACAATAATGCTGACTCTGGGGATCACGTCTTGTTTATGCAATTCACAAGGCTCATTCAGTTTTGCCAAAGTTTCATTCGGGCGTGGAAAAGCCGGTGGAAAAAGTCTCTGGGTTTAGCACGCGATTCCACGACCCATTTTCTGGTCCCGCAGGACGGTCACCTAAAACGCCGGAACCACAATAACTGCATGGCGTGTCAATCAAACATGACCATGCCCTAACCTGAGAATATTTCCAGCGCTGTTGGAACGCAAATGTATCTCACCCAATGGTCAGTCGCTAACGGTCAGCTAGCCGCGTCAAAATGTTACGCGTATAGCTGAAAAGGAAGCGGGACCAGAGAGAAAGAGCTGCTTAGAGCTTAATGCGGTTGCGAGCACGCGAATGTGCACGCCGAATGTCCGTGGACGGAACGAGACCCGCAATCCTAAACTTTAGAGGATTTGCGCCTGACTTTGCGTTTTCGCCCCTGCCCGAAATGAAGCAAATGAGTTGACCAAAACGAGGAATGGCTAGTCTACTTCATAAAGTTCGACAAGGGCCACGCCCGACGACCCACCTGACCCACTGACGATCGTGGTATAAGGACCAGGATTTAGCGTGATCAAGATGGCTGATTCCCGACTGCATCCTGCCGGCGTGGATCCGCCCGGGGTGAAAGGTTGACAGAGGTCCAGTCCGAGGTTCGTAATTTGCGTCGCCGCACCGCAAGAGGCGGTGCCACAGAGCGGATCAGGGGTTTGCCAGTTATCGTTTCGCGCGATGACGGTTTGTCCGGAATAGAGCTGTAACACTGGATCCTGGAGCACCCCATTTACGCCAAAATCAGTTAGTGACGGGCCGCGCGCGCGTAGCACTAACGTTCTGGCCGCACTTCCCTCGATGATAAAGCCCCCGATCATCACGTTGTCTCCCGTTCCTACGCGACCCCGCGTGGACATGTTGACTAGCCTAGATGACGTGTTGTCGACTTCATAAATTTCGACAAGGCCGATGCCGGTTTCGCCCGCGACTCCGCTAACAATCGCAGTGTAGGCACCAGGGTTCAGACTTATCAAAACGGCCGACTCTCGACTGCACTCCGTCGGCGTCGATCCGCCCACATCAAATGGCTGGCACGGATCTAAACCGGTCGCCGCGATCGCCTGTTCTTGAGTATCTCGCCAGTTATCGTTCTGTGCTAAGACCGTTTGCCCCGAGAATACTCGAAGGACTGGATCATGCAAAACGTCAGACACGCCCAGATCCGCCAGGGTCGGCCCGCGGGCCCGTATCAGCATCGTCTTAGCGGAATCTCCAGTGATGATAAATCCGGCGATCATCACGTTGTCTCCAGTGAGCACAGCGCCCCGTGTGGAACGAGCATCCACTGGATCGTTTGATAGGTTTGTCACGCTGCCCGAGCCTATGTTACCGGTACCACCGTTACCAGTTGGGGCACTTGTTGGGGTATCATTTGGCGTTGTGCTGCCACTGGCTTCGCTCGCGACGGCGCAAGCTACGTTGGAAGCATCGGAAACTCCCGCTGCATTAAAGGCTCGTACGATGTAACAATAATTTAAGCCAGAAGTTAGATTTGCATCCGTATAGCTGGTGATGTTGGCGCCGACGGTCGCAATCTGCGCAAGAATATCGCCGGGAGCCATACGTTCGATTCCGAATCCATTTTCACTATTAGAGTTGTCGTTCCAGGAGAGCGTAAGGTTTGCGGCTTCAAGTCTGCCATCACAAATACTTATTAAGAGCAGAAGAAAACCAAACACCCTTTGATGTAAAAATCGCGCATAATTCATGGGTGTACACCTATGACCACGTTCACAATCAAAAGAGTTGCTGAGGGCACCCACTCTTTCGAGTGCTTTTTGTAGCTTTCGGTTTGTAGATTTTTTTGTGGTCATACCTGAAGTTTACACCAAAGACAAGTCAGGAATAATTGAGCCATCCTGACCTTTTCACCCCATTTGGACCTCTTTAGCTCAGCTTTGCAGGGGCTGGTACTGTTGATGATTTTGTTCGAGTTTGTGCTAAATGTTCATCAACCTGCGCCGTCATTTTTTTACAATTTTTGCAGGCTTGGGATTTAGCGGAGTTGCTAAAACAGAGTCTGTAAAAAGTGGAGGTGAATTGTTAAATTGGGATGGCGGGCCGCTGTGTAGAATCGATGTTAATGTTGTGCTGGAATAAACGACGCACCTTGAGAAACATGGTCCACGCCGGGCTGTTTTTAATTCGTGCGTTTTAAAATATTTCTCGCTAGTGCGTCTTACCTCAGCGAGCGCTTCAATACATCGATCTAATTCCTCAAATTGTTGCATCTCCTAGGCTCATCGATTGGCAGCATACGTATCAACGAAACGCGATGAAATACTGTTTCGAGTCTGTCGCCTAATTGACAGTGTCAACTTTCACTGACATTTATCATGCTTGCCAACTCAAGAACCGCGAACGGCAACGATACATAAGGAAGGTCCATTTGGATGATCTGGCTCCTCGAACCCTATCCTTAAATCTTCAAATCCAAAAAAGCGCAAGCAGGCCAATATGTCTTCCCGAGACATCCAGTAACTGTAGGAATAACTACCGCCGCAAAAACCTGTCCAATTGAGCGCGTCGCCATAAATATACTTGTGCAGGACATGATCGAATCCGTTATAGTTTTTTTTGAGCGCTCCGGAAAATTTACCCGCAACGATGCCTTTGGCTTGAATTAGCTCCTTGTCATAAAAGTGAGTCCAAAGAACGACTTTCTTGCTCGCCTTCGATATTAGGTGTATCAGCTCACAAGGGTTTTGCATGTGGTAAAGGACGCCGCTTGCGAGACAGACATCGAAAGGTGTTTCGTTCTCTCGAAGGAAAGAGACGAAATCACCAAGCACAAAACGAGAACGATTCAGGCTAAGAACTTCTTTGACAATCAAGCATTTCAAATAGGCTCTTTTATTGGCCTCGATAGCAAGGATAGATTCTGCTCCCAAGGACTCCAGCATATAGGTATGACCGGCCTCGAGCGGCCCAAGCTCAATCACTCGCTGACTCTTGAACCCACCCAATTGCTCAGCCGCCCAAATTATTCGAGCATCGTTAAATAATGATATCGTTCCTGCCTCGAGTTCTTTCCTAGCGGCCGGCAACTGCGACGACCAATCGCCCTTGAATATATCAAGAGCATTCTGGTCGTTAGGAAATACTCGAACATACTCGTCCAGCGGGCTGGTGGGATTACCTTTTTGACGGCCGAAAATTGAAGCGACCGTGCGGCGAAGCAATTTCATTTTATTTTCCACGGAGTAGAAAGTTATCCTTCAAGCTGTCACATAACGGTTGTCGGGTAATGCGCCGGTAAAATCTTTGCCTCAGCTTCACTAGACTTTCAACGCTCCCCGCTGAGGATCGCTTCTATATCAGACTCAACCACCGATCGAGCGTAAAATATTTTTGCACTGCTCGTTGTTCGCAGGAGTGAATATTTTGTGACCAGTGCTGTTTCGTTAGCTGCTAATTTTGAGTTTGGAATATTTCGACGAGTCCTATACCGGATCCACCATTGGCGCCACTCAGATGGACGGTATAGGCCCCGGGATTCAAGGTAATCAGAATGGCCGACTCCAGGGCGCAACCCGGCGGAGCCGACGGCTGCGCCGGATTCGGTCGGCAAGGGTCTAATCCCGTGGCGATGATTTGCACGGCGTCGCCACAGACGAAACCGACACAGGAAGGAGAATCCTGCCAGTTGTCGTTTTGGGCTATTAGGGCCTGGCCCGAAAAAAGGCGCAACGACGGATTCGCTAGGACGCCGGGAATAAAGAACGGAGCTCCTGACATGGAGGGACCACGGCCGCGAACCAGAACGGTCTTTGCCCCGTTCCCGTCAATGACAAATCCTCCAATCATCACATTGTCTCCTGTCTGCACAGAACCTCTGGTGGATATATTCACGAGCTGAGATAAGTCGCTATTGTCGGCTTCGAACACCTCGATTAGTCCGATTCCGGTTCCGGCGTTGACGCCAGTAAGGTGCACGGTATAGGCGCCGGGATTCAGTGTGATTAAAATGGCAGACTCCAGTCCACAACCCGCCGGCGCTGATTGTTGTCCCGGATTCGGTTGACATGGGTCTAAAGCGGCCGCGGCGATCTGCGCAGACGTGCCGCAGGTAAAACCCGCGCACGAAGGAGGATTTTGCCAGTTGTCATTTTGAGCTATCACGTTCTGTCCCGAAAAAAGACGTAAAAACGGATCGACGAGCACTCCGGGCACAAAAAATGGCGCCGTTGACATCGACGGACCGCGGCCGCGCACAAGAACGGTCTTCGGCGCACTTCCCTCTATGATAAAGCCGCCAATCATCACGTTGTCCCCAGTCTGGACGGGGCCTCTAGTCGATATATTCACGAGCGGAGCCTCGCTCGGCACAAAGGTACTGGCGCGAGAAACGACGAAAATTTTACCTTGAACAAAGGACACCACATAGAGCAATCCGTCGGGCCCAACCTTGAGGTCCGTGATTCCACCGAAACCTGTCCCAAAGATGACTTCTTGCAGTTCGCCCGCATCGTCGGCCACCAGGTCCGCCAGCGCCGGGTCCTGAAAGAGAAATCCGTTGCGCGCTAAATTGGGCTTGAAGTGGTAGAGATTCCCGTTGTTGATATCTCCGACAAGCAGATCATTTTGATACTGTGTACCCAACTGAATCGAGTTGAAGAATACTATGCCCGTCGGCCCAACCGTGCTGAACCACGAAAATTTGGGATCGCCATAGTGTGAACCAGGGAATTGAACAAGATCACTCGTTCCCGCGGCGTCTCGACCGACAGGACCCATAATCCGGTTCCAGCCGCTGTTGAACCCCGGTTCTACCAGGTTTATTTCGTCATAGTTCGCAGGCCCGTTCTCCGTGTCCCACAGTTCGTCCGTGAGCGGATCGAAGGCTAGACCGAAACTGTTTCGGACTCCGTATGCGAAGTACTTGGCGAGATCCGGTTGCGAAGCAAAAGGATTGTCAATCGGGGTGCTGCCATCGTCGTTGAGCCGGAATATCACTCCAGTATTGTCCGGAGCCGAGCCGCCAGAGTTGTTTTGCAATTGTCCGTTGCGGTTCAACTCCCCGATTACGACATAGAGCTTGCCGTCGGGACCGAAGATCATCGTGCCGCCGTTGTGGTTGGGTCCAGGTGTAACCGGTAAGTCCAAGATAAGTAACGGACTGACGAGAGTGCTTCCGTTCCACGTATAGCGATAAATACGATTTCCTAGCGGAGTGGGAGAGCCGGCCGTGTCGCTGCCAGTGCCGCTTTCCGTATAGTAGAGATAAATAAAAGGCGTCGTCGGAAACTCGGGGTGAAGAGCTATGCCTAGCAGTCCGCGCTCCGAAGCACTATCCACCGCGACGTCGAGCACTTGACCCGATTGCAGCATTCCGTTGATGACTCGTCGAACTTGACCGTTGGCCTTTTGCAGGACCAGGATGTCACCCGGCGCGATGAAAGCCATCGTCGTCGGCTGAGCTAGCCCCGAGACGACTTCTTTTACTTCAAGACCAGGATCATTTAGCGCCTGGGCGTTGACCAATGACGAAAGGCTAAATAGACAAACGAGACTGAACGAGAAAATTTCAAAGGCTCTCCGATTGCACGATCCCGACAGTTCGCCGAAATCTTTGGCTGGCTTGCTTATGGGTTTGCGCTGAAACAGATGCGAGCTCCTGAACAACCATCGTGACGAACAGCCGTTCACCTGAGAAATCGCTACGGACTAAATGCCGGTAAAGATGCCTGTCAAACACATTGGTTGAACCTGTCTCCACGGCCGCACGACCATTTTGTGCCAACCGCCACAATGATCAAATCAGTCCTTTGAGGGCAAAGCGGGCCGATCTTTCCACCCAACCCCAAAAACATGCTGGTGCAACGCTTTTTCACTAATCCACGACGCAAAATGGCCATAGGTGAAGACTTCGCTTTTCGCCGCGAATATCTTCAAGACAGACTCCAAGATTCTCGGGGTAAAGAAGTTTACATGGGTTGCTTCCAAAATATGCCAAGGGACAATTTGATATTTGGACATGATAGGCAACACGTCGATGTTTGGAACTGAAATAAGAACATTTTTCTTAGCAACACGGAAGGCTTTTCCTAAAGCAACTATCGGCTCCGGCAAGTGCTCGAGCACTTCTATCATTATGACCGTGTCGAAACTATTTGGCGAAAACTGGAGTTCGTGAGCGCTCATTAATTGTACTTTTAGACCGTCCAATAAACATGCAGAGACATAATCTTGGTTAGTGTCTATTCCCTCGCATTCATGGCCGTATGAACTGAGACTTTTCATATATGCGCCTATCCCACAGCCTATGTCTAATATCCGTGGACCGGCGTATTTGGTTAAATAGTAAAGTACCTCTTGCGAAACTTCTGGACTAGGCGGGCCGCTCCCGTAGATATTTTCTCTTTTTAAAATCTTGCCTGCTTCCTCAAATTCCTTAAGGGTCGCAAAATATGGCAGATCAGCCTGGCTGGCATCAACACAGTCATTAGTCGAGACATTCTTGAATCGGAAAATGGACCTTAGACAGTGGATGCAAGGATCAGGCAGAAAACGCCGAATAACAGACATGCCCTTCTGTATCAGCCCGTTGAATATCATCTCAAAATCGTAAAATTGAATCGCGTCTATAATTCACGCTAGCGAGATGATCGGAAATGATTCGAACTTTTTTAAACTACTTTGATCGGTCAGCACGCCCAAACAACCACACCCAATTCATGCGTTGGCGTGCGAAATCTACAATGAGCTTAGTTTTTCTCAGAGGTAACGTGAGTCTCCAACAATAGCTGGTAAGGAAGCCATCTATGGCTTTGTTTAGCTCGACGATTTGGCGATCACGTTCGCTCATCTGTTGCTTCAAGTATAAGATCTGCGAATCACGCTCGGATACCGCAGCTTCCAGTCCACGGACGCGTTGCAGCATGAATTCAATGTAACGTGCATGCTCCCGCAGCATCGCGCCTTCGAAACCACATTTAGTGCCGCACAAATCAGCCAACAATCTCAATTTACGCGCCAGCAAAAATGTAACCGGAGTGTTTTCATCCGTTTGTCGCCATACCTCTGTTGCGATTGCTGGATTGAAAATATTGCATGCAGCTTTGTAAACTTCCTCCAGACGGCGAGCTTGAGATTGCACATCAAAATATTTTTCAGCTATAAGACGGCCAGCTCGACCGATCATGTTGGCCTGCGGCGGGTCGGCGAAGAGTGTTATACACTTAGCCGCGATCTCCTCCGCGCTTCCAGTTTGCAAAAGCACCGCATCCATACCATCCGTAAACAAATGTGCGATGTTCACGTTAGGCAAAACCACTGGACGCCCCATCGCTAAAAATTCAGGAACTTTTCCGGGCAGTCTGAGGTCCTCAAAAGCATCAATCCACCCTGGTTGCACGAAGACATCCGCCAAAGCCAACAGGTCTGGCAACTCGTGTTTGGGTAACATGCCAAGATCGCTGATCGAGGATGCCGTGTCGAGCGACAATTGACCCAGGAAGTCCAGCGCAAACGGGCCTGTCCGTAACAATCTGCATGGATAACCTTGTTGCTTAATCAGTCCCACTGCCCTGCACAACGTTTCCATGCTGGGTCTCGTAAATCCATTCATGCCACCGTGGTAGACAATTAGCTTTTCATTTTCTGCAACACCATATTTCGTGCGCAATGAACGATCAGGCGGCCTGGGGGTAAACAACTTGACATCAACGCCGATCATCACTGTTTCGCAGTGTACCCAGGGCGGAACCTTGATTCTGAGCTTGTCCTGAATGACCGCCACAGCATCTGCCAGCCCAATAAAACTGTCATAATAAAAAGGGTGTGCGAGTGCGTCAGGTAACCTGTCGGAAATCTCTCTTTCCGTATGCCGAACCAAAGTTGTTTCGTCAAATCCTAAAGCCCGCATCGAAACCCACGACTCATTATCCTCCAAATAGATCACCAGCGGCGTTGGCTGCTTTGCTAGGTAGGCCATAACGAAGCGTCGAACGACTTCACGTGGCGTACAGGCATGAATTACATCGGCCGGCCGGCCGTCGGGAAAAACGGATTCTGGTCCGGCGAGCACATCGCCGTAGAGGATAGGTCGAAAAGCGGGGTTCTCGTGCTGGGATACGGTTTCCGGCCTCGACGGTACAGCCACGGCGCAACTATGCCCGGCTAGGTGAAGCTCACGAGCATAAAGGACTAATGGATCTGCGCTATTGCTGGTGAAATCCCCATAGAGTACAAACAGTATATTCATGGAATGACGGCTAATTAATTATGTTCGTCGCCGCGCCAGAGTCCATCGAGTTTCTCGATCGCCGTGGCATCGTCAATGCAGCGCCCCATTGGAACGTATCGAATCGCCGGATGAGAGCGAATAGGCTCGGGCAAGCAACGCCAGAAGTCCACAACCGTGACCGATTCCTTGTTACCAACAAAATCTTCCGGCTTGAGCGCTTTGAAAACATCGTCGGCCGTGGTCACCAGAACGCATTCAGCATCCTGCAAACATGCGATAATAGAATCTGCAACCAGGGCATGCATGCGAAGTGCCGATTGTGCTTCCTCAGTAGCCAGCGGATCATAACCGATCACACGCAAGCCACTGCCAGCCAACGTGAGGCATAGGTACATCCCAGCAGACTCCTCGATAACATGCGACAGGGGTTTGTATGCAAGGCCCAGAACGGCGACCGTCGAACCTTCACGCAAATACGGCTTCAGCTTCTCGACAAAGCGTGGCGAGATGGTGCGGTTGAAATCATCATTCATCTCAAGCAGCTCGGTCGCTGCACCCAAATACTTGCCCACAAAGTTTAGTGCCACATTGTCCCGCGGGAAGCATGGGCCGCCGTAGCCAAACCCGCCCGTGAGGTAACGACGACCAATGCGTTTATCCATGCCAATGGCATCGCTCACAACGTCCACATCCCCGCCGGGGATGCGCTCGCAAAGGTCAGCCAACATATTGGCGTAACTGATTTTCAAGGTGACGTAACTGTTGAGAGAAATTTTTGCTAGTTCGGCGTTTTCAATGCTCATCCTTTTTGAAGTAGCATTGTTGAGCGCCACACGTGAATTAACCGATTCCAGAGCCGCGCCGGAACGCTCATCGAATTCGCCTACCAAAAAAAAATCGGGGTTCAGGTAGTCGCGAATGACGGTTCCAAGCGCGATGAACTCCGGACTGTAACAAAGACCGAAATCCTTGCCGCATTTTTTGCCTGAAGATTTCTCAAGAATAGGCATTAGGCCATAGCGCGTAGAACCTGGCAATACGGTGCTTGTGAGCACCACCGTATGGTAACTGTCGCGCTTTGCGAGAGCCTTGCCTATAGCGTCAAAAGCATAAGCCACGTATTGAAGAGAAAATGCGCCTCGCGCATCGCTGGGGGTGGGAACGATAACAAAACTCAACTCGCTATTCAGAATGGCATCCTCATGGCTAAGGGTCGCACGAATGCGTCCTTTGTTCCTTTCGATCAGCTCAGCCAAACCTGTTTCCTGAACAGGCGCGCGCCCCGCGTTTAAGGCGTCGACCGTTTTTTGTGACACGTCCGCGCCAATCACATTAAAACCACGACTGGCCAGACAACCCGCCATGCTTGCGCCGAGCTTACCCATACCGATTATCGCAATGTTATTGATCATGGTTACCTTTTATGGTTACCTTTTTAAGAGATCTGATTGTTGGGTCCTTCGGGCTTCCGTGTGGCTCACCGCGGAGGCGGAGGACGCAGAGCAAAGAGTTTTGGTTGAGAAATACTTCAAACCCCGCGCACTCGAGGCGTCTCCGGTGAATATGCCATCACAAGAAACCAAGAAGAGCCAATTGTTGTAATTACTTGGCAAATGCCAGTATCCCCGCGTGAACGGCGAATGCCGCTCCAAGCGTCGCAACGGTTTCCACGGCAAGATGGTCAGCCCATTGCTGGGGCGTCAGCCATTCGGCTACGTGCTGTTCGAGATCATCTGAAGGACGCGCTTCAATCGACTGACAATCATGCGCGACAAAAATATGCGCGCACGCGGGGCTTCGATTCCCATCAATACAATAGGAGCCAACACGCTGCCAATTCGCCGACGCTAAGCCCGCCTCTTCACGCAATTCACGCTGAGCCGCGGCAAGCGGGTCCTCACCGCGTTCCAAATAACCTGCGGGCAACCCCAAATTAACCCAACGAGGCTTATAGCGCCACAGACCGAGTACCTTGCCATTGTCCCATGCAGCAATCACAACATAGTCACGCTGTTCAATCTGATAGTAGTCGTCGACTTCACGTCCATCCGGCAGACGAATTGTCTCGCGCCACAGGCTCAACCAAGGCGAACAATCAAGCGAGAGTTCACGCTTGAGAACTTGCCAGGATTGAAGTTGGCCGAAAGCCCCGGTGCATTTCATACTGCCAATATACGCAGCTGTTTACCTTTTATTTTAAGAGATCGAGAAACGCAGACGGAATGAATTTCATCTCCACCGAAATTTCCAAGGGAAACCCAATATCTCTTGGCAATCTCGGGAGAATCAACTGTGGATCAGATCCCGTGCTAATTACACGAAGAGGCCGGCGGCCATTTGACTTTTTTGAACTGAACAACAGCTGCTTCCAACCGTTGATCCTGGATAAAGCCGAATTTTCCCAAACGGCGGTGCCACCAATACCAATTTTATTGACATCGCGGTCCTCAAGTTCCAACGTCACGCGATTATTGGAAAGATCAAAAACGGTAATCGAGTTTATAGTCACAAGACCTGACCCTTGACAAGGATCGAAACGCAAAGGGAATTGATGGGCAAATTTTTCCAAACGGAAGACCATGGTTGTCGTTCTTACGGACTGTATACTATACGCGATGGAACTGTTCTCCCAATAACAACCCTCTGAGTCCGGAATATAAAGAACTGCCTTCTCTACATCGGTAGCGAACGTCAAACTAGGACCCCATGCTACACGCCGTTCGTGCGCTAAAGTCAACCGATCTAAATCATGGGCGGGTTGAATAGCGGAAACCGCGCGAGTCTCCGCTTGCAAAGCCAATTGGGCCAATTTATCGGTCGGAATTATATTGGTGTCACCCATCGCCTGCTCCGGCAAATCAAAATCCGCCATGCCCCACCCCACATGGTTGAATTCGAGCGGCTGGCTTTTGATTCGCATTTCATCAACCAGGGGCATTAGTACCGGCCACTCCGGATTCAAAATTCCCGCGTCGCGCAATCGGTCGAATAGTTTCTTTTCTCCCTCGGGTGTCCAGCCGGAACCGATCCCGTGCTCAATGTGGAAACATACGCAGGGCGGCAATAAGGAAACCTCCTCGTAACCAGCGTAATGCGCGGCCACGAAACCCATGCTATCGATATTAAAGGAAAACGCTTCAAACTCTGGATAACCGTGGATAGCTTCCCAACCATCAAGTGAGAGCAAAGTAAAATCTCCGCATGCATTGGTATGCAAATGACTCATGTTCACCGAACGCCCTGGCCGGACCTGCCATACATCATCTTCCTGGACAACCTCCACACCATCAACTGCTCCATAAAACACGGCATCGGGAATGCACCGCCTCTTGGATGGCTCATTCCCGTAGAGGTGTTGGACTAGGCTTATAGGTTCATACCGACGATTGCTTCGGATCGGATTGGCCCAGGCGTATGCCAGAGTTTCATCAAGGTTAAGATCTGGAGATAATCCGCTTTGCATATCGTAACGATCGACCCTATATAATTTTTTTGGATTAAGTTTTTGCCGGGCGATAAATTGCATCAACTCATCAGAAAAAACAATGTCGATATTGGTTGCCAATATAAAATTCCCCCGCGCACGGCGGATTCCTACATTCTTGGCAATCATCTGAAAGAAGGGGAGCTTATCGGCGTATTTCAGCCGTTGATGAAGCGCGCTTGGTACAGTTATGACCCTCGCTCCACAATATGAGGTCTCTGAAGGCATACTCAGCACCGCAGCCAGTCCCGGGCGATTTGGCACAGGGTTCCAGTCGACAATAATTAACTCCGCGGGCAAGTGATATTTCTCACATTGCCGCGCAAAATTGTTGATAAATATTTGAGTGCGAATCAGCGGATCGCCGCCGTGATCATCATTCCGGGATGCGGCAACAACGGAAAGGTACGGCGTGAACATTACAAAGCTTTCTAATTTTTGTTCAGATTTGCTTAGTATCCTTGAAGCGCTAGCGCAACCAAGTTTGTCACATCGCCATCTATGAGGACAACCCAGTGAACGTGAATCACTTGGTCTTCTCGTAATTGGCGATTTTTCAACTTTTACCTAAACTTCCATTTCCCTTTATGCACTGTGACAGAAATCTTAATGGAGCCGTAATTCTCCAGCATGTCGAATTTCTGAGACTCATGACTTCAGCCCGTAATTGAGCAATCTCTTCGATGACAGATCCTTCGTAGGCGTTTGTTCTGTTTTCTGAAACAGTGGAATAAAAATATGGGGCGTGTTTGTTAAACGCGGAAATATAATTACTATAATCCAATTTGAGGGTTCTGCCTTCTTGAATTTGATAGGCTAGCAATTCAAGCAGATGATTGATTCTATCTGCTTCTAAATGCCTCGATCCATGAAGTTGTAGAAGCTCTGCAGCCCAATCCGGCAGGTCAAACAGGGCGAATATAGCAACCAGCTTTAAAAGCTGGTCTTTAGTTAACTGCGTTGCTGCCGGAGCAGAAAACACATCAAGAACGTACAGTGCATCCCCTTGGTACGGTCGTCCCATCACATTTTCACCTGGACCTGAAAAGTAATACGGTGCAGGCAGACTCTTGGCTGAGTACTTATTTACTGTTAGGCCATACAAGTCGAAGCCATACCGGCGCATGTAGCGATCGACGTTGTGAAAAGTGTGATCCGTCTCGTTGTCCGAGCCAAAATAGTTTATCTCTACAACCAATGCCAACATCTTCTTGTCGGCTAAAAAGCCTTCAAGGGAGTGAAGAATCTCGAAGTCCGCGCCGTCAACGTCAATCTTGCATAAATCAATTCTATTGATACCCTGCTCAGGCAAAAATTTGTCTAGATAAATATCGTTGATCTGGTCCGCTAACTTGGTAGTGGACCACAAATTCAATGCAGATTTTTCTACACTGGTCGGTTGCTCTGTTTCCATGGACGCAAGTGAACGAGCCACCGCTAAATGAGACCAAGGATTGTTACTCCAGTGCGGCTTACCTGCCTTGGCTATCGCGAAGGGGTGAGTGGGGTCAAGCTTAACAAAAGCCGGGACGTAATGGATGCCAGGGTTTTGGTTTCCTTTTATCAGCCTTTGGCACTCATCAATACTGGCTTCGAACCCGTACGCGATAAGTTTTTCTCCAAAATCGTGGAACGGTGGATCGATTCCGTACGCACAGCCAACATCAATTAAGGTAAATGGGGAATCTAATTCGGAGCAAATTGAATGAAGAATATTGGGACATGATCTAACTAGTTTCATTTTCCCAACTTACCACTTCCAAATATTCCAAACTGAGCGGAACGCATTCAGCCGAGCTTTACTAATCCAAGTCGCGCAGTTATTAACATGTGCCATCCAAGACTCTTCTCCAGAGCAGCGAACATGTCCTTAGGCATCGATGAAAACCATGGGACAATTTCATACTCATACTTAACGTATTTCTCAACCACAAAAGGAAATATATGATCCTGCTTAATCTCTAAAACATCAAATCCAGCAAGCAGGCTCCTAACTTCGTCGGATGTATACGTAAATGCTATTGGGCAACCATTTTGAGCTTCGGGCTGGTCAAACTTAGCCTCAATCATGATATGCTTCCATGAGTTCTTGGCGTAGAGCATCAATCTAAGCTCCGATGCGGCGCTCATATATTGTTTGATTTGAGCGATTGCATTGCTTGGATTTGGAGTGTGATGAATAACGCCAAATGAATATACTAAATCGTATGGCTCAACTGGTACGCTAGAACTGAGTTTCTCGGCGTTGGCCTGATAGAAACAAATCTTATCCTCCACGCCGAAAATCTTAGCACGCTGTTTAGCCAGTTTGAGCGACTCATCAGATAGATCAACGGCGGTGACCATGGCACCTGCTCGGGCAAAATTAATCGTATCCGTCCCGATTCCACACCCTACCTCCAGAACTTTCTTTCCTCCCCAGCGCTCAAAGTGAGCAAAGCCTGGGATGTGCGGTTCAACAAAATACTTCCTCTTCTCCACTTCATCGAAATATTCTTTCGTGCCTATTGGCTGCGTGGAATGACGAATGTT